>Ga0209123_1001359_pt1 | contig 24640 bp, 25 predicted proteins | sample BarGraIncu00431A_FD_184500 | JGI IMG/M metagenome (GOLD analysis project Ga0209123, IMG submission 184500) | Arctic peat soil microbial communities from Barrow, Alaska, USA - Barrow Graham LP Incubations 004-31A (SPAdes) (version 2) | ecosystem: Environmental > Terrestrial > Soil > Wetlands >...
GGCTTCATTTGTTGATTCTTTAGTAGCACCACTTAGTGTAATAAATGCTTTAATAATTGCAGTTGGATTAAGAGAAAAAGAAAAAATTTCAAGTACATTTTCTACTTTAGAAGATATATGGGAAGAATATCAAGTTTATTCTTATAAAGATAAGGATGAAAGACAATAGCGTTAGATTGCGGGGGTTACCTCATTGTAGAAGATATGAAGACACAAGGAGGTAATTAATTCTTGAGTAAATATTTCGAAGAGAATCCTCTTATTTAGGATTCTCTTTTAATTTAGCAATATTACTTATACAAGTAATATTGCTACAAAAAATCAATGTGTTTATTGAAATAAATATACTTATGTTTAAATATGATTGAACAAATTCAAATTATAATAGTAAGTATTATTAGGGAGTGATTTGGTGGCAAAAATAATTATTATTGGAGGAGGACCAGCGGGAATGATGTCGGCTGTTACAGCTTCATCTAAACACGATGTGGTACTCATTGAAAAGAATGAAAAATTGGGAAGAAAACTTTTTATAACTGGCAAAGGAAGATGCAATATTACAAATGCCAAGGATATTGGTGATTTTTTTGAAAATATACCATGTAATCCTCATTTTTTATATAGTTCTTTATATTCATTTACAAATGAAGATACAATGAATTTCTTCAAAGAACTTGGAGTTAGCCTTAAAGTAGAAAGAGGAGATAGAGTATTTCCGCAGTCAGACAAGTCTTCAGATATTATAAAAGCTTTTAATATTGAATTAAAAAATAAAAATGTTGAAGTTTTATTAAATTCAAAAGTGAAAAAATTAATTAGGAATAATCAGCGAGTTGTTGGAGTTGAACTTGCAAATGGAAGCTCAGTTAGTGGAGATTACATTATATTATGTACTGGTGGTCTATCATATCCACAAACAGGTTCATCTGGTGAAGGGTTAACTTATTCTCGCTTATTAGGTCACAATATAATTAAACCTAAAGCTTCACTTGTGCCAATTGAAATAGAAGAAGATTGGATTAAAGATTTACAAGGTCTTTCTCTAAAAAATGTGGAATTTAAAATTACAGACAGTGCGAATAAGAATATATATAAAGAATTTGGAGAAATGCTTTTTACTCACTATGGTATTTCAGGGCCAATTGTTTTAAGTGGTAGTTGTTTTGTAAGTGAAGAAAAAAAACTAAAGGCTTATATAAATCTAAAGCCAGCATTAAGCGAAATTCAGCTAGATAAACGAATTCAAAGTGATTTTTTAAAGTACGCAAACAAAGATTTTAAAAATTCATTAAATGATTTACTTCCAAGTAAAATGATTAATACAATAATTCAATTATCTAATATTGATGAAAATAAAAAAGTGAATTCAATTACTAAAGAAGAAAGAAAAATCGTAGTTAATTTACTCCAAAATTTACCTCTACACATTAAAGGTCTTAGGCCAATAGAAGAGGCAATCATAACTAGTGGTGGGATTGATACTCTAGAAATAGATGCTTCAACTATGAGATCAAAGTTAATAGAGAATCTTTATTTTGCAGGTGAAATTATAGACGTAGACGCATATACCGGTGGTTATAATCTTCAAATAGCATTATCAACGGGTTATTTAGCTGGAAATAATGTAGGAGTAGACTAGTATTAGATAAAGTATCTGTTTTACAAATGAAAGGTGGAATATAATGAATATATCTGTTGCCATAGATGGACCTGCAGGTGCTGGAAAAAGTACTATAGCTAAAATCATAGGTGAAAAATTTAATCTTATGTACATAAATACAGGAGCAATGTATAGAGCTGTTACTTTAAAGGCTATGAATGCAAATATTTCAGAAAATGATGTGGATGACTTAGTTAAACTAGTGAAATCTTTAGAAATGCATTTTGTGAAAGATGATTTATTTGTTAATAATGAAGATTTGACAGATATGATAAATATGCCTATTATAAGCAATAATGTTTCAAAGTACGCAGCTGTGCCTGAAATTAGAGAAATTCTTGTTATGTTACAACAAAATATAGCTAAAAAATTCAATGTTATTATGGATGGTCGTGATATAGGTACAGTTGTATTAAAAGATGCTACTTTTAAATTTTACTTAACTGCTAGTAGTGAAGAAAGAGCGAAAAGAAGATATGAAGAGTTAATTTTAAAAGCAATAGATGTTGATTACAATGTCATTTTAAGAGATATTATAAAAAGAGACTATATTGATTCACACAGGTTAGTTAGCCCACTGACAAAAGCCATAGATGCTATAGAAATAGACTCTTCAGCATTAGATATTAATGGAGTAGTGAAAGCCATAGAATCATGTATTAATTCTAAGATCCAAAAAAAATAATTCAGTGTTTTTTAAATTACTTTATTTAAGGAGGCGAAATAATGAAAACAATAACACTTGCGAACAGCGCTGGTTTTTGTTTTGGGGTTAAACGAGCAGTAGAAACCGCTTTAAATATGAAAGAAAAGTACAAGACTAAGATATATACACTAGGACCACTTATACATAATAATGATGTTGTTAATTTTTTAAAAGAAAATTCAATATATCCAATAGAATTTGATGATATTGCCATATTAAAAGAAAATGATACACTCATCATAAGATCACATGGAGTATCTGAAGAAACGTTAAATATTTTAAAGAAAACTAGACTTAATATAGTAGATGCAACATGCCCCTATGTAGGAAATATTCATATGAAAGTGAAGAAATACTACGATTTAAGATATCAGATAATTATTGTAGGAGATAAAAATCATCCTGAGGTTATTGGAATAAATGGATGGTGTAATAATTCTGCATTAATACTTAAGACTGGTGAGGAATTTGATGCAATATCAAATAGGGTATGTGTAGTGTCTCAGACAACTGAAAGACAATCTACTTGGGAAGCTGTATTAACTAAGATTATAAAAACCAGTAAGGAGATTGTTGCATTCAATACTATTTGTAGTGCAACAGAAGTACGTCAAAAATCAGCAGAAGAACTTTCAAAGAAAGTTGATGTTATGCTTGTTATTGGTGGTTTCAATAGTTCCAATACTACAAAACTTTACGAGATATGCAAGAAAAATTGCAAAAGAACAGTACACGTAGAAAACTCGTTAGGTATTCCAGATGAATTTATAAAAGACAAAAATATTAGTAGTATAGGGGTTACAGCGGGAGCCTCCACACCAGATTGGATTATCAAGGAAGCAATTTCAAAACTCAATTAAATATAACTTAAAATTACAAAACAAAAGACTATTAATGAAGAGAACTTATTATACTTATATTAAAAATAAGATTAGTTTGGAAATTAAACTTATGTAAAAATAAAAATTAATGGAGTTAAATTAAATGTATAAATCAATAAGTCTAAGTTTAAAAAATATTGATAGTTTCAGAGAAATTAATAAATTTAATACTAACTTTAGTTTATCAAACAAAGATTTCTTTGAGCAGTATGATAGTAGTAATATTATTCAAAAATTGTTTTTAAGAAAAAATGTAAATTTGCTAATAAAAGAAAAAGATTATTTAGGTTATATATGGTTTGAAAAACAAAACAAATATCATAGTTCTATAAATTCAATAAATGTACTAGAGGATAAAAATTTAATTTATTATTATGAAATTTTAATAGAATCACTAGTAAGTAATAGTTTAATAACTTATGAGTGTGAAGAGAATGAATTAAGCATAGATATTTTGAAAAAACTAGGATTTAATAGGGCTAAGGGATTTATTGAACTTGAAAAAGATAACACGGAATATCTTAATACCTTTGATTCTGAAAAGATTACTTTTTCTATAGTAAAAAAGGATAAAGATGAAAAAATACGCTGTCTTTTGCAAAATGAAATATTTAAAAATGATGATAGGATTCCGATAAATATAGAAGATATATATTATGATGAAGCACAGGAATACTACTTAGATACAGGTGCGATATTTATAGAATTTGATAGTATACCAGTTGGATATGGTCAAATTATAGTTGAAGATAAAAAAGCGATTATAGTAAATTTTGGAATAATAGAAAATTATAGAAAAGAAGGATATGGAAAAATACTTTTACATTATTTACTTAATCTAGCTATGGATAATGACTTTTCTAAAGTCTTATTAAGGGTAGATTCAAATAATGTTGTTGCTTTAAAATTATATCAGTCTGTAGGATTTAAGGTTAAAAAAGAATTCTACACTTGGCAAAAAACTAAAGTTTAATAATATAAAGGGAATAGATGGTGTTACATCTATTCCCTTTATATTATCCTTATCTATTTAATGCTATATATTTTTCAAGAGCTATTCCGAGTATTTCCATAGCATCTTTTAATGCAGTTGTATTTAAACAGTAAGATAATCTAATTTCATTTACTCCAAGGTCTTTAGTTGCATAGAAACCTGCGGCAGGGGCTACCATTACTGTCTTGTTATTATAATTAAAATCTGTTAGTAACCATTTTGCAAAATCTTCAGCACTTTTTATTGGAAGCTTTGCTACAACATAAAATGCTCCTGTTGGTTTTTGACAAACAACCCCTGGTATTTTCGATAGGTATTTATGTAAAATATTTCTTCTTTCTTCATATTCTTTTTTCACTTCTATAAAATATGATTTAGGAGTATTGATTAAATTAGCTGCTGCTACTTGCTCGATAACTGGTACACAAAGCCTAGATTGTCCTAATTTTAGTATCTGATTCATAAGATCTTTATGTTTTGATGCGACTAATCCGACCCTAGCACCACAAGCACTGTAACGTTTAGATATACTATCAATTAATATTATTTTATCTTCAATATCCTTCATATATAAGGCAGAAGTATGTTTTAAACCGTCATAAACAAATTCTCTATATACTTCATCAGAAATTAGAAATAAATCATTTTCACTAACAATATCAGCAAGCATTCTTATTTCTTCCTCTGTATAAACAACACCGGTAGGATTTCCAGGATTGGATACCATTATTGCTCTAGTTTTATTTGTAATCTTATTTGTAATTTCTTCTTTGGAAGGTAAGTGAAAGCCATCTTCTGCCTTTGTAATAAATGGAACAATTTTAACTGAAGCTAAATCAGCCAAACTATTATAATTTGTATAAAATGGTTCAGGAACTATAATTTCATCACCTGGGTCACAAATAGCAATAAGTGCGAACATTATAGCTTCTGAACCTCCATTAGTTACCATAATATCATTTTTTGAAAATTCTATATCCCATTCTTTATAGTACTTTATAAAACTTTCAATTAATGGATCCATTCCCCTAGAATTAACATATCCAAGTACTTTGTCAGTGTAGTTGTTTATCCCTTTCATAAAAGTATCAGGAGTATGTATATCTGGTTGACCTATGTTAAGATGATATACACTAATCCCTCTTTTTGTTGCATCTTCTGCAAAAGGAGATAGTTTACGAATCGTTGAAAATTGCATAGATTCAAGTCTGTTAGATAATTTCATAATGTTACCCTCCCCATCATCAATAAAAATTAAAAATTAATTAAATTCCTTTGTTATAATCTCAACAGGTACAGAGGATACTTGCATATTCACCATATTATTATGGTTACACATACAATAATAACCTCTATCACCTATACAATTATATTGCAATTTTTTATCCCTAACATTCTCATCTTTTTTTGCATCATACATGTGAAATCACTCCTTTTAGGTAGCTTATCCTAAAAACAGAAATTTATTTAAATCACAAAATAATTTATAAAAAAATTATTTCAATGTGAATTTTTTTCCATATTACATTGCAAAAGAAATTACTAATATTATAGTCTACCTTGTACATATATTTCAAGTAAATTTAAAAAATGATTAAATATATCCAAATATTAAAAATAGCTTTAAAAAAGCTTGAAAATTATATATAATGATAGATAGTAATACTTTTTTTATAAAGGAGAATGCACTAATGAATGAGATACTTAAATATTATATAGAAACATGGGGTTGTCAAATGAATGAGGAAGACTCTGAAAAATTATCCGGTATGTTAATACCAGTGGGATATAAAAGAACTACGGATAAAGAAGATGCTGATATAATTGTATTCAATACCTGTTGTGTTAGAGAAAACGCAGAGCAAAAGGCTGATGGGAATATTGGGGCCTTAAAAACATTGAAAAAACAAAATCCAAACCTTATTATTGCGGTTATTGGATGTATGATGCAACAAGATGGTATGGCAAAACATATAATTACTAAATTTCCATTTGTAGATATTATCATTGGGACACATAATGCTTATAAATTTCCAGAGTACTTAAAAAGAATACAAGGTGGAGAGTCATCTATTGTAGAAATCTGGGATAAGGAAGAAGCTATCATAGAAGGAATTCCAATAGATAGGGAAAATAATATAAAAGGCTTTGTTACAATTATGTATGGTTGCAATAATTTTTGTACTTATTGCATAGTACCTTATGTAAGAGGACGTGAGAGAAGTCGAAATCCAGAAGATATTATAAATGAAATAATAGCCATGGTTGCAAAAGGGTACAAAGAAATAACTTTACTTGGTCAAAATGTTAATTCTTACGGCAAGGGATTAAGTCCTGAAATAAATTTTGCGCAGTTACTTAGGAGAATTAACAACATTGAGGACTTAGAGAGAATAAGATTTTTGACATCTCATCCTAAGGATTTATCGAATGATGTAATAGAGGTAATTGCTGAAGGTGATAAAATTTGTGAGCAAATTCATTTGCCAGTACAATCAGGTTCATCTAATCTTCTACATAAAATGAATAGACATTATACTAGAGAAGAATATTTAAAATTGGTTGAAAATATTAGAAATACAATACCAAATGTTGGACTCAGTACAGATATTATCGTTGGATTTCCAGGGGAAACTGAGGAAGATTTTGCGCAGACATTAAGCCTTATGGAAGAGGTAAAATTTAATTTAGCATTTACGTACCTTTATTCTAAAAGAAAAGGAACTCCAGCAGATGAAATGCTAGAGCAAATACCAGAAGATGTTAAACATGAAAGGTTTAATAGATTAATTGAAGTTGTCAATAGAAATTGCGCTGAAAGAAATAAAGATTGCATAGGTAAAATTGTAGAAGTGCTAGTAGAAGGTCATAGTAAAAATGATAAAAGTAAATTAACGGGAAGGACTCGAAATGGGAAAGTAGTGAACTTCGACGGAAACAATAAAGCAATTGGAGATCTTGTTTCAGTTCTAATAACTGATGCACACTCTTTTTCACTTATGGGTGAAGAAATATTAGTTAGTATTTAAACTAAAAAATTTAATTTCTGTGAGTAGATTTAAGTTAGGATTTATCTCTACTCACAGTGAAAAGCAAGGTGGAATTACAATGGCATTAACTCCAATGATGATACAATATTTTGAAATAAAGGAAACATGTACGGACTGTATATTGTTTTTTAGATTAGGTGATTTTTATGAAATGTTTTTTACAGATGCAGAGGTTGCAGCAAAAGAACTCGAGCTTGTTCTCACAGGACGAGATTGTGGACTGGAAAAAAGAGCGCCTATGTGTGGAATTCCTTATCATGCTGCAAATACATATGTAGGAAGGTTAATTGCAAAAGGATATAAAGTTGCTATATGCGAACAAGTAGAAGATCCGGCACTTGCAAAGGGCATTGTTAAAAGAGAGATTATTAAAATAATTACGCCAGGAACTTATACTGATTCCGGTTTTTTGGAAGAAACCAAAAATAATTATGTAATGAGTTTATACATTGACAAAATAATTAATTTTTGTGCATTGTGTTTTTGTGATGTATCAACCGGTGAATTTACTTGCACAGAAACCAAAGTTAACATTGTTACCATATTAGATGAAATTTCAAAGTTTACCCCAAAAGAAATTATTATCTCAGAAGATTTATCAGAGGGGATATTGTCCGTTATAAAAGAAAAATTTAATGTTACATATTCTACTTATCCAAATGATTATTTTATTATGAGGGATGATAGTTTAATTATAAATCAGTTTCATAATTTTCGTGATAACACTTTCTCGCAAACTTTACTTAGGGGCATTTCAGGACTCCTTAGTTATATTATAGATACACAAAAGAATTCTCTTTCTCACATAGATACTATAGATCATTATGATATTTTAGATTATGTAAGTTTAGATGCAAATTCTAGGAGAAACTTAGAACTCACTGAAACTTTAAGAGATAAAACTAAGAAAGGCTCGTTGTTATGGGTATTAGATAGAACTAGCACTGCCATGGGGGCTAGAAGACTCCGCAAATGGCTAGATCAACCATTAATAAATAAAAACTTAATAGATAAAAGATTAGAGGCCGTAGAAGAATTGAAAAATACTACTACCTTTCACGAAGATTTAAAAGAAGTGCTTATGGATATATATGATATAGAAAGACTTGTAGGTAAAATTTCATCGAAAAACGTTAATGCAAAGGAATTGATTTCTCTTAAGAATTCTATAGAAAAAATACCAAAGGTTAAATCAATTTTAGCTGAGTTAAATAGTAAACTTATGAGAAAGGTATATTCAGAATTAGATGATTTGCAAGATATATTTATAACACTCAATGATTCTATAATCGAAAACCCTTCTATTTCTATTAAAGAAGGAAATATCATTAAGGTAGGTTTTAATAGTGAAATAGATGATCTTAGACGGGCGAAGGCACACGGTAAGCAGTGGATTGCCACATTAGAAAATGACGAGAGAAAAATAACTGGAATAAAATCATTAAAAGTTGGATACAACAGAGTGTTTGGTTATTATATTGAAGTAACTAAATTAAATATAACTTCAGTTCCTGAGGGAAGGTATATAAGGAAACAAACTCTATCTAATGCGGAGAGATATATTACTCCAGAACTTAAGGAAATGGAAAATAAGATATTAGGAGCAGAAGAAAAATTAGTAAATATTGAATATGAGGTATTTACTGGTATAAGAGAAGAAATTGAAAAACATATCGAGAGAATGAAAAATACCGCAAAGCTAATATCAGAAGTAGATTGTTTAAGTTCACTAGCTACAATTGCTCTTGAGAATAATTATACTAAACCTAAAATAAATACAAAGGGTATAATGAACATAAAAGGGGGAAGGCACCCTGTAGTTGAGAAAATGATGCCTACAAATACTTTCATTGAAAATGATACATATATGGATACTATGGACAATCAATTACTATTAATAACTGGCCCCAACATGGCAGGTAAATCTACCTATATGCGTCAAGTAGCTTTAATAACTATTATGGCTCAAATGGGAAGTTTTGTTCCAAGCGTGTCGGCAGATATATCTATATGTGATAAAATCTTTACAAGAATAGGTGCATCAGACGATCTTGCTGCAGGTAAAAGTACCTTTATGGTAGAGATGTGGGAAGTATCCAATATATTAGAAAATGCTACCAATAAAAGTTTGGTTTTACTTGATGAGGTAGGTAGAGGTACTAGTACTTATGATGGACTAAGTATTGCTTGGTCAGTGATTGAGTATATTTGCAAGAATTCTAATTTAAGGAGCAAAACCTTATTCGCGACGCATTATCATGAACTTACTAAGCTTGAGGGTATGATTAAAGGTGTTAAAAATTATTCTGTAGCTGTAAAGAAAATTGAAAATGAAATCGTGTTCCTTAGAAAAATCGTACCTGGTGGAGCCGATGAATCTTATGGCATTGAAGTTGCAAAACTTGCGGGGCTTCCAAAAGCTGTAATAAATAGGGCAAATGAAATTTTAACTTCACTAGAGAGCCTTAATAAGACTACGGAAATTGATTTAATTGATAAGAAAATTTTGAAAAACAAACAATCCAATAAGGCTAGTGATAAAAAAAACATAGAAACTATTGTGCAGAGAGAGGCAGCTGCAACTTATGAATCTAACATAGAAGAAGATGAAGTCATACAAATTAATTTTGCAGATATAGAAAAGGAAAACATGCTAAAGGAAATTAAAAATATTAATATTCTTAATCTAACGCCTATGGACGGGTTTAATAAGTTATATGATTTAGTAAAAAGGGCTAAGTTGCTATAGTAATAGTGCAGTTGGTATAGTAATAGCACAAGTTGCTATAGACTAGCAAAGGATGTGAGTTATCATTAGAATTAATCTATTAGAAGTAGAAACTTCCAATAAAATTGCGGCAGGAGAGGTGGTAGAGAGGCCATCGTCTGTAGTAAAGGAGCTAGTTGAAAATAGTATAGATGCAGGGGCTAAAAATATTAGCATAGAAATTCTTGATGGTGGTCAAAAGAATATAAAGGTAATTGACGATGGATCTGGAATACATGCAGATGATATCGAAAAAGCCTTTTTGCCTCATGCAACTAGTAAAATAAAATATGTTGAAGACATATATAAAATACATACCTTAGGGTTTAGGGGAGAAGCATTACCGAGTATTGCGTCAGTATCTCGCACTAAACTAAATAGTAGAACTAAAGAATCAACATCTGGAATGGAGATATCTCAGTCCTCAGGGGATATACTCTACATTAAGGAAATAGGATGTAATGTTGGTACAACAATAGAAGTTAAGGATCTATTTTTTAATGTCCCTGCAAGACAAAAATTTTTAAAAACACCTCAAAGAGAATCAGCTTTAATATCAGATGTTTTAGGAAGGCTGGCACTCGCTAATAGTGAAATTTCTTTTAAACTTATAAACAATGATAAAAAGGTTTTTTCAACATACAGCTCTACTAATCTTTGTGATACTATTAGGTACATATATGGTAAAGAGGTTGTAGATAACATTACAAGTTTTGAAAAGTACAATGATATAATGTCTGTTCATGGTTATATTGGGAATGCGCAGATAAGTCGTGGAAGCAGAAATAGACAAAGTATTTTTGTGAATAAAAGGTATATAAAAAGTGGCTTAATTACAGCAGCTGTTGAAAATGCATTTAAATCTTTTTTGACTGTTCATAAGTTCCCTTTTTTTGTAATATTTTTAGATATCTTTCCGGAGTATATTGATATAAATGTTCATCCACAAAAAACTGAAATTAAATTCCAGGAAGATAAAGCTGTTTTTAAGCTTGTTTTTGATGCAGTGCATACGGCAATTGGTAATAGCTTAAGAGGCAATTTTGAAATATCACAGGATGGTAATGAGGATGATAGTGATAAAGAAGTAGAAAAACATAGTTTAAGAAAAGATATTTATGATTTTAACAAGATAGTTGTAGACGAAAAAGTCAAAGAGGAATTAGAAAAGACAATTCAAATTCCAATAGATTTTAGCTATAAGTCAATAAATAATGAAACAGATGATTCTAAAAATCAACCTCATGAATATTCGAATGTTCAACAAAACACTAGTAATTATGGGAATGAAGCTTCTCATGAATTATTAACACCACGAATAACTGAAAATGTTAAAGAAAATGCTGATATCAATTATGATAAAAGTGTGGTCAGATCATTAAATGAAATTTCTAAAATTTCAAAGTTCCCAGAGCTAAGAATTATAGGACAATTTAATAAAACCTACATATTAGGCGAAGTCTATAATGAACTCTATCTAATTGATCAACATGCTGCACATGAAAAAGTGTTATTTGAGAAATATAAAAAAGAAATTATTAACTCTGAAGTAGTATCTCAAATTCTATTAATACCGACAGTAATAGAATTAAGTTTCGATGACTACTCTTATTACATTGAAAATGAAGATATATTTAACAAAACTGGGTTCCATATTATTGAATTTGGAGAAAATACAATAAGTATAAAAGAAGTTCCTATAATACTTGGTAAACCAGATATTAAAAATCTTTTTAACGAGATATTAGATAATTTAAAAAATATGGGAACAGGAGAAACGGTGGAAATTAAATATAATCGGATAGCCTCGCTTGCATGTAAAGCAGCAGTGAAAGCAAATAATTCACTATCTGATTTGGAAATGAATAAATTAATTAACGATTTAAGATATATTGAGGAACCTTTTACTTGCCCACATGGAAGACCTACAATAATAAAAATCACACTTAATGAATTAGAAAAAAGATTTAAAAGAATACAGTAGAAAAAGGTGGAAATATGAAGGATTTATTTATTTTGGCCGGGCCTACAGCCATAGGCAAAACAGAAATTTCAATAAAACTTGCCCAAAGGTTGAATGGAGAAATTATATCGGCTGATTCGATGCAAATATACAAATATATGGATGTTGGTTCTGCAAAGATTTCAAAAGAAGAGATGCAGGGAGTTCCTCACCATCTAGTGGATATAATAGAGCCTAGTGAAGAGTTTAGTGTTGCTGAATTTAAAGCAAGAGCTCAAGGTGCTATTGAGGGAATAACTAATAAAGATAAACTCCCAATGTTAGTTGGTGGAACTGGGTTTTATATAAATTCGCTAATATATAATTATAGCTTTGCATCAACCAATAAAGATGAATTATACAGAGAGTATCTTACAAAACTTGCAGATGAAAAAGGAAAAGAATATGTACATGACTTGCTTATTGACATTGATGAGGAATCATATAATAAACTATATCCTAATGATTTAAAAAGGGTTATTAGAGCTTTAGAAGTGTACAAAGTAAGTGGCAAACCTATGAGTGAGTTTAAGTCCGAGCAAAACATTTTAGACATTCCCTATAATGTACATTATTTTGTACTAAATATGGATAGACAAAAGCTATATAATAATATAAATTTACGCGTAGATATAATGATGAAAAACAATTTGATTGATGAAGTTATACAATTAAAAGAAATGGGCTATAATTCAGATATGCAGTCAATGAAGGGGATAGGGTATAAAGAGCTATTATACTATTTAAATAATGAAATATCCTTAAATGAGGCTGTAGAAATGATTAAACAAGGAAGTAGAAATTATGCTAAAAGACAACTTACTTGGTTTAGAAAAGATTCAAGAGTAAACTGGGTTAATAAGGATGATTTTAGCAGTGATGATGAAATTGTAGATTATATTATAAGTCAGTTCTTTTATTTAAAAGGATTATAATTTATTATTATGTTATGGAATATATCTATAATCTAAATACGAAAGAGGTAAACAATGATTAATGAAAATAATATTAAAACTTTAGGAACACATAACGGAAAATTTCATGCAGATGATGTTATGGCGACTGCTATACTAAGTCTATTACTAGGTAAAATTAAGGTAACAAGAACCAGGGATGAAGATATACTTAAAAAACTTGACTTTGTTTATGACATATCTCTAGGAGAATTTGACCATCACCAATTAAATAAAGAAATAAGAGAAAATGATATTCCGTATGCTGCTTGTGGTCTAGTTTGGAGAGAGTTTGGCCATCGAGTAATACAAAAATTTAATTCTAAATTTGATAAAGATGATATAATCTCGATTTTTGATTATGTTGATAAAAATTTAGTTCAAGGTATTGATGCTATAGATAATGGTATAGATATAAAATCAGAAATTAAAGTAACTTCAATAAGTGATATTATCCAAAGTTTTAATCCAACATGGGATTCATCTGATTCCAAAGATGAGGCATTTGAAGAAGCTGTAGGATATGCTACTGAGGTTATAAAAAGAATAATAAGCCGACAAGTTGCTGTTATAAACGCAAGGATAATAGTAAATGAGGCTTTTCAAAATAGAAATATTAATGAAATAATGGTTTTAAAAAAAGGTTGCCCTTGGCTCCAACAGTTACTTAAAATAGATATAAATAGTGAGGTACTATTTGTTATTTCTCCAGATGATAATAATTCAGACTATAAGATTCTTACTGTAAAGAAAACCGCTGATACTTTTGAGGCGAGGAAAGATATATTAGAATCAATTAGAGGGAAATCAAGTGAAGAAATAAATTCTATAATTAAAATAGATGATGCAATATTTTGTCACAAGGCAGGATTTATTGCATCAGCTAAAAGTATAGAGAGTGCTTTGAAAATAGCAAAATTATCAATCTAAAATCTAATTAATAAAGAAAATTTAATAAAAAAATATCTTCAAAAATAAAAGAGAATTCATTAAGCAGAAAAATGCAATTGAAATCTCTTTTATTTATTTCAATAAATCAATAATTTTATTTGCAAATATCTTCGCTTGCTCAATTCTTTCATCATTCATAAATTCTACTGTATAACCTTTATCTCTAACCGAAAGTATACCACTATAAATTAAATTAGAGTGTTTACAATATCTTTTTATGCCTTGTTCAAATAAATCAGCTCCATTTTCAATTTTATAGCCACAGGTTGAAATAATAGCACATTTTTTATTTTTCCAAAGAGACTCTTTTTTTAATGTTTCGCCATAAAATTTGTTCATACCATAAACAAGTCTATCTAATACAGCTTTCATAGGTGGGGTACAATACCAAGAATAAATAGGAGTTGCAAGAACAAAGCAATCTGATTCTAATACTGAATCAAAGATATATTGCATATCATCTTTCTGTGGACAGCCAAACACATTAGCAGTATCTTGGCATATTCTACATGCAATACATGGGTTAATATTTTTATCAAAAAGATTAACTAATTTTACTTCCACGTTTTGTCTCTTAAGCTCATCAACGAACGGTTTAACCAAAGAAGCTGTATTACCATTAGATCTTGGACTTCCCATCAAAATACATAATTTCATAAAGTTTATCCCCTTTTGTTTTGTTTTCTTAATATTCAATATACATCTCTTACCTTGAGGTTTCAATCATTTTCTATCTATATATATACTTCAAAATACATTCACACTATATTTTTTATAGGATTTCAGTATTTTTTTTATATGTTTTACAAATATTGAAGGGAATAATAGTTTTATGGTGAATTGATATTAAGGTATAAATGGCTATTTCATTTGTTAAATATTTTACTAATAGTTATATTTGCAGCGTTTGTTTTAATTCCTTTGGTAACCGGTACTGAGGTTATAATTTTAAAAGAAAAAGTAAGAAATCGTAAAGAAACATTTTGGAATTTAATAAATGACATGTATGGTGGAATGTTTTCAGTAAAAATTGCATTGAGCCAATTTCCAGATATTAATAAAGGGTATTTTAGTTACCTTATAGCACATCCATTAGATCATGGAATTATTATATTTATTTCCATACTTTGTTTTGGATATGGTATGCTTCAAGGTTATAAATTTAAATTTCAGAAGAAGATTGAAAAAATATTTATGATAAAGTCCGGAAAGCATTATTATAAAAAAGAAGGAAGAGTTATTACAATATATTTAAAAGACCCAGTGTTGTATAATGAACAACAAGATGGAATGCTTATATTAGCAATCTATAAAGATTGTCTTATAGAAAAGGAAAAGAAACATATTAAGGGGTTATATATCCCAATTAAAGAAATTGATGAGTTAGGGAACAATAGAAAGTATGAAAAAAATATATCTTAATGCTTCATACATGGAGGTATTTTATTAGAATTTTTTAGAAAAAAGGGAGGCTAAATTTAACTATGGATGATGATTCTAAAAGTATACTTAAATATTATAAGGACGAATTAAAGTGGAATCCGCCTTTTGCAGAAATACTCTCTAAATATTCACCAGAAGGATTAAAGGGATATTTGGGAATGCGGCAATCAGTTCAGGAAGGACATTTGCCTAAAAAGACAAGTGAATTAATATTTACAATATTGGATAGTTTAGATGATGAGTTAAATAGTGTAATTAGATAAATATTTTATGTCGTACTCATAAAAAACGCGTAATATAAATTTAAATAAGGGGTAGATAGAAATGATTTCTTATAAACTCGGATTAGAATATATTAATTGGTCTGAACTTTTTGATTTGTATAAAAAGGTAGAAATGTTAAAACGTTTTATAGAAAATAGAGAATTTGATAAGATCCAATCTGCATTTCAAAAAAGCTATAAGGTCGTTACAGCATGTGATGGAGAAAGGTTGATAGGTTCTTGCAGAATGTTATCTGATGGTATATGTTATGGTGCTGTGTTTGATGTAGCAGTGTTACCTGAATATCAGAAAAAAGGTGTTGGGAAAGGGTTAATGAATTTATTATTAAAAGAGGAAGAACTTATGACTATTCACCTAACTTCAACATTTGGAAACGAAGAATTTTATAAAAAATTAGGGTTTAAGAAGCATAAAACTGCTTATTCAAAATATCCATTTGAATCGAAATATGTTGAAAATTAGATGTTGCATAATATTCTTAAAGTTCGTCATAAACAACTGTAAGTATTACTAAAGTAAGCTATGCTTGACAGGTTATGGCAATAATGGAAAGTTGGAAAATGAATATTTGATTGATGGGTGTGAGGTAGTTGCTTTTAGTACTTATAGCATATCTCTGTTGACTTTTATATATAATATTTGTAAAATATAAAAAAGTAGGTGATTAGAATTAAAGAACTTTTTAAAGCTTATAAAAGGAATATATTATTTTTTATTATACTAATTATCTCTATATGTATCTCTATAACTATTGGTGCTATTTCTATGTTTTTTATATCGTTTTATGTACAAAATATATGGTTATCACGACTTTCATGTGCTTTGATTTTTAGTATATTACCTTTCATTTGTTGTTCAATTTTTAATATAAAATATTCAAAACAATTTGGAAATAAGTTTCTAACATTTTTGAAAGTATCAATTTTCTCTTATTCCCCTATTTTTGCATTAGGGTTTATAATATCTTTATTTGTGAGCAGTAAATAGATAACATATTTAATTAAATTTTTTAAAAGTTCTTTATACACCCTTGAACAAAGTTATAGCTTTGTTCAAGGGTGTTTTTTTGCAAAATGATTTCATTCTTTACTTACAGGGAAAATTTATTGAAGGGTAAACTACTTTTAGCCGCCATCTTAGATTATACATTTTTATTAATTAACAAAAAGTCAATATACCGAAAAATGTATATAAAATTATGTAACCAATATTAGCAATGTGTCATACTTTACAGTGACTACTAAATCTTCTAAGTTTAAGGGGTGTTGAAATAAATGAGTACTTCAAGTTCTTATGAATGTTTAGGTTATGATAAGCACTGCAACGATAGACCTTATAGATCACTGGATACAGTAGAAACCTCATATCCAGGTCTACAGAATATAGTTTCAAATAGTCCAATATTTTTAGGTTCAATAGTTGATGGAACAAAAACAGGCAAGAATATACAACTGAACGGAAATAGATTAATTTTCAGTGCACCAGGGCTATATTTAGTAACTTATAGCACATCTGCAGTATGGACCACACTTCCCTATGGAACCAACGAGGCGATAATCCAATTAAAGCTTAATCAAACGCTATTAGATGGTTCAGAAACTAGAGTTCAAGTGTTAACTCCACAGCCTGTGGAAAACCAAAAATCAAATTTAGCTAAGACAGTTCTTGTTCCCGTAACTACTAGAAACTCATCCTTAACTTTAATAAGTACAAGCTTGCAAATTATGGGATTCACAGACACAACAGTAACTGTTGTAAAAGTAGGATAATAGAAAGTTAATGTAAAGGAACCGATTTTTTAGATAACGGTTCCTTTTTTATTAAGTTTCGTTACTAAAAAGAATCACAGATGATTTTATATATCACCTGTGATTTTTGTTTGAATAAAAATCACTTATCACATTTATATGTAATATAGTAAAAGTTCGTTATTTATGCAAAGAACTAAACCGCTAAAAACGGTGGCAAACAAGTGCTAATCACTTTAATTTAATTTTATTTTTTTCTTATATAAAATAAAAAAAATAAAATCTTAAATAAAATACTACTTTATTATAATGTACACTTCTTTTAAACTTATATTGTTGAAACAAAAAATAAGAGAGTGTTTTTATTTATGTCAGAATTAAGAGAAAGAATGAAAATGGATATGGAACTAAGGTGCTATAGCCCAATTAACATAAAAAACCATATTAATCATGTTAGTTATATAGGGGTTTTATACTTTTTGCTACAAAGTATAAAGGAAAATTGTGAATGTTTGTTGAATTATGTAAAGATAACGTGTTATAGCAGTTAATAGGTTAACTTTACATAATGTCTATAATGGGAAGTCCAAAAAATGTGAAACACTTTATAGATGTAGGGCATATCAGCGATATCTGAAGACGTTTCTCAGTTAAAGAATTATGTCAAACTAATAAAATATTATGTAGTAAAGGAGAATAAAAAATATGGCGTATTCATCGATGTATTTAGTTGGAGTAATTATAATAGTGTTAATGGGTTTAACCTTTGTAACTGTAAGAAAGGGAGTTTCTGGTTTAAAGTTAATGCTTTTAGGAATAAGTATTATTTTATTCGGGGGCATAATAGCAGTTGACCCTAACTCTAACTACTTTGGTGGCATTGATTATCTAATAGTATTTATAGGGTTAATTATATCTTTTATCGGTCTTTGGAAAAAGGATTAATGCACAATATTCTTAAGTGACGTCATAGTAAAAAGAGATGAAAGTAATGTAGGCATTAATAATGCAAAATGACGCTTAAACCAAACATTTACCACACTTATATCTGAAATACAGTAGTTTTAACATCTACTGGGTTTACTAATAGGGGTATAAAGATAATGGGAAAGAGAATGCTTGTTTATAATCAAGCTTATTTATATAAAATGGCACATTGGGAATCAGTTAGAACAAAATGCAAAATCTGAAGAAGACGATTGGAGGCACTTTATGGACATAAAACATCCAGACTATAATAATTCTATTGTGAATTTGGCTTGCTCAGTACTGAAACATTATGGAGCAGAAAACCATCATGAAACTTTAACAATATTTGATAACTATTTAAAGAAAAATTATAAAAATGTTGTGGTCATGTTATTAGATGGTCTAGGCGTAGATGCCTTAGAAAATCATCTTGATAAAGGAAGTTTTTTGAGAAGGCATTTTGTGTCAGAAATATCTACAGTGTTTCCACCCACCACAACTGCAGCAACAACTTCTATTGAAAGTGGATTGACGCCTAAGGAACATGGGTGGCTTGGCTGGAGTTTATATTTTAGCGAGATAGATAAGATTGTGAATGCTTTTATTAACACGCTTGGAGATAGTGATGAAAAAGCTGCTGATTATCATGTGGCTGGAAAAATAATCCCTTATAAAAGCGTATATGATATTATCAATGAAACTGGTAATGCTACAGCTTACAGTGTATCACCTTTTGGCACCAATAAAGTTTCATCACATATTGAAATGTTTGAAGAGGTAGAAAGACTTTGTAATCTTGCTGGAAACAAGTATATTTATGCATACTTCCCACAACCTGATGCTGCTATGCATGAATATGGATGCTACAGTAGTGAAGTAACTTCATGGGTGAAAGAATTAAATGAGGGAGTAGAAAAAACGTGCCAGGTGCTAAAGGATACTGTTGTTATTGTAACCGCAGACCATGGGCATATTAATTTGAATTATAGGTTTGTTAGCGAACATCCTCATCTTTTAAAGATGCTAGTAAGACCAATTTCTATTGAAAGTAGAACCACCTGTTTTTATGTAAAAGAGGAGTTTAGAGAAATGTTTAAAGAGGAATTTTACAAAGCCTTTGGCAAGGATTTTTTATTGTTTTCCAAAGCGGAAGTCTTAGAAGGAAAATTATTTGGAGAGGGTCAAGCCCATAGAAAATTTGAGGAGTTTATTGGTGATTTTTTGGCAGTTGCCATTGGGGACCAAGGCATTGCCTACAGTCCTAAATCAAAACAGTTCTTATCAAATCATGCAGGAATGACCAAGCAGGAGATGATGATACCATTTATTGTGGTTGAGAGTCATGGTTAGTTCGCATCATCTAAAAGTTCGCCATAAACAATTGTAAAAATCACTTAAGAAATCAGACAAATTAGACAGATTGTGTCTATAATGGGAAGTCAAAAGATGTGTAAAACTTGATAGGGGTAGGGCAGATCAGCGATATCTGAAGACATTTCTCAGTTAAAGAGTTATGTCAAACTTGTACAATAATCATATGAAGGATGTAAAATAAATTCGAAAATAGTTTATGATGCAGTTGAATAGAGAGATAAACTTGAATTTGTGGAGAAATGAAAATTAAATTAATATATTAAAAGTTTAGTTTATAGAAGGAGGTATTATGTTAAGTCCAAAAGAAGCAGAAAGAGAGCTGTCAATAGGTGCACGACTAAATCCAGGACCATGGATAAAACATAGCATGTCTGTTGGCTTGAATGCTAAATTAATTGCAGATAAAATTGATATATTAGATAGCAATCAAGCTTATGTTAGGGGACTATTACATGATATAGGTCGCAGAGATGGCATAAAGTCAATTATGCATACGATTGACGGGTATGATTATATGATGAGTATAAACCAAAAAGAGATTGCCAGAATATGTTTAACACATTCTTATCCAATACAAGATGTAAATACTTTTTTCGGAAAATTTGATTGCACAGAAGAACAAAAGATTTTTTTGGCATGCTTTATAAAGAATATGGTATATGATGATTATGACCGATTAATACAATTGTGTGATGCAATATCGTTGCCAAATGGTGCTTGCATAATGGAGAAAAGGTTAATTGATGTGGCATTAAGACATGGCTTACCAGATTTCACTATTGATAAATGGAAGGCATTTTTAGAGTTGAAAAAATATTTTGATAAATTGTGTGATTGTAATGTATACACACTGTTGCCAAATGTAATAGAAAATTCTTATGAGAGTTTGCTATAAAATCCAATTTATAGAGTTGATGTAACATAATTTTAGATTGAGTTATGTCGTATGTTTCTAAAAGCGCGTCATAAACAACTGTAAGAATTACTAAAGAAATCAGATAAACTGGACAGGTAATATCTATAATCGGAAGTTGAAAAATAAAAATCTAACGGGGATATGTCTAATTTGTATTTGAATATGGACTATACACATTAAATTAGGAGTGGGGGAAACTATTATGAAAGCAGAAATTAATCTCATTACAATTTGGACAAATGATATAGGTAAGATGAAGGAATTTTATAACCAAGTTCTCAGATTTAAGATTAAAAATGACCTTGGAGGTTATGTTGAATTTGAAAATAATGGGGTCCGATTTGCTATTTGTATGAGAGATGTTATGTATGATTATAGCAAGGAATATGAGAAAAAAATAATTGGTCAAGCTTTTGAACTGGCTTTTCCATGTGAAAATCCAAATGATGTTGATGAATCATTTAAACAGTTAGTTATAAGGGGAGCAACTCCTATCCACGAACCACAGAGTATGGCTTGGAATCAAAGAACAGCATTCTTTGCAGATCCAGATGGGAATATACATGAAATTTTTGCAGAGATTAAATAAATCGGAACATTTTTATATGACGCAACAGTAATCTAAGACGGAGTAAGGATTATTTATAAATATAATATAAGTGGTAAGAAGGGGGGACTTTATGATGATTGAGTTAGAATACAATCAACAGCATTGTATAAGGCAGTTATGCGATAGTCTAAAAGATGATGTTGTATTATGGGGATTCGTGGAAGGTAATAAAGGATGTGCATGGACTGATGATATAATTAACCCAAGACAAGCTATTATTATAGTGGCTGACTTTTGTTATTTATTAGGGTGCTGTGAAAATGCTAAAGAAATAGCAACAATATTAAATGAAAATGGAAAGTACAAAGTTATTATACTTGGAGATGATTCTTGGGTGCAGTTTTTAAATGAGAGTTTTCCCAAGAATCATTCAAAGTATAAACGTTATGCAATAAAGAGAGAACCAAATGTATTTTCATATGATTTATTGTCAAAGTATACTATGTGTTTAAATAATAAATATAAATTGAAAAAGATAGATAAGGATACATATTTCGAAGTGCTAGGCATTGGTTGGGCGGCAGATGGATGTTGTTATTTTTCATCAGTTGATGTATTTTTAAATCACGGATAGGGATATGTAATTTATTATAACAATGAAATTGTATCTATTGCATCTTCATATTATTTTAGTAATGGCAATATAGAAATTACTATAGGAACCGCAGATGAACATAGACGGAAGGGATTAGCATTGGTATGTGCATCACAATTAATATTGGATTGCATTAAAAAAAATATTTATCCAAGATGGGAAGGAATAGATATGATTTCAGTAGCATTAGCAGAAAAGTTAGGATATCATTTTGAAACTGCTTATGATGTCTATTCAATAAATTGATTAACATGTTAATGACAATAATAAAGGTGTTAAGATGAAATTTTAAATACTCTTTAATGATTAATAAAAAGTAAAATGTTGTACCTGTTTGTGTATAATGAGCATGATATTTTATTTAAAATAATTCGCTATATTCGTAAATTGTTTATCAATCGTAAATATACGATACTTAAACAGTCGTAATCTATAACGTAACAAAAATGAGTAAACACAATGAAAAGAATAGTTATAAACTATCTTTCCATTGCGTTTATTTAAATTTAATTGGTATAATATACAAAACTTATTTATATAACAGGAGGGGAAATATGTTATTTAACGATATAGAAACAGAAAGATTATTTCTTAAAAACATATCCATTGATGACAGAGATTTTATATTTAGCCAATTTTCAAATGATGTAGTGACTAAATACCTACTTGATAGGGAGCCAGTAACTGATATGGAAGGTGCAGATGAAATCATTACATTTTATATAAAGCCTGAACCACGATTGCAACACCGTTGGGTTATCGTGCGGAAATCAGATGGCATTAAAATGGGAACATGTGGGTTTCATCGCTGGAATCAGAAAGATTGTGAGGTCGAAGTCGGTTATGACCTCAAAGAAGAATTCTGGGGAAATGGTTATATGCAAGAAGCAATGAAAGAAATCATCGCAATCGCTATGGACTCTATGCACATAAAAGAGATAAATGCATGTATTTATATTGAAAATCAAAGGTCAATCTGTCTTGCGGAAAACCTTGGTTTTGTTTTATCTGGTTCAAGTTATGAATCGTTTAGAGATAAGGAATACTTGCATAATAGATACGCGCTGCTTATCTCACAAAATGAGCATATTTTTTAGTGCGAGTTAAGTCAGAACCTTCTTTTATTGTTCAACTATCGCAAAACTACGATTGATTAACAATTGTAGAACAATGGTACATATGAAAGATGTAAAACAACTTAACAAATAATAAATTTGAAGGGGAGACAAAAATGGTTTTATTAGTCGTTGATACACAAAAGTTAATAACAAATGAAAAACTATATAAATTTGATATGTTTGTATCTAATGTTAAAGAAATAATACATGAGGCTAGGGTAAATAATATTGAAGTAATATATGTACGTCATGATGATGGTATAGGAAGTGAATTAACAAAAGGAACTGATGGGTTTGAAATATATGAAAACTTTCAACCAATCAATGAAGAAAAAATATTTGATAAAGAGGTTAATAGTGCTTTCAAAGGGACTGGTTTATTAGAATATTTAATAGGTAAAGGTGAAAAAGATATAATTATTGTAGGGCTTCAAACAGATTATTGTATTGATGCTACTATAAAATGTGGATTTGAACATGGATTTAATATTATAGTTCCAGCGTATGCAAATACAACAGTTAATAATAAATTTATGTCTTCAGAGCAAAGTTATGTAGAATGTCAAGCAAAATTGACCCCCATTTACGTTGAATATTGACCCCCCTCGTACCTAAATTACAACCAGGTCAAAATCATCCCGTTTTAAATTCTTAGTATTGATTGTTAATTTTCTTGTTTCTTGATTAAGTGATACATATTTACTTAACATTATTATTCTATCTTTAATAAGTTCCTTAACAAGTTCATCAAAGTTTGAATTGGAACTTGCCCCCGAAAGGGGCACAACTCCTTTAATTATAGTTTTTTTAGTTTTATGACTATCAAGTTCATCTATGCTCATAAATTCAGCAGTAATTATATCTTCCTGTTTCTTATGCTTATATGTCCTCAATGATAGATCAAAACAATAGTCAGTATATCTATCCATTCTTCGCTTAATTTGTACAAAACTAAGATTATACTTTTCTCTTGCGAGTAATTGGGCATCACTTTTACCTTTTTCATTGAATACATTGACAAACTCATCAAAATCTATCGCTATCGCGTTTTCCAATGATTACGCCTCCTTAAAGTGCCTATTTACTCTATGGCTATCGCCTGTTATACTTATTATGTGAGAATGATGAAGAAGCCTATCTAGCACTGCAGTAGCTGCTAATTCGCTGGTAAATATCTCATCCCACTTGTTAAATGGTAAATTTGTTGTTACTATGAGAGAGCTTTTTTCGTATCTTTGCCGGATTAACTGAAAAAAAATACTCTCTTTTTCTTTGTCCATTTTTAGGTACCCAATGTCGTCAATTATCAATAAATTTACTTTAGACAATTTAATAAATTTTTGTTTTAAAGTACCTAAACTTATTGAATTATATAGCTCGTCCATTAAATCAATTGCATTTACAAAAAGTACTGATTTGCCTTTTTCACAGGCTTTCATACCTATTGAAACTGAAAGATGGCTCTTTCCCTTATGGAAAGTTTGCCATAAGGGAAATTATAGAAAGTTTTTAATTATCGAAAGATTTTAAAAGATATCAAGTAATAATGTCCTACTTTATTAAAAATCTTTCGATAATAATTATTTGCAGAAATTCTGAAGCCAATTTAACAAATTAG
>Ga0209123_1001360_pt1 | contig 24632 bp, 24 predicted proteins | sample BarGraIncu00431A_FD_184500 | JGI IMG/M metagenome (GOLD analysis project Ga0209123, IMG submission 184500) | Arctic peat soil microbial communities from Barrow, Alaska, USA - Barrow Graham LP Incubations 004-31A (SPAdes) (version 2) | ecosystem: Environmental > Terrestrial > Soil > Wetlands >...
AGGGCCTGTGGGCGGCGCTGGAGTGGCAGGCGCATGAGTTTGCGCAGTCCGCCGAACTCGCGCTGGACTGGGACATGCAGGGCACCGAAGGGGTTGAATTACCCGAGCCGCAGGCCATGGCGGTGTTTCGCATTTTTCAGGAAATGCTCAGCAACGTGGGACGGCACGCACACGCCAGCGAACTCACCTTGCGCATTCGGGTGGCGGCTGTGGTGTTGACGATTGCGGTGCAGGACAACGGCTGCGGTGCGGCCGCCCAGTCGTTCGAAGCGCCCACCGCCTATGGCGTGATGGGCATGCGCGAGCGCGCCCGCCATTTTGGCGGGCAGCTCGAAATTTCAAGCCAAATCGGTCGTGGGTCCTTATTCAGACTGCACATGCCGCTCCTGAATAAATAGCATGATCAAAGTACTGATTGGTGACGACCACCGCATCGTGCGCGAAGGTCTCAAGCAGGTGCTGGCCGATGCACCAGATGTGGGCGTGCTGGCCGAGGCGCAGACCGGACCGGAAGTGCTGGCGCTGGTGCGCGCCCTGGGCGGCGCGGCCGGGCTGGATCTGGTGCTGCTGGACATTGCCATGCCGGGCCAGGATGGCCTGGAGGTGCTGCAGATTTTGCGCCGCGAGCACCCCACGCTGCCGGTTCTGATGCTCAGCACCTACCCGGAAAAACAGTATGCGGTGCGTTGCATCAAGCTGGGCGCTGGTGGCTATCTCAACAAAAGCGCGGACCCGGATGACATGGTGGCGGCGGTGCGCAAGGTCGCCGCTGGCGGCATGTATGTGACCCCCGCCACGGCAGAAGCGCTGGCTGCCGCGATGGGCGGCGCCGCAGGCCGATCTGGGCTTGCTGCGCTGGCGGGTTCGGGCGGTGTCGATGCCCTGTCGCACCGCGAGTACCAGGTGTTTCGTTTGCTGACCGCAGGTCAGACGGTGAGCGAAATTGGTGCGCAACTCAAACTCGCGCCCAACACGGTGAGCACCTACCGGGCCCGGATTCTTGAGAAGACCGGCGTCAAAAACGATGTGGAGTTGGCGCTGTATGCCGAGCGGCACAGCCGGGCAGCACCGGACGCCTGAATTGCGCGGTTTTTGGCCGGGTGGTGTAGGGCCAGCCCTACAGGGCGTCATCCTGCTGGGCACGAATTGCGATGTGTGCGGCTGTAGCGCTTGAAGCTGGCCCGACCTTTGCATAGTGGATGGCATCCAACTTCAAGAGGTAATGCCATGACTCAGTACTTTGACCCCTACAACGCCGACCGTCCCCTGCTGCTCAAGTGCAGCTGCGGCAAGGACCACACGGTGGCCGAGCACCAGCAGCAAGCCTCTGCCAGCAGCGCCACCGCTGAACTGAAACGCCGCAGCCTGAGCAGTGAGTTCGAGGCCTATTCCAACGCCTTCATCGAGGCCACGCTGGTCAAGGCGATCTTCCCGCAAGACGAAGTGCGTCGCCGCTTTCTGCGCGCCGTCGGCAAGGGCACGGCCATGGCGGCTATCAGCAGTGTGCTGCCCATGGCCAGCCTGCAGGCCATGGCGCAGGACAAGAATGCGCTGGAAAAGACCACTCTCAAAATCGGCTTCATCCCGATCACCTGCGCCACGCCGCTCATCATGGCGCACCCGCTGGGCTTTTACAGCAAGCAGGGTCTGAGCGTGGAAGTGACCAAGACCGCCGGCTGGGCGCTGATCCGCGACAAGATGATCAACAAGGAGTACGACGCCACGCACTTCCTGTCACCCATGCCGCTGGCCATTTCGATGGGCCTGGGGTCGAATACCACGCCGATGAACGTGGCCACCATCCAGAACATCAACGGCCAGGCCATCACGCTGAGCCTCAAGCACAAGAACAACCGCGACCCCAAGAACTGGAAAGGCTTCAAGTTCGCCGTGCCATTCGAGTTCAGCATGCACAATTTTCTGCTGCGCTACTACCTGGCCGAAGCCGGCCTGAACCCCGACACCGATGTGCAGATCCGCGTGGTGCCGCCCGCTGAAATGGTGGCCAACCTGCGGGCCGGCAACCTTGACGGCTTCCTGGGCCCGGATCCGTTCAACCAGCGTGCCGTCTACGAAGAAGTGGGTTTCATCCACATCCTGACCAAAGATCTCTGGGACGGCCACCCCTGCTGCGCCTTTGGCACCAGCACCGAGTTCATCCAGAAGAATCCCAACACTTTTGCCGCGCTGTATCGCGCTGTGCTCACCGCTGCCGCCATGGCGCGTGACCCGAAGAACCGCGAGTTGATCGCCAAGGTGATTGCCCCGGCGCAGTACCTCAACCAACCCGAGGCAGTGCTGACCCAGGTGCTGACCGGCAAGTTTGCCGATGGTCTGGGCAATATCAAAAACGTGCCCGACCGCGCCGACTTTGATCCCATGCCCTGGCAGAGCATGGCGGTGTGGATGCTTACGCAGATGAAGCGCTGGGGCTACATCAAGGGCGAGGTGAACTACAAGCAAATCGCTGAAAAAGTGTTCTTGATCACCGATGCGCGCAAGCACATGAAAGCACTCGGCCAACCATTCACGGACGGCCCCGGCTACGCCAAGCACAAGATCATGGGCAAGGAGTTTGACGCCGCCAAGGCAGATGCCTACGCCAAGAGCTTTGCCATCAGCAAGATGGGCTGACCATGAGATCCCTGAACCTGCGGGCCACGGTGGCCTCACTGTTTCTGCTCTTTTGCTTCATTGGTGTCTGGCAGTTGGCCTCCAACGGCCCTTCGGTGGGTGCAGCGGCCGGCAAGCAGACGGCCGAAGAGCTGGAGTACCTGAAGATGATGGGCAAGGACGCCGGCGCTAGCAAGAGCACCGGGTTTCCGTCCCCGCTGCAGGTGGCCCAGGCCTCGCTGGGGCATTTGTCAGACCCGTTTTATGACCGCGGCCCCAACGACAAGGGCATTGCCATCCAGCTGGCCCATTCGCTGGGCCGCGTCGGGCTGGGTTTTCTGCTGGCCGTGCTAGTGGCGATTCCGCTGGGTTTCCTGATCGGCATGTCGCCGCTGATGCGCAAGGCCTTTGATCCTTTCATCCAGGTGCTCAAGCCCATCAGCCCGCTGGCCTGGATGCCGCTGGCGCTCTACACGCTGAAAGACTCGGACGTCAGCGGTATCTTCGTGATCTTCATCTGCTCGGTCTGGCCGATGTTGGTGAACACGGCCTTCGGTGTGGCGTCGGTCAAGCGCGAGTGGCTTAACGTGGCCCGCACACTGGAGGTCAGCCCGCTACGCAAGGCTTTTCAGGTCATCCTGCCTGCGGCCGCGCCGACTATTCTGACCGGCATGCGCATCAGCATGGGCATTGCCTGGCTGGTGATTGTGGCCGCCGAGATGCTGGTGGGGGGAACCGGCATTGGCTACTTCGTGTGGAACGAGTGGAACAACCTGTCGCTGCCCAACGTGATCTTTGCCATCGGCGTGATCGGCGTCGTCGGCATGCTGCTGGACCTGATGTTTGGCCAAGTACAAAAGATGGTGACCTATGTGGAGTGACATCTCATCCCGCACGCAGCTCACACCCGCGGCCCTGTCCCATGGAAAGACCCCCAACGTGAACGCCCTACTCAAGATCGAAGGGCTCAGCAAGGCCTTTATGGCAGCGAAACCCGTGTTTGCCGACGTCAGCTTTTCGCTGGCACGCGGCGAGTTTGTCTGCATCATCGGCCAATCGGGCTGCGGAAAAACCACTATCCTCAATGTGCTGGCGGGGCTGGATACCGCCACCACCGGCAATGTCTTCATGGATGGGCGTGAAGTCATTGGCCCCAGCCTGGAGCGGGGGGTGGTGTTCCAGAGTCACGCGCTGATGCCCTGGCTCACGGTGCGCCAGAACATCGCCTTTGCCGTGAAGTCGCGCTGGCCTGATTGGAGTAAAGCCGAGGTCAATGTCCATGTGGAAAAGTTTGTCGCCATGGTGGGCTTGAGCCCCGCCATTGACAAGAGACCGGCGCAGCTCTCGGGCGGCATGAAGCAGCGGGTGGGCATTGCGCGCGCCTTTTGTATCCAGCCGAAAATGCTGCTGCTCGACGAGCCCTTTGGTGCGCTCGATGCGCTGACCCGCGGCACCATTCAGGATGAGCTCATGACCATCGTGCGCCAGACGCAGCAGACCGTGTTCATGATCACCCACGATGTGGATGAAGCCATTTTGCTGGCGGACCGCATTTTGCTCATGAGCAACGGCAATGAGTCTGAGGCGGGCTATGTCCCGGGCGGCATTGCTGAAGTGGTGGTCAATCCGCTGCCGCGTGAGCGCGTGCGCGCCAGCCTGCATCACCTGGACGGCTATTACGAGCTGCGCAATCACATCGTCGATTTTCTGGTGTCGCGTGCCATCGCGCACTGAAACCTTTCCCTCACTATTTTTCAACCCAACTTAAATACTGGAGTCAATATGAACCGCCTGGAAGTCACAGAAAAAATCATCAGCACCAAAGTCGCCAAAGGCATCAAGTGGGAAGCCGTTGCGAAGAAAGTCGGCCTCTCCAAGGAATGGGTCACCGCCGCCTGCCTGGGCCAGATGACGCTGGACGCCGCCCAGGCCAGGATCGTCGGCAAGATTTTTGGCCTGAGCGCCGAAGAACAGAAATGGCTGCAAGTGGCGCCTTACAAAGGCTCGCTGCCCACGCCGGTGCCGACCGATCCGTTGATCTACCGCTGGTACGAAATCGTGAGCGTCTACGGCAGCACCATCAAGGAACTGATTCACGAAGAGTTCGGCGACGGCATCATGAGCGCCATCGACTTCAGCATGGACATCGTGCGTGAGGCTGATCCCAAGGGTGACCGCGTGAACGTGGTGTTGTCGGGCAAGTTTTTGCCGTACAAGCAGTATTGAGCCCGGCCAAGGGGTTTCCCCCGGAAACCGTCGCCCAGCGCGTTACCAGCCGACCACCGCCCCGTCGGTGCGCGGTTCGGTGCCACCGCACAACACGCCCGCCTGATCGCGCCAGATGATCTGGCCGCGGCCGAAAGCGAGCCGGTTATTCTGCCAGTTGACGTTGTGCCCACGTGCCGCCAGACCTCGAAACAGATGTTCACTGGTGCTGTGCTCGATGTTGACCAGCTGGCCGCTTTCCCACTCCCAGCGCGGCGCATCCAGCGCCGCTTGCGGATTCAGGTGGAAATCCACCGTGTTCATCACCATCTGAACATGGCCTTGCGGCTGCATGAAGCCGCCCATCACACCGAACGGTCCAACGGGGACGCCAGCATGCGTCAAAAAGCCCGGGATGATGGTGTGGTAGGGGCGCTTGCCGGGTGCAATGCAATTCGGATGCGTCGCATCGAGTGAAAAATTATTGCCCCGGTTATGCAGCGCGATGCCGGTACCCGGCACCACCATGCCGCTGCCAAAGCCCATGTAGTTGCTCTGAATCATGGAAACCATATTGCCTTCGGCATCGGCCGTGCTCAAATAAACCGTACCGCCGCGCGACGGTGTGCCCGGCAGCGGCAAGCTCGCTACCTCGCCGATCAGCCGGCGCCGTTCGTCGGCGTAAGTTTCTGACAGCAGGTCGGCGACCGACACCCGCATGTGCTGGGGGTCGGCGATATGAGCCAGGCCATCGGCAAACGCCAGCTTCATCGCTTCGATCTGGCGGTGGTAAGTCAGCACCGTGTCGCGCTCCGAAAAATCGAAACCTTTCAACAGGTTCAAGGCGATCAGCGCAACCAGGCCATGGCCGTTTGGTGGAATTTCCCAGACATCGAAACCGCGGTAATTGACGCTGATCGGATCGACCCAATCGACCTGATACGCCGCCAGGTCGGCGCTGCTGAGATGGCCGCCTGCGCCTTGCACGAAGGCCGCGATACGTTCGGCCAGGGGGCCGCGATAAAAACTGGCGGCACCGTCTTCGGCAATCGACTGCAAGGTGTCGGCGTGTGCGGCGAGGCGCTTGATTTCACCGGCCAGCGGCGCGCGTTCCGGCGCAAAAGTGTCGAACCACGACTGGAAATGCGCCTCCTTCAAATTGGTGCGAAACAATTTGGTCGCCTGTTGCCAGGCGTACGCCACCGAGGGTGACACCGCATATCCATCACGGGCGTAAGCGATGGCCGCGGCCATCGACTTTGTCAGCGGCAAGCGGCCGAAGCGCTGCGCCAGTGCCGCCCAGGCGGCCGGTGTACCGGGTACCGTCACCGGCAGCGGGCCGTATTTCGGCATGCTGGTGTGGCCGAGTTGACGCAGGCTCTCCAGCGTACTGGCGGCTGCGGCCGGACCGCTGGCGTTCAAGCCGTGCAGCTTGCCGCCATGCCACACCAGCGCGAAGGCATCGCCGCCAATACCGTTGGCGCTTGGTTCCAGTACCGTCAGGGCCGCTGCGGTGGCAACGGCGGCATCGATGGCATTGCCACCGGCCTGCAATACCTGCAAGCCGGCCTGGGCTGCGAGCGGCTGCGAGGTTGCGACCATTCCCCGGCGCGCATAGACCACATTGCGATGGGAGGGATAGGGATAATTTTGGGCATCAAATGACAGCATGGTCGGCACTTTCCAGGAAAAAATGTAAGGGCAGATCGGCGCATGATTCAGGCGCGCCAGCCGGTCTGGCCCGGTGGGTTGTGAGAGGCCTATTTTTACTTATTTGTGCCGTGGATCGAGCGCGTCGCGCAGGCCATCGCCAAGTAAATTGAATGACAAAACGAGCAAAAATATTGACAAGCCCGGCCAGATGGCCATCCACGGCGAATTGTCGACATAATTTTTGGCGGTATTGAGCATGCTACCCCAACTCGGTGCTGGCGGTTGCTGGCCGAGGCCGAGGAACGACAGGCTGGCCTCGGCAATGATGGCCGCTGCAATTGCCAGGGTCGACTGCACGATCAGTGGTGGCAGGACATTCGGCAGCACATGACGCAAGGCGATGCGCCAGTGCGGATTGCCGACCGCGCGCGCCGCTTCGACATAGTCTTCGACCTTGACGGCCAGAACCTGCGCGCGGGTCAGGCGGATGAACACCGGGGTGGCAGAGATGCCGATGGCCACCATCGCATTGCTCAGGCTGGGACCGAGAAAGGCGGCCAGGGCGATCGCCAGAATCAGGAACGGCACCGCCAGCATGGCGTCGGTCAGGCGTGAAATCACGCCATCGGTCCAGCCGCCAAGATAACCGGCGAGCAAGCCGATCGGAACCCCCAGCAGCATTGAAATACAGACGGAAACCAAGCCCGCCATGAGCGACGCGCGCGCGCCCCAGACCACACGCGAGAGCACATCGCGTCCCAGTTCATCGGTACCCAACAAGTAAGCTGATGAGGGTGCTTTTCGCACGGCGCTCCAGCTCGTGGCAACCGGATCGTAGGGCGCAATCCATGACGCACACACGGCGGCAAGGACAAACAGCAGCACGATCAGCAAACCCAGCATCGCGCCACGCCGACGCAGCAGGCGCCGCCAGGCGCGCCGGCCCGGTGATGCTTCGCGCGGCATGGGTGTCGGTTTGACAGTAGTGTTCATATGATGAGGTACCAGGCTGCCGTGCGCCGCGCCGGGTCGCCCCAAGCAAGCACAGCCCCCTCGGGGGGCAGCGCAGTACACGAAGTGTTCTCGGAGAGCGGCGTAGCCACAAGCGTGGGGGTCATATTCAGCCCCGCAAGCGTGGATTGACGAAAAAATACGCAAGGTCCGCCAGCAGGTTCAGGACGATGTAGACGGTCGATGTGAACAGCACCACGCCTTGCACCACCGCATAATCGCGGTTGAAGACGGCGTCAACGATGAGTTTTCCGAAACCCGGAATCGAAAACACTTGCTCGGTCAGCACGGCCCCCGACAGCAAGGTGCCGAATTCCAGCGCACCCAGCGTGATGATCGGGGTCAGTGCGTTGCGCAGCGCGTGTTTCAACACAACCGTACGCTCATTCAGACCCTTGGCGCGGGCCGTGCGCACGTAATCGGTATTGAGGACTTGCAGCATGGCACTGCGGGTGTGACGCATGAGTACGGCGGCAATTGCATTGCCCAGCACGAAGGCGGGCATGATCATCGCCGCCAGATTAGCTCTCAGGTCTTCGAACGGGCTGACATAGCCGGACGCCGGTAGCCAGCCGAGGGAAACCGAAAACAGCAAAATCATCAAGATCCCGAGCCAGAAGTTCGGCGTCGACAAGCCCCACAAGGCCACCATATTGGCCGCGTAATCCCAGAGCGAATCCTTGGCGACAGCCGAAATGATGCCGGCTGGAATGCCGATGATCAATGCAATCGTCATCGCCAGTGCCGCCAGTTCGAGCGTGACCGGTAATTTGTCCTTGATCAGCTGCAGTACTGGCTGCTGGATGCGCAGCGATTCGCCCAGATCGCCATGCATCACGCCGGCAATCCAATAGCCGTAACGCACTGGCAATGGTTCATCGAGGTGCATTTTCTGGCGCAGATACGCCACCACATTTGGATCCTGATCTTCGCCGGCCAAAATCACCGCCGCGTCACCCGGCAGCAACTGTTGCAAACAAAAGATGATGATCGAGACGAAAAAAATCGTCGGGATCACCGCAGCCAGTCGTTTGACGAAATAAGTAAGCATGGACAGGTTTCAAAAAAGACCTGCCAGCACTGCCATTGCAATGCCGGCAAGCTACTTTCCTTACATCTTCAGGCCTTGCACCCGCATCAGTCCATCGGGAATGGTGCGTACGCCGGTCAGCTTCTTGTTGTAGGCCCACAGCCATTTGCGATGGTACAGGTAAACGATAGGCCGGTCCTTGAGCGCCTCAGCGGCGATTTGCTCAAACAGCTTGCCGCGCAAGACCGGGTCAAGCGTGCTGCGTGATTTGGTCAACAGTTCATCGACTTCCGGTTTGCAGTAGCCCGAATAGTTCAAAGGCTGCTTGCAGCCGTAGAAGCTGAACAGGTTGCCGTCGGGGTCGGCGCGGCCGCTCCAGTTCAGCAGGTAGGCCTCAAACTGCCCCTTGTCGGCAAGGTTCAGTGAGGTCGCAAATTCGGTTGACTGGATCTTGATGTCGAAACCGGCCTCTTTCGCCATCGCCTGAATGACTTGTGCGACTTTCTGGCCGTCGGACGTGGTCGGCGTCATCAGGGTAAAGCTGGGATTGGGTACGCCGGCTTCTTTCAGCAATGCTTTGGCGCGTTCGATGTTGCGTTTTGGAACCGGAAATTTTTTGGCATAAAACGTGTTCGAGGTTGACAGCCACTGGTTGCCGGGTTCGCCTTCACCATCCACCGCCACCTGGACAATGCCGCCCCGGTCAATCGAGAGCTCCAGCGCTTCACGCACGCGGGCGTCGCGTCCGAGCGGATTCTTTTGCGCCATCTCACTCTTGCCGGTGTTGATGGTGATGCCCTGGTAGCCGAGTTCAGTGATGCGCGCCACATTGAACTTGTTTTCAGATTTCAGCGCCGCGATGTCGGAAGAAGCGACACGTTCAATGAAGTCGAGCTGGCCCGAGCGCAGGTTCGCCAGCCGCACGGTGGCGTCGACGATCGGCTGATAAATGACCTTGTCAAAGTGAATCGCGCCCTTGTCCCAGTAATTGGTAAAACGCTCCAGCACGATACGGTCCTGCGCCACCCGCTCGGTGAATTTGAACGGCCCCGAACATACTGGCTTGGCGCCGAAGGCTGTCGGGTTTTCCTGCGCCGCCTTGGGCGAGACCATCATGCCGGCTCGGTCCGCCAGCACGCTGAGCAACGGCGCGAACGGGGCGGCGAGCGTCAGTTTGACGGTCAGCTCATCGACCACGTCAACGCTGGTCACCGGCAGCAATTCGCCACGACGGTTGGAGCCGGCCAGATTTTTATGCCGCTCGATATTGAACTTGACGGCTGCCGCATCGAACTTCTGACCATCGTGAAAGGTCACGCCCGGGCGAAGTTTCAAGGTCAGTACCTTGTTGTCTGGCGACCATTGGTAGGAGGTTGCCAGCTGCGGCACGATCGCGAGTTTCTCGTCAACATCGAACAGCTTGTCGCACAGCGAGGCGAACACCACGCGGCCGACAAAGGTGCGCGCCAGCGTCGGATCAAGCACATCCGGGTCTTCGGCCAGACCGATGCGCAGTGTTTGCGCGCTGACGCTGGCAGCGCTCATGGCGGCGGTGAGAGCCAGCGCGAGCACGAGGGTATGTACGAGCCGGCCGGTGGGTAAAAAAGTACGCATGGGATTAACTCTCCTGGTTGATGATGGACAGGCGATGGCGCGTCCGGTGAAAAATGAATGCGGGATCAAGCATGCACGCCATCCTTCGGCAAAAAGGCCGCCTGCAATTGTTCAAGTCTGCGGTTCAACACCCGGGTACTGACGTCGGGCTGCAGCGCCGCCGGCAGCGCGATGTCGCGCCAGAAGTGGCAGGCGACGCTGTGTCCGGCTTCCCCGCTCAACTCCGGGACCTCTTCGGTGCAATGTTGTTGCGCATGTGGACAACGGGTGCGGAAACGACAGCCCGATGGGGGTGAAATCGGATTCGGCACATCGCCCTGCACCAGTACCTGGCTGCGCTCGCGCCCCGGCTCTGGCAAAGGAATCGCCGACAGCAGTGCATGGGTGTACGGATGACGCGGTTGCGAAAACAGGCTGTCCTTGTCGGCGTATTCGACAATCTGGCCGAGGTACATCACGGCCACATGCGAAGCGATGTGCTTGACCACGGCCAAATCGTGTGCAATGAACACATAAGCCAGGCCCAACCGGCGTTGAAGGTCCTGCAGCAGATTGACCACCTGCGCCTGGATCGATACGTCCAGTGCCGACACCGGTTCATCACAGACGATCAGGCGTGGCTCGACCGCCAGCGCCCGGGCAATGCCTATGCGCTGGCGTTGACCACCAGAAAATTCATGCGGATAGCGTTGCAGGTATTGCGGGGCCAGACCGACCAGGTCGAGCAATTCGGCGGCACGCTCATGCCGCCGTCCCACGGCCAGACTGTGCAAGGTCAATGGTTCGGTCAGGGTTTGCTCGACCGTCATGCGCGGATTGAGGGAGGAATACGGATCCTGAAATATCATTTGCAGCTCACGTCGGCGTGCCCGCATGGCGGCCGGCGACAAGCTCATCAAATCTTCCCCATCGAACCAGACGTGGCCGGCCGTCGCGTCCAGCAGGCGCAGCAGCAGTCGGCCAACGGTCGACTTGCCGCAGCCGGATTCACCGACCAGGGCCATGGTTTCGCCGGCACCGAGCGTAAAACTCACACCGTCGACCGCGTGTACGACGGCATCGCCGCGCCCGAACAGACCGCGCCCCAGCGGAAAATGTTTGACCAGATTGTCCGCCCGCAGCAGCAGCGGGCGGGGCACCGGCACGGCGGTGACGGCATCGCGGCGCAGGCTCATGCCTGCCCCCACGCTTGCCACTTCGTTGGCTGCGCTGCCCCCCGAGGGGGCTTTCGCTTGCTTGGGGCGACCCGGCGCCGTGCTCATGCTGCCTTCTCCCAGGGCAGTGGCGCTTTCCAGCAGGCAGCAAAATGACTGGTAGCCAGTTCGGTCAAGGGCGGTGCGGCGGCCTCGCACTGGGCATCAGAAAAAGGGCAACGAGGGGCAAAACGGCACCCTGCCATGACCGTCATGGGTGTCGGCACCTGGCCCTCGATGGCGGCCAGCCGGGCTTGCTTGAGATGCAGTTTCGGGATTGAGCCGAGCAAGCCGATCGTATAAGGATGCTGCGGCTCGGCGAACAGGCGTTCGACACTGGCGCGCTCGACCACGCGGCCGGCATACATGACCACGACTTCGTCGGCCAATTCCGCAATCACGCCCAAATCGTGTGTGATCAGCATGATGGCAGCACCCGTGTCGGCGCGCAAGGTGCGCATCAACTCCAGCACCTGCGCCTGGATGGTGACGTCGAGCGCGGTGGTCGGCTCGTCGGCGATCAGCAATTGCGGCTCACACGAAAGGGCCATTGCGATCATCACGCGCTGACGCATGCCGCCGGAGAGCTTGTGCGGATAAGCGTCCATGCGCTGCTCAGGGGAAGGAATTCGCACCCGCCGCAGCATCTCGATCGCGTGAGCGCGGGCGGCTGCGTGGTCCAGATCGCGATGGCAGCGAATCGCCTCGATCAGCTGGTTGCCAATGGTGAAAGCCGGGTTCAAGGACGTCATCGGCTCCTGGAAAATCATCGCAATCCGGTTGCCACGCAAGGCGCGCATGGCAGGCGTCGACAGCTGCACCAGATCGACGCCGTCGAAGGTGATGGAACCACCCGCTATTCTTCCCTGGCCTTTCGGCAACAAGCCCATGATCGACAGCGACGTGACGCTCTTGCCGCAGCCGGACTCGCCGACGATACCCAGCGTGCGACCCGACTCGACCGAAAAACTGATGCCGTCAACCGCGGTGAATTCGCCGCCGTCAACCTTGAAACAGGTTGTCAAGTCCCGGACCTCGAGCAATGCGCTCATTGGACAAGCTCCGCGCTACGGGCTGCGGTATTCGCTCTGGGAGCGACCCGGCGGCTCATGCGGGCGTCTCGCACGCCTGGCGGCGGGCAGCGTGAAAACGCGCGATTTCCGCTTCGATCACGCTGCGATCGATGATGCCAGCCGGGTGTTCGCGGCTGGCCAGGCACGCGACAAAAGGTTGAAAGCGTTCCAGACTGACCTGGTACAGACGGCGCAGTTCGACCAGAGGTTCTGTGTGATCGTCGACCCGCAAGTCGAGCATCGGGTAGTCCTGCCCGCTGTAGATGATCAGCGCTGCGCTTTGCTTGCCGCGTTTGTCGCCACCAGCCGCTTCGCCGGCCGCCATGGCGCCGATCAGCCGTTCGGCAAAAGACTGGTCAGCCTGTGCAGCATAGCTGTCGGCGGTGGCATGGATGACTTGCGGACCGGCCAGCATGTTGCCGGCGACCGAGAAGCCTTCTCGCAGTGTATGACCACACCAGCCGATGCAGTCGGCTCCGGTGTGCGCGGCGCCGCGGCCCATCGCATCGATCAAGTGAAATTGCCGCTGCGCACTGCCTGCGTCGGTCGCCAACAGTGCCAGCAGCAACTCGGCAGGATCGCGCTGTTGCGCCATGCCTTGCAGGGCCGGCGCAACCAGCAGCGGGTTCATCAATGCCTGCGTGGCGAGTGCGCCGACACCGCTGCGCGCATGCGGACCCAAAGCGCCGACAGCGAAGAACTTGCTCGCGATAGCGACGCCGAAAGCGCCGGAGTTATCTCGTGCGACGATAGACCAGGTCATGCACATTCCTTGAAAAGCGACGTACAAAGCGTCGGAAAACCAAAAACACAGACCCGCAAGACAGCACTCTCCTGTCGGGTGCCTGGCATCCCGATGTTAAGTTATACAGCCGAATTCGGTGTCGTCTTGCCGCCAATTTGCTCACGTATCGATATCCCCTGCGGACCAGTTTTGGGCCAGCAAGCCGCCCACCGCCAATTGCAATGGGTGATAAATCATGATGGGCAGAAGAATCAAGCCCAGGGCCGGGTTGGCGCCGAAGATCAGATGGGCCATGGGCACCCCGGAGGCCAGGGTCTTCTTGGAGCCGCAGAAGACGACGGCGATGCGCTCGTCCTGCGGCAAGCCAAGCAGCTGAGACAGCACCCGGACCAGCGCCAGCATGACGAAAAACAGGGCGCTGGTGCCGAGTAGGGTCTCCATCAGCACCAGCACGCCGTAGTGTGACCACACCCCCTGCTGAACTGAATCGCTGAATGATGTGTAGACCAGAGTCAGGATGGTCAGACGGTCCACCAGCTGGATTTGGGTCTTGTTGCGGCTGGCCCAGGCGCCTAGAAGCGGACGAACGAGCTGGCCTAGCGCGAGTGGCAGCACAAGCCATATCAGCAGGTCCGTGATCACCGGACCCATCGCGAAATCGACACCGCTGCGGCCCAGTATCCAGGCCATCCACAGCGGGGTCAGCAGCACGCCGATGAGGCTGGAGAGGGTGGCATTGAACAAAGCCACCGGTACGTTGCCCCGGGCCGCCACGGTAAGAGCGACCGAGGAGGAAACGGTCGATGGCAGGGCACAGAGATAGAAAAATCCGGTCTGCAAATCTGCCGATAGCCAACTGCCGCTCACCTTCAGCAGGCCCCAGCCAAGGAGCGGGAAGATCAGGAAGGTGCTGGACTGAATTAGCAGATGCACCTGCCAGCGCAGGGCCCCCTGGCGCAGCGAGGCCAGTGAGAGGCCCAGACCGTTGAGAAAGAAGACCAGGGCAATACCGAGCTTGTTGAGCAGTGCCGGGTGCAGGAAGCCGCCTCGGGCACCCGGTTCAGGCCATATAAAGGCCAGCGCCACAGCCACCAGCATGCCCTTGAGGAACCAGTCGAATTTGAATTTCATGTTGGATGATCTCTGCCAGCTGAGCCGATGATCGAAACGGGCCTCACCAGGCCGCCACGCTACCGTCGCTGCGGGGGTCCTCCCCCCCCTCGATCAAGCCCCCGGGATGAAGAACCAGCGCACCGGCGTGGCCCATTCGCTCGTCGAAATCAGCGACGATCTCCACCGGATGCCCCAGCTCCCGCAGAGTCTGGATGACTTCCGGGGCATAGCGTGATTCAAGCTTCAGTGTCGTGCTCTGTTCGGCCCAAGTGCGACCCAGCAGCCAGCGGGGAGCTGCCACGGCGGAGCGCACGTTGTGGCCGCCCCAGACGTAGCGGGCGAACACTGCGGCCTGGGTTTGAGGCTGGCCCTCGCCACCCATGGTGCCGTAGATCAGCAGGCGACCATCATCCAGGGTGGTCATGGCCGGGTTGAGCGTGTGAAAGGGCTTGCGGCCCGGCTCCAGGCTGCGCAGGCGACCCGGCGCGAGGTCAAAGGAGCAACCACGGTTTTGCCACCAGATGCCGCTACCCGGCAGCACCACACCGCTGCCGAATTCAAAATAAATGCTCTGGATCATGCTGACCGCCCGGCCCGCGGCATCCACCACGCCGATCCACGTGGTATCGCCGTCAGAAACGGGAGCCGGCCAGGGACTGGCTTGCTGCAAGAGCACAGCAGCCGCCAGGGCTTCCAGGGTCTTGTTTCCCAAAAGCGTGGCCGGGTCCACCTGCATGTGGGCGGGGTCAGTCACGTGCTTATCCCGTACCAGGAAGGCCTGCTTGGTCGCCTCCACCAGGGCGTGGATGCCCGCCGCATTGTCCGGGTTCCATCCGGCTTGGCGGATGCGGTCGTAGATGCCCAGTATGAGCAGGGAGGCCAGGCCCTGGGTCGGCGGCGCCATGTTGTACACCGTGGCGTCCGACAGCCGCAGTTGCAGCGGCGGCTTGACCTGGGCGTGGTGCTGCGCCAGGTCAGCGCTACTGAGCGGGCTGCCCACGGCAGCCAGGTCGGTGCCGATCTGCCGGGCCAGTTCGCCCCGGTAGAAGTCATCGGCGCCGGCCCGGGCCAGTTGCTCTAGGGTGGCGGCCAGCGCCGGGAAGCGGTGGCGCTGGCCGTAGCCTGGCACCTCCCCCTGATTGAGAAAGGCCGAGGCAAAGCCGGGTTGGGAGATCAGCTCGCCAAGTTTGTTGCGGGTGTTTTGTTCCTGGCTGTGGGTCACCGGGAATCCCTCCCGGGCGTAGTGGATGGCGCTTTCCAGGAGTCGGGAGAACGGCAGGCGCCCACCCCAATGGGCACGGCTGTGTTTGTAGGCAGCACCCCAGCCGGAGACGGTGCCGGCCACCGTATTGGCGGCCAGGGGGCCGCGCCAGGGAATGCTGCTCAGGTCACCGTAGAGGTCACGGGTAACGCCGGCGCCGGCAGCGCCGCAGGCATCGATGGAAAGCATCGGCTGATTCGGAGCATGCATGAGCCAGAAGCCGTCGCCGCCGATGCCGGTCATGTGGGGATAGACCACTGCCAGGGTCGCAGCCACGGCGATGGAGGCCTCAATCGCGTTGCCGCCGTCGCGCAGGATGTCGAGACCGGCTTGTGAGGCCAGGGAATGGGGCGCTACAACGGCGCCCCGGCTACCGAGGATAGGTTTCATGATGTGGGGTGTCTCTGGTTCATTTCTGGGTTGGGAGGTCGGGGGCCATGCTGGCCCAGGCCGGCGCCACCCGGGAGGTGGCGCTGCGGGCCGACAGCAGGTGGACCCGCATTTGCCGGTAGGCGGTGATAACGTCGTGGGCCAGAATGGCCTCAACGATGATTGAATGCTCTTCAAAGGATTCACCCATGCGTTCAACGTTGCGGAATTGGGTGCGGCGAAAAGAGGAAACCCGGTGGCGCAGACTAAGCGTCATATCGATCAGCACCGGGTTGTAGCAGCCGCGGATGATGGTGATATGCAGTTCTAGGTTCACCGCGTCGTAGCGATCCATGTCCCCGGTCTGCATGGCGGAGCGGCCCTGCGCATGGAGCCCACGTAGCCGAGCCCTGTCGGCCTCGGTCATGCGCAGGGCCGCATGACGGGCACAGGCGGCCTCCAGCTCGCCGATGGCTTCGAACAGCTGGTCCAGTTGTTCCGCGCTCATGGCAGCCACCACCGAACCCCGGTTGGGACGGCAGTCCACCAGGCCCATGATTCCCAGTTGCTTCAAGGCTTCCCGCACCGGTGTCCGGGAAACATTGAAACGGCTGGCCAGCATCACCTCGTCGAGCCGGGCGCCCGGGGCGAAACTGCCCAGCGCGATCTCGTCGGCGATCCGGCGGCAGACCTCGTCTGCCAGGCCACCCCGGCTGCGGGAGGCGTCCAGGGATTCGATGGCGCTCATGCCGCCTCCGTGAACGGATGTAGCGGGTGCCAGCAAGCCAGCGTCTGGTCATCCTGACTGCGCACCGGCGGGAATTCCCGGCTGCACTGGTTGCTGGCGCTGGCGCAGCGCGGCGCGAAGCTGCAGCCGGGGGGCAGGGCGGCCAGGTCCGGCGGCGAGCCGGGCACGGCCATCAAGGGTTTGCCCCGATTTGCCGCTCCCACGGTGGAGGCCAGCAGGCCGGCCGTGTAGGGATGGCGGGGCTTGCCCACGATTTGGGCGACCGGCCCCTGCTCGACAATGCGGCCCGCGTACATGACGGCGATACGGTCCGCCACTTCCACGGCGGCACCGATGTCGTGGGTGACAAAAATCACTGACATGCCGGTCTCGCGTTGCAGTTCGCGCAAGAGCAGAAGGATCTGGATCTGCACGGTCGCGTCCAGGGCGGTGGTGGGCTCATCCGCCAGCAGCAGTTTCGGCTTGCAGGCCAACGCCAGGGCGATCATGGCACGTTGGCGCATGCCGCCGGAAAGCTCGTGGGGATAGGCATCAAAGCGCCGCCTCGCCTGGGGAATTTGCACCCGCTCCAGCATCCGCAAAGCCTGTTGGCGGGCGCTGGCAGCGTCGATTGCTTCGTGAGCCTGGATCGCTTCGGCAATCTGCTGGCCAATCGTATAGACCGGGTCGAAAGCCATGCCCGGCTCCTGAAACACCATGGAGACGGTTCCGCCCCGGTACAGCTGCAGTTCCCTGCCCTGAAGGGCCAGCACCTCTTGCCGGGCTACCTGAATATGGCCCCGAACCTGGGTGGTGCGTTCGGGATGGAGGCGCAACAGGGTACGCAGGGTGACGCTCTTGCCGGAGCCGGATTCGCCCAGCAGCCCGAGCACCTCTCCTGACCCCAGCTCGAAGCTGACCTGATTGAGGGCGCTGACGGTACGGTTGCCGCGGAACTGCACGCTCAGGTCCCGGATGGAAACCAGCGGGGCACTCATACAGAAATCTCCTGAATGGTTTCGAACTGGCCTGAGAGGAGATCATTCATGTGGCAGGCCACCTGGTGGCTGACGTTCCCGCCCACCGCCATGAGCGTCGGGGTCCGGGCTTCGCAGACTGGCTGGGCATGGGGACAGCGGTCCCGAAAACGGCAGCCACTGGGCGGGTTAATGGGGTTGGGTGGATCGCCGTTGAGGGGCGAGGCTTGGGTTCGGTGGTGCGGGTCCATGGAGGGGACGGCGCTCAGCAGGGCTCGGGTGTACGGGTGGGCTGCCTTGCCGTAGATGTGCTCGACCGGCCCGCTTTCCACCACCTGGCCCAGGTACATGACCATCACCTGGTCGCTCAGGTAATGCACGACGTGGAGGTCGTGGGAGATGAACAGGTAAGTGAGTTGTCGTTCGGCCTTCAATTCCTGCAGCAGGTTGAGCACCTGGGCCTGGACTGATTTGTCCAGGGCGGCCACCGCCTCATCCAGGATCACCAGCCGGGGGGAGAAAGCCAGCGCCCGTGCGATATTTACCCGCTGTCGCTGGCCGCCGGAAAGCTCGTGAGGGTAGCGCGAGCCGAACTGGCCCGGCTCCAACCCAACCCGGGCCAACAGCTCCCGCGCCAGCCGGTTGGCTTGTGCTGCCGGCACGCCATGGACACGGGGGCCGTAGGCGATGGTCTCGGCGATGGTGAGCCGGGGATTGAGTGAGGCGAAGGAATCCTGGAACACCATCTGCAGGTTGCGGCGAAATTCCTTGAGTTCGATGCCACCGAATTCCGCCACCCCGTCACCGTCGAAGATCATGCTGCCACTGTCGGGCGTCATGAGGCGGGCGATGAGGCGGGCCGTGGTGGATTTGCCGCAGCCGGATTCACCGACAATGCCCAGGGTTTTGCCCTTGAGCACGGAGAAGCTGACCCCATCCACCGCATGGACGAACTTGCGGGTGCGCTCCAGCAGGCCGCCTCGCACGGCGAAATATTTTTTCAGATCCCGCACCACCAGCAGGGGCTGGGCCGGGCCGCCCCGGTCGTGGACGGGGGCCTGGTAGGCAACGGTGGTATTCATCGACGGATATCCATGGCCGAACGCACGCCATCTGCCAGCAGATTGAAGGCGATCGAGGTTATGAAAATCAGGGCGCCGGGGAGAGCCGCCACTAAAGGGTTGACGTAAATTGCTGAGCGCAGGGTATTGAGCATGAGACCCCACTCAGGTTCCGGCGGCTTTACCCCGAGGCCCAGAAAAGACAAGCCCGAGGCCAGGATCATGCTCACACTCAAGAGACCCGTGGCATAGACGAATACGGGGCCCAGCACATTCCCCAGGACATGGATGCGAATGATGGAAAAGGCCCCGGCGCCGCTCATGCGGGCTGCTTCGATGTAGTCCAGCTGGCGCACCTGGGTCGTGACACTTTCGGCCACTCGTACCACCTGTGGCAAGAAGACCAGGGTTAGGGCGATCAGGCTGTTGCTCATGCCCGGCCCGAGGGCGCCCGAGATGGCTACCGCCAGGAGCACCGAGGGAAAGGCGTAGAACACGTCCAGCACGCGCATGATGACCATGTTCATCCTGCCTCCGGCGTAGCCCGCCAGCAGGCCGATGGTGGTACCGATGCCGAAGGCGGCCAGTACCGGCACCAAGCCCATGAGCAGGGAGATGCGACCGCCGTACATGAGGCGGGAGATCATGTCCCGCCCAAGCTCGTCGGTGCCCAGCAGGTAACCTTCGCTGGCCATCGGCAGCAGGCGGCGCAGCATGCTGGCCTTGTAAGGGTTGGCCGGGGCCAGCCAGGGGGCGAAGACGGCAGCAGCCAGGATCAGCAGCAGTACCAGGGCACTGGCCAGGGCCATCGGGTCACGGCGCAACTGGCGCCACACGACATGCCAGTAGCTGCGGCTGGGGGCGGACGCAGCAGCTTGGGGGAGGGGGATATCAAGAAAAGCGGACATGGTTGTCTTTGTTTCAGCCCCGGCCCATGCGCGGGTCGATCAGGGGTTGCAGAATGTCCACCACGAGGTTGAGGACGACAAAGAACATGCACAGCACCAGGATGGTTCCCTGTAGCAGGGGGATATCGCGCTGAAAGATGGCGGTATTGAGCAGGAAGCCGGTGCCCGGCCAGGCGAAGACGGTTTCTACCAGGATGGAGCCACCCATGAGGTAGCCGATCTGCAGACCGGCCACGGCCAGCACGGTGGGGGCGGTGTTCTTGGCTATGTGGCGGAAGACGGCATGGCCGGAGAGGCCCCGGGCCCGCAGGGCCACCACAAATTCCTGTTCCAGCATGTCGGACACCAGGGCCCGCACCGTGCGGGTGATAATGCCCATCGGAATGACCGACAGGGTCAGGGCCGGCAGTACCAGATATTTGAAATGCCCGGCGTCCCATAGCCATTCACTGGATCCGCCTGGACCTGCACCCATGGCGGGGAACCAGCCCAACCAAATGGAAAAGACGATGGTAAGCACCAGACCGAGCCAGTAATGGGGAATGCTCACGCCAACCACGGAGAGGATCGTGGCGACCCGATCAACCCAGGTGCCGTGGCGGTAGCCGGCCACGGCACCCAGAACACAGCCCACCAGCACGCCGCCGAAGGCGGCTATGCCGGCGAGCAGCAGGGTGTTGCTGACGGCGCTCATGACCTCCCCGGTGACGGCCCGACCCGAGGCAATGGAGGTGCCCAGATCCCCCTGCACCGCCCGCAGGAGCCACAGGCCGTATTGGACAGGCACAGGCCGATCCAGGCCGTAGGCGCTTTTCAGGGCTTCAATCACTTCCGCTGGCGCATCGGCCGGGGCGATGGCGTTGAGTGGATCGCCCGGAGCCAGATAGACCAGCACGAACGAAACCACCGTCACGCTCAGAGCGATCGGAATCGCGTAGAGCAGACGCTTGAGTACGTAAGTAAACATGATGTTCTTTTTTCAATCGGGCCACGCGGCCGGCGCAATGCCTGAATTCCTCTGCCCCGGCCCCCTTGATCACATGCGGATCGTGGTCAGGTCCTGAAACCAGTGCTGGGCCTGGATGAACTCCTTGACCTTGGGGGACATGGCGTGGGGATTCACGTCATGCACCACCCACAGCATCAGGGCGTCATCCACCATGGTCTGGTGCACCATGGCCAGCAGGCTGTCCTGCATCTTTACATCAAAGGTGGTGCGAATCTTGTCCAGAGCGGCATCCACCTTGGGGTTGCTATAGCCACCCCAGTTGACGCCGTTGGGCGCCACGTAGCGGCTATCCGCGAAGCGGGTGATGGCGTAGAACGGGTCAGCGGTGACGTAGCCCAGATTGATGGCGCTAATGCCCTTGCTGGCGTTCATGTCGGCCTTGGCGCCGCTGCGCCAGTGCAGATAGAGGTTCTCCAGTTCCACGACTTCGAAGCTCACCTGGATGTTGACTTCAGCCAGGCTCTGCTGAATGAACTCGTTCATCGGCAGCGACAGCATCTGGCCGGTGCCGCCCTGAGCGATGATGACCTTGGCCTTGAGCGGCTTGGCCTGGCTGTAGCCGGCTTCGGCCATCAGGGCGCGGGCAGCGGGCAAGTCGTAGCCGAGCTTGAATGTCGGCTTGCCGAACCACGGGTTGGAGGCATCCACCTGGCCCTTGGCGGGGGTGGCCAGGCCACCCATCAACTTGACGATGGCGTCGCGGTCGATGGCCAGATTGGCGGCTTTGCGTACCCGGATGTCGGTCCAGGGAGAGCCCGGCTGGGTCGAAAAGTGATAGGGCCAGACGTGGGGCGTCACGTTCTGGACCAGCTTGAAGCCGCTGCTTTTCAGCTGCGGAAGTACATCAGGCGGCGGTGTTTCGATGATGTCCACCTGCCCGTTGAGCAGAGCATTGACGCGGGTCATTGCATCGGGGATCGGCACCAGCACGATGCGGTCCGTTTTGGCCATGCGGTTCTTGTCCCAGTAGGCGACATTCTTCACCAGGTCGGCCCGCTCCCGCGGCACCAGTTTGTCCAGCTTGAACGGGCCGGTGCCGGACGGCTGCACCGCCACTTTGCTCCAGTCCTTGCCCAGCTTTTCCCACTGGGACGGGCTGGAGATCAGGAACCAGGGCAACTGGTAAGGAAACAGGGCATCGACTTCCTTGGTGGTTATTTCAACTGTGTAGTCATCGACCTTGCGGTAAGAAGCGACAGATGGAATTCGGGGGCGCACCTGAGCGCTTTGCTTGACATCGAACTGAGGTGACTTGTCCACCAGTACCTTGTCCAGGTTCCAGATGACCGCGTCAGCCCTGAATTCGGAACCGTCATGAAATTTCACTCCCTTACGCAGGGTGAAGAGCCACTTCTTGTTGTCCTTGGGGTCCGCCTTCCACTGCGTAGCCAGGCCCGCCACCAGCTTGCCGGGGCGGTTGCCCACGTTGGCCTCCCAAGCTACCAGGGGGTCGTAGAGGGTGTGGCCGGTGAACTGGTAGGCGCCGGCGCCCCGGTCCGGTTGGCCGGTGGTGAGGGGGATATCCGCCATGGAAATTCCGTAACGGGCCACTGTTTCGGCGTGGAGGCCCGCATGGAGGGTAAAGACCAGGGATAGCGTCGCCAGCCACCGGGAGAGCTGCTTGCTTGTGTGCTTCATGAATATCTCCAGAAATGGGGTAAGTACTTCGGAGATTGCATGTAATGTGCCAAACGGGCAGATTCCAGAAATGTATTTCCCAAGTGCCTGTCAAGCCTGAATAAAGCGCCTGGATGTTTATCTGATGGCGCGGATTTCCTCGCCGAAAATCCTCAAGGTGCCCAAAAATATTGCATGCAAATGCACCCACATGGACATTGATGCACTAATTTTGTATCCAAGTCCGGGTGTCGTGGAGCAGGGCGTCGACGGCATCCTTGTGCCTGAACTTCCGCCACGGCAAGCCGCTGGAGCCGGTCCTTAAGGGTTGGCTTGCAGTGACGTCAAGAGCCGACGCAGTGCCTGTAACGCGGCATCCGGGGCCTGATCGAACTGGGCCCGGATGATGGCGCCGTCTACCGCCATGGCCATGGCTTGCGCGTCCTTTTTGCGTCGGGCTGATGGCGGCAGTAAGTCCGCAATGACGTTCACCATGCCCTGCTTGTGACGCCGCGCGATCACCACGACTTCGGGCAGGGTGCCACCCAGCTCGCCCACACTGTTGATGAAGGCACAACCGCGGAAGTTGTTATCGCGGAACCACTCCGCCAAAGCCGGGGCCAGCGCCGCCGCGTCCCCGCCGTGGCGTTGCAAGGCATCAACAAACCATGCCATCCAGTGCTGATGCCGGTACTCCAAAAACGCCAGGATGAGATCGTTCTTGCTGGGGAAGTGCCGGTAGAAGGTGACCTTGGTGACGCCTGATTCCGCAATCACGCGGTCGATCCCCGTCGCACGGATCCCTTTCCGGTAGAAGAGCTCATGTGCGGTCAGCAGAATACGTTCGCGTGCGGGGCGACTCTGCAGAGTCGGGGTAGTACTGGCTTGCATGGGGAGATTGTAGACAGCTCTGTCTACAGCGATTAGACTACGAGATGTAGACAGATCTGTCTACGCAACACCTATTGAGAAACCATTGATGGAAACCAAATCCCCCCTTCCACCTTTTACAGCCGAGACCGCCACCCAAAAAGTACGCATGGCCGAGGACGCCTGGAACACGCGCGACCCGGAGCGCGTCGCCCTCGTCTATACCGAGGACACCCGCTGGCGCAACCGGGTCGAATTTCCGGTCGGGCGCGAGCAGGTGCGCCAGCTACTGGTGCGCAAGTGGGCCAAAGAGCTGGACTATCGCTTGATCAAGGAGCTGTGGGGCTGCCTCGGGCGGCGCATGGCGGTACGCTTCGCCTACGAGTGGCACGACGACACGGGTCAGTGGTTTCGATCCTACGGCAACGAAAACTGGGAGTTCAACGACCAGGGATTCATGACCCGCCGTTTCGCCAGCATCAACGATCTTGCCATCCAGGCGTCGGAGCGCAAATTCTTCTGGCCCCTGGGTCGTCGCCCGGACGATCATCCGGGCTTAAGCGACTTGAGTCTTTGACCTCAGTGCAGTGTCAGCGGCCGGGAGGTGGTCTTGACCCGCACCACGGCGGGCTTGTTTTCGTAAGGGGACGGGCTCGCAGCCGCAGATGTCTGCCGCAATCGTTTTGGCCTGGCGCGCAATCGGCTCGATGAAGCGGCTGGCCTGCCCGTTGATGGTGATGCAGTCACCCATGGCGTGAATAGCCGGGCTGCTGGTGCGCAGGGTCTGCGGGTCTACCGCGATGCCGTTCTGCCAAGCCAGGCTGGCGCTCTGTGCGAGCCGGCTTGGGGTCTGCAGGCCGGTCGCCGCGATCACCTGGTCGGCGGCAAAACGCTGGCCGCACTCGGTACTGACGCGATAGCGTGCACTGACTTTCTCGACAGCGGCACCTTCACCCCGCCGACAAAGCGGATCGGTAGATCCTGCCAGGCTTGCAGCACCTGCTGACCGGCCTGCTCAGCCTGCCAGCGTGCCAGCGGCTCAGTTTGCACGTCCAGCAGCGTGATGTGGTGGCCGCCCAGGGCCAGGTCCTTGGCGAGTTCGCTGCCGATCAGGCTGGCACCGACAATAAGCACGTCTTTCGGGCCGGATTCAGCAGCATCGCCCAGCGCGGCGCGCAGTTGCAGATAGGCACCCAGGTGGTTGATGCGCCAGCAAAGCGCTGCCGGCAGTGCCGCTGGCAGTGCGGCCTGTGCGCCGTGGGCCAACACGAGCTGCTCGTAACGCAGGGTGCCGCGCGTGGTGCGCAACCGTCGGGTGTCGCGGCAGATACGGATCGCGTGGGCGTGCGCCAGCAGGCGGACTTCAAAGCGGCGGGCCGCGTCGGCACCGCTTTCCTTGATGAGCTCTTCTGGTGCCAGCTGGCGCGCCATGGCGACCGAGAGCAGCGGTTTGTCATACACATCGCCGGCACAGGCGGTCACCAGGGTGATCGGTGGGGTCGGATGCTATGCTCATGGTGTCCTCTCAAGGGGTTAAAGGCAGATGCCTGAGTTGTCTATTGCAACCCCCGTGCCATGCTGTG
>Ga0209123_1001361_pt1 | contig 24618 bp, 15 predicted proteins | sample BarGraIncu00431A_FD_184500 | JGI IMG/M metagenome (GOLD analysis project Ga0209123, IMG submission 184500) | Arctic peat soil microbial communities from Barrow, Alaska, USA - Barrow Graham LP Incubations 004-31A (SPAdes) (version 2) | ecosystem: Environmental > Terrestrial > Soil > Wetlands >...
ATGTTTTTGTTTTTTAATGTTTTTGGAAAAACAAACAAAATATTTATGGGTGATACAGGGTCTCTATTATTGGGGGTTCTTTTTTCCGTAATGGCTATTAAATATAACGAATTTGCAATCACTTCGACCAACTTTTTCTATGCACCTGCATTGTCTTTGGCTGTTATTTCAGTTCCTCTTTTTGATATGGTTCGAGTATTTTGTGTCAGGCTTTTTAATAGAAGGTCACCCTTTAAGGCTGATATGATCCATATTCATCATAAGCTTTTAAGATTGGGCTTTTCTCATATGAAATCTTCCACTATTATCATCCTTTTAAATCTGTTTATTGTATGTCTCATTTACCTTTTAAGAGACCTTGATATTCATTTTTTAGTGGTTCTGATTGTCTTATTGGAAATATTTTTTACCATGTTGGCTGATATTACACTGAGTCTCAGAGGTAAAAAATAAGATTTAACTACTGGATTTCTTTTATTAATGTGCAAACTTCTGTTTTACCGACAGAATCGGTTATTTTAAGAAAGTAATTTCCTTCAGGTAGTTTTGAGGTATCAAGCGATACTACTTGATCTGATTTCTGAATCTTGCGACCTTCCGTATCAAACACCGTGACATCAAAAGGTTTTTGATTTCCTGAAATTGAAACACGGTTTTTAGTGGGGTTGGGATATATTTTCACTTTGTTTTCGCTTGTCTGTTTATTTAAGGTGGTTTGAACACCATCGAATTCTTCGTTGGCATCGCCCTTTTGATACAATTTTAGGTAGTCGATGTACATTTTTACATCGCCATTATTTAATGCTGTAATTTTATTGATGTCCCAGATGCCGGGAAAATTGCCACCGATGGCGAGATTGAAAATCACGAAAAAGGGTTTGTTAAAATAATAGTACGTGTCTTTATCTGTAGTTTGTGCTGTTATCCCCATTTCATAGTAGGGGGCGGCATTGGGGTATTTATCCAGGTCAAGGTACATTTTTATGGATTGTGCATCCCAAATCAATGTGAACAAGTGAAAATCGTCCTGAAGGCTATAGGAATTGGTGGTAGTTTTTGCGTAGCTGGGATACCAACCATTTTCAAAATAGCCCCAATGACAGGCGCCGTTAAAAAGCTTTTCCTGGGTACTGTTTGTAATACCTGTTGAATTTCCCATTTCCAGAATATCAACTTCGCCGCATTTAGGCCAATCGACGCTTGGAATGTCTATGCCCAGTAACCAGAAGGCCGGCCAAAGTCCATTTGCTGTTTTAGGCAGCTTGATGCGTGCTTCGAGTTTACCATATTGGAAGGACATTTTGTTTTGCGTTGTCAGACGACCGGAGGTGCAGGTTTTAGTCGAGTAACTTTCTTTTTTACCTGTGATGATCAGACAGTTTTCACCTGAAGTTGGTTCTTGTCCTACGGATATATTTTCACGACGGTAATACTGCAATTCGCTGTTTCCTCCTCCGTTACCATTCACTTCAATGCTCCAGTTGTTGGTTTCGTTCAAGCTGCTTCCTGAAAAGTCGTCTTGCCATTTAAGCTGATATTCTGCTTCTGTTGAAGCTGCACTTTTTATTCTTGATGTATCTTTAATGGAATCTGATTGGATGGCCAATGGTATACTGCTCCTATGACGCCCATTGCTGCTGTCAAAAATAGTAGTATCTTGAGGAAAAATATTTTGGCAGGAAAGTAATGTGGTAAAGAATAAAATGAGGCGGGTAATCTTTGTCATAGGGGTCATTGGTGTTATTTGATCAGTTTCAGTTTCAGGATTTCCATGCAGATTGATGTCGCTATAGGAATGTTTATACAGGTTTTTACCTCAGAGGTCATTCTTTGGTAAAAACCTGTATTTTATATAGTCAGGGGTTTATTTGATTTGAACCTTCTGTGCCAAACCGCCAGAACGTACAATGTAGATACCTGGCTGAACATCTTCAATGCCCATAATGGCTTCATTGGAGGTCTTTACCTGTACACCTGTAATACTGAACAATTCAATTGGTTGGGTTGCATCAGGAACGGAAAGTGTTTGGTTGGTAACAAAAACGTTCAGTTTATTAGCTTTTGCACCATTGATGCCTGTTGATGTCTTTTTATAGAAGAATATGGCATCCATGGAAAGATTCGTATCGCTCACACCTCCGCTTAACAACCATAAGACATTGCTGCTGGTCGGTGCCGAATATTTGAGGCCCAAATTAAACAAATCAGAAACCGGGATTTCAATCAGGTGCCATTGGCCATCACGTGTAAAGTTGGTGTATGGTTCAAAGGTGGTTGTGCCGTCTACGTAGGGATCTGTACCGATTGCTACCTTTGCTGTACAATTAGCATCTCCGTCAAAGCCAAAAAGGTGTGTAGCAGTGTTGTTCGTTTTACAGGCAATGTGAAATGTATAATCACTGGTAATACCGGTCAAATCGACAGGTGAAGTAGTTGAACCAATAAAGAAGCCCAAACCGGACCATCCGTCTGTACCCACCTGCCAATTGAGGTAGGCTCCTATTGCTCCATTCCAGTTCGGCCCGGCAGTGGTGCCAAAAGAAGAGCTTCCATCCCAGACATACAGGAAATTGGTCACATCGTTAACGCGTAAATCTTTTGCAACGCTTCCCTCAGGGAGTGTTTCATACGTGTCATCATCCAAATAGAGCAAATAATAATTTGTTCCTTTCGTAAAATCATCTTGTGCAAAAGCACTGAACGTAAAAGCACTTGCGGCTAGCAGCGCAAGAAAGTAAGTAATTTTTTTCATAGTTAAGGTAAATTAAAGTTAATAAATAAAGAATAATTAGGTTTTTATTTAGCAAGACGCTGGTTTAATAATAAGGGTTCTGTTCCATTAAAGGATCCAAATCAATTTCGGCGGAAGGAATGGGAAACAATTCATGCTGTCCTTTTACGAAGGTTCCCATCTCTGCACGCGCTTCATCTGTTTCTGTGGCTGCGTAAGCATCCATGGTCTCTTTGGCAATGCCCCAGCGTACCAGGTCGAACCAACGGTGGCCTTCCATGGCCAATTCCACACGGCGTTCATGACGGATGGCTTTGCGCAGGTCTGTCTGATTGTCTGAATAGGAATTGTAGTTCGGGAAAGCGGGCAAGATGGCTGCGTTTCCTCCGCGTGCACGTTCGCGGACTTCTTCCAGGGCCCATTTGGCGCGATCCAGGTTGTTGGTCTCACAGCATGCTTCGGCATACATCAAAAGTACATCGGCATATCGGATCACTTTATTGTTAAGTGGGGCACGGGTTGCATGGGCCAGTTTGATGTATTTTCCAACAGAATCCTGAAGTGCGTATTTTTTATTCAGATATCTATCACCAAAATATATTTCCTGAGCTGGATTTGAAATTTCATCGTCTGTCGGATTAATAATGGTTTCATCTCTGCGTGGATCGTTGGTTTCGTATTCGTCGTACAGGTTTTGAGTAGGTTTATTAAATCCCCAACCTCCGGCACTGACCGAGCGGGAGCGTGTTAGAATAACAGTAAAAGTCCCTCTGGTATATCCATCACCATTTCCGTAATCGCTCGTTGGTTCTTCCATGTACTGGATTTCAAAAACAGATTCAGCTCCGTTTTCACCAGCAAGGGTGAAATTATCAGCATATTTATTGACCAAGTTGTATTGATTGGAAGCAATGATAGAATCCCCCCATGCTTTTGCTTTTGAGTAGTCTTTGGTATACAAACAAACTTTCAGCAACATAGCCTGGGCTGCACCCTTTGTTGCTCGTCCCAAATCCACATCGGCATATAGACTTTTCTTCCAGAGTAATTTATTGGCAGCTTCCAAATCAGAGAGGATAAAACTATAAATGGAATCTGCTGTTGCTCTGGGTTGTTTCCATTGGTTGGAACTGCTTACTACAAAATCAACTTTTGGAACACCTCCAAAGACACGAACCAAACGGAAATAATACATGGCCCGTAAGAATTTGGCTTCTCCGATCAGGCGATTTTGCAAACTGGCTGACATGGCAGAATCAGGTTCCATAGCCGGGATTTCCTGTAAATCCAAATTACATCGGCCAACTCCTTGATATTGTGCTCTGTAATAATCAAGCAAATAGGTATTATTGGTGGTGGTCTTAAAGTTTTCCATATCGTACACCACGGACATGTCACCAATACTTTGTCCACCTTTCAGAGCGTCATCAGATACGACATCGCCAATGAACCATTCGGGAAAATACGTTGAATTATATTCCCACATCAGGGGTACATAAGATGCATTTACTGCTTGAATGGCTGCGTCACCCTTGCTAAAGAAATCTTTAAGCTGTGTTACGCCGGGGGAGGGTTCCAACAACCAATCTTCACAAGAAATGAGCGATAAAGCCAAAGTGATTATCAGCGTAGCCCGGAAAATATATTTTTTCATAATTGATAGTCTTAAATAGTTGATACAATTGAAAGAATTTACGATTGTTTTTGGTTAAAAACTGATGTTGGCACCTACCATGTACGTTTTGGATTGAGGATAGTTACCATAATCTACACCTCCGCCAACTTCAGGGTCATAACCTGTATAATTCGTGAAAGTCAACAGGTTACTTACTGAAACATAAAGCCGGAGTTTGTCAACCATAAATTTTTGAGACCATGTTTTTGGAAGGGTATAACCCAACTGTACATTCTTTAGCCGCAAATACGACCCGTCTTCTACAAATCGACTGGAGGCTCTGAAATTGTTAGAACTACCGTATGGATTCGGAACGGTACCTGTGGTATTTGTAGCTGTCCAGACATTACGCATTGTAGTACTTAAAGTAGCTTCTTCTCCTTTTCCCTGTGTTCTGTATAAAACAGCATTGTAGATTTCATTTCCTTTGATACCCTGAAAAAACAATTGCATATCCAGCCCATTCCAATTCATAGATGCACTAAAACCATAGGTCATCCAGGGAAATGGATTGCCCAGATTGGTTTTATCTTTGTCATCAATGACACCATCGTCGTTTATATCCTTAAATTTTGCATCACCTCCTGCAGCACCAGGTTGAATGACTATGTCTTGTGAATTTTTGTAATTTTTAGCCTCTTCAGTAGAAGAAAAAACGCCTTCATATACATATCCCCAGATTGTATTGATGGGTAAACCTTTGTCGCAGAGAATCACATTATCTCCATTAATATTCTGTGTCCATACCTTTTCGCCTCCATTTAAGGAAGTTAGCTCGTTTTTGATAAAGGATACATTTCCACTTAGTGAATAATTAAAATGACCAATTGTGTTTTTGTGGTCTAGTGAGAGCTCAATTCCTTGATTACGTACAGTTCCTGCGTTGGCCATAGGGTCAAGACGGTTTCCTGCAAAGGCAGGCCCTTTCACGGTAAGTAAGGCATCTTTGGTATCTTTTAGGAACAAATCGACAGTCCCCGACAACATACCGCTAAACGTGCTAAAATCCAGACCTAGGTCCCATTGCTCGGTTGTTTCCCATTTTCCACCTGAATTGGCGTAAGTCAATACAGTAGCACCTGTAGCGAGCGATTGGGTTTTTCCCAATACATAATCTACATTCGTTGGCCCTTTATTTTCCATATTGGTTGAAAAGAGGTCGCTGTTTATTTTTTCATTGCCTATTTGTCCCCAGCCTATTCTAAGTTTTAATAAGTCTAAGTTGTTGATATTTTTCATAAAGGATTCTTCACTTACCTTCCAGCCCAAAGCAGCTGATGGAAAATAGCCCCATGGATTTTCAGGAAATTTATTGGAACCATCTACTCTAAAGTTCGCGGTAAGGAGGTATTTGTTGTCATACTGGTAGTATACCCTGCTAAGGAATGATTGCATACGGGTACGGCTAATATTGTCTCCGGCATAGGATTTCTTTTCTGTTGTTTGGTTGAGTAACCAATTCGTTTCAACATCGTTCAATATATTGGATCCGGAACCACTTATGCTATAGTAATTATATTCTTGTGTCGTTTCTCCGGCCAGAATGGAAAAATCATGTTTACCAATGGTATTCTTATAGGTAATCGTATTTTCATTGATCATGGTTGAATAACGACTCATGCTGCTTTGAAAGAAATTTAAATCTGCTTTGTCATAGGAAGAATAGAGGTAGGCATACTTGAACAATTTACTGGAATTGTTTGCTAAATCCATACTCATATCTGAGCGTATGGTCAAGCCTTTAAAAGGAGTGATTTCTGCATACATGTCACCTACCCAACGTTCACTTTTGTCTTTGGGGACTGAATTTTCAACCATACTGAAAGGATTGGTCACATTCTTGAAATTGGAAGAGGCTGAAATTTGTCCGCTCAAATCGCGGCCATTTGGATAACCATCTTTTTTGGAGGAATAACTCCAAGAACCTGCCGGATAATGGGTTGGATCCCAGGGGGCCATAGCTAATGCAGCAGAAATAACCGATGCACCCGGGCTGGAGTTGTTGTTCATAGCATTTCGTCCGGTTGAAGTAATAAAAGAAAGATTTTCACCCAACTTTAACCATGAACGTACTTTGTGTGCGGTATTTACACGTAAGGTCAATCTCTGATAGTTTGAACCAATGATGGTACCTGTCTGATCAAAATAGCCTGCACTAATGGCATAAGTAGAAGTTTTACTTCCTCCATCAAAGGAAATGTAATGATTTTGAATGGGAGCATTTTCTTGAAAAACCTCGTCTTGCCAGTCTGTATCTACTGTCGTGTAGTCCATTCCTTGTGGATAGGCATCTGTTTTTATTTTTGGAAAATAGGCAGATTTACCGGTGCAGTAGGCTTCAATCCATTTATTGAGCCCATTGGTTGTCAGATAGGCATTGGATCCATTTAAGGTAGATAACGTTTGTGCGAATTCATCGCGTCCCATCAGACTGAGTTTATTTCCTCTGTTTTGGATACCATAGTAGGAGTCAACTGTGATATTTCCTTTGGGATTATCAGAAGATCCGTGTTTGGTTGTGACCAAGATGACACCATTGGCACCACGAGAACCGAAAATGGCTGTTGCGGATGCATCCTTTAATATTTCGGTCGATTGTATGTCGCTTGGATTTAGAAAGCTGATGTTGTCCAGAATAACACCATCCACCACGTAGATTGGATCTGAATTACTGAGTACAGTACCAATACCGCGAATACGAACCTGTGCGGTAGCACCAGGTTGACCGCTGTTGGCATTTACAGTAACACCGGCTGCACGTCCTTGCAAGGCCTGATCCAGACTTGAAACTGGAACCTGTTTCAACTTTTCAGCACTGATGGAAGTTACTGAACCTGTCAGGTCACTCTTTTTCATGGTTCCATATCCGATAGCAACTACTTCATAGAGCTCCTTGGAATCAGGTTCCATCACTACATTCAAAATAGTACTGCTTTGGATTTCTTTAGTCTGGCTTTTATAGCCGAGGTATGAGAAAAGCAGGGTTTTACCAGTTGGTACACTGATCGAGTATTTCCCGTTTGCGTCTGAAATAGTTCCGAGTCCACTGATTCCCTGAACTAGTACATTCACACCCGGTAAGGTCGATCCGTCATCGGCTGCAGACACAACTCCTGTGACTTGCCAGCTTTGGGCGAAACTGCTGAAAATGGTCATTAGAAACAGACCGAGTAAAATTGTTTTTTTCATGGGCTTTTATATTAGAATAAAACTGCTCTATCATTTAAAATTAAGGTAAACAATACTTAACGTACTTCAACTTTAACCGGACACCTCATACCGTCTTCATTTGTGTAAAGTACGATGTATAGGCCTTTAGCTAGTGTGGAAACATTGATGGTATTGGTGTTGACTGCAGATTTTACAAGTTTTCCTTCAATCGTAAATAAATCAATGTTCGTGTTCTTGACGCCTGAAATGAAAATTTGTTTTGTTATCGGGTCTTGATATACAATATTTTTGTCTTTTAAAGTTATTTTGTTGGAAACATACACGTTGACTGTACTGGTCTCGCTGAAGTTTCCAGCGAAATCCAGTGCTGTAACGCTTATCTGATTGTTGGCATCGATCAAATTGTAACTGAAGGATGTTTCACCTAAATCAAATATTCTGAGGGTGGCTTGTCCGGCTTCATTAACTTCATACCATTTCACACCGCTTAAAAGATCGGTACAGGCATTCCATGAGAGCGTATTTCCTGTCAGTGACAATTCGGGTGCAGAAGGCCCTTCCGTATCTGTTTGTCCTGTGTCGCCGATTTTATAGGTGTATGTTCCGGTGACAAAGTTTCCACCTCCGGTCTCACCCCAGAAAACGGACCAGCAAATTTCAAAAGAACTGCCATCCTCGATGGGTATTTCTCCAATTTGACCGGTAAAGGTTGCTGTTGCCGTTGTCTTGTTGGCATCAATTGTAAGTGGATAATCGGTGCCGTTGATCTTAACGGTAGGGGTATTGAAGATTCTGTTCAAATAACCGGCATCCTGAATGACATTGGAGGCTGTGGTGCAACCCAAAGTGAGGCTGTTGCCTGTCTGCTGTATGATTGAAACCAATTCTCCGCCTGCCGTGGTGGTAGTCGTGGTGTTATAGTTCATTCCAATGTTATCTACAATATTTGAGCGTGACTTGATGGTTTTAGCCTGAACCTCAATGCCTGCTGAGTAGTTTCCGGAAAGGTCTTTGGCTACGATGTTCAGGGTATAGTTTTTTCCGGGTTCTATGTCTGTGATGTAATAATCGCCTGTCCTGAATGCATTGATTGCTTGTTTGCCTCCGGTAATTTCGTAGTAAACGGTTCCGCTGTTGTCGTTTCCATCGATATGAAGCTTAATGTATTTTGAGGTGACATCTTCGAGTGAAACGTTGTTCAATATGGGGGTGACGGTTTCTGTTTCGCCCATTGACGGTCCTGCACCCATTTGATGTTTTATGGATATACCGTTTAAAGTGCCTTCTGTGATGACTTTGTTGTCCACTACGTAATTTTCCCAAATGGGGTCTCCTGGTACATAAATGAAATAACCGCAATTGAGTGTCAGTATCTTGTTGGCCAGCCTGGAATCGGTCGATACACCATAGACGTAGGTACTATCAGGACTCAGTGTGGGTTTTATTTCAAATTCCGTGTCTCCTGAAGGTGTTATTTTTATGAATGCATCCCTGAACTTTTTGGTCGGATCGGTAAATTCATAGTAATATTCAAATTGTGTTTCTGTACTTTTAAAAACAAATTTGATATCCTTAGCGATACCGGATGTAATTTGAACCAATCCGCCTGTTGTAAAGGATACGGATTCCGGAGTTCCTTCATTCCCACTAAAGTCTATAGGAGTGACTGTCAGGTTGTAAGTGGTATTTGCGCTCAGACCGGTGAGGGATATCGTTGGTCTGAAGGATACTTCTTCTATGCCGTCTCCTGTGATGTAATAGAATAGATCACTTGCATCATCACTGCCTGTAATGTTGATTTTTGCGGAGATTTCGGCAATATCGGATGTTGCGCATGAGGTGATGACCGGGGGAGTGATATCACCTACAACTGCGCTGTTTTTGGCGGTAGGATCGTATGGGATCAATGCGGTTTCTGAATAACCACCTGTCACCATTACATTGAAAAACGACAGGTTTGCAGGTGAGGGAAGCGAATTGGATGTCTTGCCCCAGACCTCTGTTGCCAGATTGTTGGTTGCGTCCCGATTGAGCATATTATTTTCAGTCTTGGCGTTTGCTGAGCTCCAGAAACGTAATTGTGATACCCAATCGGCGCCTGTTTCTATATAAGATCCGTTGGCTTTTTCCCATCCCCAGGTTTTGCTTCCAATAGTGACTACCTTAAAGTCAAGAGTCGGGACTTTTGTTGCTCCTTCTGTATTTCCTCCTGCTGAACCTTGGTCATAAAGTGTCAATCCGGAACCTTTAATCGAGCCGTGGGTTAAAGCTGCTGTTGCATTAACTGAAAATAGCGGTACTAATAACAAGGTTAGTTTCATCCTTTGAGTTAAATTTTTCATAGCTTATTTAGTCTTAGGTTAATATTTACAAGGTTGTAGTGTATTATTTATTGATCATAAATTTGGTCGTTGCCTGTTTCCCGTTTTCAAATCCAAGTTTTATGATATAAATTCCATTTTTTAAGGATGAGATGTCGGTCTCTTTTTCTAATATACCATTCAGCAATAGTTTTCCACTAAAATCATAAATGGCGCCGTAAGAAATAGTTGAGTTGCTGACGATTTGCAATTGGTGGTTGTTGTTGACAAAGACTTCACATATAGGGTTTTGAATCTCTTTGAGGTCTGTCTGGTCTGTCAGGCTGAACCATACCATTTTACATCCGGAAGCGCCAGAACTTGTAATACGCAATGTTTGTTTGCCTGCCGGCAAGTTGACAGGAATGGTTCTGGTCTCCCAGTTTTCTACACCTCCGGTAGAGGCCACTTCCTGAATGTTCAGTTCGTTTTCGTTTGAGTATATCTTGAATTTGGGATTGATATCTGCCAGGCTGGCAATTCTCAGGTTGAGCTGATATTGCCCGGCTGAAGGAACATTTATGAAATAATCGACATACAATCCACTTTCGAAATTGCACAACTGGATGGGTATTAAACTTGTACTGTCTGTGGTCGATTCCAGTTTAACCCAATAGGACTGAATATAGTCTTTGGCCGGAATTTGCTGATTCACTCCTAAATAATAGGTGGAGTCGAACGTGGACATGTTTACATAGACTTTTCCAAGATCTGTCAATATGCCACGGCCGACGATTTCATACAACGGGTCGGTCTGTACGTTTCTCATCAATTGCATATATGGGAAACCGACTTCATTATTGGTCCTTGGAATGAACCATGCATATCTTGCGACCATGGGGTTGCGTTCCAATATTTCAACTTTCCGGATCATGGTGCTGCGTTGATAAGCATATCCTGTGGTTCTGCCTGATGTCAGGGGTGTATTGCTTTCCCAGGCGCAAAATTCAGTAAGCCATACTGGCTTGTTGTATTTTTTGATGAATTCATTCACATACCATTCCATTGCACTCGGGTCATTCATATAACAGTGTACGGCAATGTAGTCCACTCTGCAATTGGGACCGGCCGCAAAGAAATCGTCAAGATATTTCCACGGATCCGTATATTGGACGCCGTTTTCTGAAACAGAGCCGTTGCTTGGAGCATAATTGACGGCTGGTGCTACTATCTTTAAACCGAATTCGTCGGCTATGGCTTCGAGTTCCGGCCATGCGGCTGCCGCTTGAGTTGGTGTCATGTTGGCTTGCGCTGTAAAGTTCGGTTCATTGAAGCCCAGTATGTATTTAACATTTGGATGTGCTGTCAGATAATTGCGAAGTTTGGTGCGGTCATATCCGTTATTCCAGGCCATCGGCACAAAATCCAGATATTCATCGGATGCAGCAGCTACTGCTGTGGTCCCGGGTGTGACACCCCAGTTATAAAACCAGGAAACTCCTTTTGATAATACTGGCAAGTCTTCCGTATATGGTATTTCATAGGAGACGCCTCTTTTGATGCTCTTCTTTTGTGCATGACCTGGAATCATCACGCCAAGGAGAGTTATAAGGAACAATGATTTTATAATGATGTTTTTCATCGACGGATAATTTGATTGATTTAGACTTTATTTTAATTTGAAGGTTGCCGGGGTGCCGCTTTGGCTGTCACTGGAAATCCATATCTGAAACTCACCTGGTTCTGCACGCTTGACCATGTCTGCATTCCAAAAGGCAAGCTGATCGCTGTTTATCTTGAAGCTGACACTCTTGGTTTCGCCCGCTTTTATCCTTATCTTTTGGAAATCTTTCAATTCACGTACAGGACGAGCCAATGAACCAACCAAATCGCGGACATATAGTTGTGCCACTTCTGAAGCATCCACTTTTCCTGTATTTGTGATGTTGCATTCAACGGTCAAGGTATCTCCTGCGGAAAATTCTTTGGTTGATGTTTTAACGCCGGAATATTTAAAGGTGGTATAGGATAAACCATAGCCGAATGGGAATAGGGGAGAATCGCCAGCATCCAGATGATAGCTTGAAAAGCCTAGTGATGTTTGTGCTGCACCAACCGGGATGGCATCTATCAGGTCTATGTTTTTAGCCGGGCGACCTGTGTTTTTATGCGCATAATAAATAGGTATCTGACCTACCATGCGTGGCAATGTTATGGGTAGTTTACCGGATGGTACTGCTTTGCCAAAAATAAGGTCTGCCAAGGCTGGGCCAGCCATTGTCCCTCCGTGAAAGGCATACAATACGGCATCAGATTCAGCAACCTCATTTACGATGGTTAAAGGACGTCCTGCCATGATGATCGTGATAATCGGTTTGCCGGTTTGTTTCAAAGCTTCAAGCAGTTTTGACTGATCACCGGGTAGACTAATATCTGCACGACTGCGCGCTTCACCGGAAAGTACGGCTTCTTCACCAAGAAATAAGAGAATGACGTCTGCTTTTTTTGCTGCAATTACAGCTTTGGCTATACCTTCTGCACTTTTTTCGCGGCTGTAGGATAGGCCCTTTTCTGCTATAATATTTATCTTGTATCCATACTCTTTTTGGATGGCTGCCAATGGGGTGACGCTGTGTTCAGGTTCTGCATCAAAACACCAGGTGCCCAATTGATCAGCAGGTGCATCTGATAATGGTCCTATAACAGCAACAGATTTGATTTTGTCGGTCAAAGGCAATATTGATTGATCATTTTTAAGGAGTACGGCGCTTTCCAATGCGGCTTGTTTTGCTTTTTCAAGTGCAATGTCTGTATAGATTGGTTGAATAGCCAATTCTTTGGCATAGGGTATTTTGAACAAGCCTAAACGATATTTCATCCGTAAAATGTGGCGGACAGATTCATCAATCATTTTCTCAGAAACGGTTCCCGATTCAACCAACTCTTTCAGATGCGTGATATAGGCGTAACCCATCATATCGATGTCGACTCCGGCTGTAGCAGCTTTCTTGGCTGCATCCTTCAGGTCTGTACAAACTCCATGAGGTACCATTTCCATAATGGATCCCCAATCGCTGATCAGAACACCGTCGTATTTCCATTCGCCTCTTAGAATATCCTGATTTAAGTGAACGTTTCCTGAGGATGGAACACCATTCATATCGTTAAAGGAGCACATAATAGAGGCAACTCCTGCTTTTGCAGCGGCCTGGAATGGCGGTAAATAAACGTCTCTCAGCAAGACTTCAGGTATCCAGGTGGTGTTGTAATCTTTTCCTGATTCAACAGCACCATAACCTGCAAAGTGTTTTGCACAGGCAGCTATGGATGTGGCATCGGATAGTTTCTCCCCTTGAAATCCTTTAATCATTGCTTTTCCCATAATTGAAGTCAGAAATGGGTCCTCACCACAGGATTCAGCAACCCGACCCCAACGTGGATCTCTTGCAACATCGATCATGGGGGCGAATGTCCAGCGAATGCCGTGTGAAGAGGCTTCAATGGCTGCTATTCTGGCTCCGTCTTCAGCTATCTGAGGATTCCAGGTTGCAGCTTGCCCCAACGGTATAGGAAAAATGGTTTTGAAACCATGTATTATATCCCGTGAAAAGATGACTGGAATACCCAGACGGCTTTCTTTTACGGCAACTCTTTGTAGTTCATTGATGGTTTTTATGTCGAGTTCATTAATGATTGAACCAACATTTCCGCCCTTAATCAAACCTTTCATATCGTTGGACAAGCCAGTTCCGGTCAATTGATTCATTTGACCTATTTTTTCTTGTAAGGTCATTTTTGAAATAAGTTGATCTATTTCTCTTTCCATTGGATTTTCAGAGTTAGCGCATGCTATTATAAAAAAAGGGAGCAAAGCCAACACTAAAAGGTATTTTCGGGTGTTCATAGATATAAGGTTTATTTGTGTTCCATTTAAAGTCATTGGGGAAAAAACCAAAAACTCGATTTTGATTTTAGCAAATATATAGGATGTTTTATATATAGTTGCATTTTTAAGCCACACAAAAACCATACAGCCTATCAAAAAGAGCACAACATTAATACTACAATACGATTTGTAAAATACTCATAATAAATGATATAACGTTTTTTCTATTGTATAACATATTTCAGCATGCATTGCAACTGAAAAAAAAAGATTAAAATTGGTCATTCTAAGTACTACGAAATGAAATAATATACTCATGAAAGTCGATTTTACAATTAAAATGAAAAGATTTATCCTTTGTCTTTTCTTTTTCTTCCTTTTATTTAATGAAAGTGTATCAGCTTTACATCCGTCTGTCCGTAATTTTACCAGTAAAATATCACAATCAGGTAATCAGAATTGGGATATAGTTCAGCAAAGTAATAATTGGATGTATTTTGCCAATAACAATGGACTTCTGGAATTTGATGGAAATAGATGGAATATTTATCCAATCAGCAATTTTACAAATGTCCGGTCAATCTATTATGATAAAGGTTCTGACAGAATTTATGCAGGTGCATTTAATGAGTTCGGTTATTATGTCAGGAATAAATCAGGAATCTTGATTTACCATTCACTGATTTCTATGGTCAAACCGGCAGATAAGTCTTTTAATGAAATATGGCATATACATAAGTTGGAAAATACGATGTATTTTCAGGGTGACAACGAAATTTTTCAATATTCTGACAAGAAGGTCAAACGTTTTACTTTTAAGAACAAACTGAACTTTTCTGCTGTAGTTCATGATTTACTGGTTGTATCCGGCACGAAAGATGGCGTTTCGTTTTTGAATGGCAATATGTTTTTTAAATTGCCGGGTTCGGATGTGTTGAAAAATAAAAAAGTATGTTCCATTTTGCCTTTTGGTGGTTCATCCATTCTGTTTGTTACTGATTTTTATGGAATGTATATTTTTGACGGAGAATCGGTTAAGGCTTATAAGACAAATATTGATGGATTCTTGTCTGAAAATCAGGTGTTTTGTGCGACCATAAGTGGTACGAAGCTTGCTTTGGGGACGGTTCGAAATGGCTTAGCTGTGAGGGATTTGAAGGATGGGACTACTTTTTATGTAAATACCTATTCCGGTTTACAAAACAATACTATATTGAGTATGTCTTTTGACAATCAGAATAATCTTTGGTTGGGATTGGACAAAGGCATTGATTATGTCCTTATAAATTCTCCCATCTTTAATTTGTTTGGTAACAGCGAACGATTGGGCTCAGGTTATGCTTCCCTGTTAAGGGGAAGCAATCTCTATCTTGGAACAAATCAGGGACTTTATGTTACCAATTTTCCATTGAAAAATTCACCGGAGCCACTGAATGTAAATTTGTTGAATCGCATGCAAGGACAGGTTTGGTCTCTTGTACTCATTGATAATACCATTTTTTGCGGAACGGATCACGGAGCCTATATAGTAGAAGGGACGAATGCTTATCAGATACCCGGTGTTTCAGGTACGTGGAACTTTAGAGAGCTTTTAATGCATCCGGGATACATTCTCGGTTCATCGTATCAGGGTTTTTTCATTTTGAAGAAACTAGGTGGAAAATGGGTTTTCTCCAATTTTGTAAAAGGGTTTGAAGATTATGGGGGTATGTTTGAAGAGGATATGGATGGAAATATTTGGTTTAGTCACTGGATTAAAGGAATATTCAGACTTACTTTCAATGACAAACTGGACAGTTTCCAGCGTATTGAAAATTTTGACAGTTTAAAAGGTTTTCCAACAACTCGAAACAACACCTTATATAAGATCGACAATCAGATTGTTTTTTCAACTGAAAATGGCTTCTTTACCTACAATCATACATTAAGAAAATTAGTACGAGCCAAAAAGTTGGAAAGCTATTTCGGAAGAAGACAGAATTCCATGCGTCTTTTTGAAACTAAAAAGGGAGATATATGGTGTGTGTCAGCAAGTTATATCGGATGTGCCTCCATCAACAAGGATAAGTCTTTTCAAGTGGATTCACTTTCTTTTGCTCCGCTTAAAAGTAAGCTTATAACAGGGTTTGTCAATTTTAATTTTATAGATGAGAATAAGGTTGTTGCCAGTACAGAAGATGGATTTTCATGGCTTGATCTTTCTTTATTGAAGAAAGCCAAAAATGGGAGCGATTTTAAAATTTCAATAAGGAATGTGTACTTTACAAAAGACCGTGATTCTGCAGTTATTGGATATCAGGCCGGTCAGAGTAAGAAATATATACCAAAATTTGAATACAAGCATAATTCGATTCGCTTTGAATTTGCGGCTCCTGAATTTAGAAATGAAGGATCAGTAACATATAGTTATTTGTTGGAAAATTACGACGATGAATGGTCAACTTATTCAACAGTCAATACCAAAGAGTACACCAAACTAAGAAAAGGTACGTATAATTTTAGAGTTAAGGCTAAGAGTCAGCTTGAATCGAAAACGGTGGAAACCTCGTTTAAATTTACCATTTTGCCCCCATGGTATGAAAGTAGCCTGGCTTTCATCATCTATGCATTGATACTTCTTTTTCTTGTATTCAGACTCCTACTATATATAAAGAAACGTTCTGAAAAGGGAGCTCTTGAAATGAAGGTCCAAAAAGAACTTGAAATGAAAGCTCAGGAAAAGCGCTTTATGGCTGATTCTAAGGAAAAGGAAAAAGAAATTATAGCCTTGAAGAATCAGCGTTTGCAGCATAATCTACGTCATAAATCCCAGGAATTGGCCAGTTCTACCATGAATTTGATACGTAAAAATGAAATTCTATTGGACATAAATCAAGATCTGACTAAAGTGGCGATTGACATTAATGCAAAAAATGAGAAATCGCTCATCTTAAAACGTATTTCAAAAATGCAGCAAAATATCAAGGTGAATATCGAACACGACAACAACTGGAAAAGATTTGAAGAGAATTTTGATATGGTGTATGAAAATTACCTGGAGCGGCTGGGTGAGCTGTACCCCGCTTTAAGTGTCAATGACAAAAAGCTTTGCGCTTATTTGAAAATGGGTTTATGCTCCAAAGATATTGCACCTTTGTTGAACATTTCTTATCGGAGTGTCGAGATGAGTCGTTATCGTTTGAGACAGAAAATGGATATTGACCGAAATGTGAATCTGACGGAGTATTTACAAGGTCTTTAATTGATGAATCAACTCAATTAACTGCCTGAACTCTCTCTCAAAATTGGGTGTGAAAACATTTTTGCCCAATTTTATTTTTATGTCGTCCAATTTCCAGAATTTACCTTCAGTTATCTCTGATGGATCAGGTATAATCTTACCGTTGTAGATGGTGTAAAAGGTGTGCACAAGCTCGTACTCCCTGTCAGAACGGAATGGATACTGAAAGGCCGGGATTGGCTTAAAGTCTGTTATATCAAGTTCCTCTCGTACTTCACGTGTGAGAGCCTCTGAAATGTCTTCACCGTAATCCACATGACCACCTACTGAGGTGTCCCATTTACCTGGTTGGATGTCTTTGTTCATAGCCCTTTTTTGCAGGTAAAGTTCACCCGTAGTGTTGAAAACATGCAGATGAACGACCGGGTGTAACAAGAAAGAACCGGAATGACATTCTTCCCTGGTAGATTTTCCGATAATGTCACCGTTTTCGTTAACGATGGGGAAATATTCAATTGGATGCATCTTTGATCTGATTTTTTTACAAAGATACTTATTTTTGGATTATTCCTAAATTAAGACCTTTAAACGCTTATTTTTCAAACATTTTATTATAAATTTGAATGTATTTAATTTGTGTCTACTATTTCATTGTCTGATTATTATATTTTATAACATGAACATATTAATAACTGGCATTCAAGGTTATGTAGGAAATAACTTGGTAGATAAGTTAAAGAAGGAGCATACCCTATATGGTTTGGATATTGTGACATCCCAAATGGATGGTGTTGAAAAAACGTATACCATTGCTGAATTATCAACTATTCCGAATGTAGATATTGTCATTCATCTGGCTGGAAAAGCAAATGAGACTAATAATCTATCAGAGGCTCTGGCTTATTTTGAAACCAATGCCGGATTGACCAGGAACATATTTAATTGGTTTGCCCAGTCTTCTGCCAAAACATTTATATTTTTCAGTTCTGTAAAAGCTGTAGCCGAATCAGTTAAGGATACCGCACTCATAGAGGATGTAGATCCTAAACCCTTCGGAGCTTTGGGAGAAAGCAAGTTGTTGGCAGAAAAATACATTCTTTCTCAGTATGTATTGGGCAAAAATGTTTATGTCTTACGCCCTTGCTACATTTATGGGAATGGTCGAATTGGAAACAAATATATGAGATGGATGTATAAGTGGGTTATAAGTGGCTATCCATTTCCCTTTGGTAAGTTTAAGTGTAACCGCTCTTTTTTAGCAATGGACAATCTGATTTTTATATTGAAACAGATGATGGTTAAGAATATCCCTTCCGGTATTTACAATATTGCGGATGATGGCTATCTTTCAGCTGTTGAGATTTTTGAAATAATGGGCTCTGTTTTAGGTAAAAAGGTCAGGATTTGGCGGTTGAGCAAAGGTTTTATTAATGCTCTTACCAGAATCGGAAGGCCTTTTCATTTAAACTTTGACGGTTATTTATGTGAAACGTTGTTAACAAACTTTGTGGTGAGTAATGAAAAAATAAAAAAAGCGCTGAATATTAAAAAATTGCCAGTTTCAACTGTCGATGGCCTTACAAAAGCCATTCAGGGTTATAAAAATCAAATAAACACGAAATAATTATGCAGATAATTCATACTGATTTGTTAAATCATCTGTCAGGTGAGGCAATGAAAAGCCCAAGAAGACGAATGAATTTTAATTTTCATGAAAGTGCTGAATCTCCTTCTCAACGGATGTTGAATGCCCTGGAACTTGGTACCGTGATGCCTGTACATCGCCATCGTCATACGGCTGAGACCTATGTTTTACTGCGGGGCCGTTTAAGAATTTTATTCTACGATGATGCCAGGGTCGTAATAGATTCAGCTATTTTAGATTGCACAGAAGGGAAATTTGGTGTAAATATTCCTTTGGGACAATGGCATTCGCTGGAGGTTCTGGAAGCAAGCAGCATTATTTTTGAAGCCAAAGATGGACCGTATGCACCACTTACGAATGAAGATATATTAATTTAATAAAAAGAACTATGAGTAACATGGATGAGTCTCCAAGTATGGAGTGTACAACTGCCAGGGATAAGAAACCCTCTGCATTTTCAAGGTTTGTAAAAAAGCACCCGGTCTTTGTGACTATTCTTTGCGGTTTACTGGTAGTGGTTGTTGTCTATTTTGGAAAAGAAGTGGAGGGCAACATGAAAAGAAAGGCAGTTGTTGAAGCTGCTACGACACAATTACAAGAAACCAACAAAAATTTGTTAATGCTTTTTTGCAAACCTCTTGTATGGAACGTGCGTTCAGAAATGTTGCGGGGAAACATGGAGCAAGTGGATTTGCTTATCAGCGATCTGGTAAAAGAAAAACATTTCCAATACATTCAATTGGTAAAACAAGACGGCATTGTGTTTTTGTCTACCAATAAAAAAATGGAAGGACAGCCAATAGAAAATGAAAATCTAAAGAATGCGTTGAGTTCAGATTCAACGGTGGTTATACAAGAAGCGGGCAATTTGATTTTGCTGGTTTCTCCGGTAATGGGTTATGATAAGAAATTGGCCACATTGGTAGTCAGCTATTTACCTGAATCTTTTGCTGCGAATATTAATTTGAAATAATATATTTGGGAGAGTTTTTACTAGTTTAGTGTTTCAACTATTTGGTGCCAATATTGTTATATGGTCATGAGTAAGTTTTCAACTTAAACTTTTTGACATCCATGAACCAATTTATTCGGAAATTTTTTCTGCTTCTATTCTTTTTGGAGCTCTTTCTGAGTTATAATGCATCCTTTGCATCCCCAATAAATATACCTAAGCCTCAAATTGATACACTCAGTTTTGTTGTATTTAAGGGCATGGTTGTAGATCATCATACAGGTTCACCGCTGGCATTTGCCTCCATTCTGCTGAAAGGAACCAATATTTCCACTGTAACAAATACGGAAGGCTCTTTTTCATTGAAAGTACCTAAGGATGTTCAACGTGGAATTATGGAAATTTCATTTTTAGGTTATAAAACCAGAACTGTGCCACTTGATAATCTTTTGAACGGTCTTAATACGTTTGAGCTGGATGCTTTAACGTTGGTCTTGCCGGAAGTTAGTGTTGTTTTTAGTGATGCCGCATCTTTGGTTCGGGAAGTGATAAAAAGAAAAGGGGTTAATTATTCGGTTAATCCGATATTGATGACTGCTTTCTATCGTGAAACCATAAAAAAGCGAAAAACCTATGTTTCCTTACAGGAGGCTGTAATTGATGTTCATAAATATCCATATACCTCAGGAAAACAAGATTGGGCATCCCTCTATAAGGTTCGTAAAAAGACAGATTATCAGAAGTTGGATACCTTGGTTTTTAAGTTGATGGGTGGACCTTACAACACCTTATTTGCTGATGTAATAAAAAATTCGGATGACATCTTTACAGATAATATGGTGAACAACTATGATTTTTCATTTGATATGCCAACCCGAATTGACGACAGGACAGTCTATGTGGTGAACTTCAAACAGCGACCCACCTATACGGATCCTTTATATTACGGTAAATTATTCATAGATGCACAGAGTCTTGCTTTGATTCGCGCGGAATATAGTTTAAACCTTGAAAACAGAGAGGCTGCTGCGGATATATTTGTTAAGAAAAAACCCTTGAATGCCAAAGTTTACCCCACAAAATCAAACTGTCGGATAGATTATGTAGAAAGAGGAGATAGGTGGTACTTAAACTATTGCCGTGTGGAATTGGATATTTTCATCAATTGGAAGAAAAAACTATTTAATACATCTTATTCATCAACCATGGAGATGGCTGTAACAGACTGGACAGTATCAATTATGGATGACAGCTGGCTGAAGCCGAAAAACAAATTGAAAATCACTGCTATTGTGGCAGATGAAGCAGCGGGATTTAATGATCCTGCTTTCTGGGGGGATTACAATGTAATCGAGCCTGAAAAGTCAATTCAATCTGCCATAAAGAAAATACAAAAACAATTGAAGAAGAATTAATGCATCACATTATTGTATCTGAACCTTTGCTTTATATGATTGTTTGCAATCTGAATATCTTACCAGAAATATTCCAGGATTTAATGACTCAACGGATATACTGCATTGTTGAAGGTTTTCAGGCAGTGAAGATTGAAAGACCAATGTTCCGTTTGGTGAAAAAAGCTCTAAAAGACCTCCTTTTTGAGTTAAAGCAGGGAATTTCATGATAAGACATTTCTTGACTGGATTGGAAAATATTCGAATAGATGACTGTTCTACTTCTTTAATATCCGAAGTGTTTCCTGTTGGACGAATATCCAGATTATCGAAACGAATGGTTGAATTGAAAGACCTGAATCCAACTTTTCCTGCAATAAAAGGCTCTGGATCGGTGTAATCAATAACAGGATTGAGTGAATTGTCTATATATACTTTGATGTTGTCGTCTTCAATTTTTACTGCCAGGTTATACCAAACACCGGTGGTATAGGTTCCGGTAGAAGTAGCCAGAGTTGTCCAATTGTAATTGTGTTTTCCTAAAACACAACCATTGGCGCCTAACGTTACAAAATAGGCTTGTACAAAATCAGCTCCAGCCTGAACGTCGTTTCCGGCTCCTCCCAGGGATGGATTGCTTGCCCTAATTAAAAGGCCTCCGTTTATACCGGTTTGATAGTTGATATCCACGGATGCAATATAGTTGGTGTATGCTGATCCCATGATGCATTTTCCATATCCGTCTGATGCAATTTGTTGATTTGTGAAATTCCAGGTACCGTCGTTGTAACTCCAATTTGAGTTAAAGCCGGTCTGTTCAAAATTTTCCACTATGGGAAGTGCTTGAGTTGGTGATTCTACAAAACGCATGGTATAGAGATTTACTGTTCCTTCCAGCACTTCAATCAATAAATCCTGTTTTCCTTCTGTCAGGGAGATTCCTTCCAGTATTTTAGTTCTCCAACTATTGGTACCACCGGTTGCCGGTAAGTCTATTACGACAGATTCAGAGGATCCAATTTCTGATACACGAATCTTGCTGGCCGTTGTGGAAGCGTATTTAAGTCCCATATTGTACGTTGACGTAGATTTGACCATAACGCTATATTTTAACCATTCACCTTTCTCTTCGAGCACGTAATAGTCCCCTGAGGTGGATTGTATCGTTTCGACAGAGTCTGTTCTCCAGGTTGAGCCTTCAGTATTCGATGGTGTCAGGTCGTGATAGGAAATGCCTTCCCCGTCATTCTTATACAAAGCTGCATCCAGAGTGCCGGGAATTGGCTTATAGTCATTGAAAATGCAACTTCCATTTACCTTCCGGCTGTAGGCAATAGGACCGAAATTCACGCTTGATTTGATAGAATAGTATCCGACTCTTCCGCTTGGCTGGTTTAGAGTCCATGTTTTTTTCAACATTCCATCTACGAAAAAAAGATGTTGTGAACCTGTTCGTTCCAATCGGATACTGTGTGATTTTTTATAATCGGTTACACCTTTCAAATTATAAGAAGTAGCAGTACTCCAAATACCTGCAGTTTGAGTCTTTAACTCCAAAGTGTTTGTTGCGGAATGGAAAACCGCTGTTCCGTAATTCAAATTGTCGGTATAGTTAAAAACGAGACCAAAAGAGGAGCCGGTAGCGGCTTCCAATTCCTGAGCATTAAATTCTGCTGTGAAATAGTCGCCAGTTTGACCTGGCGCAAGTGCCAGGTGTACTTGGTCTGAATTCAGATCATTTGGTATCAGGTTTAACGCTGTACCAGTAACTGTCCATGTCGCATTTGAAGTAAGTGTCCAATCCGGATTCAAAACGGAACCTTCAAAATAATCGGAGAAATCGGGTAGGTCGGGAGTCACTTGGTTTGTGATTGTTGGCCCCATGACAATCATTTTGGTACCATTCCACCCAATCCGATCGAAATTGAGATGTCGAAAGGGGCCAACACCATAATCACCTGCCAGATTGTGGTATAATATGTAATGAGAATCAAGGTCTGGCCCTGAAACAATGCTTCCGTGACCCAAACCAACCTGAGTACCTTCGCTGCTTAGAATAACTGGATTTTGTTTTTCCTGCGCTACGTATCCACTAATGGGGTTGGATGAAACAGCCAGATTAATTCTGTAGCCTTTGCTTAAAACATGGTTGCCTGTATAAATCATGTAATATTTCCCATTTCTTTTAATGACACATGGGCCTTCTGTCCAACCATTCATTCGCGTTTCACCAAGTACAACATCACCCCCGATGGAAGTAGGAGAAGACATGGTATGTCCATGAATGCCATCATCACCTGCATGGTAAAAATAGAGCAACCCTCCGTCATCCTTCAGAACAGATCCGTCAATGGAATGACCCAGGTTTTCCGTCACACGTACAAAAGGTCCGGTAGGGTTTTCGCTTTGAAGTACATAGTGCCCATTACCAGAGGGGGATGTGTACATATAGAATTTTCCATTGTAGTAAATGACTTCCGGCGCATAGGCGCATTTTGTGATGGTTTCAGTAGTACAAAGCCCTTTGTATGTCCAAGTCTTGAGATCTTTTGAACTCCAGCATTTAACGCCTGTTTCGCTGTCGCGTGTGGAGCAATAGAGGTAATAATATCCGTTGAATTTAAGAATGTACGGGTCTCCGATGCCGTACAATGACCATTCGTTTGAAAGAATCAGAGGATTATTCCAGGTTGTCTGGCTTTGTGTTTGGAGAATGGATAAGGTGAAGAGGATGGGAAATAGTAGGGTTCTGGGGGTTCTGATTGATATTTTCATGGTAATGGATATTTGTATTTTAGGTGGTAAAAGTAGGAAAAAATATAGTTATGGAAGGGTAATATCTGGTAATTTAGTAGCAGGAATTAGTCAGAGTTGTAGGGGAGTGGAAGAGAAAATGGTATTCAAGGTGGGTTGGATAGGGATTGCGGACTGACGCACTTTTAAAAAACAAAAAACCGTATTCAAGCGAGCTTGATACGGTTTTTATGCTTTTTAAAAGTGCTACGAGCTGCGCTCGTTTTGTTCTTCTAATTTTATTTGCGGAGAGATAGGGATTCGAACCCCAGGAACCTCACAGTTCAACGGTTTTCAAGACCGCCGCAATCGACCACTCTGCCATCTCTCCTTAGTAGGAGTCCTGGCCTGGACTCCAGAATATTATTCTGCTATCGGAGCAGCTTCTTCAGCTACTGCGACTTCTGCTTCAGCTACTGGAGCAGGTGCTTCGGCTGCTGCTTTTGCTGCGGCTTTTTCTGCTTCTGCTGCAGCGATTTCAGCTTGAAGATCTGATTGTTTTTTAGCTAATTCAGCTTCTTTAGCTTTGTTGTATGCTACTTCTGCATCAAAACGTTCTTTGGCTGATGCTTTAGCTGCATCTTTCAAAGTTAATTTAGCAGAGTTGATAGAAGCTACTTTGGATTGTTTCCAAGCGTTGAATTTTACTTCAGCTTCTTCTACAGTGAAAGCTCCTTTTTTAGCACCGTCCAAAAGGTGCTTCTTCATCATAACACCTTCGGTTGAAAGTAAGTTACGAACTGTATCGGTGGGTTGAGCACCGGTTAGAACCCAATACAAAGCGCGTTCGAAATTCAAATCTATTGTAGCAGGATTAGTGTTTGGATTGTACGAACCTAATCTTTCAATAA
>Ga0209123_1001362_pt1 | contig 24599 bp, 31 predicted proteins | sample BarGraIncu00431A_FD_184500 | JGI IMG/M metagenome (GOLD analysis project Ga0209123, IMG submission 184500) | Arctic peat soil microbial communities from Barrow, Alaska, USA - Barrow Graham LP Incubations 004-31A (SPAdes) (version 2) | ecosystem: Environmental > Terrestrial > Soil > Wetlands >...
TATGTACTCCAAATTTTCATCTAATAATTTTATAATTTCATCCATAAAACAACCCCGTTTTTAACATACTGATAATTTTAGTATATTACATTTTGCGAGGTATTTCAACCAACAATGGAAAGAACCACATATCTGTTGCAATTCGGCACGGCAGAAAATGTAGCAAATCAGGCTCGCCGCTTAGTAAAAGATGGAGTGAATATTATTTCACCTGCTTGCGGACTGAGTACATCCACTTCTCTGAAATTAATCAGGAGTATGACGGATGCTGTTAAGGAGGGGGAAAAACTGTGAATGAAGTTGTTTTAAATAGGCGAGAAGTTGTTTTGCAAACCATACATGGTGAAGAAATTATAAATTCTCAGAGCCGTCCTATTTCAACGGCCTTATTATCAGGTGGTACATGGGCTTTGCGTCAGCAGGGCTTAACCCTGAGGGCGGGGCTCAATGCGCCGGAGGAAGCTGGGAGAATTATTGTAGCGGAAAATCAAAAAGTAGGTTCCGATATAGTCTGGCCAGGATCAGGCTATCATAATTTACTAATTGAAGCTTTGGGTGGTCACATTACATTTCGTCCCCAGGGTAATATTGATGTAACAGAGCCACTGCTAAGTAGAGTTGCTGACATTGACAGTATCCAGATCCAAGGTTTGCACCACAATGAATGGATAACATCTGTCCAAGAAATGGTAGAATTTACACATCAAGCTGTAGGCCAGGAATATCTGGTTGGAACATCAAGCTGGGGGCCGTTTACCCTCGCTGGACAGTTTTTGGGTATGGAAAAATTAATGATTGGTTTATATAAAGATAAACCAGGCATTTTTGCTTTGATGGATTTTGCTAGCGAAGTATGTTTTCAATACCTCTCGTCGGCGGTGGCGAAGGGGGCAGCTATCCTATCAATCGCTGAGCCAACGGCTTCTGGCGATTTAATATCATTACGCCACTTTGAAGAATTTGTTGCCCCTATGTAGCTAAAGTCAATGGACGCTTGAAAGAGCTAAATGCCGTCACTACTCTGCACATATGCGGCAATATTACAGATCGATTGGCTGTGGTTCCCCACCTGGGGGTTGATTTGCTATCTGTTGATTATAAAGTCAGTCTTAAATATGCTAAAGAAGTTTTGGGCAACAAAGTAGCCCTGGCTGGTAATGTAAATCCTATGATACTGAAGGATGGCTCAGCAGAAGATGTGGCAGTAGCAGCTAGGCAGTGTATAATGGACGCTGGACACGCAGGAAAGTTCATCTTGATGCCTGGTTGTGATATCCCCCCCAGTGTGCCACTGGGAAACCTGCAGGCTTTTGTGGAAGCAGGGTTTCATGTTGGGAAAGAAGTTAATTAATTACACAAAAAATCAGTTGACATGGAATCCAATGTATGATATATTTTCATAAATGAATTATATATTAGCTGATCAGAAAACCTGAAGGCTGAAAGTTTTCCCTTATAGTGGAATTCTTTTGGCCTTTTTTTATTATTCTAAGCTGACTGGATAACCAGAGGCTGGTTTCTTTCGCCTAGGCGGAAAACCAGTCTATTTTTTTATTATAGGGAGGTGAAAGTATGTCAGTTATGCTTGTTGGCGCAGACCATTTGGGGGGGATAGAAAAAAATTTACAGATGATGGGGATCCACGCTATCGACCATGTAACTGGCAGAAATGTTAGCGACCGCAAAAAATTTAAATGCCCATTATCAACAGCTTTAATTGTTGTTTTTATTGATTATATTAATCATACAACAGCTAAAAATATTAAAAATATGGCAAAATCCCAAGGAGTACCGCTTATTTTTGCTAATCGCTCATGGAGCTCACTACAAGACAAATTAGCTGGATTTAACTTAAGGGAATTGGGATAATTGGATAAAAAATTATGGGGTGAAAAAATGAGTCATTTTGAACAAAAAGAACCACCACGTCGAGAACATCGTTTAAATGCTTGCATTGCTCGTGGTGGTACCTTAGCTGATATGGCAAACCGTAAGTTGAAATGTTGCCTTTCTGATGGACAGCGTAGCTTTACACAAAATAGCATTTGTCTGCTGCTACCTGCTCTGGGTATGATGAATAGTATTCCTAACAGTGTTGTCCTTATGCATGGTGCTGTGGGGTGCGGTTCTTCGGCTCATGGTGGTAATGCTGGAGTTCGGGCTGGCAACGTGCATCGCTGGGGTGCTGTGAAAGATGGAGTATGGCTGTCAACAGCTCTTGACGAAAGTGATGTCATTTTAGGTGGAGAGGAAAAACTTGAGGAGGCTATTCGGGAAGTAGACCGTCGTTATAAGCCAGCAATTATCTTCGTTGTGGCTGGTTGTGTTCCTGGAATTATTGGCGATGATATTGATGGTGTGGCCGAACGTTTGCAGCCAGAAGTTGGGGCGAAGCTCCTGCCCGTTCATTGTGAAGGGTTTAAAACTAAGATTTGGGCCACGGCATATGATGCAGTGTATCATGCTTTGGGAAGGGTTATGCTCCAGGATACAACTGAAAATCTTGCACTGGAAAAACCCAAAAAACCAACAATTAATTTAATGAATGTTTCGTCCATGGGACGTGTTGATGAGGTAGAGCTAGAACGATTGCTTACAGCCCTTGGACTTGATGTTAATATCTTCCCCGTCTTCGCTAAACCAGAAAAAATGTACTCTATGACTCATGCTGATCTTTCCATCAGTACCTGCCCAACTCATGATGATTATTTGCTCACATATTTAAAAGAAAAATATAATATTCCCTATATTATTAAACATATGCCAATTGGCATCGGTAATACAAGTGAGTGGCTGCGCAGTGTAGGTGAGTTTTTTGGCTTGCAACATCAAGTGGAAGCACTAATCGCCGCTGAAGAGGCCGAACTGAAAACAGCATTGGCAGAATTTAAGCCGCTATTTAGTGGCAAAAAAGTATTTATCAGTGCTGGCGAGTTTCGGGCTCTTTCCACAGCAATCTTACTGGCCGAGCTTGGTTTTGAAGTTGTGGCAGTGCGGTCTTATCATCATGATGAGTTTGCTGATGAAGAATATGAAAAACTTGCCAAAATTACGGTGAAGGATTTCCCACTCAGCATTGCAAACTGTCAGCCCTTTGAGGAAGCTAATCTGTTACGTAAGCTTAAACCTGATATCTTTCTTGGACATATGAATGGCAATTCTACAGCGGCTAAACTTGGTGTAGCAACAAATGTTATTTATAATGTTGGACTACAATTTGTTGGTTATCAGGGGGCTTATCAATTGGCTCGCCGCTTACAACGTCAGTTAACAAACCCTGGCTTTAATCAAAATATTAGTAAATGGATTCACTTACCCTATTCTCAGGAGTGGTATGAGCAAGATCCATTTGCCTACATTAAGAATGGGGAGGATCAAGGTTAATGAGTAGTTTTATTGAACGACCCCGCTTTACTTGCGCATTGGGTGGAGCAATGGCTACAGCGACTGCACTACCTAGAACAGTGCCTATCTTACATGCCCCATCTGGGTGCGCTGGCAATCACGCATGGACACAAGCAGGGGGCTGTGGTCTACAGGTAGGAGGTTATTGTGGAGGATTGAGTATACCTGGTTCCAATATTCAAGAAAATGAAGTTGTTTTTGGTGGTATAGAACGGTTGGAAGAGCAAGTTAATAATACATTCAAAGTGATGGATGGTGACTTATATGTAGTATTAACTAGTTGTGTTACTGATCTTATTGGTGATGATGTGGCTGCAGTCGTAAGACCCCTGCGCGAACAAGGCATTGATATTATTCACGCTGAGACTGGTGGCTTTAAGGGGAATTCATATTTAGGTTATGAATTGGTACTGGAAAGTTTGTTAGCAACATATATTGTGCCAGCAGAGACTCAAAAAGGCAGTGTTAATGTATGGGGTATTGCACCAAACTTTGATGTCTTTTGGCGGGGGAATTTGGCAGGTATAAGAATATTACTAGAGAAATTAGGCCTTACAGTCAATACCTTCTTCACCGTCGATGATAACCTAGACGCTATCCGTCAAGCTGGTGGGGCTGAACTAAATATTGTAGTTTCCAATGTAATCGGGAAGAAGGCCGCGGAAAGTAGTCATGAGATACATGGTATTCCATATTTGATCAGTACTCTTCCCATTGGTCCATCGGCTAGTAGTGATTTCTTGCGTTCTGTAGGCGCTGCATTAAGTCTTGATCAGACCTTTGTGGAAGAAATTATTGCTCAGGAGAACAGGCGTTATTATCAACTGCTTGAACCAATTACCGATTGTTTTAACGACATGGACTTGCAACGTTATGCAGCCGTGATCGGCGATGCCAATTATGCAGTAGCCATTACCCGCTTTCTTGCTGATGATTTAGGGTGGTTGCCTGAGGCCGTAGCCATCACCGACGCGCTAGATGAGGATGAACAGTTTGCTATCGTGGCCAGTTTGACCAGCCTTAGGTCAGGGTTAACTCCTAAAATTATTTTTGATGGTGATAGCACCGTCATTGCGGGGCAAGTGAAGGAACACTGGGCCAGTCATCTAGGGGGGAGTGGGAAATATAGTAATCCCTTAACGCCAGCTTTTGTCGTTGGCAGTTCCCTTGATCGGCCCTTGGCCGTTGATTTAGGTGCTGCACATTTGAGTGTAAGCTTTCCTGTCGCTAATAGGGCAGTGATTGATAGGGGGTATGCTGGTTATAGTGGAGGCCTCAGGCTCATTGAAGACTTGATTAGCACTATTATTATTAATCGATAAGCATGACATTAGTTTAATAAAAACATCGCTGATCAGAAATAAACTGAAGGCAAAGGAGCTCTGCCGAGAGCATTCTTTGCCTTTTCATGTAATCAGAATCAGAGTGTAACAGTTTCCGATATAAGGAGGATTTTATGGCAGAGGTTCTGGCAAACGATAGAAATACTGTGACACAATTAAGCCGGGGAGGGTCTAACATGGTGAAGATGAGTCAAGTAAAGCCGTTGCCGTCTCAAGTGTTTGATATTATAGAATGCTTCTTATATAATGTACAGTATGGGCAACTCATTTTAGTGATACAAGATGGAATTGTTGTCAAAATAGAAAAAATAGAAAAATTCGTAATTTCAACAAAAAATAAAGAAATAAAAAGTGGGAAAGTGGATAGGTCACTAAAAAATCATCCCTTGCAGACTAAAATTTTAACTGAATTGCAAAGTATTAAGTACGGACAGTTGGTCATTCGGTTGGATAACGGGCATGTGGAACAAATTGAAAAAACCGAAAAACGACGCATTAATGAGCTAGAAGGATTATATGGAGACGGTATATAATTCATAAATAATAAAAAACAACAAGCATTTATAATATGTTTGTTGTTTTTTATTATTTATACAATGGTCTTATGCTTATAAAGCGACTTCCACAGGATCACTCACTAGTCTGCGGACAAGCTTTACAGCATCAGCGGCATTGACAGCGTAACCGTCAGCTCCAATTTTATCGGCAAAGCTCTGGGAAATGGGGCCACCACCAATGATGACCTTATAATGGCCTTTTATATTTTCTTTCTTTAAAAGTTGTATAACCTCACTCATTCCATCCATGGTTGTGGTCATCAGTGTTGCTAAGGCAATAATGTCGGCATTAACTTCTTTCGCCTTATCGATGAATTTCTGGGGAGAAATATCTCTCCCTAGGTCGAAAATCTCAAAGCCTGAAGTCTCAAGCATTATTTTGACTAAGTTTTTTCCAATGTCGTGGGTGTCACCTTCAACCACACCGATTACGACTTTATGTTTTATTCCATGTTCATTGGTTTTGAGATGTGGCTTTAAAATTTCAAGCCCTGCATACATTGCATCTGAACATAAGAGCAGTTCGGGAATAAAGTATTCTTCGTCTTCGAACAATTTCCCTGCTTTTTCCATACCATGTGAAAGGCCTTGGTCAATTGCATCATAGGCATCGATTTGCTTAGCGACAATTTCATTTGAAAGCTTTATAACCTCATCCTCATCCATTTCAACAACAGCATCTGATAATTTTTGTAAAATATCTTTTTTATCTATCGACATGTAAAGACCCCCTTGTTTATTTAATATAATTAGACTCTTAATCATGTAAGGTCTATCTAGATATTATTATCGATTCCCAATAACTCTTCTTCAATCATTTCAAAGGGAGGAATGTGAGCAAAAGCATCTAGTCCCCATGGCCCGTTTACAATTTTTTTAATATAGGCATCATTGCCTTGTACAGTGCCATAACTAAGTTTAAGCAATGTTGCGATTTCCTTGGCTTGTTGCACTGCAACCTCCTCCTCCGTGCAACCTGTATGGATAAACAATACTTTTTTATAGCTGTCATACATTTGGTCAAGAACTCGTAAAGCTTTTTTTTCTCCATACTTTTCACAAACTTGCTGGTGGGAGGAAAGGATATTCTTTTCTGAGATCATCCACCCACAAGACAAATAGAAAGTTCCTATTTCTTGCTTAGTTAGATGTTTATATGCTGTCTTTGAACCAAGGAGGAGGGGAAGACAATCGTGAACCCTTGGAATAATTAAAGGGCTGTCAGCTGCTTTTAGATTCTTAGTCGCGCCGCCGCAAAGACCAAAAGCAATAATAATCTTTGAAAATCCTAAAGAACGGTCTAGAATATCCTGCAATTCTTTGTGCAATTTTTGAGGATAGAGATGAAGTTTCATGGGAATAAATTCATATTCTACTTGGTCTTCGGGTGTTATCGCCAGTAGTTCTTCTTTCATCACTTCACAGGCGATGATTTTGACAGTCATGAGCCCTTCACCTCCAGATATTTGGGGAAAATAAAAAGGCTAAGTCTCACCATAGGTGATAACTTAGCCTCCGGTTTTCGCCGGTCAACCAAAGATCATTATAATATAAAACTACTATATTTAGGTCTCGTTGTCAATGTTTTTTTATTTGAGAGAGGTTGTTGCATGTATAATATTATCCATCATGTTATGCTTGTCGTGAACACGAGATTGTTTTGTTCTACCATATAAAATAATAGTAAGGGTGTGCTTAATTTAGTAAGTGGTGTTTGTAGCAAGATATATTGATATAGGTTAATATAGGATAGAGAAAAGGCAATTTAAATCAGAATATAACAACAATATCTAAACAAACATAAATGAATTGCAATAGATAAAATCATGATGTATAATCCAGTTAAGAACAGTTTGGTTATGATGCTAATGTTTGGTCTAGAGTACAACGAAGTGCCGACCGAATACGCATATGCGTTTCGAGCGGCCAGTGCTTTTTATGAGAGGGGTGAGTATGATGGTGGATAATAAGACATTTATTTTAGCGACAGCAAGAAAACCCATGCTAAGAGCATTGCAGGTAGGGAAACAGGATGATGTTGATGTAGACCCACCGCAAGCGGATCAACAAGTGACTATTGTATCTGGAGCTATCCCTTTTGTAGAAAGTGAGGAAGCATATAATGAAAAACTTGGCAATCTACTAATGACTGTTTGCCTGCAGTATCCCTATTGGAATGATTTTCGGATATTAGGCTTTTTTAATAAGCGTGGCATTGGGATGACGATGGAAGAGTTACGAGATCTACGCAGTGAGTGTGGAATTGAAAGTAAAGAAGATGTTTGCCACGAGCTAATGGAACTATATTTTAAGAATGAGTTAGAATTAGGGAAAAAACAGGTACAGTTCATTGAGCGATTGAATCCGGCTTTTCGTGATCGGAATTTCCTAGCAGGTAGACCAGGTGACTTACTTGTCTATGAATGTATTTTTTTCAGACGGCTAAATAAAATGTTTTATCTTCATTTAGTGTTTGATTTATTTAACGGTCATGTATTTGGGAGGGTGAGTCGTCGTTGTTCAGGAGAAATTGGGTTAAAGCTGTTGCAAGAAAAAATTATTCCATGTTATCGAAGTCGAGGTTATCAGGTTAAAACAATTGTCCATTCCATTAAATCCACGCGGGATCAATGGGAAAAAGAAGAGGCAAATATCCGGGATAGGGTTTTGGATATGGGTATTCAATGGGTAGAACCTAAACATGAATTTGGCATTATACAACTTTTTCAAAGAGACTGGCTAAATGGCTTTTTCAGTAATGCAGAGGCGCTTGATGTAACTCTGCTAATGATTCAACCGGCTTTTGATCGGTGGATCATAAAATATAATCTGGCTTGTCCTTTTCATCAACGGCGCAATCTGTTAGGGAATGTGGATTGTTTAGACAATGTGGATAGGATGGATTTGGGTGTAGAATGTAAATATGCTAGTCATTAACCTAATAGGTAAAATATGTTGTACAATAGGTAAAATAATGATAAAATTATGCAAAGGACATTAGTTGTTCTTTACAAATCAATACCAAGAAGGAGAAATTACTATGAAGATTAGCGGTAGAAACAAATTGCAAGGTATTGTTAAAGAAATTGTTAAGGGTACGGTAATGGCCAAGGTTGTAGTTGACTATAAAGGTGTGGAAATTGTTGCTGCGATTACGGTGGATTCAATTGATGATTTGGGACTAAAAGTCGGGGATGAAGTCACTGCATTGATCAAGTCTACAGAAGTTATGATTTTGAAATAATGACCTTATCTAACAAGAACTGCCCCTTCATAGAAATGATATTTCTATGAAGAGGCAGTTCTTTACTATTATTATTATTATTATTATGAAAAATATGGGATTAAAGAACTTGCTTTGATAAGTATCCTCTAAAAATGAGAAAATTAACTTTCAAAAGAAAGGAATGTAATTTCAGTATTCCAGTGAAAATCTAGAAAAAGTCATGGTGTAATCTGCTAATAAAAAATGAATTTGAGGAGTTCTTATTTTACTTTTTATTTGTCTCCTGGAACAAACAGATACTCTCGACAATAGTTTTAAGGCTGTCAGTAAGCGTTTTGAAGTGCAAAATAGCCTCTTCTCTAGTGTACAAACTATCTGGTTGCATCTCTTTAAGCATTGTACGTGTTAAGGAAAGTGCATCATGTAATGTTTCCTCAACATCTCCGTCAGACAAAATTCCGGACCTAGACAAGGGCCTGCTTTCTTCAAACGTGGTCATTGATTCTAGTCTCCTTTTAATGTTAGCCATAGGTCATCCGTCCTTTCTTCGCAATAGGTTTATATTTTTAGAAAATGGCCATTCGCCAGTAGCGATACTGGTGCAGATCTGATCAGATAGGGCTAAGTCTATACAAGCGGTCTATTGGTTTTTTAAAATATGCCAAGCCCATTATTATCCAAAAGGGCTTGGCATATTTCTATTGCAAGCGACGATGCGTCGCTAGCAATAATGCACTCCTTTCCAAAAGTAAAAGTCGGGAAGCATAGCAGTTTCCCGCTATACCGATCGGCCGAATGCCATTCCTCTTGCAAAGGGTTAGGTAAAACGGCTAAGGAGGCTATATTCAATTTACAATAAACAGATAGTGATAGGGCTAGAATTAAGGTTGTAAAAAAGACTAAAACACTAAAAAAAGTAATTTGTGAATATTTGCCACGATTGATAAAAACTAAACTAAACTAAACTAAACTAAACTATATAGATACATTATAATATGTATAATATATTAGTGCAATGATGTTTTTGTTAGATTATATTTATTTTAATAGATTTGGTTGGGTAACGAACAACAGTGGCTAAGCTCCTGTTTTGAATAATGATAGAGCCTATAGGAGTTATGATCATGAAATAATATTTTTACATAAAACAAAAGCAAAGGCGATTCTAAAATCATCTTCGCTTTTGTTTTATACTTTTTTTATATTTAATAAAAGTACTGAAAAGAATTTCTATTGGTTGTGCCATTAGCCTTCATATGCCACGATAGTGGTGGCTCAGAAACTTGCTGCCCTTGATGGAGGAACAATACTTCATCGCCTAAGACTTGAGCTTCTTCTGGTGAATGGGTAACTAATATAAATGGAATGTTCCAGATTTCTTGTAACTTTTTTAACTCATCTTGTAATTCGTAGCGACTTTGGGCATCGAGAGCCGATAAGGGCTCATCTAAGAGCAATATCTGAGGCTGAGCCATCAGGGCCCGCGCCATAGCTACACGTTGCTTCTCTCCCCCCGATAATTGGTTTATTGTGCGATAGGGTAAGTGTTCAATTTTTAATAAGGTAATGAGTTTTTCATATAATTTATTTGCTTGTTGGTCATGAACTTTAACCCCATACCAAATATTATGTTTTACATTCATGTGGGGAAACAAGGCAAAGTCTTGGAACATATAGCTAACGTTCCTGATCCTAGGTGGTAAATGAGTAGCGGTTATGGAAGAATAGAAGGTGGTTTCATTAGATACAATACTACCTTCATCGGGTTGTAGTAACCCTGCGATACAACGCAAGATCGTTGTTTTGCCACAGCCGGAAGGACCGAATAAAACAAGGGTTTTATTCGGAGCAGTAAATGAGATGTCTAAAGTAAAGTCGGATAATTTTTTCTTAATATTTACTGTTAACATGTTAATGCTCCTTCCTCGTGGTCGTTTATAGGAGTGCTTTTTTCCCTTTCCAATGGTTCAGTCCAAAAATAATGGAAAAGGTGATGATGCTGATAATGATGACATACATACCTGCCGTTACTAAATCATTGGATTCCGTGGCAAAATAAATTGCTAGGGGAATGGTCTGTGTCTTACCAGGGATATTACCGGCAATCATAATGGTAGCGCCAAATTCTCCTAAGGTTCTAGCAAAAGATAACACCAAACCAGAGACTAGCCCTGGCCAGGATAATGGTATGGTCACTGTCCAGAAGATCCGCCATTCGCTGGCACCTAAGGTGCGAGCAGCATCTTCGAATGTTATATCAATGCTTTCAAAAGCTGCTTTGGTACTTTGGTACATAAGGGGAAAGGATACAACAGTGCCTGCGAGAACAGCAGCAGATTGGGTAAAAATGATTTGCATGTCAAAGTATTCTTTCAGTATGATACCTATAGGACCTTGTTTGCCAATTAAGATTAATAGTAAAAATCCAATGACGACAGGAGGTAAAACTAAGGGCAACGTAAAAAGTGATTCTAGAGCTGCTTTGCCTGGAATATCAGTCATTCTCATAATATAAGCCGCTGAGACTCCAAGAAAAAATACAAAAAAGACTGAAATGGACGCAACCTTAAGTGAGAGAATAACGGGTTGCCATTCAACCATAAGTTTCACCTGCACCATCTTATTATATTTTTATTATTTACTCATAGTAAAACCGTATTTTTCAAAGATGGTTTTACATTCTGGAGTGCTTAGATAGGCAAGGAAATCTTCAGCTGCTTTTTGTTGTTTAGTTCCTGACAAAACGGCTACTGGATATACAATTGGTTGGTGAGAGCCTTCTGGTGCAGTGGCTACAATCTTAATTTTGTCACTGGAGATGGCATCTGTTTTATAAACGATACCAGCTTCCACATTGCCTGTTTCCACATAGGTTAACACCGTACGAACATCTTTAGCGAGAACGGCCTTATCTTTTATTTTATCCCAAATTCCCAGCTTTGTTAGCACTTCTTGTGCATATTGCCCTGCTGGTACTGATCCTGTTTCGCCAATGCTTAGTTTCTTCACTTCATCTTTTGTTAAATCTTCATAGGTTGTGATCGGGAGGGTGGATGCTTTCGGTACAATAATAACCAGTTTGTTTTCAACTAAGTTCTTGCGGGTAGCTTTATTAACAAGATTTTTTGCTTCTAAATCATTCATTTGTTTTGGTGCTGCTGACATGAAAATATCAGCAGGCGCGCCTTGTTCAATTTGTTTTTGGAGAGCGCCTGAAGCGCCAAGGTTATAGATTAGTTTTATAGTGGGATTTCTAGCTTCATAATTTTTTTGAATTTCTGCAAGTGCATCCTTTAGACTAACAGCAGCCGAGACGTTCATTTCGATTTTTGCTGCTGGTGTAGTCGGAGTTGCTGACTTCTCACCGCCACAACCTATAATAAGTGTTGTAGTCAACAAAACTGTCATCAGAAAAGATAATAAACGAGTTTTCATGTTGCTTTCCCCCTAGTGTTTAAGTTTGTTAGTTAGTACCACTTTCGAAAAAAATCAACTAACATAGCTCGGCAGAACTAAATTAGTTGATACGCCCTTGTATCACCTTATAAAACAAGAAAAGGATACATTGCTTTTTCTTACAGAAAATCAATACTTACCTTACCATTAAAATACTACAAAATTAGATTAGAGTCAATATAAAAAAAATAATTTCATAACATAAAGGTATTGAAATAAACAAAACATAGCTGTATAATTTGAGTTAAGTTTACTTAAGTGATGTTAAGTTTGGTTAATAAAATATTTCGTGTATAATGAAGTACCGGCTAGCGCGTCTATTATGCATCTAGCCGGTACTTTGTCTTTGAGAGGTGATTACAATCTTAGACTTCCGCCATAATATCACCCATTCGTGAGACATCATAGCCGCCCATACTATCAATTTCCTTGCGAAAACCGGGAGATCGTAGTATTGATAACAGGGTTTGAAAGTGGGGTTTATCTAAGTCGTGGCGTAAAAATACTAAATCATAGCGCTCTTTTTGTAGAGGAATGAATTCCACATTTTGTACTTGCATAGCGGCTTTTTCAATACCTACTCCCACATCGGCTTCCCCTCGCCCCACTGCGCTAGCGATGGCCAGATGGCTGGTTTCTTCTTGGGCGTAGTTTAGAATGCTTCTCGGATCAATATTTAGCTGGCGAAATTTTTCATCAAGTAACACGCGGGCTCCCGAGCCTGCTTCTCTGTTAATGAAACGAATATCTGGCTTAATTAAATCGGGCCAATCTTTTATATTCTTAGGGTTGCCAGGGGCAACATAAAATCCTTCTTGGCGATACACTAAATTAATTATGAGTGCCCTTTGCCCTGGTAGGAGGTGACGCACATAAGGTGTGTTATACTCCCCCGTATCCCCATCCCACAGGTGAGCAGTAATTAAATTGGCTGTACCCCGATATAAGGCAATCAGCCCATCCATACTGCCATTATAAGAACGTAGGAACCTGACATGGGGCATTTTCTTTTCTAGATGGCGAGTTAATACGTCGAGAGCAGCATCTTGTCCGCAAATAATTAAGCCATCCTGACTAGAAAAAGAAAGATTGGTTACTTGCTCAGTAGGCTTTAAAGTTGGTTGACTTGTGCCTTTGGCATGTTTCATGAAATTGTCTAGATCCGCTGCTTCGATACGCAGTTTGCGTCCAATGTGATAAGCCGTCAAGTCGCCGCGCTTGATAAACTCATAGACGGTGAAACGTGAAATTTTAAGTATTCTTGCTACTTCTTCCGGAGTGTACGATATAGTATCAGACAAGTGCTTTCACCTCATAGTTACTTAATATGATTGCTTACAGCATATCTCATTTTCAATCATTTCACAACGCATAATCAATGTTTACTCAGAGATTTTGAGAAAATTGGGAAAAAATATTTAGAAGTAGTTCTTTATACTTGTTAGGTTGAGTTGAGTTTGTACAGGATGAGAATGTGAGGGGAAGAAATCATGAAAATTTATCCATTAGAACTTGGTTTAGTAAAGTTGAAAGGGGTTATTATGATGAAAATTAGATATATTGTTTTAGTCTGTTTATGTGTATCCTTATCACTTTTTTCAGTGGGGCAGGCTGCAGAGATGCCTGATCGAGCAGAGGTGATTGTCTTTCATGCCGGAAGTTTAAATGGACCATTTCAGAAGATTGCTAAGGCCTTTGAAGCCATTCATCCCGATATTAAAATCCTGTTGGAAGGGAGCGGGAGCCAAGAAGCCATTCGGAAAGTAACAAAATTAAATAGGCCCTGTGATATTATTGCATCGGCTGACTATGCAATGATTGACACTTTAATGAAACCGGAATTTGCACAATTTAATGTGTTTTTTGCAAGAAATAAGGCTGTCCTAGTTTATACTGCTAAAAGTAAATATGCTGATGAAATTAACAAAGATAATTGGTATGAAATTTTGGCTAGGCCAGATGTGGAATATGGTCACACCGATCCCAATTTAGATCCTGGTGGTTATCGAGCAGTATTGTCCATGGAACTGGCAGAAAAATATTATCAATTGCCTGGTTTATACCAACGGTTAGAAAATAATTTTCAACCTACTAATATTGTGAATGATGGTAAAGTCATTCAGGAAAAACTGGGTGCCGGACAATTAGATTATTTCTTTATGTATGAATCCTCAGCAAAACAAGGTGGTTATCCTTATGTTGCGTTGCCAGAACAACTAGACTTCTCATCGTCGAAGTATGTGGACTACTATCAACAAGCTGTTCTAAAAATTACGGGTAAGGAAGAGGAAACTTTTATCGTGGTAAAAGGGCAACCGATTATTTATGGCATAACCTTAGTCAATCACTCACCTCACCCTGCGGCAGCAGTAGAATTTCTAAAGTTTTTGTTAACTGATGGGCAAGAATTTATGCAGGCAGCGGGGTTCATTCCCATGAACCCACCACAAATGCCTAACAATGAGATGGGTTTATTACCAATAGAACTTCAACATGTAGTGCAAGGGTTGGAATAATAAGGGGGCTTAAAAGCAATACTGACCAAAGATATTCATACAGTATTGACCTATGTGGAAACAGGAAATGTGGAAGCTGGCATTGTATTTTTCGCAGTGGCAGCCGCTAGTAATAAAGTAAAAGTTGTGGCAATCACCCCAACGAATACACATGAACCAATCATATTTCTCAGTGCTGTTGTTAGTGGGACCAAGCATCCTAAGGAAGCAGAAACGTTTTTACAATATTTGACGAGTGCCGATGGAATGACAGTGTTTAATAAATATGGTTTCCAAGGGATTTACTAAAAGAAGTATAGCATGAATTATCATTTGCGAGATGTTAAATTATAGAGTCGGGATTCCCATTGCTGTATCCGTTTAGATTTAGTGATGTTCGTTATTTATATGCTGTTTACGTCAGTAAGTCGATGAAATTCCATCTTGACAAATTGGGAGAATCAAGTATAATAGTAAATAATTAAAAAGTTGCGCTGATCAGTGGTGCTGACTGAAGGCAAAGAAAGATTCCTTACCGAGGAATCGGTCTTTGCCTTTTTATATTACGAATGTATCAATGTATAATAAAAAAAGGAAGTGTGTGTGGTATGTCTAAAATTGCTGTTGCCAGTACTGATGGAGTAGCCATTAATGAACATTTTGGTAGAGCTGAAAAATTTTGGATTTATGAAAGTGACGAAGGGGGAACTTACCAATTCCTTGAGCGCCGAAAAAATATTCACGACGAATCTGAGGAACATCAAGCTGCTACAGTTCAGTTGCTTGCTGATATTGAAGTCGTATTAGTTAGCAAAATTGGTCCGGGAGCGGAAAAACAATTGCGCAGTGCAGGGATAATTGCGTTAAGCGTATCTGGTACCATTGAGAAAGCCCTTATTGCTTATGCAAAAAGAGGAAAGTTTATTAGAAATAATGCACTACTACAGCCGATAAAAGGTTGCCAACCATCAGGCGGTTGTGGTTGCTCTAATGGGTGTAAATAATTAGTAAATAAAGGTCAAGTTTCTCTTCACTGAAACTTGACCTTTTACTAAAAGATGATGGCTAAATTTATTAAGAACAAAGGCAGGAAAAATATGATTTCTTATAAACCGATTGGTATTATTCGGTCTCCCTTTACGGAGGCGAAAGGCACTCCGATTCAAGCAATTGCCGCCCAGGAGTTTGTTGGTAGTATTGAAGTAGATCCAGAATACATTGCAGGGTTAAAAGATATTGAAGGATTTTCTCATCTGATTTTGGTGTATCACTTTCATTTGATAACAGAGTCTGCGTTACTCGTAAAACCCTTTCTGGATAATGAATTGCATGGGATTTTTGCCACGCGATCACCAAGTAGGCCTAACACAATTGGGGTATCCATAGTAGGCCTGATTAAAGTTGAAGGCAACAAACTGTACATTAAGGATGTAGATATTATCGATGGCACTCCTTTACTCGATATCAAACCATATGTACCAGAATTTGATATCAGAGAAACTGAAAAGACTGGGTGGTTTGGGAAAAATGTACATAAGCTTTCCCATACCAAAGATGATGGCAGATTTATAAAATGAGTTCTGATATTACAAAAGTTAGTAACTGTGAAATGAGAAGGTAATATGATCAGGGTATAAGCAATAGTCAAAAGACTCGACAGGCAGTATTTCGCTCGTCGAGTCTTTGTCATGCAAAAAATCCTATTTAAGTGGACTTTTCCATAGGCTTTTATTTAATAAATGTCACAGTACCTTCTTTTCGCGGGGCGGCTTGGGGAGTTGAACCTGCATTGTAGCCAAATGCACCGGAACCGACAATGATATGACCTTCAGGAATATTTAGCTCTTTATTTAACTCTTTACCTTCTTCTGAATCGAATAGACTACGCAAGGAATGAATCCAGACAGAACCAATGCCCAGGGCATGTGCTGCGAGGAAGAAGTTGCCTAATGCCAGAGCACCGTCCTGGTGTGGGGCAATTGATTGTTCTTTGGCAGAAACAATAATTAATGTTGGGGCATGATAAAAGGGACTGAAGTTATCGACTTTAGCTCTTTCTATATATACGTCATTGCCCGAATTTAAAAAGATTTGCTTGATAATGCCATTGATTTTATTAAGGATCTCTTTGTTTTGTATTACTGTGAAATGCCAAGGCTGGTCATTCCTAGCACTGGGAGCAAATTGTCCTGCTTCGATGATCATGTTTAATTCATTTTCCTTGATCTGCTCTGGTTTGTAGCTTCTGACACTTCTACGTGTTACTAAGTCTGTTAATGTTTCACCCATATTATTGTCCCCCTAATATTTTTTTATGGATTTGGCAGTGATCATTCCCCTTAAGGGACTATTACTCCCTTCATAAAATAAAAGACTAATTTCATACAGTCAACTAATTATCTATTTTCTGCTATTAGTAATTATATTTAACCATATAATAAATGGTAATAAAATGCAAGGATTTCCATGTTGGTGCAAAGTTTAGGTGGAAATCCAATTATTTAAAAGGACCAGTGGGTAGTTCACCTAGAATAATCAGCTTGGCTCTTGATTCATTATATATGAAAATCTAGGGCATAATGAGCAAGATCAAAATATTTCTGGAAGCCGATTTCACGGTAAACGCCTTCGCCTAGGGGAGAAGCTTGTAAGACTACAAGTGGGTAGCCTTGTTTCTGTATGTGGTGTAGGGCATTTAGTACCATTGCACCAGCAATTCCACGTTTGCGGTAATTGGGGTGAGTGGTCACCGTATGTAGCCCAGCGAAGGTAGACGAATAGGAAATGATGAGCGTCGCAACAACTTGATCATTTATTGATCCAGCGTAAAAATAAATGCTTTTTTCATTCAACATCTTAGCCAAAATATCAAAATTCACGTTTCTATTAAAAGCAGTATCGCTTACAAATTTCCATTGACGGAGGGTTGCTAAGTCATGGCAGGGATGTATAACTAATTCACTGCTGGGTTGAGGTTTGATGCTTGCCCTTAATAAATCAATAGCCATGCCACTTTGCACAGTATGTTTATAAAACCCGTGGGTCATGAGCTGTTCACCTAAATCTCTTGGAAAACTTGCTGGGCCTACGACCCACATCTTCGGCATTTTATTAAGTCTAATCTGTTCGACTGCCATTGCGATTTTTTCGTTAGTTTCGGTGGTATTAAATTTTGCTCTGAAAATGCGATTAGGCCAATCTGAATTTGTGCTCATAATCCAAGAAATTTCATCGCTGGCATAAACTTTATTTTCGGAAATAACAGCGACCTTTTGTAAAAAATCATAAAGATCATTTTCGATGGCAGCACAGATTGTAGCATGATTTTGTTGATTACTCATCTTGATCCCCCTCGTTAACAGTTGCTGAATGGTCCAATATATAAAATGAATAATTATTTATTTTATAGCAATAATTGTATTTATGCAATAGTGTATTAAACTAGATCTCTATTATTTTTTTTAATATAATCTTGATAATGTTAAAAATCTCTAGAGCTTTATAATTTAGTAAGATGCATCTAAAAAGAATAAGAGAAGGGCTATAAGTCTATAATAAGATGGAATATATGAAATTTTGCGCTCTAATGTATATGAATTTGGCGAAGAATAATCTTGAAAGTGGCTGCAACTGCAAATTTAGAGGATTTAGGAAGAAGTTTGTCGAAGCAGATGTAAAATGATTTAAGGAAGTGTTAAAGATGAGTTGTTCGTGTGATGAAACAGATAAAATATTTTCCGTTGAACTGATTACAAAAGAGCCTGTTACGACAAATATGGAATTATATAAAGAGATAGCGCAAAGATTGTTTCAAAATAAAATAATATCAAATATTAATATCGCCAATAACAAGGCATATAATAGTAATGATCAACAAAAGTTTAGATTCGATCTTCATTTAAGTAATACGAATAACCCTTTGACTGTAACTCTTGCCAATGTTGAAAAAGCCCTTGCCGGTCTTCTTGATAACTTTGAAGGTTATTCTGAACTGGAAATTTTAGTGCAAGATTGTCATTGCTAACGTTATATTAGAGGTGCGAAAAAGTATATTTTGCGATCAGGTGTTGACTAGAAAACTTAGAGGCGCTGATCTTATTAACGAATAAGATCAGTGCCTCTACTTATTTGTTGGGAGACATTATCTGATAAAAAGTGAAGCAAATATATATATGATGGAGGTAATAGATATGGCACAAGAAGTATCACCTATTGTTTGTAAAAATTGCGCGGAGCGTCTTGCTCGGTGGGTATATGAGAAACATTGGTGGTTTCGACTCATTCGGGAGCCCTTACTTTGGGGTATGCGCACATTGGCATGGTGGCATAAAATTGATGCACGATCTCATGTGGTGCGTAACCCCGAATGTCACGGTTGTATTCGATTTATGAAAGCTGAGTTGGAAGAAAAATCAGCATTTTTTCGTTTCTTGAATGGCACAATAGGTAAAAAAGTCAGCAAGCTTCGAGATTCCATGCTATCCCAGCAGAAACTGGCAGAAGCCAAACGTTATGCGCGGCAAGCTATGGCGAAAAAATAATGAAAAAATCATTGCTATAAAAGCCGATGAAGGAGTAATTTGATAATGGCTCACTCCTCCAACATGCAAGAACTGGAATTAATAATTTTTGATTTGGTTTAGAAGGTGCAAGCTAGTGTATATTTGGAGCTTGATAGTCGACATAATTGAGCTATCATTCTTCATATTATATAGTTTCTTATAGAAACAGTTGCATATAACAACTAAAATATGATAATATATTATTAAGGAGGTGGATTACATGAATTTGATTCATCCTAGTCAACGTCTCAGAGAAACGACACGGTTGTTAATCCGAAAACTTGGCGTGTTAGAGCGCAGTGAGGCAGTTTGCTGTGGCATTACACTAACCCAATGTCATGCCATTGTTGAAACGGGCAGAAAAGAACAAATATCCGTCAATGAACTGTCGGAATTACTCAATCTTGATAAAAGTACAGTCAGTAGAACGGTAGAACAATTGGTGAATAATAATCTTATGGTAAGGGAACCTGATCGGAATGATCGACGTTATGTTACGTTACAGCTCACCAGCAAAGGTGGGGAGTTATTTCGAGACATCGAGAAACGAATGGAAGTTTACTTTACAGAAATCTTAGCTTTTATCCCTGAAGAAAAGCACGAACAAGTAATCGAAAGCCTACAAATTTTCTCAGAAGCACTACATAACAAACGGTGTTGTTGAATGTTTTAGAAGGCATAATTTTTGGTTAAGAAAAAATCAATGAGGGGGCCATATGAATGACAGAAGATATTCGGGAAGACGTGAGAAAAAAATATGCACAGGCTATTACGAATAGATTGACCTGTTGCGGTACTGGGGCAACTAATAATCCGGTAACAGGAAATTTATATGAAACCAATGAAATCCAAGGATTGCCTGAAGATATTGTCAAGTCATCTTTCGGATGCGGCAATCCAACAGCTCTTGGGGAATTATACGCTGGGGAGGTGGTTTTGGATTTAGGTAGCGGTGCTGGACTGGATGTACTGCTTTCAGCCAAGAGGGTGGGGGGCTATGGCAAAGCCTATGGACTGGATATGACCGATGAAATGTTAGCAGTGGCCAAAGAAAATCAGGCTCGTTCGGGAATTTCTAATGCGGAGTTTTTAAAAGGTCACATTGAAGCTATTCCGCTATCCGATAGTACAATTGATGTCATTATTTCTAATTGTGTTATTAATCTTTCTGCTGATAAGGATAAAGTGTTACAAGAAGGATATCGTGTGTTAAAACCTGGTGGCAGGTTTGCTATATCTGATATTGTAGTCACTCGTCCATTACCGGCCAAGGTACAGCAAAGTCTGTCCGCCTGGGCAGGATGTATTGCTGGAGCTTTGCTGGAACAGGAATATCGGGATAAGCTTACGGCAGCAGGTTTTATCAATATAGAGATTGTAACGACACGGGTATATGATCTTTTTGACAAAGGGGCGCCATGGCTGACAGATCTCACCCAAACCGAACAGGAAGATCTGAATGGAGCGCTCATCAGTGCTTTTATCCGGGCCAAAAAACCTGGAGATATTTTGATCGCGGGTCAGGCATATAACATCCGGATTGCACGAGAGACAGATTTGGGCATGATACATAAACTGCTGACTGAAAATGGATTAACCACAGAGGGCGTAAAGGAAAATCTGGGCAACTTTTTTGTGGCGGACCATCAAGGTGTTTTTGGCGTAATTGGTCTTGAATTTTCTGATGCTGAAGTTTTGCTGAGATCACTGGCAATCTCTAAGAACATGCGTAAACGAGGCATTGGGTCAGCTTTAGTGGAGTACTCGTTAAATATCGCGCGTACAGAGGGAAAAGAAGCTTATCTGTTGACCAATACAGCCGATAAATTCGCATCTCGTTGGGGGTTTAAGAAAATTGAGCGTTCTGAAATACCAGAGAGTCTTATCCAAAGTTCAGCACTTAACAACTTTTGCCCAGAGAGCAGTATCTGTATGAAGTTGAATTTTTCACATGTCCGTATGAACCTCAAAGGGGCTAATTGCTGTTGACGGTAACCATTATTCAAGTGGTATGTCCTCCTAGATAATCTTACAAGAGATAGGGATTTGAAAAATGGGAAGAATATTGAATGATGGATATTATGGTGATTTTTAAAACTAATATTATTGACAGAAAAAAAGTTTAATGATAAACTAATAAAAGTAAATATTCTGAGCTGGTTGGACAAACCAAAGGCCGAGGATGTGTACCCTATTGGGGTGGACATTCGCGGCCTTTTTATTATGCAATCATATAAATTTAATTTTAAGCCTTGTTCTTATGATTAATGGAGTGATGAAGTAAGAAGGAGAAGACGATGTAATAATATTTGTCAAGATTGCTTTGGGGTAGGGTCTTAGAAAAAACACAAAATAATCAAGGGGTGAATTGCAATGAATAAATTTTTTAAAGGCCAATTAGTATTCATAGCGTTGTTAATACTCGTTTTGGGCTTATTGGCTGGAGGATGTTCTAGTAGTCAAAAAACTGAATCTGCCACCGTACAGGCAAAACAGGAACAGGCAGTTACCCAGTTTAAATATCCTAAAAACCCAGGGTTTGACCTTGTTTATATTGCCGAAGATCTGGGCTATTGGGAGGCCGCGGGAGTGAAACCTCAATATGTAGGTGCAGTAGCAGCCGGGCAAATTATACCTTCAGTAGCGACAGGGGCCATTGATATGGGCACTCGGCATGTTCCCCTGTCTATGGTTGCCATTGGCGCGGGAGCCGATATAAAAATTATCTTTGGTTCCAATCAAACTACGCCAGAATATCCTCATATGAAATATTTTGTGCGGGCTGATTCCAACATTAAAGACATAAAAGATTTAGTCGGCAAGAAAATTGGCATTAATAGTTTTGGTGCTTGCTCAGAATTTGTAACAAAAAAATACCTTCGCGATAATGGCTTAGAAGATAAAGTGAAGTTTTTAGTCGTTGCCAATAATCTGCTAGAACAGTCAGTAAAGCAAGGTTTGATTGATGTGGCAATTATTCATCCGCCAGATTCAGGTAGAGCCGAAGCTTCACCTGAACTGAGAAGACTTTGGAGCGATTGGGATATTGATCAAGGAGCTAGTGGTATGAATAGTTATTCAGTATCAGGCAAGTTTTTACGAGCTAATCCTGAAGCAACGAAAAAAATCGTAGAAGTTTTGGCGAAAACGGCTAATTGGGTCAATGCAAATCCCGTTGAAGCAAGGAAATTAGTGGCCAAACAACTTAATATGGATCTGAATTTAGTTGAAGGTTACGGCTATTACAAGGATGGAATCATTCTAGAAGAACCGGTTAAGTACTGGTTAGAACGTTTAGAAGCAGAAAAACAGCTTGAACCAGGGAAATGGAAAACTACTGATTTCTATACCAATGAATATAATCCAAACTTTAAAAAATAAAAGATATTAAAAAGTTGTGGGCAGTTAAGTTTAAGAGTGTCAATAAAAATAACATTTATTGATACTCAATAGGGGTCACTAAGGCTTAGGTTGAGCCATAGTTTTCTTTAATAAATTAGAATGGAGGGGAATTTTGATGTGGAAAATAACAGCGGAAAATGTTACTAAGGTATATAAAGTTGAAAATGATGAAGGAAAGGCCGATCAATTATCAGTATTGAATGACTTTCAATTGCAGGTAAAAAAAGGGGAGTTTCTCGCCATCTTAGGGCCGAGCGGTTGTGGAAAATCAACATTTCTTAACATCCTTGGAGGTTTAGATAAACAAACCAGCGGGGAAATTTATGTTGATGATCAGCCTGTAGTTGGCTCAGGTAATAACATGGGTTACGTATTTCAGGCCTATGCTTTATTTCCTTGGCGCACAGTACTGGAGAATATAGAGATAGGACTAGAAATTCGCGGCGTGGGCAAAAGTGAAAGGGAAAAAATAGCTAAAGAATATGTAACTCTTGTGGGGCTCGATGAATTCACTAACCGTTATCCTCACGAATTGTCGGGAGGGATGAAGCAACGGGTGGCGATTGCTAGGGCACTGGCTTATCAACCTGACGTGCTGCTCATGGATGAACCTTTTGCAGCGCTTGATGCTCAGACGAGAGAATTATTACAATTAGAATTACTTAGAATCTGGGGAAAAAATAATAAGACTGTTATTTTTGTGACACATAGTATTGATGAGGCCATATTTCTAGCCGATCGTGTTGCAGTCATGACGGCCAGACCTGGAAAAATAAAAGAAATTATTGACATTCCTCTGCCTCGCCCTCGTACTGGCGACGTACGAAACACCAATGAATTTGCAACAATACGACATCAAGCCTGGGAATTACTAAAAGATGAAGTATTGTTATCTCAGGACCCAAGTATCCGTACTATAACAGCGTCCTTATTAGAGACTAAAACTAATGATAAGGGAGGTGAAATTCATCATGAAAAAGTTGGTTAATAAATTTAGACGCTTTGTAGGCAGAGGAACGGGGATCTTAATATTGCTTTTGCTTTGGGAAATTACACCTCGCTTAGGGTGGGTTGATCAGACTTTTCTCAGCCCTCCGTCTGTAGTGGCACAGGCTTTTTATGACCTTGTTATGTCGGGACAACTGCGGGTGCATTTTTTAAGCAGTATTAAACGATCTTTGTTAGGTTTATTCCTAGCAGTAGTGGTGGGCACTAGTTTTGGTATTTTTATCGGGTGGTTTAAACGATTGGAATATTTTGCCGACCCTGTTTTTCAAAGCTTTCGTCAAATGTCGGCATTTGCCTTATTCCCCGTTTTTGTTTTATTCTTTGGTATTGGTGAAGTTTCTAAAGTCATCATTATTTTCTGGGCGTCCTTGTGGCCAGTTTTATTGAATACAATTAACGGTGTTAAGAATGTTGATAAGCTGTTAATTGACTCTGCCAAATCCCTTGGAGCCTCCCAAACATTTATCTTCCTTAAAATAGTTTTACCAGCAGCAACTCCTGGCATTATTACTGGAATCCGTCTTGGAGGATCCTATTCGGTACTTGCTCTTGTGGCGGCAGAAATGATTGGTGCAGAATCAGGCCTGGGGTTTTTAATTCTGTATTCCCAAGAGACGTTTAAGATTCCAGATATGTTTGCGGCCATTATTGCCCTTACTTTTGTCGGACTCACATTCAATTATACGTTGTCTTTTATTGAAGGGAGACTGACAAAATGGAAAGGTCGTTCTGCGGAAAATTTTTAAGGTAACGCTACAGCAATTCCATATCTTACAGGGGAAGAAGACATCATTTGTTTTATGGAATATATAAATAATTTTACCCTAAGGATATAACAAAATAATACAAACTGGGAGAAAAGCTAAACGATAGGAGGAGCCAAGTTGATTAGACGAGAGTTAATGAAAGAGGAGATTGTTCAACAAGCCCGAAAGATGGGGGCAGAGCTAGTGGGTTTTGCTCCTGTTAGCAGATGGGACAACTATGGGGATGTAGGGCAGGAGTTTTATCCTCATCATGTATGGCCTTTAACCAAAACAGTGATTGCATTAGCCATCCCATCCCTATTGCCAATTGTAGAAACGAAGATTTCCCATCTCTATAAGTCGCAGTACAATAATACTAACAGCTTATTAGATGAAACA
>Ga0209123_1001363_pt1 | contig 24598 bp, 22 predicted proteins | sample BarGraIncu00431A_FD_184500 | JGI IMG/M metagenome (GOLD analysis project Ga0209123, IMG submission 184500) | Arctic peat soil microbial communities from Barrow, Alaska, USA - Barrow Graham LP Incubations 004-31A (SPAdes) (version 2) | ecosystem: Environmental > Terrestrial > Soil > Wetlands >...
TATACCATTTGATATAAAAAGAATATTTTACATTTATGATACTAAGGGGGAAATCATCAGAGGACAACATGCTAATTTAAATTCCGAATTTGTATTAATAAATTTATGTGGAAAATGTAAAGTTAAATTAGATACAGGAAAAGAGAAAAAAATAGTAGAACTAGATATGCCGCATAAAGGATTATATTTAAATAGAATGGTTTGGAAAGATATGTATGATTTTTCAGATGATAGTATATTATTAGTTTTATCTAGTCACGTATATGATGCTAATGAATATATAAGAGATTATGACAAATTTAAAGAAATGGTGGTAAAATAGTATGAAATTATCAATAATAGTACCAGTATATTATAACGAAATGAATTTAGATGATTTATATGAAAATTTATCCGCCAATTTATTACCAAAATTAAATGAATACGAAATTATTTTTGTAGATGATGGTTCTAAAGATGATTCATATAAAAAGTTAGAAGAATTGTATAATAAATATCCTAATATCAAAATAATCAAATTAGTTAAAAATTATGGTTCTTTTGTTGCAATACTCGCTGGGCTTAAAGTTTGTACTGGAGATTGTGCATGCTATTTGTCAGCAGATTTGCAAGATCCACCAGAAATTATTTTGCAAATGATGGATAAATTAAAAGAAGATACTACAACGGTAATAGCAGTAAGACAAGACAGAGAAGAATCATTTGGTCAAAAATTATTTTCTAACACATATTACAAATTAATGAATAAATTTGCATTATCTAACATGCCAAAAGGTGGATTTGATGTATTTTTAATAAATAGAAAAATAATTGACGAAATAATTAAGATGGAAGAAAAAAACACTTCACTAACTGGACAAATATTATGGTGCAGTAATAATATAGAAAAAATATATTATACAAGAAAAAAAAGAGAAAAAGGAAAATCTAGATGGACATTAAGTAAAAAAATTAAATATTTTATAGATTCATTTGTTGCTTTTTCATATTTTCCTGTAAGGTTCATGACTACTCTTGGATTGGTTTTTTCTATTATATCATTTATAGTAGGAATTGCTTTTATATATTTGAAAATTGCCAATTTAATAAGTGTTCCAGGATGGACATCCCTTGCTATATTAATATTGTTTACGTCTGGAATACAAATGTGCATGATTGGAATAATAGGTGAATATCTTTGGAGAGCGTATGATGAAGTAAGAAAGAGACCATTATATTTAATAGAAAAAACGTTGGATGAAAAGAAGTGATTAAATATATGAAAGTATTAATTATAATACCTGCATACAATGAAGAAGAAAATATATTAGGTGTATGTAATAACATTAAGAAATATGATGAAAATTTAGATTACATTGTAATAAACGATGGATCTACAGATGATACTTTAAAAGTATGTAAAGATAATAAGTTGAATTGTATAAATTTGATTTCAAACTTGGGTATAGGTGGAGCAGTTCAAACAGGTTATAAATACGCATATGAAAAAGATTATGATATAGCTATACAGTTCGATGGAGATGGACAACATGATATAAATTATATTCATACAATTTGTGAGAAAATAAAGAAAAATGAAGTGGATTTTTGCATAGGTTCTAGATTTATAGATAATACAAGTAGTTTTAAGTCAACTTTTTCAAGAAGAGTTGGAATAAAAATAATATCAAGTATGTTAAAAATGTTTTGTAATATAAAAATTACAGATCCTACTTCTGGTTTTAGAGCTGGTAATAAAAAAGTTATAGAATTATTTTCTAAGTGTTATCCTACTGATTATCCAGAACCAGAATCTATTGTATTCTTGGTAAATAATTCAATAAGAATATCTGAAGCACCTGTAAGTATGAATGAAAGACAAAGTGGTAAATCTTCAATATATGCATGGAAAAGTGTATATTATATGATAAGAGTATCTCTTGCTATTATAATAGATAGCCTTACTCTCAGTAAAATTAGGAGGGGAAAATAGTGTCAGATACATTGAAAATATTATTAATTCTTATAACTTTAATATATTTATTTGTAATAATTAAAGCTGTTAAGAAAAGAAAAATGCATATAAATTACTCTATCTTTTGGATTTTTACAGGTGTTGTTCTAATAGTATCTATTCTAATACCAAATTTTATTGAAAACATTTCTAACTTTTTGGGTTTTGAAAAAACTTCAAATATGGTATTCTGTATAGCAATATTTATTTTATTTTATCTGGTACTTAATTTAACTAATATTGTTTCAAAACAATATCAACAAATAGTTAAATTAATACAAGAAGTATCTATATTAAAAGCTGATTCTAATAAGGAGGATAATAATGAAAATAAATGATATATTTAAAAAATACAAATTATATCATTTATTTGCTTTACTCGTTTTATCAATAGTATTTTCTGTTTTATTAGAAAAATTATTATTAGACAAGTTTTATACAAATTATGTTTCTGATAGAATAATGATATTAACGATTGTATTTATATTTATAGGTACTCATTTTATATTTAAGATAAAAGATATATATGGGTTGTTATATAAGAGAAGGTATATAGTTGCCCTGTTATTATTAATGTTTGTAATGATATTTCAGTATTCTGGCTCATCAATTTCTATATTCAATAAATTTGTACAACCAAGTATAGATGTTGATAACAAAGTTTTAGGTATTGAAAGAGGAATAAGGTCTGATGAATGGGCAGTAAATACACCACTTATATTTTCACAAAATACTTTAGAAAATAAATTTAATTATTTTAACGATCACTTAAGATTAACAAATACAGATATGTTTACAATAATAAACGCTCCTGTATTAGACGTCGTATCTATTGGCAAACCATTTGATTTGGGATATATAATATTTGGAAATTCCATAGGTATGTCATTTTGGTGGTATGGTAGATTAATAGCTTTACTGCTAATATCATTTGAACTATGTATGATTATAGCTAACAAAAACAAATTGGTTTCAGTATGTGGAATGTTATTAATAACTTTTTCATCAGCTACCATGTGGTGGTATTCTAATTTTATTGTTGATTTACTGATTTTTGGACAGTTTGCTATAGTACTTATAGATAAGTTTATGATTACAAAAAATAATTATATAAAATACTTAAGTATGTTTGGAATTTTTATTTGTGCTATTTCATATATATTTACTTTTTATCCACCTTGGCAGATACCATTGGGATATGTATTTTTAGCTCTATTCATATGGGTAGTACTTAAAAACAAAGGTGAATACAAGATAAACAAGAAAGATATACTAGTAATATCATTTTTTATTATACTATTAGGATTAATATTATTTAGGTATTATAATTTTTCAAATAACACTATAAAAGCTGTTATGAGTTCAGATTATCCGGGAGAAAGATTAGAATTAGGTGGAAGCGCTATTGCAAACATGTTTTCATATACATATAATTTTTTGATGCCGTTTAAAAATATAGGAAATCCTTGCGAGCATTCAGCAATGTTATCATTTTTTCCTATACCAATGATAATTGCATTCATATATATGTTAAAAGAAAGAAAATACAAATTTGTTTTACCAATGTTAATTATATCATCATTACTTTTTGTATGGATAACTTTTAGTACAAATGTGATATTTGCAAAAATCACAATGTTATTTATGGTACAACCAGGAAGAGCTGTTATAGCTTTAGGTTTGGCACAAATATATTTATTGATATATTTATTAGATAATATTAAATACAAAATTATTAATATTAAAAAAGTATATTTAGCTATTATATCTCTATTAATTGCAGTGTTTTCGTTGAAAATAGCAAGTTCTAGATTAGAAATAGGATATTTAAACTATTTAACCGGTTCAATACTTGTTTTTGCTTTATTTAGCGTAATATATTTAATTTTGAATTTAGATAATATTAAAAACAAAAATAGATTATTATACTTATTAATTGGATTGTCAATCTTAAATGGAGCATTTGTTAATCCAATTATAAAAGGTACTAGTGTTATTTATGAGAAACCTGTTTCAAAAAAAATACAAAGTATTATATCTAAAGATAGTTCAAATTGGATAACTGATAACTTGAATTTTCCAGTGGCAAATTACTTAATCGCTAATGGTGTGAAAGTTTTAAATTGTACTAATTACTATCCGAATTTTGATTTTTGGAATAAGATATTTACTAGTGAAAAAGAAATATCTGAAAATAGATATAAGTACAACAGGTATGCGCATATGCAAATTAATTTAACTAACAGTGAAACTATTTTAGAATTAGTACAAGCAGATAGTCTGAAATTAGATTTGAATTATAAAAAATTACTGGATTTAAATATAAAATATATTTTAACAAATAGAGATTTGACTGTTTTTAATGATGAAAATATGAAATTTGAAAGTATATATTCACAAGATGGATGCAACATATTTAAGTTAGTATATTAATGTGTATATTAACTGGAATAATATTGAAAAATCTATAAATATATGGTAAAATATATTTATTAGTAATAACAGTATATAATATTAGAAAAGGAGTATATGTATATAAAATTGAAAACAAATATCAAATTAAAAATAATAATAACTATATTAACCATGTTAACTTTTTTTTCAATCAGTTATGTACTATTATATAAAAATAGTTATGATGGAAAATTTACAAATAGCTTTATTAATTCTAAATTCATATCTAATAAGACAGTTATGGTTATAGTACCACATGAGGATGATGATATATTTTTAGCTGGTTCAACTATAAAGAATTTAGTACTTGCAAATGATAATGTTAAAGTTGTATTTACCACTAATGGAGATTATTATGGTAAAGGATTAATAAGAATAAAGGAAGCAATTAGAGGACTTAAAACATTAGGAGTGCCTGAACAAAATATAATTTTTCTTGGTTATGGTGATCAATGGCAAACCAAATATAATCATATATATAATGCACCTGATAACGAAGTAATAATGTCACATGTCGGTAAAACAAAAACATATGGGATAAAAAATCATCCGGATTTTAGAACCAGTATTTCTTCAAGTCCATCTTTGTATACTAGAGGAAATTACAAAAAAGATTTAAAAGATGTGATATTAAAATATAGTCCGGATGTAATTTTCTCTTCGGATATTGACCTTCACGTAGATCATAGGGCAGAAACATTACTTTTTGATGAAGTTATTAATGAAATATTAAAATCAAATTTGAGTTATACACCAAAAATTTTTAAGGGGTTTGCGTATAATACATCATGTGAGGCAAAAAATGATTTTTATAAGTTAAATATGGAATCTACTGTTATTCCAGAAAAAACGAGATTAAATAATCCACTTTATGAGCTTGATGTTCCAAATTATAATTGGAATGATAGAGTTAGATTTCCAGTACCTGCATCAGTATTATCATATACAAAGAGAAGTAGTTTAATATATAAAACTCTTTCAAGATACTCAAGTCAACAATCTACTGTAGAAGCTGGGCAAGTTATAAATTCAGATCAAGTATTTTGGGAAAGAAAAACAACAAGTATTACATATAAAGCAAAAATCGAAGTATCATCTGGAAACTCAAAATATCTAAATGATTTTAAATTAATAGATAGTTCTAATATAATGCTCAAAAATATGATTTTGAATAATTGTGTTTGGATACCTGATCTAAATGATACTAAAAAGACTGTTAGAATTATGTTTGATTCAACTAAAGATATATCACAAGTTTCATTATATGATAATTTTAGTCTAAATGATAATATACTTAAATCAACTTTGAATTTTAGTGATGGAACTAGTGTTAATGTGGGTGTGTTAAATAAAAATGGTTCGGAAACAATAGTTGAATTTCCGAAAAAGAATAACATATCTTATGTAGAATATAAAATTGATGAGTGGGAAGGAAGCAATCCAGGTCTTTCTGAATTAGAAATATATGAAAATAAACAAGATGTTAAGACACAATATATTAAACTTATGGTAGATAATAATAAACAAACATTTATATATAAATATATTGTTACAAATGAAAAAGAAATACCTTTAAATGTATATATGTATCCGTCAAATAATCTAGCGGATAATATTAAAAAATGCAAAATATATATTAAAGATAATAAAAATAAAAATTTGGAATTAATAGATAATAAGTTAATTATACATGGTAATACAAAATCAGGTAAGTACATAATTAGAGCAGAACTTTTAGACGATTCTAGTGTTTTTGATGAGATAGAAGTATATGTTCCTAATATATATGAATTGAAATATATTAAATTTGTAATTGACTATGAAAAAACATTAGATAATATAAGTCAAGGTTTTCAAAATATCATAAATGGAACTGTAAACTTTAGTAAAAAAACATTTCGAAATACAAGAATAAAAATGAAAAGTAAATTTTTATATAATAAGGGGGAAATTAAATGAGAGTAGTTTTAGTAGTTATATATTTAATATTAACGGTTTGTGGGTTAATATTTATGAAATTAGGCGGGAATCCAGGAACTTTAGCTATAAAAGATAATAATATAGCAATGTCAATGAATTTGATAAGTGGAATAGGTTTTTTATGTTATATTTGTAGCTTTTTACTATTTACTAGAATAGTAGTTATGTTTGATTTAAGTTACATATTTCCTTTATGTATGGGTATAGTTCAAATAGCAACTTTGATTGCAGCATATTTTGTATTTAAAGAAAATATATCATTACAAGGGTTAATAGGAGTTTCTTTAATAATAATAGGTATTGTTGTGATGAATGTTAAATTTAAACCTGCAGATGAGGGTATCTTACGTGCTTGTTTAGACAGTAAAATTAATATTTCAAAAACAATATAATGATTTGGTAGGTGAAAGATTTGAAAACAGCTATTATAGTATTAAACTATAATGATTATAATAATACAAGTAAGTTTGTAAATTTAATAAAAGAGTATGATGTTTTATCGAAAATAATAATAGTTGATAATCTTTCAACAGATAATAATTTTGAAAAATTAAAACAATTAGAAGATGAAAAAATATCAGTATTTCAAAATGAAAAAAATGATGGATATTCATCTGGTAATAATTTCGGGCTCAAAAAGTTAGATGATACGTATGATTATTGTATAATATCAAATCCTGATATTTTTGTAGATGAAGAGACTATTAAACAATGTATAAATTATTTAGAAACAAATAAGGATGTAGCAATTGTTGCTCCACGTATGTATTTTGAAAATGGACAAGCTAGAAGAAGTAGTTGGAAAAAAAGAACATATCTTACAGACATAGCAAATTCTACTAGGATAACAGAATTGTTATTATATTACTTTTTCAAAAAGGGTGAATATACAAAAAAAGATTTTGAAAATGAAGTTTTAGAAGTTGATAATATAGCAGGATCTTTCTTTATAGCAAGAAGAGATATATTTAATGACGTTAATTATTTTGATGACAATACTTTTTTGTTTTATGAAGAAGATATAATAGGAAATAAGATAAGAGAAAAAGGTTACAAAATAGTAAGTTTGAATAAACTAAACTTTATACATTATGATAGTCAAACTATTGGTAAAGTGATGAACGTTTTTAAGAAACAAGATATATTATTTGATAGTAGAAAATATTATCATAAAACATATAATAATGTTTCAAATATTGAAATAAGTTTCTTGGAATTTTTAAGATATTTAAGAAAACTAGAACTTTTAATTGAAATACCTATAAGAATTTCGCTAAAAAAGTTATTAAAATAAGGATGAAATTTGATTTTAAATATTGGTGTATAAGTTATAAAAATACTTAAGCACTAATTTTTTTTTGAGATATTATAATTAAAATAAGATAACAGTATATTGTTAATGTCAAAAAATGCAAAAAAACAGCTTCAAATAAGTAAAAATATACATTTTTGTTGAAAATCATAGTGAAAAATGCTATAATTATGTAAATGAAAGGAATTGACAATATGCGAAAAATATCAATAGTAGTACCTTGTTATAATGAGGAAAAGGTATTACCTATATTTTACAACGAAATTAAAAAAATAATGCTTGATATGAATTATTTAGATTTTGAAATTATACTTGTGAATGATGGAAGCACAGATGCTACTTTAGAAGTAATCAAAGTTTTAGCTAAGAAAGATAGCAACGTTAAATATATATCATTTTCTAGAAATTTCGGAAAAGAAGCAGCTATGTATGCTGGTTTCAAAGAATGTACAGGAGATTATATAGCTGTTATGGATTCTGATTTGCAAGATCCACCGTCACTAATACCAGAAATGTATAGATTAATACGTGAAGATGGGTATGATTGTGTAGCTACAAGAAGAGTATCTAGAACAAGCGAACCTAAAATAAGAAGTTACTTTGCTAAAAAATTCTATAAACTAATGAATAAGATATCAAATGTTGATATTGTTGATGGAGCTAGGGATTTTAGATTAATGACAAGACAAGTACTAAATAGTATATTAGAAATATCAGAATATAACAGATTTTCTAAAGGTATTTTTGGATTTGTAGGCTATAACACGAAATGGTTACCATATGAAAATGTAGAAAGAGCTGCTGGAACTTCAAAATGGTCTTTTTGGCAATTGTTTGTATATTCATTAGAAGGGATAACTGCTTTTTCAACAACTCCATTAGTTATATCATCTCTTGTTGGAATTTTATTTTGTTTGATTTCAATATTAGTTATAATAGCTATAATTATTAAAACTTTAGTTTATGGCGATTTAACGACTGGGTGGCCATCTACGATATGTATAATAATGTTTGTAAGTGGTGTACAACTCCTGTCAATAGGAATAATAGGACAGTACTTATCAAAGACTTATTTGGAAGTTAAAAATAGACCATTATATATAATTAAAGAAACAAATAGATAAAAGCAATACGAAGGGGTGCAATAAGTTATGAAAAAAATAGTTAGTTTCTTTGAAAAAGAAAAAATAGTTATATATATAATAGTAATATTATCTTTATTTCCATTATATACTCCTGGTTTTTTTAATACTCATGATGGAGTAATACATTTGTTTAGAACTGTTGGAGTTTATAATAACATAGTTAATCTTGATTTTTTAAATAGAATATATTCTAATATGATAGATGGTTTTGGATATGGTTGGGGGATATTTTATCCTCCAATATCATCTGTAGTACCTGCTGTTTTTATGGTAATAGGTTTTTCACTATTTACGGCTGAAAAATTATTTATAATACTTGCTAGTATCTTCGCTGGACTATTTTCCTACAAGTTATTTAATGAACTATTTAATAATAAATTTACTTCATTACTTACTACGATTATTTATATTTTATCACCATTCAAAATGAGTCAAATATTTGTTAGAGGAGCAGTAGGTGAATTATTACTGTTTACATTCTTACCATTGATTATATTTGGATTAATTAAAATATTAAAAAAAGAATATAAATATAAATATTATTTCATATTTGGCGCATGTGGAATAATGTATTCTCATATGATATCTACTATTTATACTGCTATTTTTGTAATCATATTTATGTTGCTTAACATTAAATTACTTTTAAACAGAAAAACATTATTAGAGTTAGGAAAGTCTGCAATTGTAATTGTACTTCTTTGTTTACCGATTATAGTACCTTTAGCGCAGCATCAAATAACAAACATGTATAATGTAAGTTCAATGATGGGCGGAGATGTAGCAAATAGTATTGTACATGTCGGACAATTAATTGGAAGTGATATGGATATAGCCAATGCACAGAACACAAGTTATCTCTCAAATGATAAAGATATGGATTATATGTTAGGATTAACACCTATATTAATTCTCGTGCTATTACCATTTGCATATGCAAAGATAAAAGAAAATGGAGACAAAAATCAATTAATTAAATATTCAGTACTTTTAGTTATATCAATATTGATGATGGTAACTCCATTTATTTGGAACAAAATTGGAGTAATAGATGTGATTCAGTTTCCATGGAGGCTACTTACATTTGCAGTATTGTTTATATCAATTATTTCAGGTTATGTATTAAAAGCAATATTAACTAAAGAAAATGAATATTCACTTTTGCTTTTTGTACTATCATTTAGTTTCATATTTATATATATAATTGGAGGACAAACAAGATTTGCTAAAACATTAAATGCTGACATAAACTTTCAAAATCAGGTATTAACTCAAAAAGATGATTATTGGAGCATCGCAAATTCTTTAGGATATTCATATGATTATCTTCCAAAACAGTTAACTACAGATATACTTAAAAGTAGGGGTACAGATATATTAGTATTAGATGGAATAGCATCTATAAATAATATAACTAAAGAAAATAACATATTAAATGCAGATGTAATAACTGATTCTCAAAATGTATCTGTAGAATTACCACTTATATATTATAAAGGATATACAATAAAGGTTGACAATACTAAAGTAAACTATGAAATAAGTAACGATGGATTCATTAAAATAGATATGACAAATATAGGCCAGCATAAAATATATGTAAAATATACAGGAACAATAATTTACAATATATGTGATTTAACTGCAATTATAGTATTAATTACATGTATTATAAATATTGGAAAAAGAAAATCAACAGAAAATAAAAGAATAAAAGCATAAATGGAATATACTGTATGATAGACAAATAATAAAGATAATAAAATTAACAAATTGCGACATAATGTTGTATTTTGTTATTTTTTTTTACATAAAACCTTTGAATTACTTTTTTTTTATGTTATACTTTATATAGAGATAAATGAAATAAAATGAGATAATATATAAAAGTAAAGAGGGGTATAGAATGGTAAATAAGAATATAAAAATAAAGATAAGGAAAATGTTAAAAAATGTTGTTGTTATGACAATTATATTAAGTATTTCTATGTCTAATTTTATAAACATTGTAAATGCGGTAATTTATACAAATTTACCTGTATCACAAACAAGATATGCTGCAACAGATAATAGTTCTGTTTTTCCAGATAGTTATAAACAATATATAAAAAATTTAAAAGCTTCACATCCGAATTGGACTTTTAAAGCAGTATATACAGGACTCGATTGGACAGAATCTGTTAGACAGGAAAGTTATGAAGTAAAAACAGGTATTAGTTTAGTACCAGATAGTTATAGTTCAAATTGGAAAAAAGATTGGGTAAATAATTATGTTGATGGTACATTTGTTATAGCATCTAAAAAGGCTGTAGCATACACATTGGATCCTAGAAACTATTTAAATGATACTGGTATATTTCAATTTGAAGCATTAGACTTTAATAATGAGACAAGCACAACGTCAACAATAGACAAAGTACTATTAGGAACTACCATGTCAAGTTATCCAACACAATACAAAAGATCAGGAACATGGGTAACCTTAGAAAATGGTTTAACATGGGCACAAATAATAATTAACTCAGCTAAAAATGCTGGTGGTAGTGGTATTAGTTCAGTGTTTCTTGCTAGTAGAATGAAACAAGAAACATCACTTGAAATAGTAAATAATGAATCAATAAACGGCTCTTCGATAACATGTCCAGGGGTATATAACTTTTTTAATATAGGTTCAGTACCAAACTCTGATGGACAAGGTTCTGTAACTAACGGACTTGCATATGCTTCTAGTAAGGGATGGACAACTCCAGCAGCATCAATAAATGCTGGTGCGACAGTGTTATGGTCTAGTTATATAAAATGGGGACAAAACACAATATATTTTCAAAAATTCGATGTGAACAATCCACCTAAGGATGTTAATAATCTTTCATTAGGTGGAATAGCAACATTATTATATGGATCACAATATATGACAAATATTTTAGCACCAACAACTGAGTCTAAAATAACATATAATGCATATTCAAAAGCAAGTATGTTAGAATCAAATTTCGTATTCTATGTACCAGTATATGATAACATGCCAAGTTCAGTTTCACCACACCCAGATTCGGATATAACTGAATCATCAATAACTGGAACGGATATAATATATTTAGATGATACAACTGATACTGGAGTAAATGATGTGTTTTATATTAGATCTAGCCCTGAAAAAATAGGTATAAATCCAAGTGAAGCAGGTAATAATATAATTTCAACAATAATTGAAAGACAAGAAGGGGCAGAAAATAGAACCAAATTTACTAGAACAGAAATTGGAACAAATGGTTGGGATAAAATAAGGCTTAATGATGGTACAGCGGGATATGTATCTCAAACATATGTAAAAGATTATAATTATACACATGTAACAGGTGTAACACTTAGTACATCAACAGCTGCTTTAAAATTAAATGAAACAATAACTTTAACTGCTAACATATCACCAACTAATGCATATATAAAAAATTTAACATGGAATAGCAGTAATTCAAGTATAGCAAGTGTGGATAGTAATGGAAAAGTAATTGCATTAACATTAGGAACAGCTAATATAACAGCTACAACATTAGATGGAAGTAAGGTTGCAACATGTGCTGTTGCAGTTGATAAAACATTAGCTAGTAGCATATCATCAAATTCTGAATATCCTTTAGTAATAGGAAATTATCTACAGTTAGCACCAACAATATTACCATCTACAACAACAGATGCTAGCTATAATATATCAGTAGCAGATACATCAATTGCTACAGTAGAAAACGGTAAAGTAAAAGGATTAAAAGCAGGAAATACAATAGTTACTCTTACAACTAAGGATGGAAGTAATAAATCATGTACATTTACCTTAAAAGTAACAGAAACTGTTTCAACAACTAGTAATTTGATAGTTGATAATATGGGCATAATAACAAAAGTTGCATTAGGAACTACAGCATCTGCAATCAAAGGAAATATAACAACAAATTATACTGAAAAACTTATAAATTCAAGTGGAACAGTACTTGCTGATACAGATAAAGTAGGAACAGGTACTAAAGTACAAATACTAAACGGTACAACTGTATTACAAGAATACACAATTGTTATTTATGGAGATATAAATGGAGATGCAAAAGTTACATCTAGTGATTACGTTTTAATTAAAAATTATATTATGAATAACAAAACTACACTAAATAATATACAAGCAATGGGTGCAGATTTCAATATTGACGGAAAAGTTACATCTAGTGATTACGTTTTAATAAAGAATTATATTATGCAGAATTAATTTAATTAGAGTATAAGGGGGATAAAATATATGAAAAATAAAAACAAAAAAATTTCAATAATATTCATAGCATTTGTATTTGTGGCATTAAGTTTTGCACCAAATTCATATGCATCATCGGTTAGTTTGGCGCCAAATACTACTTTAATAATAGGAGCAAGCACTACAATTACAATTAGTGGATCAGATGCAACCGGTAGATTTAATATTTCATCTTCTAATTCAGGTGTTGTTTCATTAAGTAGCGGCTCTGTTTGGATAGAAAACAATTCTGCTACTATTACGGCAACAGCAAAATCCGCAGGATCAGCAACAATAACGTTAACTCCTAATGATGTTTCAAATGGTGCAGGTGGCGATATAACATCAACAATTGGTACAAAGGCTATAACAATAAATGTAAATGCGCCTGTTGTTACAGCGCCTACAACACCAAAAACTACAACTACAACACCAACAACTACTACTGGTAGTAATGCAAATTTGAAAAAATTAGTACCAAACTATGAAGGGTTAGCACCAAATTTTAATCCTGCTGTAACAAAATATTCATTAACAGTACCAGCAAGTGCAACTAATCTTGGACTTACAATTGGAGTAGAAGCAACTGGAGCAAAATACTGGATAAGCGGAGAAGAAAATCTAAAAATGGGTGATAATACGGTATCTGTTACTGTAACAGCTACTGATGGTACAAAGAAAGTTTATACAATAATTGTAACAAAAGCAGCCGATGTTGCAAAAGCAAATGCATATTTAAGTAGTATAGTAATCGATGGAAAAACACTTTCACCTGAATTTACTGCTGAAAATTTGGCATATGATATTGGAACAGTTACATCAGATGTGGAAAAATTAACAGTTATCGCATTTGCACAAAGTGAAGATTCAAAAATTGAAATAACAGGAAATGATAAATTAGTTGAAGGTGAAAACATAATTAAAATTAAAGTTACTGCAGTTGATGGAACTACAACTAAAGAATACACAATAAAGGTTACTAAAGAAGTAGCAGTTATAGCTGCTACTACTGAAAATGTAGATATATATGGTCAAACAGATAATTTACAAGGTAATACACCTTCTAAATTCAAAGAATTTTTAAATACTGTTGGAATATATTTAAGAACATTTTGGTTGGTTTTAACTTTGTTTGCATTCATTTTATTTGAATTTGCACAGATATTATATTTATATCTAAAAGTTGAAGCAATGAAAAAAGCAAATAAAAATGATGTTGGTGAAACTAATGAAACTAACGAAACTATTTTTTCTAGAAGGAAAAAAACTGAATTAAAACCTACCGATACTAATACATCTTGGCTAACAGATAATAATAAAGAAGAAGCAATTGATGATATATCAGATGAACTAGTTGATAGTTCAAATGTAAGTAAAATAGGTGAAGATAATACAGATAATTTTGAAGATACTGTAGATTCAGAAGATGATAATAAATAATAATTTTAATTAGATATTAAACCTTGACAAATAGCATAATATAGTGTATAATAGTTACATAAAAATATGAAAAAGGAGGTTGAATATCATGTCGATTTTAATAACAGGTGGAGCAGGATATATTGGTACACATACTTGTACAGAATTACTAAATAAAGGTGAGGATTTAGTTGTTGTAGATAACTTTTATAATAGTACAATACAAGCAATTGAAAACGTAAAAAAAATAACTGGCAAGGATTTAAAGTTTTATGAAGCGAATATTTTAGATAGAGAAAGTTTAGTTAAAATATTTGAAGAAAATAACATTGAGTCAGTAATACATTTTGCTGGTCTTAAAGCAGTAGGGGAATCAGTTCAAAAACCTATTGAATATTATATAAATAATGTATCTGGTTCTTTGGTACTATTCGATGTAATGAAACAATTTAATTGCAAAAGTATAGTATTTAGTTCATCTGCAACTGTATATGGTAATCCTGAAATATGTCCTATAACAGAGGATATGCCTCTTTCAACTACTAATCCTTATGGAACTAGTAAGTTATATATAGAACAAATTTTAAGGGATATATATGTATCAGACAATACATGGAGTATATCACTTCTTAGATATTTCAATCCAATCGGTGCACATACAAGTGGATTACTTGGCGAAGTACCATCAGGTATACCAAATAATATAATGCCATATATATCAAGAGTTGCATCAAAAAAACTAGAAAAACTTAATGTATTTGGAGATGATTATAACACTCCAGATGGTACAGGTGTTAGAGATTATATACATGTTGTAGATCTTGCATCAGGACATTTAAATGCTTTAGATAAACTACGTAAAGAACAAAGTGGAATATTTACATATAATTTAGGTACTGGTAATGGTTATAGTGTTTTAGATTTAATTAAAACATTTGAAAGAGTTAATAATGTATCAGTTCCATATGAGATAATTGGTAGAAGACCTGGAGATATTGCAACTTGTTATGCAGAACCTATTAAAGCTGAAAATGAGATAGGATTTAAAACAGTTAGAAACTTAGAAGATATGTGTAGAGATACATGGAATTTTGAGCAAAATTTATAATAATTAGAATAAAGTATTAGAAAAGCACTATATTGTTTATATAGTGCTTTTTTTGAGGTGATTTTGTATTGGAACATATCTTAGTAAATTTAGATAAAATTGTTTGGGGAACTCCGCTTATTTTTTTACTTATGTTTACTCATATATTTTTAACATTTAAACTAAGACTTCCTCAGAAGAATGTATTTTTAGGGTTAAGACTTATGTTTAAACCTTCAAATACTAAAGGTATCTCATCATATAATTCACTTATGACAGTACTTGCTGCAACACTGCGGTACAGGTAATATAATAGGTGTATCTACTGCTATTATAATTGGTGGTGCTGGTAGTATATTTTGGATATTTGTATCAGGAGTATTTGCTATTGCAACTAAATATGCAGAAACCTTTTTATGTATGAAATATAGAAAAATAAAGAAGGAGAAAAATGCGAAATATACTAAATATTATGGTGGAACAATGTATGTATTAAGGGATAGAGTTGGAAGTAATATATTAGCATTTTTATTTGCTATGTTTGTTATAATAGCATCTTTTGGAATAGGATGTATGATACAATCAAATTCTGTTGCTGAGAATTTGTCACAAAGTTTAAATATTAATAGAAACTTTGTTGGAATAATTATAACTATAGTTGCTTCGTATATAATATTTTCGAATGAGCGAAAAATAGCTAAAATATCTAGTGTAATAGTGCCTGTTTCAACTGTTATATATTTGATAATGAGTATAATGTTAATATATATATTTAGAAATAATATAGTAAATAGTATTTCAATTATTGTAACTGATGCTTTTAATTTCAAATCAGGAACAGTTGGAATAATAACGTTTTTAGGAATGAAAGCGTTATCTACCGGTTTATCTAAAGGAATGTTTTCTAATGAAGCTGGTATGGGAAGTTCACCTATATTTGAAACAACTGTAAACAATACAAATATTAAACAACAATCGATAATTTCATCTACAAGTGTTTTTATAGATACTGTTGTATTATGTACTTTAACTGGGATAATATTTGTAGCAAGTAGTATGTATATAAATGAAACAAATCCCGTTACACTCGTTCAAAATGTATTTGGAATGCTTCCTTTTGGTACGTATTTACTTACTTTTTGTTTGACAAGTTTTGGTTTATCTGCTATACCTTGTTGGGGTTACTATGGAAGTCAAGCAGTGAGATTTATATTTAAAAATAAAGAGGTATATCAAAACATATATAAAATTATATATACGGTATGCGTGTATATAGGGGCTGTATCTGCACTTGAAATGGTATGGACATTATCTAGTATTGCAAATGCTTTTATGGCATTACCTAATATATATATGATATATTATTTGTTAGATGAAATTGAATATTAAAAAACTACTTAATTCATAATTATGAATTAAGCAGTAGTTATTTAGAACAAGTAATCAAGTTGCTGTAGTTTTAGTTTGTTTTGTATATTTACAAAGTACACTAACTTCTCTTTAATGGATTCCGCAAGTGATTTTTCTTGCATAATTTTTTCTAGTATCTCACTTCTTTTATTATCTTTCAAATTCATATTAAAAATTGTATCAATTAAAAGTGAATAGAAGGAATATGAGTTATATTTTTGGTTAATAGATTTTGAGTAAGGACAAGTATACTTGTAATTACCAAACATATTGCTGGACGAATCATTAATGAAACAAAAACTATCAATATCAATAAGTTTAATAGTATTATTTATTGATACTAGTATATTATTAGAATTAAAATCTGTTAAACAAAATCCATGAGAATGGATTGTTTTAATAGTTTCTTCAAAATTTTGAAATACAATAAGTGTATCAGCTAGTGAAATATCTGTGCAGAATTCATCTAATCTTTTGCCAGTAAAAGGTGCCATTGTATATCCGGCGAATATTCCATTTTTTTTGTACAGAAGCCGGTATACTTCAGGAATGATTAGATATTTATCATGGATGTTAGAGAAATACAATGCTCTTAAAATGCGTTCCTTTTTCACAAGGATTTTATTAGGCACATGATCTGTGAAAATCTTAATAAAAGTATCATGTGAAGGCATTAATATATTACTCTTAAAACTTTCATTTACATGAAAACATGAACAGTCTAGAGTTTCATTTAATAATCCAAGCTCTAACATCATATTCACTCCTTTATTAAAATTTTAATAAAACAAAAATTAAGTTATAGACATATTATAACATATATGTCAATGGATTTTAAAAATATTAAATTAATCATAAATTATACAAAAAATACTTGATTTATTTGAAAATAAAATATATAATAAGTATACAAGTATGATAACTATTTGTATACTTATGAAAAAATGGAGGAGAAACAATGGATATATTAAAAATTTCAGCTAAATCTAGTCCTAATTCTGTAGCTGGTGCTATAGCAGGACTTATAAAAGAAAATGGAAAAGCGGAAATGCATGCAATAGGAGCAGGAGCTATAAATCAAGCTGTTAAAGCAGTAGCTATAGCAAGAGGTTTTGTAGCACCATCAGGTATAGATCTTATATGCACACCAGCTTTTACTGAAATAATGATAAACAATGAAGAAAAAACAGCAATTAAATTTTTAGTTGAATCACGCAATTAAATTTAAATTAAATTATATAACAAATTAGAATATCTAAGTATAAGTTTTTTAACTTATACTTAGATATTCTTTTTTTGATAAGTATATTTATTAGATAATTAGGTTATTTCTCCTAAATATAACTAAATCGTGGTATTTACTTTACATAATACACAAAGTGTGGTAAAATATAAAGGATTAAAAAGTTATATCCATTTATTAATATAAAAGGAGGAAGTATTTTGGAAGAAAAAAAAGGTTTTGTAACTATTGGACATGGAAGACTAGATCTTCAAGTATTTATACGGACTTTATTAAGATATAAAGTTAATTGTATAGTTGATGTAAGAAGCACTCCATACAGTAAGTACAGTTCACAGTACAATAAAGAAGTATTTTCAACTGCACTTGCTAAACATGACATTTCATACAAGTGGCTTGGTAATTCATTGGGTGGAAGACCTAATGATGATTCAGTTTATGATGAAAAGGGAATTGTTGATTATGAAAAACTTGTAAAAACAGAAGTGTTTTTAAGTGGACTCAAAGAATTAGAGGAAATGTCTCTGAAACATAATATAGCAATTATGTGTTCAGAACAAGATCCTATCAAGTGTCACCGGTTTTTAGCTATTTCGAGAGAGTTAGCTAGAAGGGAGTATAGAGTACTTCATATCAAAGATTTCAATATACGCGCAAAACAAGCACAGTTAGAAGATGATTTAGTAAGTATTCATTTTGGTAGTAATGTTCAGTTAGATCTATTTTCAAGTATGAAAGATGCTATAGCTGAAAGTTATACCAAACAAAATCAAATATGCGGATACAGGAGGAAAGTAAAATGAATATTTATACTATTGGTTTTACCAAGAAAACGGCTGAAAAGTTTTTTGGACTTCTAGTAAAACATGGAATCAAAAAGGTTATAGATATTCGGTTAAACAACAAAAGTCAGTTAGCTGGCTTTGCTAAAGGAGCCGACCTAAAGTACTTTTTGAAGTTGCATGGCATAGAATATGAGCATAATATGATGCTTGCTCCTACTGATGAACTCAGAAAGATGTATAATGATAAAAAGAATAAAATGAGTTTTTCTGATTTTACTATTAGATTTAACAGAATATTAGATCATAGGAGGGCAATACCTCAGCTTCGACGTGAGGAGTTAGATAAAACTTGCTTTTTATGTAGTGAAGACAAACCTGATGAATGCCATAGAAGTTTGGTAGTCAATGATATCAAGGGCGATAGCAGCGATATTCAAATAATACATTTATAGGAGGGCAACATGAGTAAAATTGTAATATTAGCTAATTCCCGGAAACTTAGAGGTAGATGCGTAGCAGGTAAAGATTCAAAAGGAAATTGGATTAGATTAGTAAAACATGTACATGATCCAATTCCATTAGCTGAAGCAACAGCTCTAGGTATGTTAAAGGTATTTGAAGTAGATGGGATTATAAATCGGCCAAGTGCTGAGTTTAATTACCATACTGAGAATTCCAGCTATGGAAAAATCAAATTACTGGGAGGCTTGGATAGAGCAGAGTTGGATAGGTTTGTAGATGATGTAGCATACATCTTTGGAACCGGTAAACAAGTGAGTGAAGTAGAAGCACAAAAACTAGATTACTCAATACTGTTTGTTAAAGTAACTAATCTCCGCATTTATTATAAATCTAGTGGGAATTACAGAGATAAACTCCGGGGTCAGTTCAGTTATAGAGGGGTATTATATACGGATATTGCAGTAACTGATTCATTAGTTGAAGAGCGGCTTTCAAATCGCCGAGCTCCATATAGTGAAGTTCATGCAGAAGCTTATATAACAGTTAGTATTGGTGAGATTTTTAATGGTAATGCGTATAAGTTAATTGCAGGAGTTGTTTTACCTTAACTTGAAAATAAGTGCCTTAAAAAATATATAAGTATCAATAAAGCAGCGTAAATAATTTTACGCTGCTTTTGTCCTCTTGTTTTGATAAAATAGCATTAAAATCTATCTTTTTGACTAAAATTGTGATATAATATGCACAATATAAAAGGGCGGTGAAAAGTTTGAATCCTCAAATTATTAACTCACATAAGTATAAAAAAATAACTAGAAATGACAAAGAAAAAAAAGACAAGAAATCTATTAAAAATATTAAAAGTGGAAAGTATAAAAAAAGTGGATATAATTATTTTAATAGTAGTAAAAAGATTAAAAAATCTAATACTAAAAAAAGAAAAAAAAATAGTATATTTTTAACCTTATTAAAAGTTGCTTGTTGCATATTAATTATTATTTCAATAGGATATGTATCTAAATATATTGTTAATTTAGAAAATAATCCTATACTTAGTGTGTTTAAAAATAATGCTAAAGATATCAAACTAGTGGAAAACTATGATTTTAAAATAGGGATAAATAATTTAGATGAAAAAAATAATATTTTAATTAATGAATTATATAAATATTCATATAGAACATTAATAACTATTGATGAAAAATATAAAATAACATATAGTATTGCTAATAAAATAACTAAGATTGATGATTTAACTTATGAAATAGAAATAAAAGATGCAAGTGATATTTCTGATGTTATATACACAATAGATAAATTAAAAAGTAAAAATGACAACAGATATTACAAGTATTTAAATAATATATCTTCTGCAGTATTAAAAGATACTAATATTATAAAAATAGTTTTAAATAGTCCAAATCCATATATTATATATTCATTAGATTTTAAAATAGAGCAAAAAGATGTAAATGTAGAAAAGTTAAATAGTTATACTAATATATATAAGTTTTCTGACAATTCAAACAACCTATTGTTTGTTAGAAATGATGAAGTTGGTAGAGATATTTTGAAAAGTATATCGTTTACAAATTACCCAGATAGTGATAATTTAGTAAGTGATTTTAGAAATAATGCAATTGATATGTTTTTAACTTCTAGTGAAGAAGATATGAGACTTATAGGTAAACATGAATATAGTGTTAAAAAATATAGAGATGGTGAAACATACTTCTTATTTGGTAATAAAAATTCAAAGTTATTTAGTTTAAAAGAAGTAAGAAAAGCTATAGCATATTCAATAAATAGAAATGAAATAGCAAAACAAATAAGTCCAACTTTTGCAGAAGTTATAGATATTCCATATATATATTCTCCTATAGGATATAAATATGATATTTATGGAGCTGAGAATGCTTTAATAGCGGAATCATGGAATAGATCTTCTGGTATATATAACAAGAAAATAGACGGAGTATCGGTTAATTTAGAACTTAAACTATTAGTTAATTCTGATGATACTGTAAAAATTAACATTGCAGAAAGTATAAAACAAATGCTTGGTAATGCTGGTATAAGAATTGATATACAAAAATTAAAAAGTGATGAGATAAGTTTGAAAATTCAAAGTGGTGATTATGATCTTATATTAACTAGTGTGTATATAAATAACAATCCTGATACAACATATATAAATGATTATATTAATATAAATGAAAATATAAATCAGGCAATAAATACGGTAAATATTAGTTCTGTAGATCAATTAAGTGATAACATACAAAATCTACAAAATGTTATATCAAATGAGATAGCGTGTATAGGAATAGCAGCTAAAAACACAAATATAGTATATCAAAAGTCTATAATAGGATTTGATGGTATATCATATATGAATGTGTTTAAGGACATAGATAAAATAGGTAAAATCGTACAATAATACGTTGCAAAGTTTTTTTTTCTTGACTTTGTGGTATATATTGTATATAATTATAGATGAGGTGAAAAAAATGGAGTTTTTTGGAATTACAAAGGATATTATAGAAAGGGCAAAATTAAATAAAAAGAGAATAGTTTTGCCAGAAAGTAGTGATCTTAGAATTTTAAAAGCAGCGGATATAATTTCAAAAGAAGATATAGCTGACATTACGCTTGTTGGAAGCTTAGAAGAGATTGAATTTCTATGTAAAGTAAATAATATAAATATTGACTTTACCAAGGTAAAAGTTGAGAATCCTGAAATTAGTGAAAAGCGTGAATTTTACATTAATTCATTATATGAATTAAGAAAAAATAAAGGACTATCAATGATAGAAGCAATTGGGCTTATTAATGATAATATATATTTTGCTACTATGATGGTTAAAGTTGGTGATTGTGATGGATTGGTAAGTGGAGCAATTCATTCTACAGCAGATACATTAAGACCAGCACTTAAGATAATAAAAGCTGCTGAAGGTGTTAAAAATGTATCATCATTCTTTTTAATGGATATACCAAATTGTGATTTAGATTCAAATGGCAAATATGTATTTTCTGACTGTGGACTTATAGAAAATCCAACAGAGGAGCAACTTGCAGATATTGCAATTGCATCTGCAAATAGTTATAGAAGTTTTATTAATGATGAACCTAAAGTAGCAATGCTATCATATTCAACAAACGGAAGCGCAAAAGGTGAAGTTATAGATAAAGTAAAAAATGCAGTTAAATTAGTTAAAGAGGCAGATATCGATTTTGAAATTGATGGTGAGATGCAACTTGACGCTGCTATTATAAAAGAAGTGGCTGCTTTAAAATATCCAAGTAGTACAGTTGCAGGTCATGCTAATGTTTTAGTATTTCCTAATATAGAAGCAGGTAATATCGGATATAAACTAGTACAAAGATTTGCTCATGCTACGGCTATAGGGCCTATTACACAAGGTTTAGCTAAACCGGTTAATGATTTATCAAGAGGATGTAATGTTGAAGAAATAATAGGTTCAGTGGCTGTAACTTGTGTACAAGCAGAAACTCAATATATAAAGAAAAAGATTTAATATTTATAGAAGGAAGTGTATTTATGAAAATATTGGTTATAAATTGTGGCAGTTCCACAATAAAGTTTCAGTTATATAATATGGACAATAACGAAGTTATCGCAAAAGGTAAATGTGATAAAATAGGATTTGAAGATTCTAGCTTTATATTTAAAAACTTAAGAGATAAAACATTTTATGAAAGACCAGCAACTATGAATAATAATGAAGAAGCTATGGCAGCAATAATAGAAGGTCTTACAGATAAAAAAGAGGGCGTTATAAAAAGTTTTGAAGAAATAGAGGCAGTTGGACATAGAGTTGTTCATGGCGGAGAAAAATTTACCAAAGCTGTTATAGTTGATGAAAAAATAATTGCTGAAATAGATAAATTATCTGAAATGGCACCTTTACATAATCCAGCAGCAGTAATGGGAATTAAAACTATTCAAGCAATAGATAAAAATATGATAAATGTTGCAGTATTTGATACAGCATTTCATCAATCAATACCAGTACATAATTATCTATATGCTATAAAATATGAATATTATGAAAAATATGGAATAAGAAGATATGGTTTTCATGGAACTTCATATACATATATTTTAAATAGATTATCAGTAAAATTAAACAAACCAAAAAGTGAGATAAACGCTATAGTTTGTCACATAGGTGCTGGTGCAAGTATATGTGCTATAAAACATGGAGTATCATATGATACATCAATGGGATACACTCCATTAGAAGGTTTAGTTATGGAGACAAGATGTGGAGATTTAGATCCAAGCATAATTACTACACTTATGGAAAAAGAAAATTTATCGGTTAATGAAATGAATAACATATTAAATAAGGAATCTGGAAGAATGGGAATATGCGGTATAGGAGATCAAAGACATTTAGTTGCTGAAGCAAATCTTGGAAATCCAAAAGCAATACTTGCAATGAGCATTCAAGCTAATAGAACTAAAAAATATGTTGGTGCATATATGGCTGAGTTAAATAGAGTTGATGCAATAGTATTTACAGGTGGTATTGGTGAAAATAATTTTTATGAAAGAGAATTGATTTTAAATAATATGGAGTATCTAGGTGTAAAAATGGATGAAGAACGTAATATAAATGGTTCTGGTAAAGAAGCTTTAATTTCTAAAGATGATTCTAGAATATCTGTATATGTAATACCAACAGATGAAGAATTAGAAATTGCAAAACAAACTAAACAAATGTGTTATGAATGTTAGGATAAAACTATGGTTAAAAATGTACAGAATATACAAAAACTTTTAGTAAAATATAATCTTAAATTATGGATTTTGATTAATAAAGATAATAATGATAATATATTTTATAAATATATATCAAAAACTATATATACTTTATCTATGTGTTTTATATCATTAAATAAAACATATTTATTGATACATGATTTAGATAAGGACAATATTGATAATGAATATTTAGAGAAAAACGATATAATTGTTATTTTCTATAATACATCTTCT
>Ga0209123_1001364_pt1 | contig 24577 bp, 20 predicted proteins | sample BarGraIncu00431A_FD_184500 | JGI IMG/M metagenome (GOLD analysis project Ga0209123, IMG submission 184500) | Arctic peat soil microbial communities from Barrow, Alaska, USA - Barrow Graham LP Incubations 004-31A (SPAdes) (version 2) | ecosystem: Environmental > Terrestrial > Soil > Wetlands >...
TCTTCGCTCCGCGGACCGCCTCCAGTGCAACTTTAGCCTTGATTTGGCAGTTGAAGGTCTTGCGGTTCTTCTCACTCATTGCCTGCTCCTTGTCTGGTCAGGCGACTATCTTAAACTATTGTCCTCAAATTGGGGACCACTATACCCTTGGGGCGATTGGTGTAAGTCCGCCAGCGTTTACAGCGGTGGACTACCCCAGTGATACCCCGCTGCTTGCGGCGGGGTAGTTCATTTTTCCCAGAAAATATTTTTTCTCTGCTGGGCGAAAAATCCTTCACGCTCGATCTAAGCCCTGGCTTCTTTTAAGAGTTTGGCACCCCTCCGCCTGTCCGGCAGGTTCTTAGGACATCGGTCTTGCCCGAGTGATTTTTACAATCCCGTTGGCAACCTCAAGCATTCTTCGCTCCACCTCCTAAGACTACTCCGCAGCATGATAGCCCGGCACTGGTCCGGCCGAAAGATTTGTCGGATTAATTTACACTGGACAGGCGGTATATCGCCGTTAATTAGTGATAAATTCGAACTCGAGCCCGTCAACCTCCTATTGCGAACCAGCAGAGACGGACTCCTCGATGCACTGTCGGTACGACTTCCGGCCCGCCTGCGCAATAATGCATTTTATTGGTCCACTTTTTGGCTCCTCACACGATTAGGTACGATTCATCTGCATTTTCAATCATATAGGTGATAGCTAACGCGGTATCCCGTCCAACAACCGCCTAACCGGGGGTGGGCATTGTGACAGGAATAAGAAAGTTTGCAATTAGTAAGAAAACATTAGATATGTCGGCATATCTTACACTTTTTGTCGGTAAATCTTACACGATTTGCGTGCGTGGCCACTTAAATATATTCACTTGCAAGGTTTCTAGGCACTTACGCGGGTGGCGCGCAATGTGCAGAGAGACCGCGACATGATGATAATAGTAGCTATTTAAACCACTGGATTGAAAAGGAGGAGTAATGAAAATGACAAAACTGTTCTCGATGCTGGTCGGGGCACTGCTGCTCATGACCACGGTAAACGCCCACGCGCTAACCAGTTACAGCAGTTCGGCCGTGCTGACCTCGACCCCGCTCAGCCTATCGACAAATGACTACGCCGTGTTTTCGTTTGCCAAGGCGAATGGTGCCTTTACCGATGCCGCTCTCACCCTGGACGTTCTCTCCGTCACCAATGTACTTATCAAATTCGGGAAGGTATCAACCACCTTTCCCCCCACAGGTTCTTTAATTACTGATGTGGCGGGAGACTACCTGGCCGACATCAGCTTTACCAAAACGGGTCTCCAAACCGTAAATCTCAACTCATATCTGACAAGTTTGAATTTAGCAAATTCGTCTACCGGAATCGACGTGGGCTTGGGAATAACCAGAGGTGCAATTTCTTTATCAGGTGCTAAGCTCACAGGTACCGTTGCCCCTGAGCCGGTGTCCATGGCGCTCGTTGGTGCCGGACTTTGCGCACTCCCCTTTGCCAGAAGATTTAGAAATTATCTCAAGTCATAATGCATTCTTTAGGCGAACTTTAGCTTAATCCGTATGATCGTTTCGGGACATTTGGTATCCTGTTTGTTTCTCAGTGAAGGTGGTAGATGAAAAATACAATGCTCACTTTTGGGGCCGTAGCCCTTTTTCTTCTCCTGGTTAGTGCGGGGTCTGCGTTTGCCATCCCTTATCACGGGGTAGCGAACCTTGGTGCGTTGGCTGTGACTCCTGACCCGGTTTTCATTGGTTTTTTTGATGAATCATTGGGGTTTTCGCTCCCCAATGCGCACCACCCATTTCAAAGTGCAACCTTAACTATTGGTGCCAGTGAAGTCGTGCCTTTTTCAGCTTCTATTCATCAACATTACTGACGGGGTCTATGACATCTTTGATGACGTAGTTATAGCGGGGAACAATACCTTTGCGCTGACAGTCAGCGAGCTTTCGGCACTGAACAGCTACATATCCAATGACAACACGAGCCTGCTTACTTTAACCATAACTGGCTTCGGAGATGCACTGTCGTTTGACAAAATCATCCTTGATGGGACTGTCACCGTTAGCCCGGTCCCGACTCCCGAGCCGGCTTCCCTCATGCTGGTGTGTTCAGGTCTGGGTGCCTTGGCTTTTGCGCGGCGCAGGAAGAAACGTCTGCCTTACGCTGTCGCAATCTCCAAGAGCGTTGGGTGTCTGCTATGAAAAGGATTCAGATCATCAGTGCGATTATCGGTACGTTATTTTTTGTGGCTCTGTCCGCCAATGCCTTTGCGCTATCGGGAAACTATAACGAAACCTCCGCGGTCAGTTCGGACAGTTTCAGCATCGGTGTCCTCGGGATGAATACTTCTACTTATTACTTCAACTTTTTGCCCAATAATCACAGTACCTTCACCGATGCTACGATTACCTTGACCGGTCTACTAACTTCGGGGTACAGCAGTCGAAACGCTCAACAGGTAGTCTCCGGTGTCATCGATGCCGGAAGCTATCTGCTCTACAAAGGCAGCTTTACCTTGAACGGGGGAAGTCAGAGCATTTCACTGAGTGGACAATATCTTAGTAATCTGAACAGCTACATAGCAAAAGACCCCTCCGCTATTCTGTCGCTCTCCTTTGCCGGAAGCGGTTCCAAGACAGCCCTGACCAGCCTGAACCTTAGCGGCCACACGGTTGCACCCGAACCGGCTTCTTTTGTCCTGGTTGCCGCTGGACTTGTCGCACTGCCCTTTGCAAGTAGATTCAGGAAATATCTGAAAGGGTAATGCGCCAGTTGTTGCTGGCACAACCCGGACGGCGGTCCTGCACCTGCCTTGCCGTACATCTCGCACCGGTTTGGCAGCGATCTAGCGCCTTTGAGAGGGGCCTCAAGCAAAAAATCCCCCGGTAAAAGCCGGGGGATTTTTTGCTTTGGATAATGTGGATAAGATATTAATGCTGTGGCGTAATTGTAACTAGACTTCACCGAAAATATATGTTATTTAATGCGCACTTATTTCAAATAGGTCATGATAGGATTTATATTCAACGCTACTTTGCATGGCTGAACATTGGAATAATTGGTTTCTGTCAATGAGATGTAAGATTTGATTGGAAAGAGGAGCTAGCGTGGCATTTTATATTGCAAGGGCTTTTGCTGCCAGAAGAGCGGTACTCGCTGTGTCATTGTTAATGCTTTCAGCGCTGCCTACCTTTGCCCAGGATTATTTAATTGGCAGTCAAGATGTCTTAAAAATATCGGTCTTTGGCTATCCTGACTTGACCATAGACGCCACGAGGGTGAGTGAGGACGGCAAGATCACCTTTCCCCTCATCGGAGAAATCGAAGCGAAAAACCTGACCATCAGGCAGGTCGAAAGAAGCATCGCCGACAAGCTCGACAAGGGAAATTTCGTCAAGAATCCCCAGGTGAACGTCTTTATGCAGCAGTACCGCGGGCGCAAGGTCACCATCATCGGCGAGATCAACAAGCCCGGTCAGTACGAGATATCCGGACCTACCACCATTCTGGACGTCATCTCCCTTTCCCTGGGGCTTAGCCCCACCGCAGGATACGAGTTGACCGTTTTCCGCAAAGAGGTGAGCGATGCCGGTGCGGAAACGACCAAAAAGCTGTCCCTCGATGTCGACAACCTGCTCAATGGTGGCGACCTTGCCCAGAATATTGAGCTGCAAAACGGTGATGTCATCTACGTGCCGAAGTCGATCTTCTATATCTCCGGAGAGGTCAATCGTCCGGGCGCCTATAAGTTGGAAAAGGGAATGACCATCAAAAAAGCCCTTGCTCTGGCAGGGGGGCTTGGCCCCAGGGGTCTTCTGGGGCGGATCGAGCTGACCCGTAAGGACGGCGCCAACCAGGGCGTGCGGGATGCCGACCTGGATAGCCCGCTTCGGGTGGATGATGTGGTCACCGTCAAGCAAAGCATCTTCTACATCTTCGGCGAGGTGAACAGGCCGGGCGCCTATACTCTGGAGAAGGGTGTCACCATCAAAAAGGCCATCGCCCTGGCGGGAGGTCTTACCTCTAAGGGTTCCAAAAGCCGTATGGAGGTTAGCCGCAAGGACGGCGCAAACGTGGCCACCAGGAGTTCTGACATCGATGACGAAGTCCGGATCGACGACGTGGTGTTGATCAAGGAAAGCATTTTCTAAGGCGTTAACCAGCCTGCTAAGTACGGGGAATTATATGCAACTGCAGGACTTCTGGCACATCATCAAGGGACGGCGGAGAATAGTCCTGCTCGCTTTTTTCGCAACGGTATTAACCACACTGGTCGGCTCGCTACTGTTGCCGCCCAAGTATGAGTCAACGGCGACCCTCATGCTGGATTTCGACAGCAGCAACCCCATGAATATGTCCATGGTTGCGTCTCAGCAGGCTCTTAGTTCTGTCGAGTATGTCAGCACCCAGATCGAAATTATCAAGAGTAGACGCATCGCAGAGGGTGTCATTAATATCCTGAACCTGGATAAGGTTCCGGAAATCGTGGAAGATTACAACCAGGCCAGGACGGCTAATCCCCTTTTCTTTTGGAAAGAGGATGGCAAGTTCGACATAAAGACCTGGCTTGCCGGGAATTTCCTTGACAAGCTTCTAAAGGTGGAGCCCGCGAGGGATTCGCGCTTTATCTATATCAAGTTTTATGCCTCAGACCCCGTCTTTGCTGCAGCCATTGCTAATGCCTTTGCCAAAGCCTACACGGACTACACCCTTGAACTAAAGGTAACCCCCTTCAAGGATGCCGGGAAATGGTTTTCCGAAAAGCTCAAGGACGCCAAGGGTGTTTCCGACAAAGCGTCCGTCCAATTGAGGGAGTATCAGAGCAAAAAAGGGATCATCACCCAGCAGGGTACTACCAATCAGCAAGGTGCAGTCTACGATGACGCCCTGCAGCGACTGGACCAGATGAACCGGGACCTTGCGGCCGCCAAAACCAAGCTATATGAGACACAGGTCGCCCTGCAGCGCTTAAATCAGAGTAACGGCAATCTCGAAAGCCTGACGGAAATCGTTTCCAACAGCTTCATCCAGGGCCTCAAATCGGAAAAGGTGAAGCTGGAGACACAGCTCACCGAGCTTGCCAGCAAGGCCGGCACCAGGCATCCGCAATACATTTCTACCCAATCCATGCTTGACACCATCAATGCCAAGCTGAAAAACGAGACTCAAACGATTGTCACCGGCATCAAACAGGACAACGTCTCTGCGGGGCAAAGGGTGAAAGCTCTGGAAAACGCCATGGCCGGCCTGAAAAGGGAATCGACCTCGACAAGCCTTTCACGCTTTGAAATGGACTCCTTAAGCCGCGAGTCTGAATCATCCAAGCAGGTCTACGACGCGGTACTCAGGAAATACTCCGAGAGTGCCCTGCAGGGCGATATCAACAAAACGAACATCTACCTGGTAGATGCCGCCGTGCCCGCCATATCCAAACACAGCCCGAAGATTGTACTCAACCTGGCGCTTGCGGTCTTTGTAGGACTCTTTCTCGGCGTGGGACTCGCTTTATTCTTTGATTATCTGGATGACACCATAAAGAGCGCGGACACTGTCGAGCGCCAATTCGGCATGGCCGTACTGGGTACCATCACAACCCGCACCATTGAGATATGATATGCTTACTTTGAAGCTCAGCGAAAAAAATAGCGACGCGATTCAGGGCGCTAACATCGGCAGCATCCTGCTCTCCTCAGGGCGGTTGACCAGCCAGGACATGACCCGTATCGTCGCTTTGCAGGAGAAGGAGCAGATACTCTTTGGCGACGCTGCGGTCGCCCTGGGCATTTTGACCGATGAGGACATACGCGTAGCACTCGCCTGCCAGTATTCCTATCCCACCATCGAGGCCGAAGGTAGCTCCGTCTCTGCTGAACTCCTCGTGCTGCGCGAACCGTTTGGCACCCGGGTCGAGTGCTTTCGTTCCATCCGCAGCGGCTTGCTTCTTATGGGTGCCGGCAGTCTCATCAAGACCATTGCCGTGCTGAGCCCCGAAGAAGGGGAGGGCAGGACTTTCGTGGCAGCGAACCTGGCCGTCGTTTTCGCCCAGCTCGGCTCACGGACCATACTGGTGGACCTTAACTTCAGAAAGCCGAGGGTGCACGAGATCTTCCAGATCAAGAACAATACCGGCGCGAGCAGCTTGATTATCAAGAGAGCGCTCTTCGAGAACGCCATTCAGAACACCTCGATAGACTCGCTCGATATCCTTCCTTCCGGTCCGAAGCCGCCCAATCCGCTGGAGCTTTTGAGCTGGCAGGATACCAGGAATCTCGTCGCGAGCCTGAAGGAAAAGTACGACATCGTCATCATCGATACCCCGGCTTTTTCCAAGACCGCCGACGCCATGCACATAGCAGCGCTCTGCGATGGCAGCGTCGTAGTGGCCCTCAAGGGAAAGACCAAGCTGGGCCCCTTCGGTCAGCTCAAAAAGCAGATGGACGCTGCGGGTTGCAAGATCCTGGGCTCCATCGTCAACGAAATGCAGATTGGCAAAAAAAAATGAAGCTCGTCGCATCCGGACAACTCCGGCATCCCGACTGTTTGGTGCCATGTGTTCACGATGTTTAACTGTAATGATTAAATTGTCCGGGAGAAATTGGAAGATGAATGTGTCCTTGAAATGTCTGGCTCTGGTCCCTCTTTTCAGCCTAGCAGCCTGTGGCAGTACTGATATTTCCAAATCCAGCCAGGTCTTGGCGCGCGTCGGAGACAAGGAGATCACCACCTCATACTTCGAGCGCCAGCTAGGCAGCCTGCCTGAGTCAGTTCAGAAGATTTCGGCACAGGGACAGGGCAAGAAGGTGGTACTGGAAGCCTTCGTCAACAGGGAGCTGCTGTATGCCGATGCCTTGAAGAACAAAGTCGATAAAAGTGCCGACCTCGAGAGGAAGTTCCAGGATCTCAAGAAAGAACTCGTCATCAATACCTACCTGCAAAGCCGCATTGCCGACAAAATCAAGGTCGAAGACAAGGAAGTAGAAAACTTCTACAACGCAAATCCGGCAGAATTCAAAAACCGCCAGGAGATGAGGATCAGCCAGATCGTCGTGCCTGATGAGGCGACTGCCGGCCAGATGCTGCAAAAGCTCAGCATCGGCAGGGAGTTCGGAGAACTGGCCCAAGTGCATTCCATCGACAAGGTAAGCGCTGCCCGCAAGGGTGATGTGGGATACTTCAGCTACAAAAGGCTCCCCGTCGAAATGCGAGATGCGGTATTCAACCTCAGGGTAGGGGGGGTCAGCAAGCCCTACAAGATGCCTGATGGCTATGAGATATACCAGGTAACCGACAAAAGGGTCGTCTCCGCCTCCTTTGAGCAAGTGAAGGACGCCATCAAGTCGCAGATCTACAACGAAAAACTTCAAAAAGAATTGAAGTCGATGGTGGACGAGCTGAAAAAAACCATCAAAGTGCAGTTGAATGAGTCACTGTTGAAGTAAAAGCTCAAAAAGGTTTCACTAATGCAAATCGAGATGATAAAAAATGACTCGCATCCCAGCACCAGTTTCACGATTGCGAGTTACTTCGCCCTGATCGCGCTCTTTGTTCCGACTTTTTACAAACTTTTCTCCTACGGATGGGATCAGGCGGACTATAGTCATGGCCCCCTGATTTTGGCTGTCTTCCTCTGGCTTATTTGGAAAAAGAGAGAGTTCTTCTCATTGCAAGGCAACGATGGCCTTCAGGCAGGGTCTCTGGCGTTGCTGATTTTCGGGCTTTCCCTGTATGCGTTAGGAGTGACCAACAGGGTTATCATGTTCGAGGCAGGCTCGATGATCCCTGTCATGTTGGGTGCTGCGGGCTTTCTTCATGGCCGAATCGCACAAAAAATACTGTTGTTTCCTGTTTTGTATCTTGTGTTCCTCGTGCCACCACCACTATTTTTAATAGACTTCATCACTTCCCCCCTGAAACTCTTCGTGGCGGCAGCGTCAGTACCGGTTCTTACCTTTCTGGGATATCCAGTTAGTAGAGATGGAGTACTATTGCTGATCGGTGATTATTCCATAGTTATTGGCGATGCCTGCAGCGGCATGCGCTCCCTTGTTTCGCTCTTGGCCGTAGGCGCACTTTATGCCTGGCCGAAGAATATTCCTTTCTGGAAGAAATCACTGCTCTTCCTCTCGGTTATACCTATTGCGATTATCGCTAATATCGTAAGGCTCGTTCTCTTGGCAATCATCACCTATTATTTCGGCGACTCTTCCGGGCAGAAGTTTTTTCATGACTATTCGCCTTTTTTCTTGTTCGTGTTTTCCTTGGCGAGTCTCGTGTTAGTCGACCTACTTTTGGATAGGGGGGAACCTGTTGAAGATCAAATTTAGCTATAAACAGATCCTTATAATTGTTCTGATATTCGCGGCGTGGCTCCTTCCACATTTCTTCAGTAGGGAAAAAATCGCCGATTCACTAAAGTCAGTAGATCTCAAGACCATCTCGACCCAAGTCGGGCCGTGGCGAATGATTTACCAGCAAACGGATGCGTCTACTCAGGAAAAGCGTTTTTTGAATGATGTTCTTTTTAGATGTTATGAACGAACTGATGGCAAGGTTATCGCGCTTGCCATCGCTTATGGTGCCGATCAACGACAAAATTTCAGCATTCATGTGCCGGAGGGGTGCTATCGCGCGACGGGATACGACGTCACCTCATTGGGTTTCACTCGCCTTGTTGTGCCGGATTTGCCGTTGAAACAGTTGTTCGCCCAAAAAGATAAAACTGTCGAGTCGATACAGTATTGGATCGTACTCAACGGGAAAGTCGTGACAAATCACTTTGAGCGTAAACTAAAACAACTCTATTACAGCCTTTTAGGCGCGAAAGCAGGTGGAGTGCTGGTTCGAGTCACCTCTAACAATACGAGTCAGAGTGCATCGAACGAATTCGACACCCAGAAAGACTTCATAAAGTCGCTTTACAACGTGCTGAATGACCAACAGAGGAAATTGTTGTTCGGGAACAGTTGAGTCTCTTTCTTAAGCACCAATTTACCAATTCTCGGTGACTTGCCACGGTTAATCTTGGCAAATGGTGCAAGCGGGCTGGTTAATCAGCTGAAAAATATCGGGATTTTATGTCCAACTGGAAAGACAAGATTGTTAAGAATACAATATTCACCATGGTCGACAATGTGATTGTTTATGCTGTGCCTTTTCTGCTGTTTCCTTACACGGTCAAGCATCTTGGGGCTGAGTTGAGCGGAATCTGGTTTCTTTGTACCGGGATTCTTGGGTATTTTACCGTTTTTGACCAGGGCCCGACTCCGGCTGTCATAAAATACACAGCGGAGCATTATGCTAAACGGAATTTCAAAGCAATTAACAGCTATCTATCTTCAGCCATGTTGCTTTTTGCCCTTTTTGGTCTTATCTCGTTTGTGATAATGGTGCTCTTCGCGTTGGTCGGCGGGGCGTTCGTTAAGGTTAGTGCCCCGCAACTGGTCGTTTTCAGAGAAGTCTTTTCCCTTATGGGTGTCATCCTGCTCGTCATGTTTCCCTTCAGAGTATTCCCTGCCGCACTTCGAGGCTTACAGGAGTATAAAGTCACTTCCTTGGCCAATATTACCGGCTCGATTTCGAGATTCGCCCTCACTATAGCCCTTCTCGCACACGGGTACGGTATTTATGCTTTGCTGGCCATCAATTTTATTACCTTGGCCATCTCATGCGCGATCCCTATGGTGTATCAGATAGTGAGATATCCGCAGATAAGAATTTCACGACATGAAATCTCCAGGGAACACCTCACCAACATCGCAGAATTCGGCGGGATTACCTTCGTCATTTCTCTCTGTGCTGTCCTCATCTTTCAAACCGACAGGATTTTCCTTGGTGTTTTGGTATCCATGCAAGCTATCACGTTCTATTCCGCCTGCAAGCAGATATACGACGTGTGTCGCTTTTTGCCTGTAGTTATCTTGCAGGCTATCATGCCCCTTGCTTCGGAGCTCAAAGCTTCGGATAACGTTGCGATAATAGAGAAACTTCTTTACAGAGGGACTAAGTATTCCTATGCGCTGTTTATACCGATTGGCGTGTTTTCCATTTTCATGGCGGAGGACATACTGAGGGTTTGGGTTGGTCCCGATTTTGCGAAAAATTCAATCGCCTTGCAGATCTTGATCGTACATCTGTTCTTCAATTTTTGTCATCAGGCTGGGACCCAAATCCTGATAGGCATCAACAAAATACGATTTACGGTACCCTACTATGTTATTGCGCTAGCGATGAATTTAAGCCTCAATGTATTGCTGGTAAAAAAATACGGGATTCTTGGTGTAGCTGTATCCACGTCGGTCCCGTTTATCTGTCTTGAGTGGTTTTATATGAAGAAAATGCTCAATCATCTTGAGATCGGTTATTGGACTTTTGCAAAGAGCGCCTTGACCCCTGTGGTACCGCTTTTCTTCGCAGCTGTTTTAGCGTGCTCGTGTATTAAATATTTTATGGTCTTTTCCGGAGTGGCCTCGCTGCTGATTACTGCGGTGCTGTTTTTTACTGGAATGATGACTCTTTTTTTGCTGGCGTGCATCCCGTCCGGCGAGCGGTCTACATTCGTAAATCTGATCAGTCCCGGCCGGTCAATATAAGGAACGGCTTCTTTTCTTGGCCCGAAGCATCGCACAAACTTGGCAAGGTCATTCCACCACCATTGACCACTTGAGTCCTGATCGTGCAGCAGTTCTGGCGCGTTGCAGTGACATCCAGGGCATAATGCCAATTATGGCTGTATACACCGGGGGTACTCACAATTGGCTTCTCTTTTTTCTTTACATATCTTTTCCAAAGACAGCGTTCAATACAGCTGCGTTTTTCTGCTGTCTATTTTCACGGCGGGGCTGTTGGTTGTCATCGATTCGCCATTTGCCGACCTAGCCGTCTTTGGTGGCGTCTGTTTTTTAGCGATTTCGTTTGCCCGGCCGATGGCAGGCTTTATTTTTTACTTGTTTATGATTCAGCATGAACAAGTAGTCGACTTGAAAGTAGCAAACGTCATGATCATAAATCTCATGCTAGCCAGCGTCGTTCTCAGCACTGTTTTTAATTCGGTTTCTGCTCGAAGTTTCACGCAGCTTGTCCTGTCGATTAAAAAACCCCTGGCGCTATGCTCTTGTTTTATTGTCACATTGTTGCTGGTTTCCTTATTTAACAGCACGGAGAAATACAGCTCTGTAGCCTTGTACTGTTTTCGAATGGTCTCCCTTCTGACCCTTTTTTATTATTTTGTCGATTCACGCGCTCGGTTGGAACTTGCTCTCAAGGTGCTTTTGCTGAGCGGGGTTTGTATGGCACTCTTTGGACTTTTCGAGGTTCTCATCGGAAGGACCTTTTTTTATTCCGCCTGGACCTTGGGAGAGCGCTACCGATTTGGCATTGTCCGGATGGGGAGCACCGTTGGAGATCCCAATTACGTCTGCATGGCATTGTTGCCTTTGATTCCCCTCGCGCACTACTTTTACAGTTCAGCCAAGACATTCATAGCTAAAGGCTATTATCTTTCCATCCTTGCTATATTTACCCTGACAATCGCGCTTACCTTCTCTAGGATCGGGTGCCTGGCCTTGTTTTTTTATGGGGTTTATTCCCTATATGCAAAGTACGCGCGCGGCTTGGAAACCCATTATGTCATCAAAAAAGTACTTTTTCTTGTTGTTGTCAGCTTGCTCTCCGTTGTCTTGTACTTTGGGTACTCCCTACTGACTGCAAAAATTTCGGGTGCTCAAATCAGTTCCACTACCAGGGCCATTGCGCTAGAGTTGAGCTACCATTTTTTCAAACAATTTCCTTTAACCGGTGTCGGTTTCGACAGGCTGGAATATTTTAACGGCTCCCATCTTAAGACGACGTTAACCGCGTCCGGCGGCATTTCGTCCATGAATACCTATCTTAAGATCCTTGCCGAAGACGGTGTTTTCGTGTTTATTTCATTTTTCGGTCTTGTTGCGTACGCGATCCGAAAGCTTCAAAAGCTCGGCAAGACGGACCCCATCTACCATTACCTGAATCTCGGGTTTATCAGCTGGCTCATGGTAGCGGTAACCTTGGACAGTATGGGAACGGCTGTTTTTTGGATCATCATCGCAACAGTGTTGAGGGACTACCATGAACCTGCAACTGCCGCCTTACCGCCTCAGCACGCCAGGGTTTCCTTGTCCGCTGGGCGATAACCAGAATTACATTTTTGTACTACCATGATGACATCGCAAGAATCCGCAGAGGTACGATGTGACGTCAACAAAAAGAATATTGATAGTATCGACAAATCCTTTTGCCTATGATGGGATCTCAAATGTGATTACCAATTATCACGAGAAAATCAGTAACAGCAAATTGAAATTCGATTTTGCTGTCAGTCTTTCTTCGGACCAAGGTCGGCTGACGAGTATCGGTAATATATTCGATACGGTTCATTTTCTGCCTGATCGCAAACAATGCATATACAAGTACATATATTCGTTTTACGGCATCGCGAAGAAATGCAATTACGATATTATCCATTTGCACGGCAACAGCGGAACGATGACACTTGATCTTTTGATTGCATTAACTTCAGGCATAAAGGTCCGTATCGCTCATAGCCATAACACCACGTGCAGTCACCCTTTGCTGCATAAGATCTTAAAACCGTTTTTAAACAGACTTGCCACTTTCAATTTTGCGTGCTCGAAAGGCGCAGGTGATTGGCTTTTTAATGGACAGTATCTTGTCTTAAATAATGGCATAGACACGGACAAATTTTCTTTTTCCAACGATTTGCGCGTCAAGCATCGAAGCGCTTTGAATCTTCAGGATAAAACCGTTATAGGCCATGTGGGCCACTTTAGTTACCAGAAGAATCATGAGTTCATCATCAATGTTTTCAAGGAGGTTTTTGAGCGCCGAGCCGATTTTCATTTATTGCTGATAGGAGAGGGCCCATCACTCATCAGTATCGTGAACCTAATAAGCGAATATCAACTAGTCGGCGCCGTCACCATACTGGCCAAAAGAAATGATGTTAATGAGCTGTTGTCGGCCATGGATATCTTTGTTTTGCCGTCTCGTTTTGAAGGCCTTCCTCTTTCAGGTATTGAAGCCCAGGCCGCGGGGATACCAACATTCGTGTCCGACGCTATTACCACCGAACTGGATTTGTCCGAAACCGTCTGCTTTCTTCCGATTGCTGACACCAAGCCGTGGGTGGACCACATCATCTCATGCAAAGGTTCCTCACGTCAGAGCGAGAGCCGCAAAAACATACTGCTTTTACAAAAGAAGGGCTATGATATCGCGTCCAACGCCAAGATTCTCGAGGCTAAGTACTTGTCGATGGGGGAGTAGATGATTGATGTGTGTGTTTTGTTGTCCACGTACAATGGGGGGAGATATCTTGATGATCAGATGTCATCCATCTTTTCTCAGGTTTTCGAGGGGACCATCAAGGTTTTAGTTCGGGATGATGGTTCAGTTGACGACACGCGGGCAATACTTAAGAAATGGGCAAAGGACTTCAGTGTCACGGTTATTGAAGGAAATAATGTTGGACCGATGGCAAGTTTTTTTAATTTGGTCGGGCAGGCCCCTCATTGCGACTTCTACGCTTTTTGCGACCAGGATGACGTATGGGAACCGCATAAAATCGACTCCGGCGTTAAACGTCTTTTGACTTTGCCCTCGGACCAGCCAAGCCTTTACTTCTCGAACGCTTTCCTCGTGGATGAGCAACTGTCAAACGATAATGATTTGTATCACAGTACGGATCCGAATTTTACCTTGGTCGGGTCCATGGTGTGCAACCCTGCTCTTGGCTGCACTATGGTGTCAAATAGGTCCCTGATGGATATTGTGAGGATCACCAATCCTTCCCACACACCCATGCACGACAAATTTTTCCTGTTGACTGCACTTTTGCTGGGAAACGTCGTTTACGACAAGGCCCCTCAAATAAAATATCGTCAACACAGTATGAATGTTTATGGGCGTGAGGGAAGCATCAAAAAACGCATAAAGCAAACGTTGAGGCTCTGGTTCGGGTCACGGCAGTCCACCCTAGACAAGCAGGCTCATGAGTTACTGAACCTTTATCGCAACAGGATTTCCGACTTGCACAAGGCTGAGCTAATGCTATTTGCTGAGTATAAAAAATCCTTGGCAAAGAAGGTAAGCCTTCTGACCTCCCCGAACGCGGTAACCACGCATAGCAGGGCCAATAGATCCTTTATGATAAGGGTACTGCTTAATTTGGCGTGAGTTGCCGGTAACCCTTGAGCAGTGGCCTTGCTGATTTCTTTGCAGGATAAAGGTGGTCGATTGAATATGGATACCTGCATAATTGTCTTTTCCCATTCAAATTACATCATAAAACCCACCGGCGTTGAGAAATGCATCAGGGAACTTTCCGACCTTTTCATCAAGGCGGGTACCGCCACGATACAAGTGTTCTCAATGTATAACCGATTAAGTAGAATTTCAGGTCGTCAACTGGTCGGAATAAATTATTGCGATCAATTCCTGGGCATTTATGAATTTGAGAGCCTGCCCGCTGTGATCGAGGCACTCTGCGAAAAGCACAGCATGCGCCCCATCGGAATTCACATTCACCATCTGATAAATTTCGACTTGTCTATATTACACCGGTTTATCACGACCCAAACCGTGCCGACCGTTCTTTTCATCCATGACTACTACACGGTGTGCACCAGTATCAACATGATCGATAGCAGTGGGCATTTCTGCGGCGTATCGTTCCCTTCAGATAACAAGTGCAACGAATGCATGTTCTTTGATAACCATTCCAGGACCATTTCGATACGTCGCTTTCTGAAGGGAGCGGACTCCTCTATTCATGCCGTTATTGTCCCCTCAGGGGATGCCTATACCCGTTGGATATCTGTTTACCCCGAGTTTAAGACAAAAACGGAGATTCGCGGTCATCTGTCTACGGAAGGACGCTTTATTCGCGGACACACGGAAGGAACGAAAATAAAGATTGCCTTTATCGGATCCCAGTTGCAACTCAAGGGATATGATGATTGGAGGCTATTTGTCGATACGATGTACCGATTGGGGCTCACGTATGAACTGCATTACTTCGGTTACCCGGCACATAAGCCTCATAACGTAATCAATCATATCGTGTCAACTGCTACAGGTGGCAGTGATGCGATGACAACAAGCCTTCGGGAAAACGATATTGATTTCGTTTTTCTGTGGTCACAGTGGCCTGAGACCTACAGTTTCGTCTATTTTGAAGCATCTGCGGCCGGAAGCGCCATAATCACGAACCCGCAAACGGGAAATGTGGCGGCGATGGTTGCAAGCGAAGGGAATGGAAAAACGTTTTCAACTATCGGCCAGGCAATACGTTTTTTCAGCGATGAACGTGCCGTTTCGATGTATTTGGAAGAATTCTTAGCGCGGTCCACCTTTGCTCCACTATCTCTCTTCGTTAATACCGACGTAACTCTTTTATTGGCCAGTGGAAACACGTCATGGCGATTTCCCAAGAAGAAAAAAAAGATCTCGCCCCTTCAACTGCACTCTCTTTTGTACGCGTGTAAACACAAGATTGCTATTAACAAGGCGTAACTCACTATGCATATCGGAATACTAACATTCCATTTCCCGCTCAATTACGGCGCTATGCTTCAGGCGCATGCACTGCTTTCCAGGATACAAATCGACGGCCATTCCTGCCAGATTATCGACTACATGCCGGAACATATGTCCGACACCTGTAATATCAATCCGCTGTTCACCAAGATGTCGCTGTTGAACAAGACTAAAAGCTTGATCAAATTGCCCTTACGGTACCTCTCGTTTCGACAATTTGCACATTTTTCACGCGAGTATTTGTCGATTGACATGACCTCGGCGCACGGGAGTAAAAAATTAAAGCTGCCTGACCATGTCGAGGCCGTTATTGTTGGTAGTGACCAGGTCTGGAACGGGAATATAACGAACAACGACCGCAATTATTTCTTCGCACTTCAAGATGACACCGCTACCCGCCACTCCTATGCTGCCAGTATGGGCAGCAGTGTCCCGACTGAAGTTGTGTCCCAATACTGCAGGGAGTATCTGCCGCGTTTCACAAGCATTTCTGTCAGGGAATCGAGTGTTTTGACCTTGCTTGAGACAGAAATTGGACTGAAGGCGTCTCATGTGCTGGACCCGGTGTTCCTCCATGACGGCCCCTATTGGTCTCGCCTTGCCAAGAAACCTGCCCGCGTAGCTCAAAAGTACCTGCTTTTCTATTCACTTGAAGATGATCGGGAGTTGGCTGAGACGTGCCGCTCAGTCGCCAAGGCATCGGGATTGCCGATCATTTCGATTCACCCCTTCGGGAGATGCTTTATCAAGGAAAGCACGCAGATCCATGCAGCCGGTCCTCTCGAGTTTTTATGGCTTATCGAGCATGCGGCGTATATAGGCACAAATTCTTTTCATGCGGTAGCCTTTTCAAGCATATTTAAAAAGAAACTTATCTATAAATCGCACAGTTCGCTCGGTTCCAGAGTCTCCAGTCTGCTTGCGCTGTTTTCCATTGTTCACGAGATGGTTTCCATAGGCAAGGACAGAAAGACTGTGCCTGTTATCGATTTTTTTCGATCTGACCATACCATGGTCGACGAAAAGATCCTTTTCTCAAAGTCATTTCTACAAGGGATATACCGTTAATCATGTCTACGAGGATTTCCACCCTAAGTGAAACTTCTCTCTGCTATCAATGTGGAACGTGTGCATCTGCGTGTGAATCCGGTTGCATCGTCATGGCTCGTAACACCAGAAAAGGTGCCATACTTCCCCGCCTTGACAGCCTGAACTGCAGCAAATGTATGCTTTGTGAAAACGTGTGCCCTATCTTGAACATTCAGGGACCACGAGATCAGTTTAAGGCACTCTCGACAGGGATTTTTTATGCGACCGACGCCGAAATTTTTGCATATTCTTCCTCGGGAGGGGCTACCGGGGCTATTCTTAAGTACCTTTTTGACAATAATGTCGTTGATTGTGCTGTCGTAACAGGGGTCTCCGGAAAACACGCGCAACCGAAGCTGATACGTTCAGCTGATGACATTTCAAGGATCCAGGGGTCGAAATACCAACCGGTCGCGCTCAACGAAATCCTCGGAGAGATACCCGTCGGGGAGCGTTTTGCATTTGTCGGGCTTCCCTGCCACATTGATGGCTTGCGTCGTCTGTCAAAACACAACAAAAAAATTCGAAACGGACTGACCTTGGCTATTGGAATCTATTGCACCATCGGCAGAGGCATGCTGGGGACCGATGCGGCTTTGAACGGTTCAGCAGGGATGACGGGGGACTTGTGTTACAGGTACGGAGAATATCCCGGCAAAATGGGGTTTTTGGATAACAAAAAATTTGGCATTTTAGCACCATTTGTTTCCTTCTTGGAGCAGTTTGATTATCTTTTTTATCCTAAGGGCTGTCATTATTGCGACGACCTCTATAATGCTCAGGCTGACATCAGTATCGGCGACTCCTGGGGACTTGGGTGCGGTAAATCTGCCATTGTCATGGCACGAACCGGCATAGGCGAAGAGACGATCAATAACGCCGAGATGAACGGGATGCTCTGCAAGGTGCGTTCGGCTTCGAACGAGGAAAACTATGCTACTCAACAACACTCGTACGATTACAAGATTATTAATTATTACTCCAGAATGAAGTCGTTGGCTCCATTTACCAACAAGGTAATAAAGGGTCTGTTGCCTGTTTCGAGGAACCGGGAACGGTATCTGCCGCACTATCTGCTGCTCTATTTTTTTGGTGCCCTGTTGAATAACCGTTTCGGCTACCGTGTTGCCACCAGCGATCTCTGTCGTAAGTTTCTGTTAAAGATTAGGAATAAGCTACTGAGGAGCGTTATATGAAAATCAACCTGCCCTGCGGTGATAATTCCAGAACAAGGAGCGATTTTCCACTGTCATGATTGCGACTATAATAGGTAAATTTGTCAGTGTGCCGAGTGAAGGCGGAAGTAATATTTTTTTGAATCCTTTCTCGTACCTCCTGTTGAGAAAAGAGAAGCAGCTTTTGCACCATTTCGATTCAATTATGGTTGACGGACAGTTTCTGGTCTCTTTGGTTAACCTTTTCTTGGGGAAGAAGCTGAAACGCAGCAGTTTTGACATGACGTCCCTCGCACCGGTAACTTTTTTAACTGCCATGGAACGTGGTAAGTCTGTCTATCTGATCGGCACCGATGAGAACTCAATCAACTGCGCTGTCGTGCGATTTAAAGAACGCTACCCTCTTTTGCACATTTGCGGATGGCGTAACGGATTCTTCCATTCAGCAACAGAGCGGGTTGAGTCGATTGTCACCATCTGCCGGTTGGCACCCGAAATAGTAGTTGTCGGCATGGGGACCCCCCGTCAGGAAAAGTTTCTTATCGATCTGAAAAAGTCCGGCTGGAACGGCACAGGTTATACCTGCGGAGGTTTTTTCCATCAGACGGCCAAGAGAATTGACTACTACCCCCGTTGGGCTGACAAATGCCATTTGCGGTGGGTGTATCGTATCATTGATGAGCCGAAACTACTGCGGCGTTATTCTGTCGATTACTCATTTTTCCTTGTGTTGTTTCTACTCGACCTGGTGCGTTATAAATGCAAACCGTACAATGCCGATGGCGCCAGGCACTGACTAAGATGGACTTCGACTGGCGCCGCATGCCTGTACTGCCAAAGGCTCGGGAATTAAAAGGAATCGCTGATGTACTATGCTCATGGCAAAATCCTCCTGCTGTCGTTATTAACTGCTGCAGCTCTGTTCTGGTCGACCGGTGCTTGGGCGATGATCGTGACGTATGCTGCCCCATCAGGCGAAGTCCTCTCCACCGAGTACCGCATAACGATTGATGGTAAACGGGTTGATTCCTACCTTGCGAGAACACTTGATCCGCCGTTTGCCCGGCAACATACCGGTCACGGCGGACCTTATTCTTTTGCCACGTTTGATATGGATAAAAAAGCGACTGTGCGCATTACTTCGGCCAAGTCTTTGCGAAACCTTGCCATACTGCCAAAGGCAGCAGGCATTAATCCTGTAGCGGTTGACGATCACACGGTAGTATTTACTCTTGATCGCCCCAGGAAGCTCAGTATCGAGCCGAATGGAAAGAATAAACCGCTGCTTCTATTCGCCAATCAATTGGAACAGGCAATCCCCAAGCCGGGTGACCGAAACGTCATTTACTTCGGTCCCGGCATCCATCGAGCCGGAACAATCACGCTTGGCAGCGGGCAGACCCTTTACCTCGCAGGAGGAGCCGTAGTGAAAGGCCAGGTGCTCGCGCAGGGGAGCAACATCCAGATTCGGGGTCGCGGTATCCTCGATGGTTCTGAGGTGGCCTGGAAAGCTGGACCCGCCCTGATCGGCATTCGCAACAGTCACAATGTGACGATAAAGGATATCATATTGCGGGGTTCGTCGAACTGGACCATCGTTCCCCGTAACAGCGACCACCTAACTGTCCAAAACGTGAAGATCTGCAACTCACGGGTGCAAAACGACGACGGAATCGACATCTGCAATTCCCAAGACGTCCTGATTACCGATTGCTTTATCCGCAGCGATGATGACTGCGTGGCCCTCAAAGGAACCGATCTTAGCGCCAAGAATACCAACGTCGAACGTATTGTCGTCGAAAACTGCGTTCTTTGGTGTGACAGGGCACGGGTGTTCTTGCTGGGGCATGAGAGTCGGGCGAAGTTCATGCGTGGAATTACTCTGAGGAATCTAGATATTATTCATTTTTCGATGGCAGCCTTTCTCTTTGAGCCAGGGGAGGAGATGCTGCTTGAAGACATCCTTGTTGAAAATGTTCGCGTCAATGGAGAAGCGCAGCGAGACCTTTTAATCGTGCGTCCCACTGTGAACCGGTATATGACAAACCAGGTTCCCGGACATATCAGAAACGTAACATTTCATAACCTATCGGTTGAAGGCGGACCAGGGAATTACCTCATTACTATTGCGGGCGCAGATCCGTCACATACAGTACAAAATATAGATTTCAATATGGTTAGTATTCTCAATGACGTTCAAACTCAGTCCTCGGATAAAGTGTCTTCAGGTAAGTATGTTAAAAATATTCGCTTCAACCAGGGGCCGACTTTGAAAGAGTGATGAAAAAGTAATCGGGAAAGTAATCAGATGCTGAAAGTTTTGATCATCCGTTCCCAGTTCCATGACTTCGCTCGCCGTACGACGGAAGGGCACAAACCGGCATTGTCCGGCATACAGGGAACGGGTACACAGTGGTACGGTTGCACGGTAGGCGTTGGAGTGTTACGGAAATAGGTTCGAAATAGGCTTGCTGCTTTGATTGAAGAGGATTGCTACATGCTCAAGGACCAGGATAAATTTTTTAACAAAGTCGCTCTCGGCGTCGACGCTCTCGTCATCGGGATTTCCTTCGCTATCGCCTTTGTTATCAGGGACTACCTCGATATCGGATTTTTGCACCCGCTGCCTCCCCTTGCCGAATATCTCCCCGTATTGTCCCTGGTCAGTCTGCTTTGGATCCTGTTCCTCAACATGTTCGGCGTTTACGGCTCCATGCGCGAAAAAGGGTTCGGCCAGGTGTTCTGGATGGTCTACGAGGCCTCCATGGCCGCCATCCTGGCCTTCTCGGCGATCGCTTTCCTTTCCGGGATGGACTTTTTGTCACGCACCTTTGTCCTGATCCTCTTCGGGTCCGCAACCGTTCTGCTCACCGCGGAGAAGTGGCTCGTCCTGCTGTCGCTGAGAAGCGTCAGGCGCCAGGGTTTCAACTACCGGGTGTTGCTCATCGTCGGCTCCGGTACCAGGGCTGCCAGGTTTGCCCGAACGGTCGAATCCCACCCCGAGTGGGGTATGAAAATACTCGGCTTCATCGACGAGCAGGAAATGCATGGGATGGCAGTTGGAAAGGGGAGGGTGATCGGGTCTTTCGACGACCTCTCCCGGGTCCTGGACGAGAACGTGGTCGACGAGGTCCTCTTCATCATGCCGCGCAAGTGGCTGGCCCGCTTGGAGGAGTACGTGAAAATCTGCGAAAATATCGGAGTCAAGGCGACCATCGCGGTCGACTTTTTCGATACCGCAATCGCGAAGCCGGTGCTGAAGAACATGGAGGGCTGGCCGATGCTTACCTTCGACTCGACCCCCAACGACTTCTTGCTGCTCAATTTCAAGCGCCTCTTCGATTTCGCCAGCTCTGCAGTGGGGCTGCTGCTGCTTTCCCCGCTCTTTCTGGTTATCGCGCTCATCATCAAGACCACTTCCCCCGGACCGGTCTTCTTCAAGCAGACCCGCTGCGGGGTAAACGGCAGGACCTTCAAGATCCTCAAATTCCGCACCATGGGGGTCGATGCCGAAAAGAGACTCGCGGGGCTGCAAAAGCTTAACGAATTGCACGGGCCGGCCTTCAAGATCCAGAACGACCCGCGCATTACGCCGATCGGGAGGTTTCTGCGCAAAACCAGCCTGGACGAACTCCCCCAGCTTTTCAACGTCCTCACGGGGGACATGGCACTGGTGGGACCCAGGCCCCCCATCCCCTCCGAGGTCGAGCGCTACGAGCGCTGGCAGAGGAGACGTCTCAGCATGCGCCCGGGCATCACCTGCATCCACGAGGTCGTCGCGAGAAACGACAAGGATTTTCATAACTGGATGAAACTCGATCTGGAGTATATTGACAACTGGTGCCTGAACCTTGACCTGAAGATTCTTTTGAAAACCGTTCTTGCGGTCGTGCGAGGTACCGGATGTTGATCCCAAGCCCGAATACAGGGTCCGGAGAGCTGAACTCCGCACTAAAGCAGCAGGATTCAGGTACGAAACGACGGTTTCCTGGCAAGCGCCTGGTGCTCTTACTCACGTTGTCGGTGCTCAGTCTTCCTGCCGGCCCGGTACGGGCCGAGGTGCTCGGCGATCTTCTGACACCGTTTGCCTCGCTTACCGAAGTATATGACAGTAACGTCTTCCGGGTGAAGGATCAGGCCCACCTGGAAGCCCTGGTCGGAGACAGTCGTCTCTCCGACTTCATCACCGTGGCGAGTGTCGGGACCGGGGTCAATTACCAGGTGAGCAGGCAGCAACTGGCCCTCCAGCTGCAAAAGGATTTCATCCGCCTGGCTCATTACACCAGCCAGGATACCGACCGGGACCAGGCGAACGGCACCCTGCAGTGCACCATTACGGACCGGGTTAACTTGACGCTCGATGAATCCTACCTCAAGGCCCCGCAGCCCAGGATTGATTTCCGGAGCGCCGGCCTCAATGTCATGACGACTCTCGATGGCGGGCTCAAGGTCGGCTACCAGTCCCCTTCCGGAGTGGGGCTGGAGGCCGGCTACCGGAGATCGTCGGTTGACTACTCACTTGCGCAGTACGCGTCAAACGAGTATTCCGCCGATCGTTACACGGGGACGGTTTCCTGCCAACTCTCGCCCGAAGCGCGGCTTTACGCAGCCTACCGGCATGACGAGACGGCTTACGGGGCCGGGCTTCGGGTAGGCTCCGCCCTGGTCGACAACAACAGCTCCGCCGATTCGGCCCGCCTCGGTCTCGACAAGACCATCGGCCAAAAGACCACGTTCTCCGGTTATGTCGGTTATCTGAACCGCAGGCACCAGGCCGCTTCGGCCCGGAATTTCTCCGGTGTCATCGGGAGCGTGTCGCTGAACCACGCCCTGACCGGGAAGCTCGGATTGACCCTTAACTGGGAGCGGCAACTCTACGAGGAGACCTACGCCGACCGCATCTACAGTGTCAACGACTCGGTTGGCGCTGGAGTAATCTACGGGTTCAGCGAGAAGGTCAAGGGCAACTTAACTGGCCGGTTGCTCTGGAAGGATTTTGGCGATATTCCGAATTCGGGTGTCGCGTCACGGACCGACTTTTCTAAGGAAGTCAATGTCGGATTGGAATGGATTCCGCTCGCCCGATTGAGCGTCAAGCTCGGCTACCAGTATTCCGCCAGGAGTTCGGACGATAGCAATTTCGTTTTCGCCGACCATGCGGTAACCTCCAGCATTGGTTACCACTTTTAACAGCAGATCTTCCCCATCCCCACCCTGTCCGGCTGCCGTTAAGTTAAGACTCCCCCTCCCTTGACGGGCGGGGGGGGGGGATGGTGAAGTTGCCAACGCCTCAAAATATGGCACCTTCCCCCTCACCCCGACCCGCCTTCGCCAAGGCTACGGCGGCCAAGCCCTCCCCCGCAAGGGGGGAGGGAGAGTGCGGGCCAGACTGGATCGTTAACTTAATGGCAGTGACCTTGTACCTTGAAGGGGAGGGGGCAGTGCAATTGAAGGTCCTCGATGTGGAAGGTTTTTCTGCTTCGGATGTGCCAGTTGGGACGAGTATTGCCCGCCAAGCGCCTTAGTGCTAACTGTCAAAATGCTTTTGATGCTTTATTTGTCATAGTGAAGTTTCCATTCTGGCATCGCGTGTCATCTTAACACCGACACCAGTCTGAAGAACAGGTTGCCATCGATTTGTTCGCTCTTTACTGATTCGTTTCCAGAAAAAGTCCCCCCTTTTCCCCGCAGCTGACACTCTACCTCCTAGCGGGGGCGGATGTTTGCACCTTTCCGATTCATTCCAACGAGCCTTCGCAGATCTTACCACGGCAAAAATTTCCGCAAGCTGTGGCGCTGTCACACTAAAAGAGGTATTATCATGCGGAAGACGAAATTTAATTAGTTGCACCGGCTCGGAAAATGTTTTGCTGGCCAATTCGTTTTTTTAACACGCACACACATCGGGGGATGCGATGAGACAGATTAACAAAGTTGCCGTCTTAGGGGCGGGCGTCATGGGGGCTACCATTGCCGCACATCTCGCCAACGCCGGCATCGAGGTGTTGCTGCTTGATATCGTGCCGAACGAGCCCAATGAGGCTGAAAAGGGCGCAGGATTCGGCCTGGAGGACCGCAAGGTGCGTAACCGGATCGCATCCCAGGCGCTCGACGGGCTCCTCAGCATGAAGCCGGCCCCCCTGTACCTGCCGTCCTATGCGGCCGGTATCGAGGTCGGGAACTTCGAAGACGACATGGGAAGGATCAAGGAGTGCGACTGGGTAATCGAGGTCGTCCTCGAGAACCTGGAAATCAAGAAACGCCTCTACGCCGAGAAGGTGGTGCCGAACCTGAGGGAGGGGGCGATTCTTTCCACCAACACCAGCGGGCTTTCGGTGAACACCCTGGCGCAGGCCCTCCCCGAATCGGTCAGACGCAACTTCCTGGTTACCCACTTCTTCAACCCGCCGCGCTACATGCGGCTTTTGGAGCTTGTCGCATGCACCGAGACCGACCCAGAGGTGGTCGCCTTCATGGCGAAGACCCTCGGCACCCGGCTTGGCAAGGGCATCGTCTACGCGAAGGACACCCCGAACTTCATCGCAAACCGGATCGGCACCTATGCCGGCGCCATCACCTGGCGGCACATGGTGGAGATGGGTCTCACTATCGAGGAGGTCGACGCCATTACCGGTCCCGCTCTGGCGCGCCCCAAGACCGCGACCTTCGCGCTTTGGGACCTGGTCGGCATCGACACCGTGGTGCGCGTCCTGGACAACAGTTTTGAGCTGCTGGT
>Ga0209123_1001365_pt1 | contig 24534 bp, 22 predicted proteins | sample BarGraIncu00431A_FD_184500 | JGI IMG/M metagenome (GOLD analysis project Ga0209123, IMG submission 184500) | Arctic peat soil microbial communities from Barrow, Alaska, USA - Barrow Graham LP Incubations 004-31A (SPAdes) (version 2) | ecosystem: Environmental > Terrestrial > Soil > Wetlands >...
TCTTTGATAAAATGCAACTTTTTGCAACCGAAAATGCCAGCCTTATATTCACCACCAAACGGTCTTATGATACCCAATTTGGTATCTTTGGTTTCCGAATGGGTCAGCCTCATTTTTCTTTGGTTGGAAAAACAACCTGGACTGTGATTCTTAAAAAATTGAAAGAATTTTTACCCGAATACGTCAAAATTACAGAAGCCCCTTCAAAAACAAAGATGATGGCTGACGCCAAAAAACCTCTTATAGCTAACATGCTACCATTTTTGGGTCTTACGGTTGACCAGGAGGATAAATTTTTTATTGACGTTGCCTAATCGAAAAACTATGTTAAAAGCTATTTATACTTTCGGTCAAAGAGGCAATCAATTCGCTGTTTTAAAATGGACCTACGGACCTACCGGTGATTCTGCAACTTGTGTTGAATATTGTTCAACCAAACAAGATGCTTATAAAAAGGTTAAAGAGTTAAATAATCCAATGGCTATGCCTCATTCTAAATAAAAATTCTGTTTTTCATTCTATATATTTTCATGCTGCTCAGGTTGGTAACTGGGCAGCATTTTTTTTGATAATAGTTTAGATATAGATAGATGTTTTTAGATGAATTGGGATTGAAGATCATATATGGGTCCCGAGTTCTCGGGATTTGGCCGCCCTTTTTCATTGTGTAGCGGACCTTTTTTCTGTGTGATTTTACTGAGTAGAGTTGCTTACACCTTTTTTTTTACTAGATTTATCTTATTTCTTATCAATAAATAATTAATTTTATCGAAAATAAAATCAACTAGCAATGAATACTTTATACATTATTGGCAATGGGTTTGATTTGGCCCATGGACTTAAAACATCTTATTCAGATTTTCTACTATGGTATTTAAAAGATTGTGGACAAAAAAAATTATATAATACTAATTTTAATGATGAATTGATCAAACTTGAAGGATGGGGACATTTTGGTGATTTGCATGAAATTGAAAATATTAAGGACTTAATAGAACTTTTTAAATATAATAATATAACCTTCAAACAAACAGGTACTTTTATTCGAAATATATATTTACATGAACATGATCATAATTGGGTTGATATTGAATCATGGTATTTTCGTGTTTTATTGTCATGTTCAAAAAATGATCCCAATAAAGAAGCTAAAGAAATAAAAGTTCTCAATCATCAATTAAATCTGCTGAAACTAAAATTGGAAGAATATCTCATTTCATTGGATAAAAATATCATTCACAATAAAGAAATTCAATCACATTTTAGTCAAGGCAATCGAAGGACTAATAATAAGAGTCTTGCGCTTAATTTCAATTATACATCAACTGTTGAGAATTATTTAAAGAAATCACTTACGTCTAAAATAATAAATATTCATGGCCAATTAGGTGATACTGAAAATCCCATCATATTTGGATATGGAGATGAAATGCACCATGATTATGAAAGTATTGAAAGGTTAGATATCGATGAATACTTGATTAATTTTAAATCTTTTGGCTACCTAAGAAATAGTAATTATTCATTTTTTGATAGCTTTATAAATGTTGGTGAGTTTAACGTAAAAATACTTGGTCATTCTTGTGGTTTGTCAGATCGTGTACTATTAAGTACCATTTTTCAGCATGAAAATTGCAAGAAAATTGAAATTTGCTATCACAAAACCTCAGAATCAGAAAATGATCATTACGAAAAAACAATAAAAATATCCAGACATTTCTCCACTGCCATGAAAGCTAAAATGCGAAGTAAGATAATACCAAAAAATAAATCAAAACCTTTATGTACTCCACAATAGTCGAACCCTTATATTGCTCCTCCGGAGAAAGTCTTACAGCATTTGTTTTGTAACGAGCAAGGTTCTTTGGTATGAAATGGTCATTAATCTGAAACCTTTAAAAATCAAAATAGCAATTGTTGGATAAATACAATAAACAAAAAAGGATTATTCCATTGTTTTGTGTAATTTTCACGCTTAATGAAATCATTTGACCATGACCTTGACAGCATACCAGGCAAAATATTACGCTTACGAACTAACAAAACGCTTTCCGTCAGGCAGTTCAGAGAAATTCAATATCGCTTTAATGGATGCTCAGGTTGACCTTAACCCCCATCAGATTGAGGCGGCTCTTTTTGCTTTTAAATCACCATTATCAAAAGGTGCAATCCTGGCTGATGAAGTTGGTTTGGGGAAAACTATTGAGGCAGGAATCTTATTGTCTCAGTTATGGGCTGAACGTCGAAGAAAATTATTGATTATTTGTCCGGCCAACCTTCGGAAACAGTGGAGTCAGGAGTTGTGGGATAAGTTTTTCCTTGAATCAATCATTCTTGAAAACAAGAATTTTAATGATTTCAAAAAATCCGGGAAGAAAAACCCTTTCAGTCAAAATAAAATCATCATTTGTTCCTTTCAGTTTGCCTGTAAAATGGCAGAAGTATTACAATTGATTACATGGGACTTGGCTGTTATTGATGAAGCACACCGTTTACGAAATGTATATAAACCTACCAATCGAATCGGAAATGCAATTAAAGAAGCCTTATCCCATTCAAGAAAAGCCTTGTTGACAGCAACACCTCTCCAAAATTCATTACTCGAATTGTATGGATTGGTGAGTATCATTGATGAGCATACCTTTGGTGACCTTAAAAGTTTTAGAAGTCAATTTCTGCGTTCTGTTGATGGGGACAATTATCAGGATTTGCGTGACCGTTTAAAGTCAGTTTGTATTCGTAACCTGCGCCGGCAAGTTCAGGAATATATACGTTATACAAATCGTATTCCATTGACAATTAAGTTTGAGCCAACCGAGGCTGAACAAAAATTGTATGAGGATGTGAGTAATTATTTACAACGAGATTTATTATATGCTCTGCCAGTTGGTCAAAGACACTTGATGACATTGATTCTCAGGAAACTATTGGCATCTTCTTCATTCGCCATTGCCGGAACATTGAATAGCTTGATTAAAAGATTGAATCAGGTTATTAAAGACCACAAAGAAGTGAGCATAGTTGAAGAAGTAATTGAAGATTATGACATTTATGGAGTCCAGAAAGAAGAATGGATGGATAATGAAGAAGATCAGGGCAAAGACAGTCTTGACAATTCGGATATAGATTCTATTCGCGAAGAAATCGTTGAATTGGAAAAATACAGGGATCTGGCGGAGTCAATTAAGCACAATTCAAAAGGAGACAAACTACTTACTGCATTAAAAGAAGGATTCAATAAGATGGATAAAAAAGCCAGTAAGAAGGCAATCATCTTTACTGAATCTACCAGGACTCAAATCTATCTGTTAAATCTGTTAAGCGAATATTATCCGGATAAAATAGTGTTGTTTAATGGATCGAATAATGATGAAATATCCAATAAGATTTACAAACACTGGCTGAGTATCAATCGGGGAACTGACAAAATAACCGGTTCTCCAACATCTGATAAACGAGCAGCCCTGGTAGAATATTTCCGTGACGAAGCTATAATAATGATAGCCACAGAAGCAGCAGCTGAAGGTATTAACTTACAGTTTTGTTCATTGGTCATTAATTACGATTTGCCTTGGAATCCTCAAAGAATTGAACAACGAATAGGCCGCTGTCACCGGTATGGACAAAAGTTTGACGTGGTGGTGGTAAATTTCCTGAATATTAAAAATGCAGCCGACATTCGAGTTTTCCAATTGTTGGATGAAAAATTCAAGCTTTTCAGCGGTGTTTTCGGGGCAAGTGACGATGTTTTGGGTAGTATTGAATCGGGTGTGGATTTTGAGAAACGGATTGCGGAAATTTATCAGAAATACCGAAGTGAAAAGGAAATCATTGAACAGTTTGATGCTCTGCAACAAGAATTGGATGAACAAATCAACAAAAAAATACTTTCAACACGTGAGAAACTATTGGCCAATTTTGATGATGAAGTAATAGATAAGTTAAAAATCCGGCTAACAGAGAGTAAAGAATACATCAGTAAATATGAAAAGTGGCTTTGGTTAGTCACTAAATATGAATTGGATGGTATAGCTAAATTTAATGATGAAAAACTATCTTTCAAACTTAACAAACAACCACAAAAAGATACATCTTTTCCAACTGAACCATTTAAATTGGGCAAACCAAATACAGAACCACATGTTTACCGAATGGGACATCCGCTGGCTCAATATGTTTTAGAATCTGTAAAAGAGAAACCTACACCAAACGCCAAACTTACCTTTAACCTATCTGATTACGAAGGAAATATATCCATATTGGACGAACTTAAAGGTAAATCAGGTTGGTTGAGTCTTCAATCTGTTAATGTAAATTCTTTTGAAACATCTGATTATTTGATTGTTTATGGTGAAACCGGAAACGGGGATAGTCTTTCAGAAGATCAGGCTAAACGAATGCTTTCACTTCCTGCAGAAATTGAAACAGTTGATGAAAAAAATATGGAGAGCGAACAGATTTTTAAGATTGGCGAAATCTATTTAAATGCCTTATTGAAAACGATTTCGGAGAAAGACAATGGTTACATGAAATTTGAATCCGAAAAGTTAACCAAATGGGCTGACGATCGAATGAATGCAGCCGAAATTGCTATTAAAGATACCAAAGCCAGGATAAAAGAATTGAACCGTGATTCACAAAAAACCATAGATCCTGCAATTCAACTACAAATACAATTAGATTTGCAGGAACTATCGAGAAAACAAAAAAAACAACGACAGGAGATTTTTACTGTTGAAGATGAAATTACTGATATGAGAGATAAAATGATTGCTGAAATTCAAATGAGAATGAAGCAGGAAGTACATAATGACCATTTGTTCACCATTAACTGGCAACTGATATAACCATGACCAACTACGAAAAACTAATAAATACACTTAAAGAAGTATTCATGCTCGATAAGGCTGAACTCGATTTTGGCATTTACCGGATTATGAACCAAAAAAGAAAAGACATTGAACAGTTCCTTGAAGTGGATTTGGTTCCACAGGTTCAGAAGGTATTGGGCGAGAGTCTTTCAATTGACAAACAAGCCATTCAAAAAAAGTTGGATGAGACAGTTAAACAAGCATTATTCTTGGGTGTTGATCCTGACTCATTGCCTAAAGTTCAACAATTAAAAGTACGTTTAGGTGAAGCAGCCGATTTGGTAGGACTTGAAAATGAGGTTTTTTCGTTACTGGCCAACTTCTTTAAACGTTATTTCGACAATGGCGATTTTATCTCGATGCGCCGGTACAAAAAAGATGTGTATTCCATCCCATATGAAGGTGAAGAAGTAAAACTGCATTGGGCAAATGCCGACCAATATTACATCAAAACATCTGAGTACTTTAAGAATTACCGGTTTAAACTGAATAATGGCAAATCGGTAGTTTTTGAACTGATAGAAGCCAGCACTGAACAAAACAACAATAAAACACAAGGAGATAAAGAGCGTCGGTTTGCTCTTTACACTGAAAATCCTTGTGAACAAGTTGGTGATGAATTTAAAATCTATTTTACTTACGAGCCAACCGACAAAAAGGAAAAACAAAGTGATTTGCTGGCCGAAGTTTTTGATACCGTGAAAACCGAGATTCCAAATGATTTTCTTGATCTGTTAAGTTTACGGCCTACTGAAAAAGAAAAACAGCGTACCCTTTTACAAAGACATTTGTTGGATTATACAGCACGTAATACCTTCGATTACTTTATTCACAAGGATTTAGAAGGGTTTCTGACTCGTGAATTGGATTTCTATATCAAAAATGAAGTTTTGTTTATCGACGATTTAAACACCCGTGATGAGCAGGAGTTCTTGAAGCAACTGTCGAAAATTAAGGCCATCAAGAAGATTGGTGAAAAGATAATTGCCTTTTTGGCTCAGCTCGAAAACTTCCAGAAGAAACTTTGGTTGAAAAAGAAAATGGTAGTTGAATGCAATTATTGTATTACACTAGACCGTGTACCAATAGATCTTTATCCTGAAATAGTCATCAACAAGGAACAAATTGATGAATGGGTAAACCTGTTTGCTATTGATGAAATTAAAGAAACTACAAAGCACAAAGAAGAAGTCAAACAAGAAAAGTTGGATTTTGTGTTTACTGAACCACAAGCAACATATAACTCAAAAGTTGGGTTTTCACTGCCATTAACCATTAATTTTTTAAAACAAAACCCATTTCTAGTATTAGATACAGCTTTTTATTCTGAATCATTTAAATGGAAATTAATTGGAAGTGTTGAGAATTTTGATGATAAATGTGATGGGCTATTAATAAAATCCGAGAATTTCCAAGCGCTGAATTTATTACAAAAAAGATATGAAGGGCAAGTTAAATGCACATATATTGACCCTCCATACAATACTGGAGGGGATGGTTTTGCCTACAAAGATAATTTTCAAAGTAGCAGTTGGATTTCATTGATGATTGATAGAATAAATTTTGGCAAGTCGCTCTTGAACGACAAAGGATTATTTTTTTGTAGTCTGGATGACCGCGAGAATGCTAATCTTAGATTGTTATGTGATTGTGTTTTTCTCAAAAGTAATTTTCTAACATCATTCGCGCGTAGAACCAAATCAGGGGGGGGTAGTGCTTCGGACCATTTCGCTGTTGAGCATGACTACTTATATGTTTATGCGAACAATAAAAACACACTTGGAAAATTGTATATAGGGCATGATCCTGAGTATATTAAAAGATATTCATTAGAGGATTCTATCGGAAGATATTTTTGGGATACGATGGAGCGAGGTTCTACAAAAACAACACCCTACATAATAACTGCACCTGATGGTCAATTACTAAAAGGAAAATGGTTTAGAAGTGAAGATACATTCTTGAAGGATTTAGAAACTGGGGATGTTAAATTCCTAAAAAAAGATAATAGTGAATGGTCTGTTCAATTTAAACAAAGATTACCTGAAGGTAAGAAGTGGCGGACATTGTTATATGAAGCTGAATATAAATCATCGCAACTTGATTTAGAAGAATTAGGAATTTATGTTACCGATTTATATCCGAAACCAATCTTTCTAAATAAAAAAATTGTCGAAGTCAGTTTAACGAAAAATACCATTCTTCTTGATTACTTCGCAGGTTCAGGAACCTCAGCTCATGCTGTCATTGAGTCAAATAGAGACTTGCCAAATTCCAAGTTTAAATATATTAACATTGAAATGGGTGAATATTTTGTGACCGCATTACTCCCAAGAATTAAAAAAGCAATTTATAGTAAGGATTGGAAAGAAGGCAAACCTATAAGCCGGGAAGGTATAAGCCATTGTTTTAAATATATGCGTTTAGAAAGTTATGAGGACACGCTGAATAATCTTGAAATAAAACGGAGTGATACTCAACAACAGGTTTTGGATATGAATCCTTCGTTCAAAGAAGGTTATATGCTTAACTATATGCTTGATGTGGAAACACAAGGAAGTTTGCTTAATTTGGAGTGGTTTGAAAATCCGTTTAATTGTTATTTAAACGTAACCCGTAACAACGAACTACAACCATCGAAAGTTGATTTGGTAGAGACGTTCAATTACCTGATTGGTTTAGTTGTAGAGCATTATGCTGTTCCCAAAGAAGGTTATGTAGTGGTCACAGGTAAAAATCTGTGCGGTGAGAGTATTTTGGTTGTTTGGAGAGATTGTACCCAACACAATAGTGCGTCATTAAACGAGTTCCTTTCAAAAAGTAAATACAACCCGCTCGACAACGAATTCGATCGTATCTATGTAAATGGCGACAATAACGTAGAAAACCTCAAAATCGGCGACGAACGCTGGAAAGTTGTATTGATAGAAGAAGAGTTTAAAACAAGGATGTTTGAAAATTAAAAATCTTAAGCATGAGCCATCAGAAATTAAGATTAATGGAAATAAAGGGATACAAGTCCATAAGAGACCAAAAAATCCCTTTAGAGGATATGAATGTCCTCATAGGACAGAACGGAGCCGGTAAATCGAATTTCATTTCGTTATTTCGATTTCTTAGAAATATAATAGAAGGAAGATTAAAGTTTATTTCTCAAACGACAGGTGCAGAAAAATTTTTATTTTACGGAAGTAAAGTAACTTCTTCGATTACTATTAAACTTGATTTTGATCCTAATTATTATCAAATTACTCTACAACCTGCGCCAGGTAAAGATACCTTAATTGTTGAGTATGAGCATTGCGGATACAAAGGAAGCAGCACTTATGCTGAACCATTTTGGGAATTAATTACAGCAGCTGATGAAGAAAGTCAACTTGCCAAGAGGGCAAAACGGGGGGGGATTCCTGAGTATGTTTTTGGTGTTTTAAAAGACTGGCGGGTTTATCATTTTCATGATACAAGTGAGAGTGCAGGTTTTAAAAAGTACGTTTCAATGGCAGATAATAAGTTTTTGTTTGAAAATGCTTCAAATATTGCACCATTCCTGTATGTGTTAAAGCATAAACAAGAAGAATATTACGAACGCATTGTAAAGACTGTACAATTGGTAATTCCATTCTTTAGGGACTTTGTTTTAGAGCCAAATCCATTAAATCCAGAATTAATGCGATTGGAATGGATGGATTGTTATTCGGATAATACATTTACTGCCAATGAATTATCAGACGGTTCTTTAAGGTTTATTTGTATGGCAACGCTTTTACTACAAGAAAATCTACCGAGAGTTATTTTATTAGATGAGCCTGAATTGGGATTACATCCTTCTGCCATCACCATCTTATCCGGACTTCTTAAAAAGGCATCAAAAAGATCACAGGTTATTGTTTCTACCCAATCAGTAAGTCTTGTGAATGAATTCGATCCTGAAGATATAATTGTTGTAGAAAAAGATAAAGAAGAGACGGTATTCAGGAGACTTGACCCGACAACCCTGGAATCGTGGCTTGATGAATATTCAATGGGAGATTTGTGGGACAAGAATATATTAGGGGGTAAACCATGATTAGATTAAATATTACAGCTGAAGGCTTTTCTGAAGAACGATTTGTAAGCGATATATTAAGACCTCACTTGTTGAATTTTAATGTTTATGCTGAAGTTAGAAAGGTACTTACCAATAGAAAGTTGCGAAAGAGAGGTGGGATTGTAGGATATGGTAAGTTTAAAAATGATGTCACTCAGTGGTTTAAGGAATGTCCGGATGTTTATCATACAACTCTAATTGACTTATATGGATTAGATACAGATTTCCCCGGACACAAAACTACAAAACATTTACAGCCCTATGCAAGAGTGAATGAAATGGAGAAGTTATTAAAGGATGATCTGGGGTTTGGCCGGTTCATTCCCTATATTCAATTACACGAATTTGAGGCATTGATGTTTTCAGATACCGTTGAATTAGAGAATTGGCTTTCTCTCTATAATAATATTCCAAAGAATTGTTTTACAAAAATTCGAAGTTCTGTTCCTAATAATAATCCTGAGTTGATAAATGAAGGCCCACAAACAGCCCCATCAAAACGAATACTTTCTTTATGTGATTCATACGATAAAGTTGATGATGGAATTCTTATTTTGAAAGAAATAGGTCTAAAAAAATTACGAACTGAATGTTCTCACTTTAATGAATGGTTGTTAATCCTTGAAAATTTAAAATGAGATAATGACTAAACTAAGTTCATCCCTCGTACTCAATAAATACATTCTAAATCTGTTTGGTGTAACCGATTTAGAAGCATTATCGAAAGATTTAAAAGACTCATCACTGGAAGGGTATGATGAAAATAATGTTTCACTTTTCTATCATGCCCTGGTAGTAAAATTGTATAGTAATAAATTTTTACCCAAAGAATTGTTGTTATTATACGATCAGAATATTTTTTCACATACCCAAACCATTTCAGAAAAACGACATGAACCAATTCGTTGGAAGTATTTCCAATACCTGGCTTTGTTGTTTACCGAAATCTATTTGGATAAATACTTCACTGATAAATTAGGGTTACTGACAGAACTCAATACCTACTTGCAATTTAACAATGGAAAGAATAAGAATGATTTTTCAGCTGTTTCAGCGTTTAAGTTAGATCAAGGCCAAAACGATTTGAATAAGTTGGCCTACTGGAATGCAACTGGCTCCGGAAAAACCCTGTTGATGCACATCAATATTCTGCAATACAGGTTCTACCTTAAACTTCACAATTTAGAAAGAGGTCTGAACAGGATCATCGTACTTACACCCAATGAAGGTTTATCAAAACAACATCTGGCAGAATTTGCAGTTTCAGGAATGGAGGCTGAACTGTTTGATAAAAGCGGAGGTTTGTTATTTTCAGGTAAAAAGATTGAAATCATTGACATACACAAACTCGAAGAAACAAGCGGCAATAAAACAATAGCTGTTGAATCTTTCGAAGGAAATAACTTGGTCTTAGTTGATGAAGGTCACCGTGGAGCGGGAGGTGATAGTTGGAAGGATAAAAGAAATCGCTTGTGCGAAGTTGGTTTTTCATTTGAGTATTCAGCAACTTTTGGACAGGCAGTACACGCATTGTCCGGTAAAAGGCAAAAAGATTTATTGGATGAATACGGTAAGGCTACCATATTTGATTATTCATATCGGTATTTTTACAATGATGGCTATGGTAAAGATTATCAGATACTAAATCTTAATGAACAGTGGCACGAGCAAGGAAAAGAAGAACGGGTCATTCTATATTTAACTGCCAGTTTGTTGTCCTTTTATGAACAACTATTGGTTTTTCGTGAAAATGAAAAAGAGATTGATCCATTCCTGATAGATAAACCTTTAGCTATTTTTGTTGGAGGAAAAGTCACAAAAAGCATCAGTAAGGAAATTGCATCGGATGTTGTAGAAGTTCTTAGTTTCTTCGAGAAATTTGTACGCAATAATACCCAATCAATTGATCGAATACAACTGATATTGGACGACCGAACTGGATTAAATGATGACCACGGTCATTCAATTTTTAGGAACTCATTTCGGGAAATCAGAAAATTAGGTCAGAGTGCAGCTACAGTTTTCATGGATGTACTGAAAGAGATCTTCAATTCTGATGTTGCAGGAGCTTTTCTTCATTTAGATAATTTGAAGGGTCAAGATGGAGAAATTGGCTTAAGGATTGGAAGCGCTGATTACTTTGGCGTTATAAATGTGGGTGATGATAAGGGTCTATTAAAAATTTGTGAGGCTCAAAATATGCTTGTTGATGAGAAAGATTTTTCACGTTCGTTATTTCACGAAATCAATAGCAAACACAGTAAAGTAAATATTCTGATAGGCTCAAAGAAATTCTCTGAAGGTTGGAGTAGTTGGCGAGTTAGTTCAATGGGTTTATTAAATATTGGTCGTGGTGAAGGTTCTGAAATTATTCAGTTATTTGGCCGTGGCGTGCGATTAAAAGGATTCAAATTTTCATTAAAACGAAGCTCTGAATTAGACCCAAATATAAAACCAATATACATCCCAGGTATTCTACCAATTTTGGAAACCTTGAATATTTTCGGGTTACGTGCCGATTATATGCAACAATTCAAAGACTACCTGGAAGAAGAAGGCATACCAACTGATTCGGACTTTGAAAAGATAAAAATTGATATTTTGCCCACCTTGAAGGACTTATCAGAAAAGAAACTCAAATATATACGGGTAAAAGATGGCTCTAATTTCAAACGTGATGTAATTGTTGATGCTCTACTTTCGGAGAAACTTTCACCTATATCGTTAGATTGGTATCCAAAGGTTCAGATTTTAAAAAGTGCTAAGACCACTAATATAACAACCATAATTGCAATTGAGCAAGGTAAATTATTTGACTATCATTTAGCATTTTTGGATTGGAATCGGATTTATTTTGAGATACAGAAATTCAAAAATGAACGAAGTTGGTACAATGTGAATCTTTCTGTTGAAGCCTTAAAAGATATTTTACACAATCAGGATTGGTACACGCTTCAAATACCGTCTTCTGAGTTAGAATTAGCAGATTATAGCAAAGTGAAATTATGGCATGAACTGGCAACTTCACTCCTGAAATCCTTTATTGAAAGGCTCTACAATTACCATAAGAATAAATTCTACAGCGACAAGATTGAAATTGCCATACTTGATAGTACAAACCCAAATTTCAATGAGGAATACAATTTTCAAGTAAAGAAAACTGAAGAACGGTTAATCAGCAAACTCAAAGATTTAAAAGAAATCGTTCGCAAGAAAGAGTTTAATGAAAATTTCAAAATAGACAACGATTTTGAAGCACTTTACGCAGGGTTACATCTATATCAACCACTGATATACATGGATAAAGGGAAATATGAAGAAGTTGTAAAGCTCCAGCCTGTTTCATTAAATAAAGGTGAACGAGATTTAGTAGAGGATCTAAAATCCTATATACAAACCAATACAGAATACTTCAACGACAAACAGTTATACCTACTCCGCAATATGAGTAAAAAGGGAATCGGATTCTTCGAGGCAAATAATTTCTTCCCTGACTTCATTCTTTGGTTAGTAATTGGAAATAAGCAATATGTATCATTCATTGATCCGAAAGGGTTACGGCAAATACAAGGTTTTACCGACCCTAAAGTTCAATTACACAAAACCATCAGAACAAGTATTCAACCGAAATTAAAAGACCCAGATATTGAATTGAATTCATTTATTATTTCAAACACACCATACAATCAATTGACCTATTGGAAAGGCCAGGAAAGTATGAGAGACTTTAATTCAAATCATGTCTTGTTTCAAAAAGAGCAAAAGGAATATTATATCCAAATGCTAATTGATAAGCAGATGAAAAATATGAATGTGGCTGCTCAAGAAGACGGGATTAAGGTGCTGGATATTAAGATCAAATGATAAAATATTTTGATTATATTTCCATCAATCTATTTGATTAAAATATAGTCATGATTGAGAATTTTGTCATCATAAGTTCGGTAGAGCAGGCCTGCAGCCGAATGGGAGGAAACCTTTTTACAGGAATTAAAAAAGGCAAAAGAAATAAAAACCAATATAGAAACCACTGATCGGGTAATAGACCAAATGGTTTATGCGCTGTATGAATTGATGGAGGAGGAGATGGAGATTGTAGAGGGATAATAAATTGAAATCCTTCCTGAGATATGCTTTAGTGCAGGTGATAAAGAAACAGGCCCGTTCGATTAAAAGCACACTCAATCTGGACAAGAACTTACTTATCTACCTACATGGGTCACGTGAACTGATTGATCAGGGTATAGATGAAGAGGGTCGGAAGTTTTACAAGATCTATTACAAGGAGGAATCGTAGAATTTTAGTTTATTAATGACAGCGAAATCAAAGTAGTTGGTTACTTTTGAAGAAATATGAGTAATTGTTCGTATTTTTGATTGTGTGAAGCTGAGTATGAGGCGTTAGAAATTGAATAATGAAGTGACCTCAAGAAAATACCAAAAGGCCATGGCTGGAATTAATTGGTGTTGTATAAGATGAAATAAAAGAGGAAATAAGGATGGTAGCGGAACCGGAAAGTGAAAAAAATGCAAATTAAATAAATTTTAAGTGAGTGAATCAAATAATAATAAGAATACCATCCAGGCTTACCAGTGATGTTGAAGGTTATAAAAATTTGATCAGCATCTATCAAAAAGTAAAAGAACTGGAAGATTATGAAATCATTTTTGATTTTAAATATACTTCATGGTTTGAAGCGAACCTGTCAGCCATTTTTGGAGTTATTGGAGATTATGCCAGCGATAAAGGGAATACTCTGAAACTTAAAGACATGAAGCATACTGTTCAAGATGTTTTGCTCAGGAATGGCTTTATGGCGGAGTATGGAATGGGGAAGATTGAAGACTATAAAGGGACGACAATTTCTTATAAAAGATTTAATGCAGAACAAGGCTTGAAATTTAGTCAGTATATAAAAGAGGAATTACTGGCAAAGCCTGATTTCCCCAAATTAAGTAGCTTATTGGCCAAAAGAATCAATGAAAGCATTTATGAGCTTTTTGAAAATGCAAGGACTCACGGAGAGTGCAGTCATATTTATACATGTGGGCAATATTATCCACAAAAACAACCGGCACGAATAGACATGACCATCGTAGATTTGGGCATTTCGATTAAAAGAAATATAAACAGGTATTTAAAAAACAATGGTAAACCAACGAAAACCGGATCGCAAGCCATTGATTGGGCGGTTCAGAAAGGAAATACAACGAAAACCGGTAATATTAGCGGGGGTTTAGGCCTGGATCTTGTCCTTGAATTTCTTAAACTGAACAATGGTAAAATCCAGATTGTTTCTTCAGATGGATATTGGGAATACCGCAATGGTAAAACTGAAATGAGGGTGCTTGATGAAGTTTTTAATGGAACAATTGTAAATATTGAATTTAATTTGGAGGACTCTAATTACTATCAGTTACAGGAGGAAATATCTCTTGATGGTATTTTTTAAAAATTGATAGTTATTTTATATCTTTGTTGTATGGAAAATGAAGCAATTCGGTTATTGGTAGCTGATTTAATTGGAAATGACACAGCTGTCTCTACAGATGACGGAGACAGTGTTTTCCAAAACATTAAGTCTGGTTTTACGACTGGTAAATTGGTTACATTGGACTTTGATAAAATTAATTTACTTACTACCGCATTTTTAAATGCGGCCATTGGGCAATTATACAGCGAATACAATAGTGATTTTCTCAATAGTAATCTGAAGTTGACCAATGTTGCCAGTGAAGATAAAATACTTTTTGTGAAGGTCATCCAAAGGGCGAAAGAATATTTCGAAGATAAAAAGGGTTTTGAAGATTCAGCCAATAAAGCATTCTATGGCGGCAAATAAAATTGACATCAACAGCTATCAACCCAAGTCGGGTGATAGTTTTTTCTTTGACAACAATGTTTGGATTTATATCTTCGAACCACTTGGGAACTACAATTTACATCTTCAAAAAAAATATTCCAATTTTCTTGCTGCATCCATATCCGTTGGAGCAAGCATCTTTATCAATAGCATGATCCTTTCCGAGTTTTCGAATCGTATCCTTCGATTCAGCTATGATCAATGGAAAAGGAAAAGTGGTTTAGCTTCACCTGAGTATAAAAGGGATTTTATCCCAACTCAAGCTTACAAAGACACCGTTGAAGAAATAACCATTCATATCAATAAAATATTAAAAATTACAGAGCGGGGATCTGATAATTTTAATACAATTAATATGACCAACGTATTGACACATCTTAAATTTATTGATTTTAACGATAGTTATATGATTGAAATGGCAGCGTTAAGCAAATGGAAAATTGTAACGGATGATGGAGATTTTGTGAAGTATCAAGGCCACTCAATAGATATCATTACTCCACGTTAAGGATATTTATAAGTAATCCAAATTTTTCAGCTTTGGACATTTATTGGATCACCATTATGGGAGATATTCATCTTATTTTCCCTAAAAATTACCTTGAAAAACTTTGCATTATGGATAGGTTGAGATACAATCGATAGCAAACTTTACCTATTTTGATATTTAAACCAATATTGCTATTGGAAATAGATTTTCTTATGATTACTTTAGTGTAGTATTCAATCAATGCGATACAATGCTTAATGTTTACGGTAATATCAACGACAAAGAAAAGTTGCTTGATAATTTAGCTTCTAATTGCATTTCTGTGAATGTTGTCAATATGGATTTTAATCATTATGAAGATTTCTTGCTGGAGCGCCGTAAATTGATGGATGCTAAAATAAGAACGTATTATTATTCATTGTAATATTTATTGTCACACTTCACTAAGCATTTTATGATTGCAAACCAGACCATGTGTATTTTCTAAATAAATCGGTTCAGTTTTTCAAAGGGAACGAGAGTTTCGAAATGGCTGATTTTGCCAAAGAGGTGATTGGTCAGCCTTAATTAATAGAAAGTTTCAACCAGTATAAAACCGATTTTCAGAAAGAACGAGAAATTGAGATTTCCGATAGTTTTAATATTTCCGAATCTGCTGTAAAGCAACAGGCACGATCAATTAAAAGCACACTCAAACTGGACAAGAAGTTTCATATTTATGTGCATGGTTCCCGCGAACTGAGTGAGCAAGGGGTAGATGAAGAGGGGCGGAAGTTTTACAAGATCTATTATAAGGAGGAATCGTAGAATTAAAAGGAGAAAGGAGCCCAAAGTAGTTGGTTGCTTTTGAAGAAATATGAGTAATTGTTCGTATTTTTGATTGTGTGAAGCTGAGAATGAGGCGTTAGAAATTGAATAATGAACTGACCTCAAGAAAATACCAAGAAAGGCCATGGATGGAATTAATTGGTGTTTTAGGAGATGAAACGAGCCATGAGAAAGTCTTCTCAAACAGGAGGATGATTATTGGCGAGTTCCATGTGGCAATTAAAAAATAAATTATAAACACATGAAACGAGCCATGAGAAAGTCTTCTCACACAGGGGAATGCTTATTGGCGAGTTCCATCTGACAATTAAAAAACAAATTATAAACAGATGAAATAAAAAAGGAAATGAGGATGGTGGCAGAAGCGGAAAGGGAAAATAATTAACTCAAAAAAGCAAAAAAGAAGTGATATTGTAAGTAATTTGTTAATACATGAAAAATAAATAGCGAAAACCATTACACTTATAAGTAAAATTCATATTTTTAACTCGTCTTAATGAAATTTGAAATCGTAAAGCTCAACAAATTCAATGGAAATAAGTGTGGCGTGTATTCTATTTTCGTTGATAATGAACAAAAAACCTTGTTCGATCGTTTCATTTCAGAAAATAATATTTCATTTAAACATGAAATTAGAAATATACTTGAACGACTAAAAACCATTAACTCAATTACTGGTGCAAGAGAAAAATACTTTAAATTAAATGAAGGGAACCCAGGAGACGGGGTATGTGCCTTATTCGATATTCCTGACAGCAATTTAAGGCTCTATTGTATTAGATTTGGCAACTCGTTAATTATTTTGGGTGGAGGAGGTGAAAAGCAAAAAACAGTTAAGGCATTTCAGGAAGTTGATAAACTAAGAGACGAAAACTACTTATTAAGAGAAATAGCTGCACAAATTGCCTATCTTATTAAAGAGAAGGAGATTACCTTTTCTGATGATGGTACAGAAATAACGGGAGAATTAGAATTTGAAAACTATGAGTAAAAAAGCGAGAAATTATACAAGCGACATTTTAGATGAATTATTGTCTGAAATAACCTCCGAAGAGCAACGAAGAACTGATAAAAGGATGTTACTGGCGGCCCGAATTGACGATGCCATGAAAGCCAAAGGTTGGAGAAAAGGAGACCTGGCAAGGGAAATGAACAAACAACCTTCAATTATAACCCGCTGGTTAAGCGGCACAAATAATTTCGAAACTGACACTATTTTTGAATTAGAAGATAAATTAGGAATCAAACTAATTAATACCGAAGAAAAGCCAAGAGAACAGATTCTATATTTCCATTTGAATGTATCTCAAATGATTAATACTGAAGAATATGTCGATAGGTTTAATGAGCCGAAATCAATCAATTCTTATGCATCATGGTTCGGCAATAATTATGGACGTTGCTAATTTTAGAAGTTATGGAACAAGTCAATGTCAACTATCAGTTAAAGGGCATAGAATTGTTGGAAATCAATTTAAAACACCCGCAAATACAATTAAATCAGGAACGATCCTATAATTTTAATATCAATATTGAACAGCGGATCAATAATGAGGAGAAATTAGTCGTTGTTATTACTTCTGTTGATTTAATTTATGAAAAAGACAATCAAAGCCATGCATCTATCAAAACCAGTTGCATTTTTTCAATAGCGAATTTTCAAGACTTTATTGTTGGTAATACCAATGAGGTAAAATTCCCTAATCAATTCATAGTCATTTTAAATTCCATCTCACTTTCAACCACAAGGGGAATCATGTTCACCAGTTTTAAAGGAACTTTCATGCACAATGTACTTATGCCAATTGTCGATCCATCGGCATTTGTTACTCAATAAGCATAATGCATACCGGCAGATTATTTTATGGTAATCCCAGTGCAATTCAGAGCTTATTAATTACTTCCGTTCCTCCGGGATTATTCCTATGTTATATGGGGTATATTTTCATCATCCAATTTAAATAAAATGAAATTATAATTTAAATTAATTAGTGAGTTGAATTCAATAGTAATTATTAGCTTTGAATAAATAGTTTCAATTTTCCAAAGAAAACGAGCGTTTTGAAATGGCTGATTTTGCCAAAGAGGTGATTGGCAGCCTGAATTAATAGAAAGTTTCAACCGGTATAAAACTGATTTTCAGAAAGAACGAGAAATTGAGATTTCCGATAGTTTTAATATCTCCGAATCGGCTGTAAAGAAACAGGCCCGTTCGATTAAAAGCATTATCAAACTGGATAAGAACTTTCATATTTACGTGCATGGTTCCCGCGAACTGATTGAGCAAGGCGTAGATGAAGAGGGGCGGAAGTTTTACAAGATCTATTATAAAGAGGAATCGTAGAATTTTAGTTTATTAATGACAGCGAAATCAAAAGTAGTTGGTTACTTTTGAAGAAACATGAATGGTTCTCCGTATTTTTGGTGTTGTGAAGCTGAGAATGAGGCATTAGAAATTGAATAATGAACTAACCTCAAGAAAATACCAAAAGGCCATGGGCCTGGAGGGTGTTTTGTTTGAGAACGAATACCGGTTTACAAAAAGACAATTGGCACAGTTTTTTGAGGTTTCAGAGCGTACTATTGAAAATTACATCGAGAAAAATCACGTTGAACTGGCAAAAAACGGCTACGGAGTGCTCAAGGGCAAACAACTGATTGACTTTAAGTTAATCGTTGATCAACTGCATGTTCATGAAATGGATTTCATGAACAAAACTGTACGATTGGGAGTCTTCAATTTCAGGACAATGTTAAACCTGGGAAATGTGATCAGGAGATGTTGAACGAATTGTCTAAATCCTTTATAAACAATGTGGTAATGTGTAAAATAAAAATAACAGAGCAATAAAAGCTACACCATGAGCAAAAATTTAACAACATCGGACATTGCGCGGCAAAATATACTCAACAACCCTTATGCGTTGCAGGAAATCCAAAAAGCCGTGGGCTTAGAGGGTGTTTTGTTTGAGAACGAATACCGGTTCACCAAAAAACAATTGGCTCAGTTTTTCGAGGTTTCGGAACGTACCATTAATAAATGTTTGGCCAATAACGAAGCAGAACTGGCAAAAAACGGCTACGGAGTGCTCTCAGGTAAACGTCTGATAAACTTTAAGTTAGCTATTGAGAATCAGTTTGATCCTGAAATGGATTTCATGATCAAAACTGTACGATTGGGGATCTTCAATTTTCGTGCATTTTTGAATCTTTCAATGTTACTTATCGATAGTGAGAAAGCGAAAGAAATGCGCAGTACCATTCTTGATATTGTAATTGATACCATCAACAAACGAACAGGAGGCGGCACCAAATATATCAATCAGCGCGATGAAGATTTTGTTGTCAACTTACTCAGTGGTGAGCAATACAGAAAAGAGTTTACCGATGCATTGAGAGATTACGTTGCAATGGGTAACTTCAAATACATCGTTTACACCAATAAGATTTACTCCAGTATCTTTAAAGAAAATGCCGATGAGTACCGCAAAATCTTAAAACTTGATTCGACCGAGAATGTTCGTCACACCATGTACAGCGAAGTGCTGGATTTAATTTCAAGTTACGAAACAGGATTTGCCGATGTATTAAAAACTGCCTATCATCTTTTAAACAGAAAGTTAAGCTCAATTGAGGTGGATACTGAATTTCGTCAATTCGAACAACAAAAACTATGGGAGCCATTGCGGGAAAAAGCGCGTCAGAAAATGGCAAGCCGTGATTTGTGTTTCCGTGATGCCATCCATAAAAACCTTGAAGAATACATCAGCTCTGTCCCCAAAGAAGATTTCGACCGATTTTTAGGCGAGAAAAGCAAAGATTTAGCGCAACATCTGGAAGAATACAAAGAAGCTTTGAAACGCCTTAAAGAGAGGGATTAGCCATGATTCTGTACATCAGTCGTGAACAGGCAGAGATTACACATCTTAAAACCGTTGAACTTAGTGGAGGCGGTTCAACCGGAGTGATCAACATTGGTTATTTGGACAGCGTTTTAGAACACATTCAAAACGATGATTATTACCCCACATTTGAAGAAAAGCTGACTCATTTGGTATGGTCAATCAATAAAAACCATTGTTTTTCGGATGGGAACAAGCGATTATCCATTACTTTGGGTGTTCAGTTTTTAATTATAAATGGCTATTTGTTTTGTATCTCCCGATTTCTTCGAGATATGGAAAATATTAGTTACCATCTTGCTGCCGGAAGAATATATAAAGACTTATTGGAAAGGATCATAAAATCTTTTTTGGATGGTGAAAGTGATTTTGATGAGGATTTGAAATTTGAAATTTTTACAATCATATCCGATGAACCCATTGGGTTTGATGAACAGTCTTAGGATTGGAATAAAAAGCAAAAAACGCAGAACATCGAGGCTTGCGTTTTTCGATTTCCTTCCTTCGAATGAAGAATGAACTTAGTGCAAATATAGGATTAAATATGCAATGTTGATTTAAATATATAGCAATAAATAACATGAACGAGTTCGACCTTCAAGACAAATACCTCATTGACTTCTTTTGCCAAAGAGCAGATGGATTACAGTACAAAGAGGTGAAAGCCAATACGGTTTCACGCCATTTCTTTGTAGTGGAAGATTTGAAACAGTTTTTGAGCGAGACTTCTCTATTTAGGATTAAAAAAATCCATTGAATAACTATTCTACAAGCTTTTTTAAAATTTCCAATTCTATATCAGAATTAGCTTTAGAAGGAACTGGTCTTACCTGACACGCATATTTTCTGACTATATTAAAATAATCCACTTCTTTTTCAAATCGGTAAAATCTTGCTTGAATGATCGCAGCCCCCACTCTCAATTTTAATGCATTATTATTGTTGTTAGTTAATTCTAGTGATAAACATCCACAATAACCTGGTTGCACAATTGATGTGACTGATATTCCCAATCGGCTATAAGAACTACGTGCTGATCGGGACCCCTACACAATTACCCGGATCAGCATTTCATTCCAATGACCCATATTACCTATATTACGCATATTACATACCATGCTATTTTAGCATATATGAGTACTTGAGTTTGGTACTTCAATCCTGTTAATTATTAAAAATCAATCCAACAGGCTGTTAAATTAACCTGATACTGATTGATTGAACAAATGGTAAATATCAAGTCATTGAATTGAGAGGGTTAAAAGGTATCAGATGTAATATGCGTAATATCGGTAACATCGATAATATTGCACGTTTTTATAGATGCACAAATAAATCAGGGTTAATTAAAAAATAACTAAATTTGCTTAACTATTTTAAAAATCAAGGTTATGGCAACCGTTACAATTAAAATAAACAACAGTACCAAGAAAACCCAGTATTTGTTGGGTTTAATTAGTGAAATTGCTAAGGACGATAAGAACGTCGAGATTATTGATGAGGTGGGTGGCCACTATAACGAAGAATTTGTAAAGGAAATTCAAAAATCAAGATGATGTTTTGTTCATCAATGCCAGTGAGCATTTTGAAAAGGGCAAAAGACAAAACACCCTTAGAGAAGGCATAAATGGAGAACCCAACGACATTCAGAAAATTGTTGAGACATACCAGAACCGTCCCGAGCAAATAGAACGGTATGCACGTAGAGTTTCAATGAAAGAAATTGAAAACAACGGATACAACCTGAATATTTCGCGATATGTAAGTACATCAGTTGACGAAGTAATAATTGATTTAGAGGAGGTAAATGCAAAATTGGTTGCAATAAATGAGAGCATAAAAACAAATACAGACAAACACAATGAATTTTTGAAAGAGTTGGGTTTGCCTCCGATATAAAAAATAGTTAAAATGATAATAGCAGTAAACATTAGTCAAGAATTAGCAAAAGGAAAAACTGAACTACAAGCCACAGAAAGAGCATGGAGTTTGGACATTGAAAAATGTAGAGAACATGATTATGTTATTGGAGTTGTAAAAGGAAAAATTAAAGCTTGCTTTAAACTACTAAATGTCTTCCCCGATAATGAACTTGAGAAAAAAGTTGCATTCAACCTTGAACCATGTTCTGAGGAAACAGACCAAATGATAAGAAATTATATTAGAGATAATGATATTAATCTTGGCGGAATTCAACGTGGGAAGTACATTTAGTTATCCTACCTAACAAGTCGGCATTTGCAATCCGGATTGTTTAACTGAAGATCTTTGATCTGTTTTTTTTTAATGTTATTCTTTTTGAGGGATTAAAAATCCTTTACTAGAGAGTGAGGATTGCAAATCCTCACTAGCCGGGGAATCCAATATTACCACTTTTCAGTAGTTAAATGAATCTGGAAATTCGTATTTTTGAAACTGCAGAAGCTCAACTGTTATTATTACAACATAAAATTAGCATGATCAACATGAAAAAGTCAATTGCAATAATCTCATTACTAATAGTTTCATTGGTTGCTTTCGCGCAAAATGATTCTTTACGGATACTAAAAGCCCAAAAAGGCACTTATTTTTCGCTAAAGAGTTACAAGGCAAAACCATTGTCCGAATGGAAAACAACAAAAGAGCTTCTGCCTAAACCCATTTATGAAGACAACAAAATATTTGTTGAACTATATTACAAAGCATGGGAATTAGCTTTTAAAAACATTTATGAACCAAGTGACAAAAATGGTTTTGTATCTCAATATTTAGATGCTGCATTCAATAAAAACATGTTTCTATGGGACGGCTGCTTTATTACCATGTTTAGCAATTATGGTATACCCTATGTTCCGGGAATAGAAAGCCTGGACAATTTTTATGCAAAACAATTTCCAGACGGTGAGATTTCTCGGGAGATAAATCGTGCCACAGGTCTCGATTTTTCGGAGTGGGTTAACTGGGAGAATAAACCGTTGTTTACCCGTTGGGGATCAACCGTCAAAAATGGAAACGTTGTAACCAATGTTTCTGAACCTGTAGTATATATAAACAGGGAAGTTCCCCTGGAAAAGCCGTATTTGACATTAGATGCTTTAAATCATCCGATTTTAGCATGGGCCGAGCTGGAAAGTTATAACATTACCGGAAACCGTGAGCGGTTGAAATTGATTTATTTACCCTTAAAAAAATATTACGGGGCCTTACAAAGATTTCTGATGCAAGGCAATGGATTGTACGTAACTGATTGGGCAAGCATGGATAATTCGCCAAGAAACAGTTATATTTTAAAAGACGGAACGGGTATAGATATTTCATGTGAAATGGTATTATTCGCGAATAACTTAAAGGAGATAGCAAAACTTTCAGGAAATTATAAGGATACTGCTGCTTTCATTTCCGATGTGAATCATCTTTCCGGTATTATTAATGAAAAGATGTGGAATCCAAAAGAAAATTTTTATTACGATTTAACCAAAGATGAGAAATTTGTACCTGTAAAAACCATTGCAGGCTTTTGGACATTAATATCAGGTGTTGCTACTCCTGAACGGGCAGCACTTCTGGAAAAAGAGCTGAACAATAGAAAAACATTTAATCGTTTGCATCGTGTTCCCAGCTTGGCTGCCGATCAAAAATATTATTCGCCTTTGGGAGATTATTGGAGAGGAAGTATCTGGCCACCAACGAACACCATGATTATCCGTGGATTGGAAAAGTACAATTTGAATAAAACTGCATACGATATTGCCATGAACCACTTAAATAATGTGGCTGATGTTTATCGAAAAACAGGGACAGTCTGGGAGAATTACGCTGCTGACAGCATTCTTCAAGGAAACAATAGCAGAAAAGATTTTGTAGGGTGGAGTGGATTGGCCCCGATATTGTATTTTCTGGAATATGGCATTGGATTAAAACCCAATGCGGCCATCAATACCTTAACCTGGAATATCAGGGGTAGTAAAAAAGTGGGATGCGAAAATTATAGTTTCAATAATCACAGAACATCCCTGGTTGCTGAAAATGATGGATTAAATGGAAAAAGTTTTAAAATTAACATTATTTCTGATGGCAATTATACGCTGATTGTTAATCACAATGATGTGCAAAAAATAGTTGAAATTAAAAAGGGAGAACAAATTTTATCTTTTTAAAGCAATTGCAAAATGCCAGACAAGTCGGGTTTAGATGCTTCTTTGACAGGATCCCGATAGATCGGGAGAAAAGCAACTATTCGTGTTAAGTTCATCTGGAAAATTCCTCCCTGCGTTGATTTGTGAAATGTTGGTAACTACTCAGCTCTATTATTAAGCTTTTGCATAAGCCGTTAACTATTATATCAACATCCATGGCTGGATATTTCTCAGTCATGTAATGATAACTATAATTGGGTATTAGCATTTTAATAAGTAGCTTCTATCTCAGTCTGTTGATCAGGAATTCCTTTTTAGCGGCAGCAAGATTGATTGCAAAACGAATTGTATTAAATGGATTTCCTCCCTTTTTAATA
>Ga0209123_1001366_pt1 | contig 24474 bp, 16 predicted proteins | sample BarGraIncu00431A_FD_184500 | JGI IMG/M metagenome (GOLD analysis project Ga0209123, IMG submission 184500) | Arctic peat soil microbial communities from Barrow, Alaska, USA - Barrow Graham LP Incubations 004-31A (SPAdes) (version 2) | ecosystem: Environmental > Terrestrial > Soil > Wetlands >...
ATGGAAGAGCCAGCTTCGAGCTGCTACGAAGAAAAGTGATACTTAGTAAGGCCGGTTAAACATCACCTAAATTGATGAAGAACCAATTTGCTCCGGCGGAGACTGGATATTTTATCCGGCGTGTCCATCACACAGCAAGGCAAAGCCTACCAGTTGCTTGAAGTCAACAACGGCTCTGTCTTTTGTGTGTGTCTTTTAGGCGGTTTTATCAACTCATTATCATCCTTTATTGACGATTATGCTCCTGATGAGATCATTATGGAAGCGTCAGGGATGTCAGATCCAGTCAGTATTGGTCAGATATTTCAATCCCCAATACTAAAAAATAAGGTATTTCTTGGCTATTCATGAACCATTGTAGATGCGCAAAACTTTCATAAAGTTACTGCAATCCGTTCCAGATTGGAGCACCAAATCAGAATTGCCGATACCATTGTGGTTAACAAAAGCGATTTAGCCGGAGGCGATATAGAATTAGTTATAAATGCTGTCAAAAAAATCAATCCATTCGCAGTAGTTGAACGAAGTTCTTTTGCTCGTATTGGATTTGAAGGAAAGAAGAACCCTTTCGTGTTCTTTCCATCTGAAGAAAGCACGGAGAGTTGCAGACCAGATCTGCAATCGGTCGTTATAAAAACCAACAGTATCATTAGTCTGGAAGAATTGAAGTCATTTATTGAGTCTGTGAAAAATGATTTTATCCGATGCAAGGGTTTTGTGATTGCTGGTAAAGAAAAAAAGGTTGAAGTTCAGGGAATCTTTGATGATTACACAATAAAAGAAGTAGAATGGTTTACCGGATCAACAGAATTAATTGGAATAGGCCGATTTAGCGAAAACCAAAACTACACAGAAACATTCGAGAAATATTGTAACCAATGATCAGACAGTTTAATTTCAGCTTTGACGAATTGACTATTGATCAACAAGAAATCAGAAAAGTACTAACCTGAGTTCGATATAAAAAAGAGGTATATATTTGGAAAACATAAGGGTTGTTTGTATAATAAGACTCTCAAATACAATAATATACATTTAAAAACAACCCTTATGTTGATAGACTCAAAATTAGAGTATATTTTCTTCTATGCAGATGAATTTTGCAAAGATTTCAGTAAAACATTGGAGGGGGTTCAACTGCGCTCTGACAACTCTAAAAAGAGCCGGAATAAGCCTTGTAAACTCTCGGAATCAGAGGCAATGAGGATTTTAATCGCTTTTTCATTTAGGAGGTTATTGTAATATAAAACATTTTTATACTCAATATGTGCAAGTTCATCTAACAAATGATTTTCCAGAAGCTGTTTCTTAAAACAGGTTTGTTGAACTTCAGCAAAAAGCACTTTTACCAATGGATATATTTTTGAATATGATGAGATTAGGTTCCTGCACTGGAATATCAATTGTTGATGCAACAGCGCTGAGAGTTTGCAAAAATAAAAGGATCTTCAACCATAAAGTTTTTGATGGAATTGCACAGCGAGGAAAATCACTTATGGGCTATTTCTCTGGCTTTAAGCTGCATATGGTAATCAATTACAAAGGGGCGATTCTGAATTTTGTAATCACTCCTGGAAATGTCGATGATCGGGAACCATTGAAAAACAGAGACTTTCTGAAAAAAGTATTTGGGAAACTCTTTGCTGATAAAGGATATATTGGACAAGAACTCTTCAAACAATTATTCATTAATGGAATACAGCTGATTACTGGCCTAAAGAGGAATATGAAGAATTGTCTTATGTCGATAAATGACAAGATATTACTTAGAAAAAGATCTATTATTGAAACAATTAATGATGAATTAAAGAATATCTGTCAAATTGAGCATTCACGACATAGATCATTTGTAAATTTTCTTACAAACCTTATCTCTGAATTGTTAGCGTATTCTTTTCTTCCGAAAAAACCGTCAATTAAATATGATGTGGAACCTATTTATGGACAATTAGCTCTTTTTTAAAGTTTTGCTTATTTCGAACTCAGGTTATTAAGGTCTAAAGTTGATCCAGGCATCCTTTATCAATTGAGGTTGTGGTACAAACATAAACTTTTCTGGTTTTTCCTCAAATTGCTCGTAAATTGATTTTCCCGATTCGATCCCAAGTTGGGTATATATTTCAGGACATTTAACAATCAATTCTGAATCCAGATAATTTGGATTTTTATGCCACTCGATTTCGTCATTTTCTGCTATAACGGGAAACCAAGCCAATCCTTTATGGGCATGGACACCGTCGTATTCAAAACCAAATTCTCGGTCACACCAGGCACCAAAAGTCAGCGGTTGTTCCGGATCTGCACTGATGGTGGCATGTGCCCAATATGGGGGAACAATCACCACCTCTCCGGGATTGGCAACAACGGCGAAACATCGTCCCGGCTGATCGTTGGCCGTCTCCTGCATGTAAATGATGGCTTTGCCTGACCAAATTTCGTAAACTTCAGGAGTCGACCAGCCTGAAAGAGGCGAAATCTTGTGAATATGGCCCTGACTTCTAACCGGCTCATCGCCCAACCGTCCGGCAGCATAAGTTACCGCACCATATAGCAAATGAAGTTGCTCCAGTTGGAGAAGGTGCTCCTTTTTGCCCACATCCATCGCAATGGAATATACCGGATCAGGCCCGGCACACTGCGAATCGCGAAGACTTTTGCGAATGGAATCGAGGGTGCGGTTTTCAATTTCCGGACCAAAAACATCAGATCCGTATGCAAATCCCATTGGTCGGTTAGTTGGTTGGATATCAAAGCCGGGATAAAAATTCATCTTTTTGAAATGCTAAAATCTTACGTACCCTTTTAACGTGCCACATCTTTTACCTTCGCTTGATCCATAAGGACGAATGGTGTAGAGCCCCACTTTGGCCGGAACAATAAACACTTCGGCATAATGAACCACGAAAGGCTCAAAAGCGTGGGTTGGACTTTCAACAATCACTTCATCGCCTTCAACCAGACAAATGACATGAACCCCACCGCTGGTATGATGTTCAACCTTTTGTGTGAACCAATGACGGCGGGTTTCAATGAATTCCCTTTCATGCAAACCAGTTCGTTCTTCCATCCAGCCTTCGCCTTCGGCAATTTTTTCAATTCTGTTGACCAGATTATTGCGTGTCCATTCGGTGGTGCGATCCCATTGAATCACCCTTTTCCCATGTTCAATGTTGATTGGCCGGGGTTTTCCATCCATTCCCAAACGTCCCCAGTCCCACAATTTAAACGTAAAAATAAACGGCGTTGCACTGACTTCGAGAACCATACTACCCCTACCCGAACAATGGATTGTTCCGGCAGGAATCAGTACATGATCGTGCTTTTTCATTGGCCAGGTCTGCACATGTTTTTCGGCTTCGAATGGTTTTCCTCCAGCTTGTGCTTCTTCTAAATCAGCCAACATAGCTTCCGGATTCACACCTTCACGTAAACCGAGGTAAACAATGGCATCCTCTTTGGTCTCCATCATGTAATAGCTTTCGTCCTGCGTATAATGCAAGCCAAATTTCTCCTGAATGTATTCGGTAAGCGGATGAACCTGCAAACTCAAATGGCCGCCTTCCATCGTATCCAGAAAATCGAAACGAATCGGGAATTCGTCGCCAAAACGACCGTGAACCGGATCGCCCAGCAACTCGCGCGGATGACGGAAAACTAAATTAATCGACGGTATTTCAATCACATCGTTGCCGAACTTCAACAATAAACTGTTTTCTTCAGGAACACAGTTGAAACACCATGCATAATTGGGCACTGAAGCATCGAGATTGCAAACCTCTTTCATCCACTGACCGCCCCATGGCCCCGGATCAAAAAACGGCACTACGCTGAACGGTCGACTGCTTGCCAGTTCCAATCCTTCCAGTATGGCTTTCCCTTCAACCATTTTTGGCTGTCCGATTTTGTTCGTGTCGAGAAGAAAATCCCACTTGTCGAACAAGGTTTTTTTCAGACGGTCGCAAACCCGCCAATCCACAAAAAAACCTTGCTTGTAGAGTAGCATCCAATCTATGGTATCGCGGTTTTTAATACCAATATTATCTACCAGCTGTTTGCGCATGCGCAACTGAATTTCCCAACGGGCCATGTCTGCATATACCAGTAAATCCGGTTTTGGGCAAAGTAAAGCTGCACCACATCCGTAAATCACGATTATTCCATCTTCTGTTGCTTCAATTTCAGCCTGAATCGCCCAAACTTTTTCGGAATCGAAAAAGGCTTCCATTGTCAAGCGGGTCAGAAAACCAAAAATGCGGTCGTTGGTCACATCGGGGGAAACAAGTTTTTTGATTTCCTCCTCGGGAAACATGAAATTTTCTGCATGAATAAAACAGGTATAATTCAAACCATTCATCAAATTTGAAATCAATTCCTGATGGATCACGCCTTGATACGTTTCAACAACCACAATTTTCTTTGTTTTTTTTATTGAATTTATAGCCATATTCAATCCTGCCACAATCCCATCCCAACCATTAATTACTTTGTAAGCCTTGTTCTTTACTTCGACTACCGGATTGTTATTAAATTTTGAGGGCTTTTTTAAATACTTCATTGCTATAATCCTATCTATTTTTTCGATTTAATTTATTGTGCAATATTTAACGAAGAGCGAACCAGATAATCAGCCCCAAAAAGTGCTGAAGTGTTAATGTTTCGCGCTTCGAGCAACTTCACTTTTCCCCATGGTGTCCATGCGTATTGATTAATGCGAGTCTGCAGTTCAGGCAAAATGACTGAACCGCTTTTCATGATTCCTCCACAGATGATGATTATTTCAGGATCGAAAGCATGAATCATGCTAATTATTCCCGAAGACCAAACTGAGTAGCAATGATCCAATATTTTCAATGCCAAGCAGTCGCCATTTTTTGCATTTCGGAATAAAGCTTCGTAATCAAGCAGATTTTCGAGCTTTAGCGAACTCAATTCATGACCTGGATTTGTCCGGATCAATTCGGGCAATCTCCAGGTTGAAGCTTCTGACTCCATGCAGCCCTTATTTCCGCAAGTACAAATCGTTCCGCGGTGGTTCACAGTGAAGTGTCCACTCAGGTTTCCCGCCTGAAAATGTTTGCCTTTCAAAAATTTTCCTTCAATCAACACCGCCGAACCGATACCAGTTCCCAATGTAACCATCACGATGTTTTCACATCCTTGTCCGGCACCATATTTCCATTCACCCAGTAAGGCCATGCGCGCATCGTTTTCTGCAAAGAGTGGCCAGTTCCATTTCTCCAACGCCCATCCGACCAGATCGGTATCTGGGCCATCATCGTATTTTTGATTGGTTGAAAGAATTCTATTCTTCGATGAGTCGACCAGCCCGGCAAACGAAAAACCAATACCAAACACATCAGCTGGCAACAGTTGATTGGCTTGAAGCATTTTGTTGACCGCTTTTACCAACTCCGGGAGCTGAGCTTTCAGTCCGGAAGCTGATTGTGCTTTGATTTCTGTCTGGTCAATCAATAGACCACTTTTCAATAATCCTATTTTAATGATTGTTCCGCCTAAATCGATGGCAACGGTATGGTTCATAATATTTTTGTGATTATCTAATTACTTCGCTGAAATGTTTTTCCAGTTCTTCCAGCGTTTTTCCTTTGGTTTCAGGTACATATCGCCAAACATACAGGAGATTAGCCAGACAAATCAATGCAAAAATCAGGAAGGTAATACCCCCACTCAGTTTTTCGAGCATGATGGGAAAAGTGATGGTCACGATGGCGCAGGCCATCCACAGTGATACGATGGCAATCGACATGCCTTTACTCCGCAATCGGTTCGGGAATAATTCGGCGGCCACCACCCAAAGTACAGGCCCCAAAGAGGCTGCAAAAAAAGCAATATATCCGAGAATAAATACGAGCACCATAACACCGGATGTTTGCTTCGTAAAAAACAAAACCGATAGTCCTGCAAGCATCAGTGTCATACCTGCAGAGCCAAATAAAATCAATAGTTTACGACCAAACCGATCGATCAAAACCATGGCAACCAAAGTGAAAATCAGATTCGTACCACCAATAGCAATTGTCTGTAATAAGGCCGAACCATTAGACTGACCTATATTGGCGAAAATCTTAGGGGCATAGTACATAATAGTGTTGATTCCGGTAATCTGCTGAAAAACTGCCAGAATAATTCCGATAAACAGAAGCGGTTTGATCTTTGGGGCAAGTAAATCGCGATAAGTTGATTCTTCCTGATTCAGCAAGGTTTGTTGAATTTCCTTTAATTCTGAACGAGCGAATTCTTTTCCTGAAGTTTTCTGCAACACCTTAAGGGCTTCGTCGTTTTGATGACGGGCAACCAGCCATCGCGGACTTTCCGGAACAAAAAACAAACTGAAGAACAACAATACTGCCGGAGCAGCCATTACCAGCAACATCCAGCGCCAATTGTTTTCGCCCGTATCCACTAATAGGTAATTACTGAAAAAAGCGACCAAAATACCAATCACGATGGCCAGTTGATTCAACGAAACTAATGTTCCACGGTATTTTGCCGGAGCAAGTTCCGCAATATACATAGGCGAAAGGATTGACGCTACTCCGACGGCCAAACCTCCCAAGATACGTGCAGTAATAAAAAATACAAGCGAATGGGAGGACGCACTTCCGACAGCTGAAACGAAAAAGAGCATGGCCGCCAGCATCAACATCTTTTTTCGGCCGTACCGGTCGCCTGCTTTTCCGGCCAGAAAAACCCCGGCGATACAGCCAAACAGCAAACTGCTCACAGCCCAGCCTAATCCGGCTTCGGATAAGCCAAAGTACGGCTGAATAAAATTGATAGTCCCGGAAATAACTGCTGTGTCAAAACCGAACAAAAGTCCGCCGAGCGCAGCGACGATGGATATTAGAACGACGTATGATTTCATTGTTTTATTTAGATTTTGGGTGTCAAGTATCAGGCATCAAGTATCTAGAAAAATCACATCTTGATACTTATTTCTAATTTATCCTTCAACCAGCTTCGGTTTACCTTCAATTTCAACCAGTCGGCCGGAGAATCCGTTCGAGGCAATTTCCTCATAATTATGGCCAGCATCCGATATCCAACAAGCACCAAAAATCAAGGGAGTTTTACCTGTATTTGCAACTCTATGTGCAATAAAACTCCCAATATAATGAAGACTGCCTGGGAACATTCGCTCTGCCCAGGTACATCTGTTTGAATCCATTAATATTAGCATACCGTCACCTTGAACACCCCAGTAATATTCAGCCCTGTCAGCATTTGCATGAAAATGACCTCTTGTCATAAAATATTCTTTTCCTATTTTTCCAGGCTGAATGGTAGTTGTACCGAAATACAAACCTCCAGGTGTTCCTTCTTTCACCGGTAAGTGAGCTTGGACTTTATATACTAACTTCTCTAGATCAAGTTTATTGAAAGCATCATCATCACCAAACACACCTTTCAAGTGTTTGATTCTTTTCTCGGAATTCATAATTCCTTCACCTTGAAGGTACCCACTCTCGGGCTGTAATGATTGCGACGGTTCAGATATCGAATTATGCATCATAAAATATTTATATTTAATTAATTTAATTCTTCACTACTGGAGAAGAAATCGCACCATTCTCCCGTATGTTGGAAAGCAGGTTTAATGCTTCTCTGAACAATATCGAAATTCCCAATAATTGTAACATTCATGTCTTGCAAATTTAGATGAAAACTTTTAGTAATGTCATCGATGGAATATCGAAAATTTTTTGTGGAAAATATTTCATATTTCTGATTCAAATGAATAATAGCGGCATATACATCGTATAATTTTTTTCGTTCTGGGTCGCTATAGTATTATATTCCGTTTATACTATTGAAATTCAATTATTTAATTAACAATATAACGGACCATTTATATAAAAATGCGATTTCAAAATGTGAGATAAAAATGAGGTTATATTACCAATTTTATGTCCCTGTAACTAATAACAGACTCCCCATTAAATTGAATTTCGGCTTTCATTTCGTAAATACCTTCCAATTTTGGAAAATCAATGTTAAAATTAAATGTCTTAGAATCATAAGAGGCTATGCTTATTTCTTTTTGTTGTGTAAAATAGATTTTACCATTTTTTTGAAATGTTAATTTTAGTTTTCCGTTATAGGATTGCCCAAGATCGTTAATTACATATATCGGAAACGATAAATTGCCACCGACTTTATAAGACCGATCCCATGCATTATCTATCATTAATCCAATTGGAGAGAATGCCGGGCGTACATATTTATAAAATAAAGGATCGAATTTTAAATTCTTTATATCAATCCAAAAATCTGATGTTTGTCCACGAGGGAAAGTTGACCTTGAATATCCTAATCCACAAAACTGATATATAGCTGTTGCTTGGCGATGTGCTCTCCAATATTCGGTTATCATAGCTAAATGCTTGGCATAAATTTTGCGTCTTTCGGTTGTGGTTAGATTTTTTCCCCAAATTACATATACTGAATCAGTCAAAGTTGTTGGCGTACCGTCCCTGTTAAGCCAATTATATTCGTATTCATTGATAATGGTTGGATTGTTGAAAACAACACTGTCTTTATATTTTGTAGTATTTACATCGTAATGAGGTCTTCGAACTACTCCTAAAAGAAATTTTAAATAATCCTTATTAGAAGCAAGATTGGCTCCATAGATATTATTAATACCAAAAAAATAGGGATGTGCTTCCAATGGATCCGTTGGAGACTGTGGATCATCCCATCCGTTTTGCCAGGGACGATTAGATAAATCTAGATGTCGACACATTTGAATAGCTTTACCTATCTCCTCATTTAGTGTTTCATTTTGGGCATCCCAGATGACTATGGAAGGGTGATTCCAACTTTCCCGCATTCGTCTTGAGTACTCATAAGCCAAATGCCTTGCCTTTATTTTTTCAGAGCAGCCCCATAATGGATACTCATCCTGAATAATAAAACCCAAACTGTCTGCTATTTCATACCATCTTTCGGGAGGATAACCTATGCAATAGCGCATTCCATTCCAGTGCATATCTTTAAATTTTTTATGCAGATCAATTACCCATTTGTTGTCCCACGGTAATCCAGCCCTTTCCTGATCTTCAAAAAAACGAAAGATTGTTACATTTGTGCCCCTTGAATAATATGGCTGTTCATTTAACAATGCGATCTTACGTACTGGATCAAAACGGAAAGAACGCATACCGAATCGTGTCTCTTTCTTATCTCCAGAAGTAATCAGGGAAAGATTATATAAAAAGGGAATTTCCGGTGTCCAAAGGTGAGATCCATTCATGTCTATTTCAAAGTCTAAAGCCGAAATATTGTCTTTTTGAGTTTTCTTTGCCCGTGCAATACCTTTAGCATAAACTTTTCCGGATTTTAATTCCTTAACCACATAGTTTAAATCGAAATCAGAGTAATTATCCGTCAGGATTTCCGCAACCACCCTTAATTTTTTATTAATAACATCAGGAGCAACTTGTACATTTGATATAAATGGTTTATTCGAAAGAGACAATTCTACATTATCGTAAATACCTGGTATGTAATGCAGTTTTTCATAGTCACTACCGTTTGGAATAGTATCAGGAAGTTCATGTAAATTTCCTACTCCAATAACAATTTCATTTGCCTGACCATGGCTATTTAAGTAAGGCTTTAAGTCATAATAGGATGGAGTAAAACAATAAAAGTTCTCTCCTACCATTTTTTTATTTACATAAACCTTTGTGTGGTATTTTGCTTTGAATATCTTCAATTGAATAAGGTCATAGGCATTACTTTTCAACTGAAAACTACGCCTGTACCAATACCATCCATTCTTGTAAGAACAACCAAGTGTATCTAATGCAGGGATAGCCATATCAACCAAACCGGGAACCGCGACCTTTGAGGTGTATTGTTGGGGAAGTTCTCCCGTGGTTTTTGCAATTCCCCATTGTCCGTTCAATACAACCGTTGTGCGATTTATAATTTTAGGTTGACCTAATGCATTCAAATAAGAGGTTAAAATGAATAAACCCAGAATAATCTTTCTCATGATGGATTGTTATTTTATATTATGTTTATTTTTCAGTATTATTTACTACTTGTTCCATAATAAGAATTTGCATTTACTAATTGAGTTTTCGGATTCCTTGTATTTACTTTCTAAGTAAAGTTTTAACGTCTTATTCAATCGTAAATTCACGAATGCTTTTAATTGTATCTCCCTTGTAAACGATTGCTGCTTCCAGGCGGCAGTACCCCTTTTTATCGGGCACAAACAACGGAATATTTATAACTTTTTGCTGGAGTCCATCCAGCCTATAGGAAGCAGATTTGTTGAAAACAACCTCATTCCCATTGTAAATCACCAACTTAATGGAATCTTCAACCCTTTCGTAAGTATCATTGATCAGGTATACCGGGATAGTAAGTTGCTGTCCTTTTTTCATGCTTTTGTCCCAGAAATCAGCCATAACGGCAACAGGAGAAAATGCCTGTTTTATATATTTGTAAAAATGGGGTTCAAATATCAGGTTTTTGATATCTATAAAATGATCGCTGGTTTGTCCGCGTGGTTTATCAGGCCTGGAATATCCCAGTCCACAGAAATGCATCACAGCCCCCGCCTTACGATGTGCCCGCCAGTACTCGGTCAGAATGGCCAGATTTTTGGCATACACTTCAAACCTTTTTTCAGGCGTAATTGCATCAGGAAATAAATTAGCATAAATATTATCAGTGAGTGTGGTGGTCGAACCATTCCGGTTGAGCCAAATCCATCCATATTCATTAATGATGATCGGATTTGTATAAATTTTTCCGTCGGGTGAAGGTGAGTGGTCATTGGGGTCGTTTCGCGGAATTCGTATTTCCTGAAACATTTCTTTAAGATACCCTTCCTTGCCCGGCTTCTTCGTCCAATATTGATTGAATAGATAGGGATGGGATTCGATCACATCCTGGTGCGATGCGGGAGCAGCCCACCCATTGTCCCACGGACGGTTAGAAAGATCGGATAATCGTGCAAGTTGAATTGCCTTTGCGGTGGTATCGTTTACCGATTCGTTCTGTGCATCCCAAACGACGACACAGGGATGGTTCCATCTTTCGCGCATCCATTCCCGGTACTCAACCGAAAGTTGCTTTGAAGTAATCTTTTTCAACAAGACTTCAAAACCACCTTTATCACCTGTCCAGACCGGGAATTCATCCTGAATTAAAAAACCTACGCTATCAGCAATTTCATACCACCTTTCAGGCGGAAACCCAATACAGTAACGGATACTATTCCAGTGCATATCCTTAAATCTGTCATGTAACTTTGTGACCCATTTTGAATCCCACGGTAAACCATTCCGGCTAGGATCTTCAAAAAACCGGAAAATGCACACATTGGTGCCACGCATGTAGTAAGGTTTGTTATTCAGTAAAAATACTCCGCTATCCTTGCTTGTTTCAAAAGTACGCATTCCAAAACGTGTACTGGAGTTATCGCCGGAAGTGCTGAGCTCAAGATCATACAGAAAAGGATTTTCTGGTGTCCATAATTGACAGCCATCCATTTTCACTGTGAATTCGACCCTTTTGCGATCTGACTCTTCTTTAATGTTTGGCTGAACCGATCCTTGCACAATCACTTTTTTCGAAACGGATTCACGAACCACATATGAAATATCAGTTTTCTGATTAGTCTTGTTGGTTTGAATTACGGCCAATATGCGCAGTTGTTTATTTTTAATATCCGGCACCGTCTGAACATTGGAAATAAACGGATAACCTGACATGATGAGTTTTACATTATCATATATCCCCGGGATGTATTTGGTCTTCTCGAAATCACCACCATTTGTCACCGTATCAGGAAGATTATCCCTGCAACCTACAGCAATTACGAGCTCATTTTCCTTGTTGCCCACATTCAGAAAGGGTTTCACGTTAAACACCGATGGAGTAAAATTGTAAACATTCTCACCGACCAGTTTTTTGTTCATATAAACCCAGCAATGATATTTTGCTTTGTTGATTTTCAACTGTATTACATCGGCTTTCAAATCCTCCACTGTGAAAGTTCTTTTGTACCAATAGATTGAATTGTTATAAGCAGTATCCTGTTCGTCGAGTTTGGGATTCGACATATCAACTAATCCGGGAACAGACACTTTGCTGATATATTCTGATGGCATTCCCTCAAAGGAGTTTGTTTTTGCAATTTCCCATTCTCCATTCAAGATAATTTGTTTTCGATGATCAACTTTTTGATGACAACTATTGACGAATAATAAAATAAGAGTTCCGATAATTAAATTTTTCATTTGTCTATTTTTTTGGTTCATTATAAATAGTTAATCCATTTTATTTCGCAGACAATTTAATCAGGAAATCAGCGCCGTACAAAGCAGCTGAATCCTGGAATTTAGCCTCAACGAGTTTTACTTTTCCCCAGAGTGACCATACTGCCATTCGCCCAACAGTGCCATCCGTGCATCGTTTCCGGCAAAAAGAAGGCAGTTCCAATTAAATTTTGCCCAGCCAGCCAGATCGGTTTCCGGGCCATCGTCGTATTTCTGATTGGTTGAGATAATTTTGTTTTTATGAGAATCAACCAATCCGGCAAATGAAAAACCTATGCCTGACAAATCATCTCCAGAAAGTTCATTGGCTTTCAGCAATTTATTAATGCCAGCTTCGAGTTCCGGAAGCTGACATTTTTTTATTATTGTTCCGCCCAAAATGCGAGCAATCAGGAAGAAAATAAGTGATTGTGCTGAAGCACTGCCAACCGCAGAAACAAAAAATAGTAAGGCGGCAAGCATTAAAACTTTTTTCCGTCCATAGTGATCGCCTGCTTTTCCGGCAATGAAAACTCCTGCAATACATCCAAATAACAAGCTGCTAACTGTCCAGCCGACTCCCGCTTCCGACAAGCCGAAATAAGGCTGAATAAAATTGATGGTTCCTGATATAACTGCAGTATCGAACCCGAACAAAAGCCCACCCAATGCAGCTACTATTGATATTAGAACAACATATCCTTTCATGGATTTATGATTAAAATAATTCCAACCTCCAAGTGAAAATTCTTGAATTCAGAGTCTCGAATTCAAATACAATTAAAGTTTTACATTTCTTGTTGGTTCCGAAACGGTTTTTCCTGGATGATAAATCAATTTCAAATATTGTTTTTGGTTATGTCTATTAATGATGATACTAAATCTTCAAAAGGTTAGATGCAACCGTTTAACAATTTTAGTTTATCAGTTTATTCAAATGTAATTTCCCGAATACTTTTTACCGGCTTCTCGCCCTTTTTTTCCAAAAGAGCAACTACAGTATATAGCCCAGATTTTTGCGGAGTAACGCATGAGATGGTAAGCGACTTTTTACCATAAGAAGGGATTACGAAATTCGATGATTTGCGGTTAATTACTTTTCCGTCTATCATAATCTGTAAACTGACAATTCCTTTCCATTCAGGCTCCAAATCATTTATTGCAATAATTCTGAAGTCGTGAGTTTTCCCAGTTTCAATTTCGTTTCCCCATTCATCAAGCATGAGTCCAACGGGAGCAAACGCATCCGGCATGTATTTCAGAAATTCACTTTCATACTCTAGCTTTTCTACATTTAAAAAATGATCGCTAGTTTGGCCATCACTCCTTGAATATCCTAAAGCAGTGAAATGCAATACACCCGCAACTTTCCGATGACAACGCCAGAATTCTGTTTCCGCTGCAGTATACATTGCATATAGATGCCTACGTTGAGCAACTATAGAATTTTCACCTAATAAATTTCTATAAAGTTTTTCCGTTAACGTTGTAGGACTTCCATCCCTGTTCAGCCATAACCAACCATACTCGTTAATAATCACCGGAAAGTTTTCATTATTATTAAATTGATTCCCTTCCGGTATGACATTTACTTTCGAAATATCTTGTAATTTAAAATCAGGATTTTGAAAATGATAGGGATGTGATTCATAAACATCGCCTGGAGCACGATGGTTTGAATAACTGTTATCCCACGGGCGATTTGAGAGATCAAGATTTCTTACTTGCCAAACTGCTTCGCCAGTTTCATCAGTATTGTCATTTTCACTAAAGGTTTCGTTGCTGGCATCCCATATCACAATCGAAGGATGATTCCAACTTTCCTGCATCCATTCAGTATATTCTTTAACTAATTCGTCTGCTTTTAATTCTTTTGGCCAAACAGTCCAACCTTTCCCTCCATACCATACCGGGAATTCGTCCTGGATAAGAAACCCCTCTTCATCTGCAATCCGATACCATTCCTCCGGAGCCAGGCCAATACAATAACGCAAGCTATTCCAATGAAACTTTTTGAAACTCTTATGTAGATTACGCACCCAATTTGAATCCCAAGGCAAATCTTTACACGTTTCATCTTCAAAAAAGCGATAAAGTGTAACATTGCTCCCTCTCATAAAATATGGCTTACCATTTAAAACAGCCTTTTTTGTTAGGGGATCAAAATGAAATTCCCTCATTCCAAAACGAGTAGTATATTCATCTGCTTCAGTATTTACTTCCAGATTATATAAGAAAGGATCTTCCGGCGACCAAAAGCGGCAGTTCTTGATTGGAATTTCAATATCCAATACCACGTCTTTGACGTAACCTGCAAGTTTTATTTCTTTTTCCAAAACTCCCACTACTTCTTGGGATTTTGCTTCTTTTATAGTAATAGTTACATTTGAAGTTTTAGCTTCACCTGAATTTTCTAAATTTATTTGAACCTTAACTTGTTTATTGATTATATCCGGAGCTGTTTGTACCCGATTGATATTAGGTGTTCCTGAAAGTATCAATTGTACATTATCATAAATCCCTGGAATATAATGTTCTTTCTCAAAATCAAAACCAGTTGGTATTGATAAAGGAACTGCATTCCTCGATGAACCAACCCTTACAATAATTTCATTTGAGCCCTCTTTCAGGACATCTTTCACATTAAAGAAACCAGGAGTAAAACATGGAAGATGATCTTCCAAATCTATTCCGTTTAAGAAAACTTTTGTTCCAAACATTGACTTCGCAATTTTGAGTGTAGCTATTGCCGATATTGCACCTTGAACTGTAAAGGTACGGCGATACCAAAAAGCCTCTCTTAAGGGATCATATTGAGAAATACTCCGTCTATCCTCTACTTTTGGACCAACGTTTTTAAATGCGGGAGTAGCTAATGAAACCAAGCCTGGAACTTGAACTGTGTGATCAAAGCTTTTTGGAATAACATCTTTTGTGCCTTCAGCGATTTGCCAGGTTCCGTTTAATGAAATTGTTTTTCTTTTTAAAGAGCTTTGAGTATAAGCGAATGAATTAAAGGCTAAAATACATCCGACCATTACAATGATTGCCTTCGATTTTATTTTATTCATAATATTTGGTATTTATAAAAATAAAAAAATTGGATTATTCCCATTTAAGCACTACCGTTTCACCTGGGGCTATTGTTAAGAGGTGTTTTGCCGCATCCCATCCTTCTCCATATAATAATATTGCCTTATCGGTTTTGGAGGAAATAATATCAATCTTTTCCGAAAGGTTATTCCCATTAACGATCACGGTAATATAACCTTCTGGCGTCTTTAATGTATGCATATAGCAATCTTCATGCAAAGCATTAAAACGGAAAGGAATATTTTTAGTTGCAAGCTCAGTTTCTTTTCTAAGTAAATATGCGAGACTAGTATCACTTTCCACCCATGCACCAATATCTATCATGGCTGGGATCCATAATACACTTCCTCCCCCATAATTATTCCTTATCGCAATAGGTTTATCACCATACGTACCGACTACTTTTCCGGTTCCCGGAAGTATTTGCATATACCACATCTGAACTGGAAATAAATCTTTATATTCATCTAATTTTATTTTGAAATTCTCTGATTCTGAAAAAATCTCCTGCATAGAACCACCAAAGGTTCGTTTTAAAGGAAATTCTCGGTTTACTACCCATGTCTTTTCATTTTCGTCAAATAATCCTGTTAAACCAGTAGCTATAACCTTATTACCATTACTAACAAATGTTTCAATACTCTTGATATCTTGCATCGTTAAACACCTTACATCAGCTAATATAACAACTTGATTCTTTTCTTTTGTTTCCCAATTAAATTCAGTATTTATTGTTACTTGTACAGGTATTCCTTGTTGCATCAAGGCATTATAACATGCCATAGCTGCTTTTTGGTGTGCCATCGCATTTACTGCGTCAACCTTTGAATTGCGCTGCTTACGTTCCTGTAACAATAGAGTTTGAGGGCTTATTATAACTGTTATTGGAGATGAAATTGGTTTCGCACTGGTAAAATCACTTTGATTAGACTGAATTATGTTTGCAATTTCTGCTGCTTTTTTCATTCGCGCTGAAGGATTTTGCTGGAAATCAAGCATTGCCCATTCTGCTGATTCATTACCCTGCATTCGATAATTCAAACACCAAAAAATAATCCTTTCTGCTCCTGATCCAATAGATGTCCATACCCACTGAGCAATATCTTTTGGAGAAGGACACATAATGTATAAATTATTTCCGGCCTGCAATTCAGAAATCCAATAAGGCACTTTAGGTATTTCGTTTGCAACACCATACAATAAATCATTTTGCCATGAAGCCGCTAACCCGTATTTATTCCTGGGAACAAACCCAAAGCTCCAGCTCGGATGCATTGAAGAACCAAGGCTGTTAATTTCTTTTTTCATACCCACTAAATCATAATGAGCTAAAGAATTAAAAACGCCTGGAGGATTTGTGTGAAACAAATGTACCTTATCATATTTTCTAACTTCTTCACCCAACCAGCGTATCTGATCGTTTACATGGCTTGTCCAGAAATTAGACCAATCGTAAAAAGCGGTTTGCCATACCCATCCGCCTTGCTTCCACCTATTATCATATGCTATATCATTAAAAGAAGGAAAATAACTTTGCCATGATTTATTTAAAGAATCGATATTCACATATTTAATTTCCAACCATTTTTTAAACTCTTCAATAGCAAATGTGTCCACATGGAGATCTCCACTGGGTTCATTATATAACCACCAAGAGTCTAATGCCGAACTGTTTTTAAAACGTTCGACTACCTTTTTAATATAATTTTTTGATCTTTCTCTATACTCCTGCTTCTCATACATAAGCATGTTATGTGTAATGTAAAAAAAATCCTTCCCCCAAAAAAAAGGTGGGGAATTTGGAACAAGAGTTGCAGTTATTTTAACTTCATACTTCTCAGCCGCCTTAAATAACGCATCATACAACGTAAAATCCCATACATCTGGTTTTGGTTCAAGATAATTCCACATCATGAACACCCGTACAAAAGGCATTTTATTATCAGACAATACTTTCACCCAATGATCAACCTGTTGAGGAGTTTGTCCAGGCTCCAAATATATTTCTGCGCCTAATTGTGGCAATCTCTGAACCTGGGCATGAAGATCTGGATTCATTATAAAAATGAAAACTACCAACAATACTCTAAATCTAAATATAAAGTACATAATAATATATTTTTTAATGACATGACAGTTTCTAAAATCTACTTCAGAATTCTGGCAGGCTAAATCCTCATATTGCTATGATGTCGTACATTAAAAGAAATCTACTTTTCTTAAGGCTCAAGCCATAGTATTTAACCATAGGACTTCGATACTGATTAGAACCAGCACCTATGCACCGGTTCTAATCAGCCTTATCGAATACAAGTTCTAACTTGCGTTATTCATGACACTCAATATCCTGGATTTTGTACCAAAACATCTGGTTGAAGGTCAATTTGATGTCGAGGAATGGGCATATATTTAGCTTTCTCAGTAAAAATAGCTCCTCTCATTGTATTTCTAATTCTTAAATCATTTGTAGCAAATTTATTAAGTATAGCAACCATATCTACTCTAAAATCTGGATTGATATGTTTATCCCACCTTCGTAGATCAAAAAAACGTAATCCTTCTGTTGCAAATTCAAGACGCAGCTCCCATTGAACACCACGCATAGCTTCCTTTTTATTTTCAAAAGGTGGATAGAGCCCTATTTTGTAATTAGCTGCAGGTTGTGTCCAATCCACATCGCCGCCGGTCATATAAGCGGCATCAGTAGTTCCCGCACCCCAGGGATAAGTCGCAGGAGGAAATATGTGAATAAGTACTTTTCCCATAACAACCTCTTTTCCTGATCTTTCGCGAATCATATTTACATAAGTACGTGCTAATTCCAAATTGCCATCAGATGCTGCAATCTCAGCCCTCCATAGCAATATGTGGCCTAGTCGTAGATAACGGTAATTATTAGCATTGACTCCTGACATCCATCCTGTTGCTGTGGACAATTTACCACGTTCATTTTTATAATAAATTGGTTTAGAAACAGGCTGATAAGGTCCTCCAAAAGGCTGATCACGTATCCAACGACGACCTGGGTTAATACCCCAGTCGCGATAAGGAATTCCCCGACGACTAATAGTCCAATCAAGGCGGGGATCTACCTTATCTTCGAAGGGGATGAACTCGGTAGTAGATTCAATACCCTGATCATTCTTAAGATCAACATCGTTAAAAGTATTGAACATTGGCAGCCCATTTTCATCAACCTTGTATGCATTAACAAGGTTTTGTGAGGGTTGGTGGAAACCACAGCACATACCCATTTCCCCAGGGTAAGGGTAGTTTAATCCTATACCCATCTCACCATTCGGAGAGCCATCTGCACCGCCATTCACACTAGCCTGAATCTCAAAAATTGATTCTGCATTGTTGTTAGTTGCTATCCTGTAGTTATCCATGAAATTAGGCATTAGATGATACTTGCCACTACTGATGATATTATCCAGCAGTGGTTTAGCTTTATCATAATCCAATTCTTGCATATAAGCCTTTGCAGCCAGTGCCATGGCAGCATATTTGGTTGGACGCCCCGGATCTTTCTGTGTTTCAGGTAGATTATTCCATGCATATTCTAAATCATTTATAATATGCTTCAGCACCGCACCTTCAGGGTTTACATTAGATACCTTTGCAGGATCTTCAGTGTCTTCTGTTATGATAGGGATATTTTTGAACACTAACCATGCTTCTAAATTGAAAAAGGCTCGTAAAAAATATATTTCACCTCGTATCCTATTCCCTGTTGTTTCATCTAATCCTTTCGTTTTGTTCAATATTTTTAATAATGAATTGCATCTGCTAACACCCGCGCCCAAAGTGCCGCTCCATTTTTCAGAAGGGTAAGGGTTGTCGGGAAGCATTTCCCATCGTTCAATTGAATTTAGTGGTACTTGGTCTGTAAATTCAGACCCTTTGTATGCATCATCCGACATAACCGAACCATAAACCCAATTTTGGATAGATGCTCCCCAATCAGAAACTGGAGACACACCGCTGATAACTGCATATGTTCCAATAAGTAATGCATTAATTCCTTTCTCATTGTAGAAGATATTTTCAGATGTAGAACCCATCGGCTCTTTTTTCAGAAACTCTTCTGAACAAGAAAAAGACATAGTCAATAAAAAAATTGCAGCTATTATTATCGATTTTTTTTTCATAATGTTCTATTATTTAAATCAAAAAAATTAATCATAATCCTATGCTAATACCAAAAATGATCTGACGCGGAGTAGGCCATGAACCAAAATCCAGTCCCATTCTATCAGCCGAAGTGTTCAATTCTGGATCAAGTCCGCTGTAATTAGAAATCGTAAAAAGATTAGTAATCTGGCTATAGATACGCAAATTTTGAACATGAAGCTTGCTATTAATATTATTGGGGAAATTGTATCCAAGTCTCAGGTTTTTAAGCCTTAAGAAAGAGCCATCCTCAATGAATGCCGTTGATGGCTGAATTGAACCTTCATTCAGGTCATGAATAGGAAGCTTCGCATTTTCATTGTTTTCCAGATAAGGACTTCCCCAAGATTTATAAAGCGCATCTTTACTATAATTACCATCAAACATACCAAAGTCAATATTTCGGCGTGCAAGGTTAACCATGTCGTTTCCATAGCTTCCATAGAAAAACATATTGAGATCGAAATTCGCATAACTCAAATCAATGTTCAATCCTCCAGTAAAGTCGGGGTGCGGATTACCGATATAGGTCATATCCAAATCATTAACAACACCATCATTATTTATATCACGATATTTATAACGGCCTAGTTTATTATAATTGCCACTTTCTCCAAATGCTTTTGGGGAATTATCTACTTCTTCTTGGGTTTGAAAAATACCATCAACTATATAACCATAAAACTCAGGGAAAGATCTCCCTTTGGAAGTTCGTAAATAATTGATTTGACGATAGTCCCCCATGACAACCTCCTCATTAATTTTATCAGAAAGTTTTACTATCTTGTTCGCATAACTGGAAATTGTTGCATTTAAACTATACCTAAATTTGTTATCAAATGCAGTATTACTGTATCCAAGTTCAAAGTCAAATCCGACATTTTTCATCTCTCCGATATTCACATAAGGAGCTGTTGCAATACTCGTTACTACTGGAATGCTTAGTCGATAAAGCATATCTGCAGTATTCCTTTGCCATATATCAACTGACATATCTAAGGTTTTGTGAAATACTTTCATATCCATCCCAAGGTCAAATGTTTTTGTTGTTTCCCAACCAACATTTTGGTTACCTAATGCCAAAGGCATAAAACCAGAAACTAAACTTGTATTGGTTCCGCGAATATCATAAGAAGCGCTTGTCATATCGGGTCCAAATGTTGAGAAAGTATTATAATCGCCTATTCTGTCATTTCCTGCTATTCCCGCCCCAAATCGTAACTTGAAAAAGTCGAGCCAATTTTTTGTGTTTTTTAAAAAATTTTCTTCTGAAACAATCCAGGCAACTGATCCGGCAGGAAAGGTAGCATACCGATTGTTTACACCAAAACGTGAAGAGCCATCTCTGCGTACTGTTGCCTCAATAATATATTTCCGCATCAAATTATAATTTACACGTCCAAAAATTGAGAACAATGACCATTCAGAACTTGATCCCGAAATTATTTGATTGCCCTCTCCTGCTGATAGTTGCATGTAGTTAGGTTCTAATGAAAAATAGTCGTCTCTTGATCCATTCATCCAATCATAGGTACTTGCTACCGCTTCCGTACCTAAAATGACATTCAGTTTGTGGATATCTGAAAATGTAGTGTTATAATCAACGGTATTACTCCAGTTCCATTGAAATGAATTATTACTTGCTCCATAAACTGCAGGTTTGAGTTTTATAAAATGTTCCGGAGCAGGGAATGTTCTCGTAAGAATAGTATTTTGCCCATAATCATAACCAAACAGACTTTTCAGAGTGAGACCTTCAAGGATCTTAGCCTCTGCAAATAAATTGCCAAGTATTCGAAATTGATTATTTTTATTATCTTTTGCACGTTCAAGTTGTGCTACAGGATTGTTAGATTCGCCCAAATTTCTTGCTTTTGTTCCAGCGTAATTACCTTTTATATCATAAACAGGAATTATAGATTGAAGCTTAAATGCATTAGCAATTGGGGAATATTCTCCATTATTATCTAAATTCCCGTGAAGCTTAGTTAAGGAAATCTGTATTGACTGTCCTATCTTTAACCAATCAGTGAACGGCGTGGATTCAATGTTATTACGAAAGGAATACCTTTCAAACCCTGTGTAGTTAAGAATACCATCTTCTTTTAAGTAGTTGGCAGATAAAGCATAACTAATATTTTTCGCTCCGCCTTCTAAAGATAGATCGTATTCCCTGATAATACCTTTTCGAGAAATCTCATTAAGCCAGTTAGTTCCTTCTTTATTAGCCTTAATAATTGCACCATAGACGTCATTAGCGAAAGGATCATAACTATAATTATCAACACTGGTACCAGGATCACCTTCCATTGCACCAGTAGGCAAAATGTAATCAGGTATTCTCGGATTGATACCATTACCATAATAAGGATGACTCCAATCAACCCCCGGAGTATATCCTTGATTCTTTGCAGTCAACCATAACATTTCACCATATTGTTCTGGATTTAATAAATTATAGCCTTTTACTGATTGATTTATTCCAAACCGAGTGCTAAATTTTATTTTTGTTGGTTCATTCTTTCGACCTTTTTTTGTGGTTATTAGTACAACCCCATTAGCGCCCCTTGTTCCGTATATAGCTGCCGATGAAGCATCCTTAAGAATTGAAATTGATTCAATGTCGTTTGGATTTAAATTATTGGATGGTCCTACTGGTACTCCGTCAATAACATATAAGGGACTAGCGTCATTTATAGTACCCAGACCGCGTATTCGAACATTTGCAAAACCTCCAGGAGTATTGTCTGTAGTAATAGTAACACCTGAGATCTCTCCTTGAAGGCGACCCATTACACTTGTCTCAGTTGAACTGTTTATTTTTTCACTTTTTATTGTAGAAACAGATCCGGAAACTTCCTCCCTTAGACGAGTGCCATAACCAATTGCAACCACCTCGCCAATTCCAACAATTTCTTCCATCAATACCACATCAATTGTAGTTTTGTTTTCAACAACAATTTCCTGCATCTTCATTCCAACAAACGAAAATTGTATAATAGCATTTGCCGGAATATTGTTAAGCGAATAATTTCCCTTGGCATCAGTGATAAAGCCGTTTGTTGTGCCTTTAACCACAGCAGTAACACCGGGGAGTGAAGCACCGGACTGATCGGTTACTTTGCCCGTAATCTTCTTGACTGGCTGTTGAACTTCAGCGAAGACCGTCTTAACCGATTTATTGGAAATATCAAGGTTGATTTTGGTATTTTGCGAATAAGAATCTACCGCAAATAGCTGATTTACGGCTAAAAACATAATTATTAAAATCATCCTCACAATTAAAAATGTTTTACCGGCCCAAATTTTTATTGTGGCTCGGTTGACGAATCGTTTTAATTTCATATATTTGAAATGTTTAGTTTACATTAAATTGATTTTCTATCATCAAAAGATGAAAAGGATTATGATTTTTTGGAGGGGTGCTACAACATCCCTTCAATTTTCTTTCAATTTTTAGTCAGCATTTTAATTTACCATAGGCATTCTTTTTAATAATTTTCAAATACTTCATTTTCAAGATATTTTAAATATAGGCACCCCTAATCAGAATGATTTACGACCATAAATTATGAATGGATTGTCTATTTTTTCACGTTTGCCTCCTAAAACCATTTCAGCCATACTTTTTCCCATCTTGGCAAAATCGGTGGAGACGGTTGTAATTCCTGATGCAATTATTCCTTTTAGCGGAGTTTCATTATACGAAATGATTCCCATATTTGCTCCCAAAACCATTTGTTTGTCAATAGAATAACGAACCAAAAATTCCAGATCCCTGTCATCGACAACAACGAAAGCATCGCCCGATTTTATTTCGAATGATTTAATATTGGTAACTACCTCGGAAGCGATAGGAGTCTGTTTGCAAAAATCACAGAACCCGGTGACAATATCTTTGTAGTGAGATTTCAGGTGACGAATGACAAGTACCATCCTTTGATATTTACTTACCAGGTTAGCATTCATTATCAGAATTTTATAAATATCACGTTCAAAATCCTGACAGACATAAGGATAAAGGTCTTTGTACTGTTCTCTACACTGATCAAGAATAAATACATTGTTAGCAGGCAATGTAGCTATCAAAGAAAATGCAACCGGATGATTAATGGGCATGATCACATATTCGGAATACTCACCAACTGCACCTTCAATAATGGTCTGAAACATTTTCAGATTATTGTGGTGAAAAAAGATTTGCTCATTTCCATCCTTATTCAGGGCCACTTTGAACGAATCATACAACTCTTCTTTATAAGCTGTAAGACGGTCAAAAACGAGCAAAACGTTGTGCTTGAAATCGGTATTTTCATTCTGAATAAAATATCCTTTCCCAACTTGTGATGTAAGGATTCCTTTGGATTTTAATTCGTTATATGCCATCAATACGGTGTCTTGCGAAAGGAAATATTGTTTGCATAGTTGATTCAGAGACGGAATTCTATCGCCTTTTTTGAGCTCCCCTGCGTTTATCATTTGGTAAATAGCTTCAATAATCTGCCGGTATTTAGGTACCGACGGATTGTCTTTGAATTGTATATCAATCATTTTCTTCATTTGCCAACCTCTAGGTAGTACTATGCAAATATAGTAATTATTTGAATACAACAAATCAGGACAATTAAATATTTTATTAATTTTTTTCAAGAGATAAAATTTCGGTCTTTCAACCAGAAATGTATTTTTTGTTTAAGACAATAAAGAGAGAGTTTTAAACACCTTGCAATGGAACTCCCATTTGAGCGATCCGTTTTAATATCCGGTAAAGTGGTAGGTTGGACACGCCGGATAAAATATCCAGTCTCCGCCGGAGCAAATTGGTTCTTCATCAATTTAGGTGATGTTTAACCGGCCTTACTAAGTATCACTTTTCTTCGTAGCAGCTCGAAGCTGGCTCTTCCAT
>Ga0209123_1001367_pt1 | contig 24464 bp, 30 predicted proteins | sample BarGraIncu00431A_FD_184500 | JGI IMG/M metagenome (GOLD analysis project Ga0209123, IMG submission 184500) | Arctic peat soil microbial communities from Barrow, Alaska, USA - Barrow Graham LP Incubations 004-31A (SPAdes) (version 2) | ecosystem: Environmental > Terrestrial > Soil > Wetlands >...
CTAGAATAATACCATCGGCCCGTCCGCTAATTTCTAGGATATAACCATTTTGTTCCACCTGGTGTACCAGATGTACCTCTGCTTGATATTCGCTCCCCTGGGCTTTTTGAATCCTACGATGGATTTTACTACCTTCTAACGCCCGGGAACTACTACTAAAACCACCGCTTGTCAAATCACCTGAACGAAGAACAAACTCAACAAGATTGCGAACGGAAATCTTTACTATGCTATTTATACTCATTACTTTAGACCTTTCATGTTATATGACTCATTAAAATACAAGGACAAGTTGTTTATTTCAGATTTTACGAACCTTCGCTCTTTACTATCTGATCCAATCAACGGAAATCCACCTAAACTATAGTATATCCTTACCAAAATGGCAAATAGCATTTCTTTATTTATTTTTAAAATAGTAAAACTCGGTTTTGCATTCTGATCATTATTATTTTTTCTCAACAAACCATTTACCCTCATCATCAAACAAATAGACTTCCTTATTACATATCCGACATGTGTACCGTATCCCCAGTCCACCACCTTTAAGTGAAGGCGCTTGGCGAACATCAAGAACACGATCAACTTCAAATATCCGCCCATCTTCCCATTTAATTGTTAGGGGTAGAACGTTCCCGCTAATATCATGCTTCGCTGTGACTTCAATAAATATCTTACCCATAATACACCTACTTAAAATACGATACGGGATGTATAACATGATCTTCTTTAGGGCTGAATCCTGTTAAATCTCGATCAAGCAACATCGAACAACGTTGAACACTATAATGGCCAAAACGTTCTCGAAGGCAATCTATCGTCTGTGCCAAGGCTTCTGCATTTAAATTACTATTATCGAACAAATCTAGTTGTAAATGCCCATCAGCCGTCACAAGATCACTCCCCCTAACACCAAGACTACGTATAGGGTTATTCCATCGGTAATTTTCAATAAAAAGTTCCATCGCCTTTTGGGCAATATCGTCAGATAGAAATGTTGGGGCTAGGGCCTTACCCTGTCTCTCAAAAGATATAAGATCATTCCCCCTTACACTGATCGAAACAGTCCTACATTTAAGACCATGCTTTCTTAACCTAGCTGCCACACTTTCTGCCAACACATAAAGAATCAATTTGACGTCTTCATTATTTATTAGGTCCCTAGGGGTCGTGGTACTATTACCAACAGATTTAACAATACTTTCTTCGCCGGCTTGCTTTACAGGGGCCGAATCAAGGCCATTTGCAAAATGCCATAATGTTTCTCCCCAGACTCCCAACAGTAGCTTCAGGTCATTGACATCACGCTTTATCACGTATTTCCGGTCTATACAAGCACTCTACAGATGCGTAAAAGTTATTAAGGTCAACGTGCAAAATTGTACGACTCACAATAATATCGCCTTCCCCTTAACAAACGTATGTTCGTTTATTGTATAGTTAATATGCTCATAAAGCAAGTATTATTTGGGGGAAATATCAAAATAAGCTGGTCAAAGTGATTATAAACCACCCTCGACCAGCTCTAGTTAATTAAACCAATCATATACATAATACGCTAACACCGTAAAGCCCCATCACTCAGTGCCTATGAAAAACATTTGTCTTACCGTCAAGTCCTTCCCTCGCCTATCCTTTCGGCAGGTTCATTCAGTACTACAACTTGAACTAACTTCTGAATGTTCAGCTATACCTCTCGGCATAGGTTACTCATGGAGAAAATTTATTCTCTGCTTGAGCATACCATCCAGACCTCCCCGGTTAAGAGCAGTAACTTTCATCCCATGTCACCGCCGCATTTACACCGTGAAATTCGTGTAGTGTAGGACTTCGTTTTGTCTGGCAAACTCGTCCGTTCCACGCATGCCTGTATGCGATTTCTGTTCGTCGGTGCAGGACTTTGCCTACAGCTGCCTTCATATTCCGCCTCACGACGGACACCCTTGCTGTTCAGCTAATGGTTCCCACTCAAAGCCCATGTCGGGCGAACCAGAAAAAGCCGTCTCACTCTATTATGAGCAAGACGGCAATATCATTTACGTAATTTCCTTGTTATATCAATAGGTACCTGTAATAATTCCTGCTGATACAGCTTACTGAAATTGAAGCCTCCCATGACTCCAGATATACGCTGATATTATAATCACCATTCGATGTTAGTACGTGGCATAGTAATTTTTATCTGGATAATTAATTGCAATGATGACTAGTGTTTTCGCGAGTGTGATCAATCGTGATAGTCAACACGGGAAAATTGCGATTAAATCTGGCCAAAATTTCAATGGCTACCCATCCACCGAAACAACGTTTTTTTATTATGCCGTTGGGCGAAATATCGTTTTATTGTTTTCTATATTCCTAGATTTATAATAGCCAATTCGTTTCTTGTTACTTAATGGATAATCAAGCAGGAGTGGTATCCTGCAATTTGTTCATATCCTATACTACATCCCGATGTATTTCACATATTCAGGTATCGACATGAGTTGCATATCAAGTTTTGATTTTGTTTCTTCCGATACGTAATTTTGCGTAGCCATTTCATATCCGGCCTGCTCGACTACTTGCAAATACTCATTTACGGTTGCCTTGATTTTCTCGTCCTTACTTTTTAAGAGTTTGCCGCAGTTTCGATAAATCTCAAGGACAGGATTGCAGGGAGCAACCACCACTTTCATGATTTCAAAATTGTTGTTGCCTGGAAATCCGCAGTTTGAAATCATTACAAATTGCTGGGTTTTAAGTTTGGAATCCGCAAGGTCAAAATTTTCGCCAGAATTTACAATCAGAGGACTTTTCAGCGGTACGAGCCTGTCGACAAAATTCTTGAGAGCTGCTGTTATATTCCATGTGTAAACAGGCGAAGCGAAGCACACCACATCAGCGGCATTATATTTGTCCAGAAGCTCTGTCATATCATCCTGCATCACGCATTTTCCTGGTGTTTTAAACCAGCAGGTAAAGCATCCTTTGCAGTGTCCAATGTTCTTATCAATTAAAAACACATTTTCTGTGTCGGCATCGGCTCTTTTTGCACCGCACAAAAACGCTTCTACAATCACATTTGTGTTGCTGTTTGTCCCGGCAGGGCTTCCGTTAAATACTATAAATTTCATTTTATTCTCCTTTTTACAATAACTGATAGAATAAACCGTGTTCTGTGCAGTACCAAATCAGCATTTCGTGTCCTCTTTTTGGGATACGCACACCCAAATTCCACTCGGGATACTGCTTGATTATCTGAATACGATCGCCCGTGGCCAAAAGCCACAAAAGAAATGTAATGCGTCTTTGTCATGGGGTGAACACTCGTAATATACCAATCGTCTTCTATGACTTGCGGTAGACAGTTTTTCACTTTCTTCCGTTTTTTGCAGCAGCATAAGCCTCTGTTTCGTCGGAACAAAGTGAAATGTTATGGCATATCAACAAATATAGCTATAAAATATTTTGGTTAAATTTAATTACTCTTTTCCGTTCATCATTTTTTTCAATCAAAAGCTCTAGCAAAGTATTTACATCATCTGAGAATTCACGTGTTATTTGCATTTCTTTCTTTTCTATTTTTTCCAGTATTTCAAAAGAAAATGCAGTTGCTCCAAACTGTTTCCATGCCTCAATCATACCCATTTCAGGGCAAGAATTAGTCGATACTGAAAATGCAAAGCGATTTTTTGAACCTTGCATATCTGTTGTTGCACGAAGCCAGAGATTATCAGTGCCACTGCACTTCACGCAGTATACCCCACCAATTATCACTCTATTATTATACTGCTCTTTCAAATCATTTTTTGATGGTTTTCCCATTGATTGATCACCATCCTTTTTAGTATTTATTTTTCCTTTTTCATAACCCGCTAACAGCTCTTGACCATCAAGGCCAAAAACGCTTGAAAGTTCCAAAATTAAAGAAACGTCAGGATTACCAGATACGCATTCCCATTTTGAAATGGCAATCGCCGATATTCATTTTCTCCGTCAATTGTTTTTGGGGCATCTTTCGCTCTAAACACACTCTGAGGATAATATTTCCGACTTAGTTATTCTGCATCATTTACCGTCCGTAGAATAACTATAGCGAAATTTCGGCTATAGTTCAATAAACGCTCCGTAGAGTTACAAATATATGTTAGTTTAGTTTTTTTGCATGAGAGGTTACTGACAGTCACCAACAAACCAAGAAAAAAGCCTAGAATAGTCTTTTTAAATTTTGAGATTTATTTACTCTTAATTATATAAACATTAATACTCACTTTCGTTTGTGTTTTATGCGAAATATTAAAATGTTCCACTTTACTTATTTAAACTGTAAAATAGTCTTAAATGTGAACTCAAAATGGAAGTTATTTTAAACTAACCTCCTCATTACTGTCTTTTTTCGTATATTCATCCTGGAAATCACATCATCTTCAATTACTGTACCCGAGCAAGAATTTTTTCCTTCATTAATATATCTACTACATTGCCACACTATTTTTTGGCAGGCATATTTACTATTCCAGGTTCGCCTCCGTAAAGTGGCCTGGCACTTACTGCAGAAGAGTAGTCCTGTTAGTGGATAACGATTTTGATGTTTTTCTGTTTCAACATTGCCTATAAACCTTGACTGAATATGCCTTTGCGCTTCTTCCCAGATGTCTTTGGTGACGATAGGCGAATGGATTCCTTCTATATAATAGCAATCAGTAACTTCACCTTGCTCAAACTTTCGTTTATATCGCCATTTGATATTATCACTAACATTTTTACTTTCCTCTTGAGCAAAAGAAGAAAGGACCGAGAGCATCAGCTCACAGTCCCCATTAAGGCTTGATATCTTTTCTTTTTCGAATATGACTTCCACACCTAGGCTTTTAAGTTCTCGGACCACTTCCAATATAATCGTTGTGTTGCGGACAAACCGGGAAATGGACTTCGTTAAGATTCATGAGAGTTCTATTAGCTAAACAGCAAGGATCTCGAAATATTTTACATCGTTTAAATAATTCCATTATATAAATTATCCATCTGAACGACAAAGTCTCCCCAAGGCGGATTACATTGCTTGTCGGCATTAGTAAGATGATACATATATTTATAAAGAGGTCTAATGTTTAGCGGACCATCAGCTTTTTTAAGTAAATAATACATTACCTCATACATTCTTATTGCATTTACTGAATCCAAGTTGGTTTCTAACTTTTCAGTTTGGTCAATCAATCTTAATGCTCGTGCATCATGAGAACAAAAATACAGGAGCTTTTTTGTCGAAATATATGTAAGCGACTTAACCTCGCCTCTATCAGCCTTGTTATCTAAGGATGGATTATAGAAAGTACAAGCAGCTATTTTCTCTTCAATCATATTTGGTACATCAACCTCATGTGGGCTTAAATTTGAATCGGAGAATATCACAATTTGCTTTGGACATACTCCCAATAAATCATTATCAACATAATTCTTAGAGCTCCCTAACAACTCATTATAAACAGCTTCATGTATGGCAAGCTGCGGTAGAGTATTAAATAAAGGCTCCAACCAAATACTCTTAAAATTATCAAACTTAAAACGCCTTGCTTGCGGAAAATCCTCCGTCCTATCTGGGGGAATAAAAAAGTTTGAATCTAACGTAATAATATCCGTAGGATTCTGTATTAAAGTCAAAAATGAGGGGCTTTGACTTGCCGTACTAACAAGATTGAGCTTCATCATCCTCATTCCCCTTAAGAATTTTTTAAGCCGCTACTGTCCAGCCTTTTTCATGCAAAATAGGATCACTCTATATCATATTGTACTCACTGGATATCCAAATGATACTATAAATATCATCAATGTTAAATTAGCATTAATTAGATGTTGCTGCCTTTTTCCAAATCACTACTCTTAAAACCACAGTCAGTATTCTTTTTGTTTTTTCGGTGATACTTTCCATTTTGATGCCATCATTTTCAAGGTATCATTATGTCAACACCGTGGCAAATTAATACTGGTTTAGTATTAAAAAATATAGGAGGGATTATTCATGTCACGTTCAAAAAAACCAGTGAATCCACAAGCAGAAAATGCTCTTGATAAAATGAAATTAGAGGTCGCCTCAGAACTAGGTATTGCTAACAAAGTTACGTCCGAGGGGTGGGCTACTGTAACCAGTGCAGACTGCGGTCGCGTTGGAGGTCAGATGGTTCGCAAAATGATTGAGCAGTATGAGAGCACCTTAAGCTAATCAATCCACATAAAGCTACGCTACCTGCGTAGCTTTTTTAATTTGTCATAAATCGGTTCACAAAATCCTTCATCATAATACTCTCTGTTTACGCTCAGTAGCGAGTTCTGTGTGGATAAACCTGTTCACAAGATTGTTATTTGTGGATAACTTGATTTTTTTTACATTAATGTATCTAAATGGTCCCTCCTAGCCATTCACAACACGATCCTTTAGCTCCGCTTGTTTGGCATCACCCCACCGAACAGAGGGGTAAGCGGGCGCTTTAAATAACATTATCCAAACATCTAAATAAACACTCTTTTGATATCTTATGCCCTGCTCTTCATCTCCATTCGAAGCTTGTCAGCAATCAACGTCATAAATTCTGAATTCGTAGGTTTGCCTTTATCTATATTGATAATGAATCCAAACAATCCACTAATTACATCCCTGTTTCCACGGGTCCATGCCACTTCTATTGAATGGCGAACAGCTGTCTCAACACGGCCTGGGGTAGTGGAGTATTTTTGCGCGACAGCAGGGTACATTTTTTTGTTATAGCACCTAATAAGGCAATGTCTTCAACAATCATTATAATTGCTTCGCGCAAATAGTGATAGCCTTTAATGTGAGCAGGAATACCAATCTCACGAATGGCGGTAGTCACTTCAGCATCAACCGCAGCAAAGTCAGGAGTCCAAGGAGGAATAATTGCTTGTTGCGATAATCCAAACAACTGTTTAATTCTCTTCGTCATAGCATCTAAGTTAACAGGCTATATTAGATAATAACCTACACCAAGCTGTATAATACGTTGAGCCAATGTTTCTTGCCCCAGAGCAGTTAATGCGATTATTTTTGGGCGTTTGCTTGTTGAAAAATTTATTCGTTCAAGTACCTCCATACCATCTAGGTGAGGCATGATAATATCCAATAATACAAGGTCGGGCTCCATTTCTTCAATAATATTTAAAATTTGTTCCCCATCGTGAGCCACACCGACCAACTCAATGTCGGGTTCTTGAGAAAGATGCTCTTGCATAATGGAGGCGAATACCTTGTTGTCTTCAGCTATAGCCACTTTAATTGCAGATCTTATCACTTCTTATCCCCCTTGCGTTCTCTATTAATGAATAGTTTTCGACGTTAATTTGTTATTTTTCCCCATTTTTAATTTAAAAATAACATTATTGGTTATTATATACTGTTATCGCAAGAACAAACGATAATATGCTTGAACTGAGTCCTTGCTAATAAACACAATCTAATTCATTATTGCAACTCGGCGGTTGCGCCACGCTGAAATATTCACATTACAAATAAAAAAAGCAGCCTCACCATGAAAGGCAAGACGGCAATATAGAGAACTTATTCTTTCTTGCGAGCAGGAGATGCCCCCCAAACATTTGAATAACCCACAGAAATACAATAGTATTTTACGTATATGAAACTTTATTACAAAAACATTATCGGAAATTTAACTTAAAAATACAAGTTCGAATATAATTTTCCATGGTTGGAAAATCATCTAAAAGCTTAGTTGCAGTAGACCGATTCGGATTTATGATAAAATTAGATAACGCATCTATTGCATTTTGAGGCATCCCCATTTGCGCTTCTACACTTCCTGTATCATGCTTTATCATCCAAATAAATTCATTCACGTCAACACTAAGTTGTTGATAATCTCTTGTATCTAAAGTATTAAGCAAATAACCCCATTTTGGTTTTGATGATGATCGAATAGAACTGATTAATAAGGCCATTAATTACATCTCTCCTCTAGCCTTTTTAGAGATTATCCATGATTATAAACTTTTCTTTGTTTCCATTCTACGCCAACAGGCATCTTAAGAGGCCGAAGCGATCCACGTCTGCTGAACAAATATTAAAAGAATATTATCTAAAAGCGACTTCCCTCGATACCACTTCGTTACGAACTTTAAGAGCTATTGCACCAATCATATATGTAATGCTTTATGATGTTATTTCGGTATTAAGACTCTGAATCCTGCAAGTCTTATGCAAATATAAATCAACATATCTACCCTACGTTTCTCGAACAATAAATGAATCCATCTTAAATTTCTTTCCTTTTGTCCTCGCAATAGGATATGGCAATAATGAATCGCCTGTTTGTTCTTCTACTAACGCTGTAAGCTCATGTTCCATAACTGGCCATTGTTCTTTATCATCCTTATACTTAACTATTACCTTAATTCCCCTGTGTAGTTTACTTTCAGTATTTAAACCACAATCCCATGCCGTAGCGAAGGCTTTAGCCCACTCTGGCTCAAATCCAAACTTTGTTGATGCTTTATTTGCAATATATCCAAGTATCATTAATAGCACCTCACATTCTAATTTTTGTTTCCTGCCATAATGGCTGCCCCTGATAAGGCAACCGTAAAATGCTTATACTTACGGCGAAGCGCCTTGCGTCTTGCTAATTTCTTTCCCCTATAAATCCTTTTCTTAATTTTTCTACTTATAGTTTTCCATACCTTTGCTGTTGCAATCCATGGTAATTTAAAACATTGACTTACTTTAACATCAAGGTCAAGCACCCATGATAGGCACACAACAAAAAACGCCTACCCGAAGATAGACGACTAATCTAATGAAAATTGTGGAACCTATATAAGGGGGGTACTAACATGATCTGTCCAATATGCCATACAAGTACTCAATTTGTTTTTTATAGAGAATCAGTAAATTCCTCCATATATTTTTTTAATATCTCTTCTTGGATTCTTTTTATTAAGTTCCTCTATCATCTGATCAAGTTTTGTCATTTTTTCGACGTTTTTGGTTTCGTCACTAGCTTTTCCAGATGTATCGCAACACGGCTTATTCTTGTCACCCATGAAAACCATCCCCTCACGCCCTCTTGAGCAGTATCTATCATATTCTCTAATTACGTACTCCCTTGAACTGGAACTATACCTGTCGTGCCTACCTAACAATTTGTGTGTGTTATATGCTAATTGAATCTGCAAGTGAATATGCTACTCAATATTTCAGCAAGTTCGCATCGTTAACTATATTTTATTTTCCCGGCGACTAAGTCACGCTATTTCCATCGCATATAAATAAAAAATTAAAAAAAGTTCAGCCTTCTTATTTACTAAATATGCGTTAAACCTTTCTTTTGTTCTCAAATGATACAAACATCGTAGCATTTCAATGGGCGTTTGTGCACCTGGTGATACTGCATTAAATACTATCTTTTCAAAGTTGGATATATCATTCCTTAACTCGTGACCCTTGTTCAAATAAATATAGAGTTGGTTGTTATTTAGATCGTAAAATTTTATCTTCACGTTTTTAATTATATTTCCTTCAAACTGAATATCCATAGTCCTTTGGGTCTCTTTCAGATACTGTAATAAGATATCAAGAGCCATTATGCATTCAGCCTCCTATAAAAGTAAGTGCTTATAGTATTTATGTACTTACTTTATTTATTAGCACTCTTTAAATTTAATGCTCGCACTATATCTTATACAAAACAAATAGGTATCATAAATAATAAAGCTCTAATATGCCTAGTCAATTTTTTCTTGTTTTATCTTTTCCAGTTCTAACTCATCAGTACCTGTCTTTTCATTTTTAAAATTAGCAGTAAAGGCCGCTGACCTAGCCTGGTGCTTTCTCAATTGTTTTAACTTTTCATAATTTATTGGTTGTATGCTGCTGCCGTATTGACTTTGTAACAAATCCTCAATTTCTTCGAGGCTAAGATGATAAGACTTCAGTTCTGATTGGCTCATATTACACCTCTTCTCACATTATTCTTCCCATCAATTACTATATTCTATAATATGCCCCTATTATGCCTATCGTAGCGCAGAACGTGGGTTTCTGACGAAAAAGTAGCGAACTCATGTCCACTACTTTCATTTGTAGAAATTCTGTTATAGAACCATTTGTTTAGCGAGGAATTCCGCTGCAGTTTCAAAGGATTGTAACAGAGTCCACTTAGTGATTCTTTTACTAATTATTGGCATGTTAAAACGCGTTTCCTGCAAGCAGTTTAAAAAGCACTACATTGTGTGAATAGAGCTTTCAACTAAGAGTAACTACATACTAAAGATATAAATTTTTCAATGTTTCACGATAAACCTTTTCTCGGGCCCGCGACTGCTGCAATTCTACCTTTAAATCTTGGTTTATCTTAATAATCGACTTATTCGGTTCATTCTCACAGTATGTTATCCTTTTTAGCACTTGTAGTTCCCACTCTTTCTCGGTACGATTTAGTTTATCCTGCACCTGTTGGAGTGTTTTCAGCAGATATGTTATATCTTGACGGGCGTGAGCGACGAACACGACATCTTCGTTTGTTAAAGCTCCACTCGTTGGATAAACAATATCACAATCATCAAAACCGATATCGCATTCATCAGTACGAGTTGATCTGATATTTCCACAAATATTTTCATCATTTATATTGTCAACCTTATATTCCCAAGATCTATATGTCGCCTTCTCAGCCCTTTCTTTGATCTCCTTCAATTTAGATTGCATGAATTCCACTTCTTCTTCTAGAAACAATTTCATAGCTTCCCCACAGTGATACGCTTCACATATCTCTTCTGAAGGCTGTGATTCATTATTCCATGGACATATTTTGCAAATTTCATCACCATGATCATCAAATATTTTTTTGTCAGTTAAATCTACATGTTGTTCTTTATAAGTCATGCCTACTAACACCCCCTCAAATTCTGCGATTCAGCATGTTACTTACTTAAGTTCGCTCTTTTATAGTCATTATATTCTGAACAAATATAAATGTTGTTCTCTTGCTTTATTAAAAGTAGTAACCTTATTGGCTTAGAGCATTTTTTCATATTCTTGTTAATTATTGGATAACATTAAATAACAACCAATTTTTATGCGTAATACTCATTTCCATCAAAGTTAATGCCGCCAATATTTAAGCTATCCGTATACTGCCACAATTTAAGACTTGGGCTAGTGAAATCACATTCCGAATTATACTGGGCACACCAGTACTGCACAGTTAACTGTGCAGTATCAATCTTATTAGTCAACCAGTCGTACGAACTATAGACACCTACAAAGGTGTATCCTGCAGATGTCATCTGGTTTACAAACGCACCACAAAGTGCTGTAATGTCTGCTCCAGAATCAGCAATGCTGGGATCCTCCATGTCGTACCAAATACCCATTTCCGGATTAGCGCCATTTAAATACTGCTTAATTTGCGCACCTACCCAATCGGCTTCCTGTTGGGCCTCAGCCTCAGACGTTGCCCTTGCATAATAATAAACGCCAATTTTCAGATCAGCTGCTACAGCATTATTTGCATGTTCGATAAACATAGAATCAAGATACTCAGATTCGCCTAACTTGATAATCACAAACCCAATTCCCGCGTCCTTTACAGCTTGCCAATCAATATTTTCCTGCCATGCTGAAATATCAATACCTTTCACTAATTACCAACTCCCTTAATTATTCTTGATTCTCAATATATTCTATTCAGTCATTGGTAATTTTGAATCACTGCAGTAACCCTACGCACACACACCTATCGCTCCAACTCTAGACCAGTAAGAGGCGATATCAAAGGGGTTATTCAATCTACTCCACGATATTCCCTATGAAAAAAATCGCCCAAACCAAAGTCTGAGCGAATACATATAATATACGTAAAAATTTACCATAAAGCCTGCGAACCTTTGATCGTCATTTTATTTAATACTTTGCTATTATCTCTTTCCTAGATATTATTAGTGAAGTTGTCAAAAAAGTACCGTCCCCATTGACAATATTTTATAGTTTTATAGTTCAGGCTTCATCTTTCATGCTATAAAATGTTGCTTCTGCTTCTTCTACATAAAAAACCTCAAAGTCTGCAGATTTATATATTTTTGCAAGACCAGGCATAACTTCAAATGCTTTAGCTTTTGCATCCGTACTTGAATCAAAAACTGCCTTACCTTGTAATCTTATCCATCGCCCATCTTTTGACATAGTGCAAGCTTCGAACTGTGGATTAGACTTTAGTTGATTATATACATTTTTTTTGTTAGATGTGCAAAAATAGATTTTATTTTGGTATTCCATAGCAAATGCAAATGGACGTACTCTGGGTTTATCACCCTCAACAGTTGCAATGTAGAATATTCCAGCATCTTTAATAAATTTTAATATCTCATTCATTTTTTTACCTCACTTTAATTATGTTATTTGAAAGGGCAAGATTAGGTGTTTTTATTAGGGGTTGATTGCACATCCTGTCCAACAGTTCAATAAAAACATTGCCCAACCGTCTTTCGATTGCCTTTTACGCCTCAGCATATAACCACTTCGTACATTCTTCATACAAATTTACTACTGTTTCAGGGCAATCTCTTCCTGGAAGTTTTGAATCAACTTTATATCCTTCTGTTGCTAATGCATAGGATAAGCTTGCATAACTGCTGCGATATTTTGAGAATTCCTCCACAGGTATTTGATATACCGGAATAAGCGAATCCTTATCATAGATCCCCTCCATTGCGGCAATATACCAAATATTATAAATTCTTTGAGTGTGAAATACTAATTTTACATCCGATTGTAGTTCCATCTCGACATCTTCTATCATTTTTCTTATCTGAATAGTTGCCATCATAATTGCTATGGCTCTATCTCCATGTACCCAGATTAAAGTATCATTGATTTTATGCGGTGCATAAGATTGCATGTTTTGTGAAGCCGTAACAAACTCATCCCCCGTTCCCTCAAACCAAGAGATTTTAATGTGTGAATCTTTCGCAAAACACTTTCTCATTTCATCCCACTGTGCATTATCTCTGCAAAATCTTTCAAACTCAAGTAATTCTTTTATATCGAATTTATCGTTTCTATCTTTTTCTGTATTTTTCATAGTTCTCGAAATAAACATATTTCCTACCTTCTTTAGACTTAATTTCTAACTTTTATCCCTGCAATCCATACCGCATGAATCTTTTCCGTTATACTGATATCCTTTGTCGGATCACCATCTACTAAAACCAAATCTGCACGCATTTTTTCTTTAATAACTCCCCTGTCTGCAAGCCCTAATATTTTTGCTGGTACCATAGTTGCACTTTGGAGTGCTTGTGTTGGTGTTAAGCCTGCTTCAACCATTAACTGCATTTCTTTATGCAATGATCTTCCATGTTCTACAGTAAAAAATGAACCTTTACTGCCATTAGCATCTGTTCCTGCAAGCAGTGGAATATTTGCATTATGAAATAATTTTACATTTTCTTGCGCATAATGATAATCCATATTTCTATGACTTGGCATATGTTCATTATTTTTAATAATACCTTTCATCATAATCATTGTAGGTACTACCGCCAATTTCTTATCAGCAATTTCTTTTATGAGATTTTCCGAAACCGATTGTTCAACTGGGACATGACATAATACATCAATGCCTGCGTCCACTCCAATTTGCAAAGCATTTATGCTAGTCGCATGTGCAAATACACGCATTCCTTTCTGGTGTGAAACTTTAACAAGCGCCTTGACGGTATCCGGTGTCAAGGCTGCAGACTTCATAATTTTAGGATCTTCAATAATTACTTTAATATAGTCCGCACCACTCGTAATCTGCTCATTGATAAAACGTTCGGCATCCTCCGGTTGCGTAACAACTGAACGCTCTGGAAATCCCATCATTTTTGTTTGTATTCCTCCAGGTGCAGATGCAGGTAACACACAGCTTCTAATCTCTGTTAATTCCTCTTGATTTCTATGCGCATCAACAAATTCTTTCGAAGGTGATGCCATATCTAGCATTGTGGTAATTCCCCAATCAGTTGCCTGTTCTAAACAATTCCTACCTGTCAGATGAACATGTGAATCAATCAATCCAGGAATTAGCGTTTGTCCTTTTCCATCAAAAACTTCACTTACCTCCATTACTGCATCAGTATTTATTAGATCAATAGCAGTAATAGTTGCGCCTTCAATTGTAACCTTTTTTAATTCTGTTACTTTTTCACCATCAAAGATGTGTACATTAATGATAATTGTTTTACGCATAATTTGACCTCCATATCTATGTTGTATGCTTATATCATATCATTACTAATGTGTCTTTTATGTAACCGTAGTTACATATTCCAAAAAATCAGATACACATGTACATCTGATTTTCTTACTACAGAAATTCATCAAACAATTCCTGATTTACTATATGAACTTCTTTTCCCTCTAATGTAATGATTCCCTCTTTTTGAAGCCTGCTAAGTTCTCTCGATAAAGATGGCCTTGCAACATTTAGGTAATCGGCCATTTCCTCTCTGGTAACATCAATAACTATCTTCTGATTGACGTCTAGCTTATCAAAAAAGTAATTGATAATTTTCTTTCGAACAGAATCTTCTGAGATAATTTTTACTTTTTCACTTATATAATTTACCTTATCCACTACTGTATGTAAGATATTTCTTAACATTATATTCTGAATACCTATATCCACTGCTTTTGTTTGAAAAAGCAATTCACTTGAAATCTCTAGAACTGTACTGTTTTGCAATGCAACTGCATACGTCCAGTAAATATCTTTTGAAGAAAACAAATAAATTTCTCCTACAAGCTCTCCGGGTTGCACTATACTTTTACCTAAAATTCTCTTTCCACTCAATGTATCCTTGGCTATTGCGATGTTTCCCTTTACAAGAACGTGCAATTTTGTCATTGGTTCTTCGGTTCGAAATATAATATCATTTTTATTATAATGAATACAGTTCGTTATGCTCTTATGTACAAGGGCTTTGACTTGTTCTTCGTTCATGTGATCACACAATCTACTCTTTTCAAGTATTTCATGTACTTCTTTTTCCACCATATTTACTAACCTCCACATTTGCGGCTTTCATTCTCCCTGCTTTCCCGGAAGTTTAGCTTGCCTCTTTTAAATCACCGCTCAAGCACAACAAAATCAACACTTTCAAACCCAATAATCCAAGCAGGCAAAATCCGAGTATTTCTGGGAATTCCTTTGCGAAATAGTACAAGTATACTTACACTATATCCGCATTACTACATATTGGAAAGAGAGATTATAATTGAGCAAGGGATATCTACCGGCATACTTCTATTTGCGTTCTTACTAAAGACTAAAACTGATTAATTCCATACCCAATCTTCCATATTCTATGGGGTTTCGTGTATTTGTATAGCAATTCCGACACCCTACAGGTGTTCGCCCCCAAAAGTGACGTCTAGGAGAACATATTGTGTGATACGTTCCTAAGTGAAAAGCTTAGGCATTGGCAGTAATACCGTGAGAACAGACATCTCGATGAGCCGAATAATGAAGGCAAGCCGTGCCCCTGCAAATCCACCTAGTTTTGTTCCCCAGTATCTGATAGACGTAAAGTGCTAATCGCTAAGCGGCGTATAGGCTGGCCCAACCATCCATACCCAACTATATGAAATAAAACAGAAAGCCTGTAGTTTCCTACAAGCTTTGTTCTATGCTTATGTACTCATTGATAATTTTGATTCTATAACCATCAAAGTTATGCTCTAGTGTCAAAGTAACTAATCATCTTTGACGAGTTCCATTCCAGGTATTGTTCCCATTCCAAAAGCCACTAAAGGCCATACCATCCTCAAATATTGTGAACTTCAATGCTCCCGAAGAACCAGGCTCATACCACGTTCCGTAGAACACATTGTCAGTGACGGTGCCTTCTACTCTGCTTCCACCATTGTACTCGTAAGTTCCGCTTACATGGTTACCATCTTGTCGCAATACCATCTTGCCATAATTGGTATCCCATACTCCTGTCCAATCATATGTTTGATTCGCATTAAGAGTAGGGCGCTTTGTTCCGTTCCAGGTATTATTCCCATTCCAAAAGCCCTTAAAAGCCATGCCATCATCAGACATTGTGAACTTCAATGCTCCCGAAGAACTAGGCTCATACCACGTTCCGTTGAACACATTGTCAGTGACGGTGCCTTCTACTCTGCTTCCACCTTCGTACTCGTAAGTTCCACTTACATGGTTACCATCTTGTCGCAATACCATCTTGCCATAATTGGTATCCCACACTCCTGTCCAATTATCCCATGCTGATGCTTGAATTCCAGGCATCACTAAAGAAGACATCAAAAGACAAATAATACAAATACTGAGAATTCGAGTCAATTTTAAAACCAATATTAACACAACCCTTCAATAAAATAAATTACTTACTATCGCAATATTCGCGTTTAAATCGACAAAATCCTCTTGATATTTGGACTTTATGGTAAAGAAATGTAAACATAGGTTCTTAAGTTACCTCAATCAGCCAATCAGTAATTCGATCAATTTATTACAACAAATGCCCTACAGTTCACTTATTTCTGAACTGTAGGGCATAATTATTGAATATTTCGGTGTGGCGGAGCCACCAATACGCTCTACGTTGAGCCACCTTAACGCTCAAAATGAGCCACCTTGTTACTAGGTGGGCCACTGGTCAAAATGAATGACAATCAGTAGCAGGGCGACTCAATTATTAATTATAGGTCTTATGCCTGCTGGAGGCCCTTGCGCTTTCGCATAGATTCTTCTCCATCAATAATTATGGTGTATCAACCCCACATTACGCAACGGTTAAGGCTATTTTTGTTGAATGTAGTCAGCAGTGTTACTGCTTATACCTTAAAGTTCACTACGGCCGACATAAGATCGGTCGAGGTTTGTGCCAGAGCCTGGCTGGAGGAGGCAATCTCCTGCATAGATGCCGATTGTTCTTCGGTCGCAGCCGAAACGCTTTGCGCCTCTGCTGCGTTTTCCTTGCTTACTTTGTCAATATTATGCACAGACAAAACAAGATTTTGACTTCCAGATGCAATCTGATCAATAGACTCGGTGATCTCCTTAATCTGAGCAGATAAACGTCCTACCGCATCTGCTATGGCCTTGAACGTATCTCCTGCTGATTCTACTATATTGATACCCGTCTTCACGCCTTCACTACTGGCATGGGTAGCGACAAGGGCCTGATTCATGTCGGTTTCATTCTTCTGGATAAGGATAGTGATTTTCTGCGCGGCTTGATTGGAGTTTTCTGACAGTTTACGTACTTCTTCGGCAACTACCGCGAACCCTCTTCCGGCTTCTCCTGCCCGAGCAGCCTCGATAGCGGCATTGAGTGCCAACAGGTTGGTCTGTCCGGCTATCGAAGAAATTAGGGTAACGATTTCACCAATCTCCCGCGACCCCTTGGCCAATTCACCGATGGCCTCCTGAACCGCCTGGGATCCTTCACCAATGTTCTTCATCTGCTCCATGGTCCTTTTGATCGCCCTGCGTCCCTCCTCAGAGGATTGGGACGTACCAAAGGCAATTTCCCCTATTTGTTTGCTTGTAACCGCAATCTGCTCTATGCTGGCCGACATCTCTTCCACGACAGACGACATGTCGTTCACCGCTGCCGCCTGTGTATCCGAGCCTTCAGCTATTTGGGTAATCGACCCAGCCACCTGATTGGCAACGTCAGCCGATTGTTGTGCACTCGCGGTCAATTCTTCACTTGATGCAGCAACCGTTTCAGCTCGCGACTGCACTTTGACAACCAGGCTACGTAAGTTGTTGGCCATCTGCCCAAAAGCACTCGCGAGCTGCCCTATTTCGTCCCGAGAATGAATAATTTCCCTTTGCCTGAGGTCACCTTCGGCCAGCATCGACGCTTCATTTCTAAGCTTTATTATCGGCAGAGTAATACTTCTCGCAATCCATAAAGCTGTGAAACCAGCCAGAATAATAGCAAACAAGCCTCCTAAAACAACTACCCAAATATTCTCATTGGCAACATCGCGAATTTCTTTTACAGGCTGATGAACCAATACGCCCCAATTATATTCTGGTACCGTCGTAAATGAGGTAATGGCTTTTTCCCCGTTAGTAGATAATCCCTCTACGTATCCTTCTTGTCCATTTGAAAGCTTTGAAACATACTCATATTTTGCGAAACTCTCACTATCTAGAATTCTCTTTTCATCTGGAGTCGCTAAAACGATCCCTGCACTGTCAATAATATCAATATAACCCGCTTTTCCAACTTTGGTTTGCTTGGAAAGTTCTACAAACGACTTCATGCTTAGATCAGCATTTATAACTCCAATCACTTTACCGTTGTCATCCTTTATCGGAGCTGATAACCAAACAACGGGAAGTTTGGATACCTGAGATATCTTGGCACCTGAAATATAAGGATCTCCCTTTATGGCAGTTTGAAAGTAAGGGCGATCTCCTCGAAAAGACAATTGGGTCAAGGGGTATCGTGCCATTTGCATACCGTCCGGGCCAGTAATCCCTATTGTTTCGAACTGAGGATTATTCTTTACCACTTGTGCCAAAAATTTATTAATGGCTACAGGGTCTAATGATCTTACGGTAGGTGAATCCGCTACTGTCACGATTAAACCCTGAGATTTTCCAACAAATAATCCTATTTGATTTGCCACACTTTTTGACATAGCTAGATTATTTTGCCCTGCCGCTTCTTTCGCAGAGTTTATTGTCATGTAAGCACTTACCGCTCCCAATATACAAATTGGCAAAAAGGCAAACAAAATGAAGAGAGCTACCAATTTGGTTTTTAACGTGTTACTTAAGCTTCGCTTGAAAAATTTCAACATATTTCTTACCCCATTTATTATTTTGTAATGTATTCCACTTTTTGCTTATTTTGAGTATTTAACAAAATATTCAATCTTTAAAATTAGGCAAACATTATCAAAATTACATTTTTTACAGGCTTATCTTTTGAATTAATAAATTTTTCCTTATATAGAGATATAACAGGGAATGTCAAGATGACACTTCTTCTCTTATATATTTGTGGCAACATTACGTCCAATCAATTCCTCCTAGTCACATGCTGTTAAGTTAAAATAATTTCAACTCACTTTGTATGCCAACTATATTTCCCATATAATAAAAGAACTTCTGCCAAATTTCTACGCTTCACGATATCCTCCACAACACATACCTGGATCACTAGCACTACTATGCCCTTCATCTAAACAAATTTTCATACTCTTTCAACTTCACATTCAATTTTTTCATCAAGAAACATATCTGCGTTTACTCATCACTCTTTCTTCAACTCAAAAAGTTTAACTAGTACCGGATAAGACAATTAACACCACTAATATCAGAGGTATTAAACCTAATAGTAAACGAGTTTGAATGTTTTTCACTTTCATTGTAAGATAGTGCCAGTCCTAATCGCATCGCTAAGGCGACCACAGGGATAATCTTTCCACGCAAGGTGATTATACCTTCTTATATATTCCGGGATATTGGGAAGCCTTGTGACCTCCTTTTAGTGGATTATTTCCTTCACCTGGGTTATCGAAATAGCATATTCCTCTTTACCAAACGTCTCCTTTAAATATAATAGCCATTTCTTTTGTTAATAACAAATTGTTTTCTTTTTCTACACATATTGACTATTATAACCCCACTTATATGCACATTTTGTCGAAATTAAGCCTTATGTAAACTTTATTGCCCGACATAGATAAAATTCCGTCTCACCTAAAAGACCCCCTGTGCTAGTCGAGCGAAAGGTCAGTGTCGGTTGTGTAATGCTTGTGGGTAGGCGAAAGTTTGCGTATAGGTATGTAATGATCGGTATTGGCTGTAGTGAAGATTATTGCGGGCTCTTTACGTTCTAAATTTATAAGTAACGCAGCTTGTGGCCAATTTATTTTGGTTATGAGCTTTTTTGATTGATAAGGTGCTGCCATTTGTTTATTTTTGTGTGAGACCCGTGCTCTCCATACAAAAAATCCGCTCAAATCGAAGTCTGAGCGAAGAGAAAATATACCCATGAAATTACCCAGAATTATAACCATCATTGATGTCAATAGTTGTATTAATTTATATCGAGCAGTCCAGCTAAACTTCAGCAAACCCGGTCTTCCTCACCTGAGCTTGATGAGTCGTAATATAAACACCAAGCATAATCCATAGGGCGCCAACTATTTCCTGCCAGCCCAAATGTTCATGCAGTAGTACAACAGCGAGTGACATTCCTGCTAAGGGAATGATATTCAGAAAGATCGCTGCATTATTGGAGCCCACGGCAGAAACTCCGACATTATACCAAAGAAAAGCCACAATCCCACTGCCAATAATCATGTACAGCATTGAAATCCATCCTAGATAAGATAAATGTACAGGTGCACCGATTCCTTCATATAGGATCATAACTCCCATAAGTACTGTCCCAGCTAAGCTGGCCCAAGCCGTAGTGGCTAGTGGCGTCATGTCTTTCATTACTTTTTGCCCCAGCATGGAATAAAAGACCCAAGAAAATTGAGCGACTACAAAAAGCAAATCACCTTTGTTAAATGTTAGTCTTTGCAAATTCTCCCAAGACCCATGGGCAATTAGATATAAGGTCCCAAGAAAAGAAATTGCTATTCCCAACCACTGCTGTTTACGCATATGTTCATGAAGAAAAATCCCGGTTAACAGGGCGGTCATTGCTGGCGTTAAGGTGACGATCAGCGTACAATTAATTACTGTGGAATATTGTAAACCAGTAAATTGCAAACCATTGTTTAAAACAATACCGGCAAATCCCATCAGGATTAATGCGAGGATATGCTGTCGTGGGGGCCAGCCGTGTTTGCCTTCCCTGTAAAATATAATTGTAAGTAAGATCGAGCTAATCGCGATAAAACGCACTAAAATCAACATTAGTGGAGATATTTCACCCAGAACACTTTTTACTGCAATCGCATTACCACCCCATAAGACTGCCGATAAGATGAGAAGACTATATACTTTTTTAGTCCTTGGCTGCACAAGCATCGACTCCTTTTAGTAAATTCCATTTGACTGACTAGCAAGGAACTTTTGCTGGGAGTCAAAGCCATTAAGTTTCCTTCCATACTTTTACACAAAAACCTCTAATTTATGCGAATTTATATATTTTCATATAACAATACTACCCTTCTCATAAAAAAAGTCGTCCAAACTGAAGTCTAGGCGAAATATCAAAACTACTGATATATGATTCTGTCGTAATTTCATGTTGAAGTTCTTGCAAAAGTTCAGTTCTTCTTCCGACAAGCCCAACTACATAATCGTTCTCTGCCAATACTTTAGCTAATTGCCTCCCTATCCCCGATGAGGCTCCAATTACTATAGCCTTTTTCATATTCAGTCGCCTCCTCGATTCTTCCATTTAACATAGTAGATAGGTTACTAATGAATCTCAATTATTTGTTGTTGTTATATATATAATCCATTTATTGCCCCTGTTTAACCTAATGATGGCTCACGTTAAGCGTGAGTTCCCAGCAAGCTATTCGGAGTTGTTTTAGTCTATTCTTCCACACCTTTACACTAATCCCTTCGCCCCCGTGCCTCCCCCTATGAAAATATCGCCCAAACCGAAGTCTGAGCGAACCAAAGTGCGACACGTTCCTAATTAAAAAGCTTGGGCATTGGCAGTCATCCCCTGTAGTAATGCCAAGAGAACTGACATCTCGATGAATCAAATGATAGGGTAACACCTTGAAGAGTCACTTTAATACTCCGAAGAGATCTCTTACAAGGTGCAGAGGAAAGGTGGAGATTATATCATGGCTTTATTTTTTGCACCAAGCCCTTTGTTTTATACCATATTATAGAAAAATAACATCTAATGGATTTCTATCTACTAACCGCTGATAACTATAATTAGGATATCCAACCATAACCGCAGCTGTTATTTTTTTTCCTTCGGGAATATTGAATAATTTAAGCATTGGTGAATTATCAATAGATGCACAATACTCAAAAATTCCAGCCCAACAGGATCCAAGTCCTAGTGAAGGCGCATATAATTCTAGATAAGTTAAAGATGAAACAGAGTTATCTCTAGCACTTCGAAGATCTTTATCTGCAATAGTTATGATTAAGTTCGGAGCACCACGGAAAATTGAATCAACTCCATCTTCCCTGTAACTTCTAATAGCTGCTTCGACTAGATCCCTGAATGGGGAATCTTCTATCATCTGAATAGAGATTTCAGTAGCTTTTTCAATTAATTGTTTATTTTCAACTACCACAAAGGATATACCTTGACTATTTCCTGCAGTAGGAGCCAGCCTTGCAATATTAACCAACTTTGTTAATTCTTCTCTTGGCACTGACTTGTTCTTATAATTTCTTATGGAACGACGTGCTCTTAAAAAATGCTCAGCTTGCTTCTCATCTAATTTAGGGAACTCTTTTAAATCAACCTGCTGTGCCAAAGGGCTTTTTTTATTATCTATAGCGGTGGTAGGGCAGACAGCTACACAATGTCCGCATTGATTGCAATTAGCTCCCACTATTTCTTCGGGCCCCTTCTCTCCCATTTTCAGAAAATCTACTGGGCATTCCTTAATACAAAGCTCACATTTAATGCATTTTTCTTCACTTACAGTTATTAGACTCATTTTATACATCTCCTTGTTAAAATTAAGATTTAAATATACGGCATAGAATAAACTAGTATACTTACTAGTTTTTACTTTTCATTACAAGCTTTATCAAATAAACATTTTATATTATTTTGCTCCTTTACCATAATTTAATAATTTTATAATTATCGAGATATAGTAATAAATATTATATTTATTACTATATTGAATGCTGCAGATTTAGTATCTTGCTTACTTCAGTAACTAGTTGTTTATTTACCCTGCAGATTAAAAATTTCCCCCTTTTTTCAGTAGTAATCAGATCTGCATTCACCAATTCTTTGATATGATGTGAAACTGTCGGCGCACCTATATTCAAGCAAGCCATGATATCTGCAACACAACATTCCCCGCCAGTTTCAAGACCGCCTTCGTGAGCCTCTGCAATTTTCAAATATAATTCTAATCGATTCTCATTCGAAAGAGCTTTAAATATCTTTGCCATTTTCTTAGTTTCCATCTTTGTAACTCCTAGTTGCATTTAACATTCGACAAGTATCGAATTAACTTTAACTTATATTGACGTTATTGTCAATTAATCTGCCCAAAAATAGGATCCACTTTCAGCTTACTTTAGTAAACATGACATCAGTGCCATATAATGTACTGTCTCAAAACCAGCCTTCAATCAACCGATTTCTAATAACTGCCGCTTCCCCCTTGCTACATACCCGATGTAAATCACGCGCAGCAATTCCATATTTTATGGGGTATTGAAAAAAATGCACGAAGTCATATACCTTTCACGAAACTCCCTATAATTCCGTGTAAAAGTACATAATTTCGTGTATTTGTTTAGGGGTGTCGACCCCCTACAGGTGTTCGCCCCCAAAAGTGTGGTCTATGAGAACATATTTATAGGGTATCTTAGGAGGTGGCATGGTGCTGAGGTAGTTGTACTAAACTGCTCCGCAGTGGTTATTATATGGAAAGAAAACACTGGCTAATAGATAAGCTTGAGTTGGACATAATTTTGGTAGTGAGCCAGGGCTTAATCAATCTCCATCCGCAAAACAGACACCACCTGCACCGAATTAATGCACTTAACGTCATCCCAAATAACGCATGGAAAACAAAAGTTGCTTATTTTTCTAAATGATCTACCAATAATCAATCATTGTCCTCACTTATTCCCAACGCCAACGCTTTTTCCTCGACCGGAATACGAATGCCAAGTAGCAGCCAAAGGTTAAGAATGGTTGCGATAGCTGCTGTAATAACCGCCCCGAAAATCAGCGGAACACTCACCAGTTCTACCGTTACTGCAATATAGTTTGGGTGTCTGAAAAAACAGTATGGTCCCTTCCGAATAGCCTTCCGGCCGGGGATAACTAAAATCCGGGTATTCCAAAACTGTCCCAGGCTTAAGATCGACCAATAGCGCAACCCTTGCGAAAAAACAAAGAACCCAAAGTACAGATACCAATCGGGAGATATCGCCCCCCATAAAGAAGCCTCGACAATTAAGCCCACCAGCCACCCGATATGTAACAAAAAGAACAATGGGTAGTGCCGACTGCCAAACTCTTTGGCTCCTTCTGTAAGCATTAGCATTCGATTGCGATGCGCGATATACAATTCTGCCAACCGCTGCAATATAATTATCAAGACCAGAGGGAAAAGCCAAGGAGTTACCATTTGAACAGCACCTGTTCAGCACTGAAGCCAGGACCAAGTGACAACATGAGGCCCAAACTGCCAGTAGGCACTGCATTCGATATGAATTTTTCGAGCACGAAGAGAATGGACGCACTCGACATATTGCCATAATTCTCTAATATGCTGTAAGCCTGTG
>Ga0209123_1001368_pt1 | contig 24462 bp, 13 predicted proteins | sample BarGraIncu00431A_FD_184500 | JGI IMG/M metagenome (GOLD analysis project Ga0209123, IMG submission 184500) | Arctic peat soil microbial communities from Barrow, Alaska, USA - Barrow Graham LP Incubations 004-31A (SPAdes) (version 2) | ecosystem: Environmental > Terrestrial > Soil > Wetlands >...
GAAGTTGCAGGACCTTATGTAGTTTTGTTGATTTGTAATGAAAAAAAAGGAGACCACACATGAATTGCCAACGAACCATCCTCACCGTGTCAGCAGTTCTCATGCTTGCGCTGATGACGGCATTCCCCGCTTGGGCTGACACAGCGCTGGCCCCGGGAGGGCTCAACGTCATCAAGCTCGCCGTGGAGAAAGCCGCATCCGGCTCGACCTTCACGCTGAGCGCCGGCGTCTACACCGAAGACCCCTTCTCTATCCCAAGCGGTGTCAACATCTACGGCGCTGACCGCAGGACCGTCACCATCCAGGAGAGCGCCTCGACTGCCTACGAGGGTGGCACCGCCTTCATCTGGGTAAAAGGCAGCAACGTCAACCTGGCGGGCTTCACCGCCCAGGGGCGCGGCGTCACGGGGATGAAACTCCCCGCAGGCACCATACTCCCCAATGACAACTCGGCCAAGTACGGCATCAACATCGCCGGCAGTTTGGACGCTCCCGTTGTCAATAACACCAGCGTGACCCTGACCAACATCACCTCGCGCTACTTCAACGGCACCGGTGTGAACATCAACGGCGCCAACGGGATGACCCTGAACAAGGTGGAATCGGCTTACAACAACGGCGCCGGTATCTACCTTTCCGACGCGCACTCGATCACCATCAACAACGCCTCTACCATCGGCAACTCCTGGGGCGGCGTTTGTGTCAACATCTGGGGAGCCACCTTTCCTGTCGGGACTTCGGCGATTGTATTCACCGGGGCGAACAGCTTCAAAGATGTCGGTTTTGGCGGTTCAGCCCTCTGGCTTGAGTCCGACAGGGTAGGTCACGGTCAGTCAACCGAGGTGATCACCTACAGCAACAAGCTGGCAGATGGCGCCATGGTTACCTACCAGGACTCGGACTTCGCCTACACAGCAGGTCCAATCTACACGGGCGGTACCAACCCGACCGTACGGTATTTCTTTACCAGCGCGGCGGAGGCGACCTCCTACCTGACCGGCTATAACGCTGCGGTGGCACCCTACGGTTTGGGTCCTTACAGCTTCAAGGCACTCGCCGCAGGGAGCAACTTCGCTACCTCGTTGTTCAGCAGCCTTCCGCCCGCGACCCTCGACACCCTGAAAGGGGCTGATGGCGCCCCCGGTGCTGCTGGCCCGCAAGGCGCGACCGGCGCGACCGGCGCGACCGGCCCCACAGGTCCCATCGGTCCGCAAGGCGTGGCAGGAGCAGCGGCCACGACCCTCAACGCAGCCAACAAGACCGCAGTGCAAAAAGCTGGCGCCGAACTGGTCGCGACCCAGAACAGCGACGGCGGCTGGGGCTGGCCCCTTACCGGTGGCTCGGCACTCAACACCCTCGGCCCGATCGGCATGGGCCTGGGAGAGGCGTACCTGCAGACAGGCAACGCAGCGATGCTCGCCGACCTGAAGAAAGCAGGGGCTTTCCTGCTCACCAAGACCAACAACTTTTCCGCCTCTGACGGCTACCTCGCCGTGCAGCTGGACCGCATCCTCGGTGGCAACACCTACAGCACATTCGTAACCACCAACTTCTACGCCCCGCTGGCGGCCGGCACCTACAACCGCAACGGCGCCGGGACGCTTTATTCGACTGCAAGCTACGCGCAGCTGGTGCACCACAACAGGGCCGGTTCGCAGGCTGAGCTGGCCGCCTGGGACCTCGGCATGGGCCTTTCCGCCGCAGCCGCGATCGGCGCCGATACGGCTCCTTGGGTCACCGAAGTCAAGGCGAAGCTGAACGAGATGAACGATGCCGGCGACTATGCCGTCATAGGGCTTGCCGGGGCAGTCTACGGCCTGGCCACGGTAAATCAGGACTTTGACCCGACTGCCGGTTCCTACGCCGCAGCCGCAAGCGTAGCCGACCTCGCCGCCATACTGGCGAGTTACCAGAAGGCCGATGGCGGCTTCACCTGGCAGAAGTCAGCGCCGGACTCCGACGCTCAGACCACGGCGTACATCATACTGGCTTTGAACGCAGTCAACCGTGGCCTGTATCTGAACCAGATCACCACGGCAGCCAACTACCTGACCAGCGCCCAGCTTGTGACAGGCGGAATCGGTGCAGGCGGTGAGAACAACGAAGTAACCGGCGAAGCCCTCTGGGCGTTCGGTGTCGTCGCTCCCGCAGGCCCGATCGGAGCTACCGGTGTGGCCGGCGATGTTGGTCCTCAGGGTCCGATTGGCGCAACTGGTGCAACTGGCCCGCAGGGCGTACCCGGATTGACTGGCGCAGCAGGTGCTACCGGTGCTACCGGTGCTACCGGTGCACAGGGATTCCTTGGCCCCATTGGCCCCACTGGCCCGCAGGGTTCGCCTGACACCCAGGCACAGATTCTCGCAAAATTGGCTGGTTCAAATCTGAGCGTTGCCTCAGTTGGCGTCGGGACCGCTACACCAGCCGGAGTATTCAACATTCAGGCTGTAGCGGCTGGGGCCCCATCATTTCTTGATGACTACTCCACCAACCCCGCACAAACTGCAACCCTGCAGTATCGCAAGTCAGCCTCTGCAACCCAAGCTAACAGTGTGACCGGGGACGGGGAGCAACTTGGTGCCTTCAACTTCTGGGGGAACTCAGGGACCGCATTTACTCACGGTGCATACTTTGGTGCCTACCAGCAGGGTCCTGCGTCTACCTTTACGCCAGCAAGCATTCAGTTCAAAACATCAAATGGCGTAGCCGACTGGGCAACAAAGATGATTTTGGATAAAGACGGGAATTTAGGCGTCGGGACTATCGCCCCGGCTCAAAAACTTGAAGTCGCTGGTAACGTTAAGGCAACAGCATTCATCGGGGATGGCACGCAACTCACCGGCATCATCGGTGCGCCTGGAGCAACTGGCGCACAGGGTGCAACCGGCGCAACTGGCGCACCCGGAGCAACTGGTGCACAGGGCGTAACCGGAGCAACTGGCGCACAGGGCGTAACCGGAGCAACTGGCGCACCCGGAACAACCGGCGCACAGGGCGTAACCGGAGCAACTGGCGCACAGGGTGTAACTGGCGCGACTGGCGCACCCGGAGCAACCGGCGCACAGGGTATAACCGGCGCGACTGGCGCGACTGGTGCCATTGGTGCACAGGGCGTAATCGGATTGACTGGAGCAACTGGTGCGACTGGCGCAACTGGTGATGTTGGTGCTACCGGTGCCAAAGGTCTCTCCTGGAAAGGCACTTGGGATTCAGCACTCGCATACAGCAAAGACGACACCGCTCAAGTTGGCGGCACTTCCTACATTGCACAGGCTGCCGTTGCGGCTGGCGGCGCAAGCCCATCTACAGATACCACCAACTGGCAAATCCTGGCAGCTAAGGGCGATAAAGGCGACACAGGCTCTACTGGAACAACCGGTGCACCTGGTGCACCTGGTGCAACTGGTGATCAAGGCCCTATCGGATTGACCGGTGCAACAGGCGCTGCCGGTGCAACAGGCGCTGTCGGAGCAACAGGCGCTGTCGGAGCAACAGGCGCTGCCGGTGCAACAGGCGCTGCCGGTGCAACCGGAGCGCAAGGCCCGACCGGAGCTACTGGAATCGGCCTAACCGGTGCAACTGGCGCTGTTGGCCCTACAGGCCCGGCCGGTTCTCCTGATACACAAAGCCAGATACTCGGCAAATTGGCAGGATCCTCAATGAGCATCGCTCAGATTGGTGTTGGAACCGCCGCACCCGTGGGCGTATTGAACCTTCAAGCAGTTGCAGTTGGTGCTCCATCATATTTGGATGACTATTCCACCAACCCGGGTCAAACTGCCACATTGCAGTATCGCAAATCGTCCTCTGCAACCCAGGCAAACGGGGCAACAAATGATGGCGAGCAACTTGGTGCGTTTAACTTCTGGGGTAACTCAGGAACTGCGTTTTCTCATGGCGCTTACATTGGGGCTTTCCAGCAAGGTCCTGCTTCTACCTTTACGCCAGCAAGTATTCAGTTCAGGACTTCCGACGGCGTAACTGACTGGGCGACAAAGATGATTTTAGACAAGTCGGGAAATCTGGGAATTGGGACTATTGCCCCAACCCAAAAACTTGACGTGAATGGCACTGTGAAAGCAACTTCGTTTGTTGGTGATGGCTCGCAGCTGACTGGGCTTCCAATTAGCACTGGAACCACGAGGCCGACGTGCACAACCAGCATCCGTGGTGCCATCTTTATAACTCAGACTAGCACTAATGACTCCGCTGCTGTCTGTGCAATGATTAGTGGGTCGATGGGCTGGAAAACCTTGTTCTAATTGTTACCGCATGTAAAACTCTGGAGGGTGGGGAACCACCCACCCTCCAGATATCATTTAACCCCGCATTTTAATGCGGGGTTTTTTTAATTGTGCTGTCAGCTGTTGCGCGAACTTCCTCGCTATTACAAGTAAGCCCTAACGCCTCTGTATGGCAACCTTGTCAATCTACGAACATATTGAAAACATATTCCAATAATGGTAAGGTGCCATTGTCAAATCATTCGTTGGCGAATCCTTTCAGAATAGATATCAGATTACCCAGTGTTTAGCTGCTGCCGTTCAATTTGGAGGGATTTACCGTATATGCAAAGCTTCAAGATGTTCCTTACCTTCCTGAGTGAATTGCTGAAAAATCGCCATATTATCATCGAACTCACTAAATCAGATTTCAATAAAAAGTATCTCGGTTCGTACCTTGGTATATTATGGGCATTTGTTCATCCAATGGTCTATATTTTCATCGTCTGGTTTGTATTCCAAGTTGGTTTCAAATCACAACCAATGAACAACTTCCCTTTTGTCCTATGGATGCTTACTGCCATAATACCTTGGTTCTTCTTCAGTGAGTGCCTGCAAAGTGCCACTGGAAGTATTTTGGAGAACGGATTTCTTGTCAAAAAAGTTGCTTTCAGCATAGGAATGCTTCCCTTGATAAAGATATTTTCGGCCCTGATCATTCATTTCTTTTTCATCGCAGTCATTTTCATCATGTTCACAATCTACGGATTTTCCCCTTCTCTTTATAACCTCCAAGTATTCTATTACCTTTTTTCTACCATCGTCCTTCTCCTCGGGGTCACTTGGCTTACATCGTCGCTTTCTCTTTTTTTGAAAGACACCGGGCAGATCGTTTCAATGCTTCTCCAGTTCGCCTTCTGGCTTACTCCCATCTTCTGGTCCCCAAAAAACGTACCTACTAAGATACTTAACCTGATTAAGTTGAACCCTGTCTATTATATCGTCGAAGGCTACCGAGAAAGTTTCATTTACAAGACTTGGTTCTGGGAAAAGCACTACATGCTTACGCTTTACTTTTGGTGTTTCACACTCTTTTTCTTTGCCCTCGGGGCGATCGTGTTCAGAAGGCTTCGGCCTCATTTTGGTGACGTGCTGTAGGACATCAGGTTTGTCCATCTGTTAATAGCTGAATACTCTGGAAACAAGCAGGAACTATAATGACAGGTAATGGCATTTTTACCCTCATAGTGGTCCTTCTCATGATGGGCGCGCTCATCGCCGAATTGATAGAGGCGGATGTCATCGTCTTCTCGACGCTCGGAGTGCTGCTCCTTTCAGGGGTACTGACTGCAAAGGAAGCTTTCGACGGCTTCTCGAACAAAGGGATGCTGACGGTCGCAGTGCTCTTCATCGTCGCCTACGCAGCGCAGTCGTCCGGCCTTATGGAACTCTTCTTCGACCGGATCATGGGCAAGGGAAACGGATTGCGACGCTCCCTGCTTAAGATGATGCTCCCGATCATGGGGCTTTCCGCCTTCATCAACAACACACCCCTCGTCGCCATGTTCACCCCCTATATCCGGGAGTGGGCACTCAAGCACAAATTTGCTCCCTCCAAATTTCTGATTCCCTTGACCTACGCAGTCAGCTTCGGCGGCCTTTTCACCCTGATCGGTACCTCCACTAACCTCGTGGTGAACGGGCTTTTGCAGCAGTCGGCACACGTTTCCCTGGGGATGTTCGAACTGGGCTACGTCGGCGTCCCTTGTGCACTTGCCGCGACACTGTTTATGGTCGGCTACGGGCACCGCCTGCTCCCCGATAACGGCGACCTCACTGAGGAATTTTGTGACGCCGGCCGGGAGTATCTTCTTGAAATGCAGGTCGTACACGGCAGCCCGCTGGTCGAAAAGAGTGTCGAAGCAGCCGGCCTGCGTAACCTGGACAAGCTGTTCCTGGTCGAGATCCTGCGTAACGGCGACAGCCTGGTGCCGGTAAAGCCCACCGATCTGATCAAGGTCGGAGACCGTCTGCTCTTCACCGGCCTGGTCGACTCCATCGTGCAATTGCAGAAAATACCAGGGCTGGTCCCGTTCCATGAAACGGATCTTTGTACCGATATCCGCAAAAGCGGGGCAGGGCGGATACTCGAGGCGGTGGTGTCACCCTCCTCACCGATGCTTGGTAAAACGATCAAGGAGGGCGGCTTCCGGTCGCGCTACGACGCGGCAGTACTGGCGGTCCACCGCCACGGAACTCGGGTCGCGACCAAAATCGGGGAAATCGTGCTCAAGCCCGGGGACACCCTGCTGCTCCTGGCCGGCGACAATTTTTTCAAGACCTGGAACAAGTCGCGGGACTTCTACATGGTCAGTAAGATATCGGATGCACCGCCGCTGAACCAGAAAAAGTCGATCATCTCCTGCCTGGCACTTTTCGGAATGGTGGCACTGTCGGCGTTCGGCGTCATGGACATCTTCCTCGCCGCCATCATGGCAACCATTCTGCTCTTGGTTAGCCGCTGTCTCACCGCGGTCGAGGCGCGTAGGTCATTGGAGCTGAACGTCCTGGTCGTGATCGCCTGCTCGTTCGGCATCAGCAGGGCCATCGAAAAAACCGGGGTGGCTTCCTTCTTCGCCGATCAGATCGTGGCAGGCCTTGATATTTTCGGCCCGATCGGCGTCCTGGCCGCCATCTTCCTGGTGACCACGGTCATTACGGAAGCCATCACCAACAACGCGGCTGCGGCCATCGTGTTTCCCATCGCCATGGCGTCCGCCGCAAAACTCGGGATGGACCCCAAGCCGTTCGCCATCGCCGTCGCCGTCGCTGCTTCAGCCAGTTTTGCCACCACCATAGGGTATCAGACCAACATGATGGTGAGCGGCCCCGGCCGGTACAAAATGCGGGACTTCTGCCGCGCCGGTTTACCTGTAAAGCTTATCTATGCTATAGTGGCGATCCCGACCATCGCCGCAGTCTGGAGAGTCCAGTGAATAAACGAAGCACCAATGTCACCTGGGAAGATCGCTGCCTGACTAAAGAGGATTACCGCCGTCGTAACGGCCACCAATCGATGCTGCTCTGGTTTACCGGGCTCTCCGGTTCGGGCAAATCGACCCTCGCCCATCAGGTCGAGGAGAAGCTCTTCGAGAAGGGGTGCTATACCTACATCCTTGACGGGGACAACGTACGTCACGGCCTGAACGGAGACCTCGGCTTCACCGAGACCGACCGGCGCGAAAACATCCGGCGCATCGGCGAAGTCGCCAAGCTCTTCATCGACGCCGGTGTCGTCGTGCTGGCGGCCTTCATCTCGCCGTTCCGGGAGGACCGGGACCGGGTCCGGGAGCTTTTCGAACCCCAGGAGTTCATCGAGATACACGTGCGTTGCGACCTGGATATCTGCGAGCAGCGCGATCCCAAGGGCCTGTACCGCAAGGCGCGCGCAGGCACACTGCCTGACTTTACCGGCATCGATAGCCCCTACGAGGAGCCGCTGGCCCCGGAGCTGACAGTGGATACCGGCAAGCTGGACGTGACCGACTCAGTCAACACCATCCTCAGATATCTGGGAGAGCGGGGACTGGTCGCCGGGAATTGGAACGCGGCAAAAGTACCGGACCCGGATCCCCAATCCCAGCTTTCCCAACCCGGCCTGCAGTTATGAAACACCTGCAAGAGCTGGAGGATCAGTCCGTCTACATCCTGCGCGAGGCGTACAAGAATTTCGACAACCTTTGCATGCTCTGGTCTATCGGAAAGGACTCGACGGTGCTGCTCTGGCTCATGCGCAAGGCTTTTTTCGGTCACACTCCCATCCCGTTGGTCCATATCGATACCTCCTACAAAATAAAGGAAATGATCGAATACCGCGACAAGCTGGCGGGGGAGTGGGGGCTTACCCTGGTCGTCGGGCAAAACGAGGCCGTGCTCAAAGCCGGGATGGGCCCGTCCCTGGGTCGCATGGTCTGCTGCACCGCCCTGAAGACCGAGGGGCTGCAACTGGTGCTGGACCAAAAGAAATACAACGGCGTGATCGTCGGCGTCCGCTCCGACGAGGAAGGGACCAGGGCAAAGGAGCGCTACTTCTCGCCCCGGGACAAGAACAACGACTGGGACTTTCGGGATCAGCCAGCCGAGCTCTGGGACCAGTTCAAGACGAGTTTCGAACCCGGCACCCACGTACGCATCCACCCGCTGCTGGACTGGACCGAGATCAACGTCTGGGAGTACATCAGGAAAGAGAGCATACCCGTTCCCGCTCTACTTCGACCAGGGAGCGGGGACCAGGTACCGCAGCCTCGGCTGCGCCCCCTGCACCGCGTCGATCCGCTCGACCGCAAAAAACGTGGACGAGATTATCGAGGAGCTGCGACACACCAAGGTGGCCGAGCGCTCGGGGCGTGCCCAGGACGCCGACCGCGGTATGGAAAAACTACGTAAAGACGGCTACATGTAGCAGGGTTGGGGGCAGGTGTCAGGCATTATTCCCGTTCCCAATTACACCAGAAAAGAATAAAGGCTTTTAAAAGTTATTACTCTCAGGGAGACGCCTATTTTGAAAGCGGCAAAGCTGACTGTACGTGTCAAACCCTCTACCCGTGTGCGTATCGACAAATTAGCACGAGCCACCAGACGCTCAAAATCCTACGTAATCGAAGAGGCCCTCGAACAGTATCTGGAGGTGAATGAGTGGCAGATAAAGGGGATCGAGGATGCTTTGGCAGAGGCTGACAGTCCCGATGCCGAATGGGTGAACCATCAGGAGCTGCTGGCAAAGCTGGAGGCCAAAGTTGCAGGTTAGGTCCTTTCAAACAGAACGAAGGCGCACATATGATTGTCACTCCCTCAAATTCCAATCCCGAGTCCACGGTTCACGGCCCTCAGTCCCTGACCATAGTGATTGTCGGGCATGTGGACCATGGCAAGTCCACCCTGCTGGGGCGCCTCTACGCCGATACGGATTCGCTCCCGACCGGGCATCTCGACAAAGTCAGGGACATCTGCGCCAAGCAGGGGAAGGTCTTCGAGTACGCCTTTCTTTTTGACGCTTTTTTGGAGGAGCAGGAGCAGGGGATCACCATAGACACCGCCCGCACCTTCTTCTCCTGGGAAAAGCGCCAGTACATCATCATCGATGCGCCGGGCCACAAGGAATTTCTCAAGAACATGATTTCCGGTGCGGCACGTGCCGAGGCGGCCGTGCTGCTCATCGACGCCGCCGAGGGAGTCCAGGAGCAGTCCAGGCGGCACGGCTACATGCTGAGCCTGCTCGGCATCCGCCAGGTCGTGGTGGTGGTCAACAAAATGGACCTGGTGGGATACGACGAGCGGGTCTACAACAACATCGAGCGGGAATACCGGGACTTCCTGCGGAACTTGAATCTCGAGCCGCAGCGCTTCATCCCTGCCAGTGCCAGAAACGGCGACAACGTGGCGGAGAAAAGCGGGCAGATGCCGTGGTATCAAGGGTCGACACTGCTGGAAAGCCTCGGGCTGTTCGTCAAACTGCCGGATCGCTCCGATCTGCCACTACGCTTCCCGGTGCAGGACGTGTACAAGTTCGATGACCGCCGCATCATCGCCGGTCGTGTCGAGGCGGGAGCACTGCGGGTGGGCGACACCCTGGTGTTTTCTCCTTCCAACAAGACGGCATTGGTTAAATCCATCGAGGCCTTTAACGTCCCGAATCTGCCTCTTGCCTTGTCAGCAGGTCGGTCCTGCGGATTCACCCTCGACGAACAGATCTTCGTGGAGCGGGGAGAAATCGCATCGCTGAGGGAGTCGCCCCCGGAAGTATCCGACTGCTTCAAGGCCAATATCTTCTGGATGGGCAATGCCCCGTTGGAAATGAAGCGGAAATACAGACTCCGGCTCGCCACCAGAGAAGTGGAAATGGAGTTGGAAGCAATCATAGGGACGATTGACGCCTCGACTCTTGGCGAGGTGGAGGCCAAGGCCCGGGTCGAGCGCAACGACGTAGCTGAAGTGCTTATCCGAACGAAGGCAGCTATCGCCTTTGACCGCTATGCCGATTGCAACGTGACTGGGCGCTTTGTGATCATCGACGGTTACGACATCTGTGGCGGGGGGATCATTATGGATTCTCTTAAAGATGATCAGGAACCGTTTCGCCGAGAGGCCCGGCGGCGCGACTTTGAATGGCGCCGGGGAGAAGTCCAGCTCTCAGAGCGGGTCCAGCGCAACGGTCACAACCCCGGCATCATCCTCTTCACCGGTGAGAGAGGGTCCGGCAAGGCCCGCCTGGCCCGCCACCTGGAGCGGCGGCTCTTCAACGGCGGCAAACAGGTTTATCTCCTGGACGGGAAGAATCTGCAGATCGGGCTTGGAAACGACTTGTCAACCGAGGAAAAAACCGAGATGGTCCGCCGGTTCGGCGAGGTCGCACAACTGCTGCTTCGTGCCGGGCAGATCGTGGTCTCCACCACCAACACCTTTGCCCTGGCAGACCACCATATCATCCGCACCCTCGTGCACCCCTATCCGGTCATCACCGTCCACATGTCATTTGCAAAAGAAAAAGCGCCTGAGAACACTGATCTTGTCTTTCTAGAAGCGGAGGACTTGAGGATGGCGGCAATAATGATATGCAAGAAGATGGAGGAACTCGAAGTATTGTTATAGGCAGCATGTAGATAAGATGACAGCTGATAATGGTAGTCAATCCAATGACACTAAGGGGGTAATTTCAATGGGAAATTATCATGGATCATTTGGGCTACACGACATTGGAGAGGAGCAACTAGAGTATGTTCTTGAAAGTTCCGAGCACAAGAAACTGCTTTCAGAACTAGTGGACTTGTCCCGAAACGTTTTTGGTTTCTTTAATAAAACAGCAGCCAGGTCTTTCGAGTACCCTTATATTATAAATGAAATAGGAACAATAGCAGGAAAAAAGGTTTTAGATATAGGGGCAGGGTTATCACCTTTGCCATTGTTCTTGGCTAAGTCAGGAGCGTCTGTAGTCACTGTCGACAACTCACCCGTCACTCGTAAAATAGGACAACCGCATACGGATTGGAATGGTTGGGGGTATCTCGATTATGGTGAACTAAATAATAGTCTGATCTCTTACAATAAAGATATCGCTTTTGTGCGCTTGGCAGCCAATAGTTTTGATTGCATTTATTCAGTCAGCGTTATAGAACATCTACCTGCTGCTACTCGTCGAAGTATATGGCCAGTGTTAAGTGAAGCATTGATAGACAACGGGACATTACTCCTCACTATTGACCTTGTTCCTGGAACGAATATTCTATGGAATTACTGTCAGGGTGATATCGTGGATTCTTTCGACAACCATGGCGATGTTGAGACTATAAAACAAGAGACTTCATTATGTAGTCTCGAACTCAAAGAATGCAGGTTTTTAAGGAATCTGGCCGGAAGTCCTGTTGATATCGCACTTCTCAAAATTTCAAAATAACTATACAGTCACGCATAGTTCATTGCTTACTATTATAGCCAAATTTTAATCGACATTCTAAATTAAGCGTCCATTGTAAAGGTGAAAATGTCTGAAGAAATCGCGATTAAAGTTGAGAATTTGACCAAAGCCTACAAACTCTACGACAGTCCAAAAGATCGGTTGAAAGAGTCGATCAACCCTTTCGGCAAGGTATACCACCACGAATTTCATGCCCTTCATGAAGTCAGTTTCGAGGTGAGAAAAGGGCAAACCGTTGGGATTATTGGCTGCAATGGATCCGGTAAATCAACTCTCTTGAAGATCATCACCGGGGTTCTGACTCCCTCAAGCGGTTCGGTTTCAGTCAATGGTAAGATATCTGCTCTTCTTGAATTGGGTGCCGGCTTTAATCCGGAACTCACTGGCATTGAAAACATCTATTTCAACGGCACCCTCATGGGGTACACCAGAGACGAAATGGATGCAAAGCTTGAAAGTATCCTCGCCTTCGCCGATATTGGAGAATTCATCTCCCAGCCTGTTAAATTATACTCAAGCGGAATGTTCGTCCGATTGGCGTTTGCTGTGTCGGTCTGTGTCGAACCGGAAATAATGATAGTTGATGAGGCCCTCTCTGTTGGGGATATGGCCTTCCAGCAGAAGTGTCTTGATCGGTTGGAGCAACTGCGGGAATTAGGGACGACAATTCTTCTGGTTACCCATGATATCATGGTTACTCGGAACTATTGCAGTTCTGTGGTCTACCTGAACGGGGGGAAAGTCAGACTCGTTGCAGATCCAGAAACAGCAGGGGAAATGTATATCCGGGATATGCATGAAGTGTCGAGGAAAGACATTGCCGCCAGGATTGCGACGGCACCTAAAATTGCTGCGGGCGATAAAATTCGTTTCGGAGGAGGTGGTGGCGAGATCACCGGGGTTTGCGTCATGGTTAACGGTGAAAACCTGCCCTATGTGGATGAAGGAAAAGACATCGATGTGACCGTCTATGCCCGCATTGATACGCGCATCCGGTTTCCTGCCCTGTTTATTCAAATTCGTGATTTTCGCGGGTATATCATCTACGGAAGGCATACCCATGTCCAGGATCTCAATTACCTCTCTACTCGAGATGATCATACAGAGATCTCAGCGAGCGCGCGATTTACCGTGATTCTGGCTCCGGGAGAGTATGGCATCACTGTCTCACTCAATGACAAACCAAGTGACACAATTTCAATTGTGCTCGACAAGCAAGTCGCAATGGCGACGTTCACCGTCTTGGCTCCAGCTGTCAAACCCAACTACCACGGGATTGTAAACCTGAATGCAACGTGGGCCAAGGGCTCTGGGAATAGGGATTAGAATGCCGAACAAAATGAAAGAACCCGACCTCGTCATTGGATGTGTCACGGAGAATCTGCCTAAATATTTAGCCCAAACCCTGCGGCTTATTCAGTCAATTCGCTGGTTCGGTGGCGGGGTTTCTGAATCAAAGTTTATTGTTTGTGCTGTCGAAGATATTGACCGGCTATGGGCTGACGAATTCCGCCACTACGGTGCCGAGGTTCGAATTGTTAAACGATATAGCAAGTTGCACCCGCCCTCAAATAAACTCCGTTTCCTTCAGCAACTCGATGTCGCAGAATATGAGCACGTTGTTCTCCTAGATTGCGACACCATTGTTGTGCGTGACCCTTCCAAAAGTTTCTTGGCAGATGGTTTCCATGCAAAGCTTGCTGACGTGGCAACTGTTCCACACCAAAAGTTCGAAAAGTTGTTCAGCGCTTTCAATATCCCGATTCCCTCTTGTGAGCATGTTACAACTGTCACAGGTGAACCGACAATTCCCTATTTCAATGCAGGAGTCCTGATTTTTTCCCGCGAGGAAATGAGGGGGCTGGTTCCGACTTGGCTGCAACTTAATAAAACACTTACGGAAAACCTTCATCTATTAAGTGGGTGCTCGAATTTCTGTGAACAGGCGAGTCTTAGCTTGGCACTAAGTCTTAACGGCATTACGTTCAACTGCTTAGGCAACAACATGAATTTTCCTACTCACTTCGAAGGAAGTTTCGTAAACTTAGAAAATATTGCCCCTATAATTATTCACTATCATTGGAAAACAGACCGCCTAGGAAGAATCGAAAATTCCGGCTACCCTCTTGTAGATGAAAGGATTGCAGCATTCAATAAAAGACTAAATGACTCACGGCTATTTAGCGACCTCCGACGTCCTGTATTCGTAGTTGGACCAATGCGAAGTGGCACCACCTTACTTGCTGATCAAATTGGGTGCTCCAAGCAGATCGCCCACTGTCCATTTGAACTTAAGGATATCTGGTCCCGCGACGGTGGCGTGCCAACGGCCTCTGCGAAAACAAGGGATCATTTATGTCCGGAGTTGGGAGCGAAGGACGTCCACTTGGGTCAATCTGAGCGACTCCGTATCGCTTTTCTTAAAAAAATTGAGGATACCTTTGGTGAGGTTGATCCCAATAGGTATTTTTTAAACAAAAATCCGCATCTGTGCAACAAACTTCCTTTTGTTGAGGCCCTTTTCCCTGATGCCAGATACGTGTGGATCTTCAGAGACATGCCTTTCGTAGTAGCGAGTTTAAAGGCGTTATTTGGAGATGTGTACCAGAGGCAGACGACTTGGCATTATTGGCCGGAGCCGCATGGAAATACCAAAGCACGTTGCTGGGAGGCCTTTCACCAAGAGTCAAAACCGGATGGGGTCGATAGTAAACGACTATTCCCCGGCGGGGATGTGGCGTATCTGGCCGAATATTGGCTGGAAAGCAACAATGCGATAAATGACTTTTTTAAAAGTACAATTTCGAACTGCCTTAAAATTAACTACAGCGACTTGGTGAATAACTTTGATGAAACAATCAAAGAATGCCTAAGCTTTATCGGTATTCCGAATGAAGACCAGATTTTACCTGACGGTAGTAATATCAAGGAAGATAGAAATAATCTCTGGACATCTAGAATATCAGCCAGCGAAGCTAGTACCTTAAGAGAATTTGTGAATTTCCATAAGCAAACCATCGATGCCTTTGGTCTGACCTTAGACATATCAAATACCTACATCCAAACTTTTGATAATAACTATAAGGAACAATATAAAGGAATGTTACCCATAAATAGTGATAATTCCCAAGTTGATGTTTCGGCACCCAATGCTGTAAAGTCCAAGGCAATCTGTATCCTTGGTATGCACAGAAGTGGAACTTCTACTATCTCGCGTGCAATTAACCTTTTAGGTGCCTTCCTTGGGGAGAATGTTGATTTAATACCTGCAACTCAAGATAATCAAGAAGGATACTGGGAAAGAATAGACATAAATAATCTCCATGAGCGACTATTAGCGCAAATGAAGAGACAGTGGGACACCGCCGCTCCATTGCCAGATCAGTGGCAACTTTCAGAACAAATAGAGCCCTTCCGGGAAGAACTTAGTAGCCTAATTCGCAAAAACTTTCTAAAACACACTCTGTGGGCATGGAAAGACCCGAGAACGTGCATTCTTTTCCCATTGTGGAAGAGTATTTTGGATGAGATGGGGGTCGAGCTAACCTGTGTGTTTGCAGTCAGAAACCCGGTAGACGTCGCGAACTCTCTTAGAAAGAGAGATGGCCTTCCTCTTGATAAATCTTTTGGCACCTGGTTTAATCACAATATCCATGCATTGCAAGCTTCTATTGGCATACCTACTGCGTTCCTTAGTTATGACAATTTCTTAGAAAATTGGGAGCATGAATTACGCAATTGCGCCAATGTGATCCATATCCCTTGGCCTACTGATGACACGTTGCTAAAACAAAGCATGAGTTCCTTTATTCGTCCGAATTTGCGGCACAGCAAATCTACAACCAATGACCTTAGTTTGGCACCCTTTCCAGTGAAGGAGTTATATTTACGTTTAACTGACATGACCAACAGTTGCAAAGTGCCTGACATTGACCTTACGAACACCCTGAAACGTTTGGCTGAGGATTTTTATAATTATTCCTCTTTCTTCCAGCATGACTTAAGTAACCTCCTTGATAAAGAACTGGAATTATCTGAGTGTAAACAGATAATATATTCCAATAATCAGACAGTTGCTGAACTAAACAGTGAAAAAAATTCGCTGGACCTGCAGCTTATCGACCGCCAGCGTGAGCTTGACTGCAAAACTAGACAGTCCGAAGAATTACTGCACGAGCTCACCGAGTTAAGGCAGGTCCTTGCCAACAATGCTCAACAAATTGAAAAGACCGCGCAACAGCTTGAAATAAGTGGGCAGCAACTTGCTGAGCGAGTACTTCAGATCGATGGCCGCGATAGAGTCATTGCCGACCTGGAACGCCGACTACGCGACATGTATCACTCGCTCAGTTGGAAAATCACCGCCCCTCTGAGAGGTCTTTATGATGCATTACATCTGGGTCCGAAGCCACAGGACGGGCACAATTTCTCCCCTTCTTCACCTGTGCAGATTCCAAATCATGTAGAAACTTTTTCTGCGGGCCACATACCAGGTAAAATTCTCACTTTTGATATATGCGCTGCGCCTTTGGTCAGCATCGTCATTCCTGTGTTTAACCAGTTCGAGCACACTTATTCCTGCCTCGCCTCCATCCTCGCCAACACCTTTTTAACGCAGTACGAAGTAATCATCGCTGATGATGCATCTCAGGATGAGACGAAAGATATCTCAGAGTACGTTAAAAATGTCCTGCACATCAGGAATGCAGATAATCTTGGATTCTTGCTCAACTGCAATAGTGCTGCATCCAGTGCTAGGGGGAAATACATCCTTTTCCTCAACAATGACACCAACGTGCAAAAAAACTGGCTGAAGCACCTGACCGATTTGATGGAAGCTGACACCACAATTGGGATGACCGGATCGAAACTGGTCTATCCCGACGGCAGACTGCAGGAGGCAGGCGGCATCATTTGGAACGACGCCAACGGACAGAACTACGGCCGGCTCGATGACCCCTCGAAGCCGGAATATAACTATGTTAAGGATGTAGATTACATTTCAGGCGCGAGCATCATGATCAGGAAGGAACTGTGGGAGCAGGCCGGTGGATTTGATGAAAGGTTCGCGCCCGCCTATTACGAGGATACCGACCTGGCCTTTACTGTCAGAAAGCTCGGCTACCGAGTTGTCTTTCAACCCAAATCCGTCGTGGTGCATTTCGAGGGGATCTCGCACGGGACCGATCTCGGAAGCGGCATAAAGAGTTACCAGGTCCGCAACAAGGAGCTATTCCTCGACAAATGGCGAGATGTGCTGAGCCGCGACCACTTCGGAGTTGACGAGAACCTGTTTCTGGCAAAAGACAGGAGCAGGGACAAGAAGACCGTGTTGTTCATCGACTACCAGGTGCCGCTTGTCGACATGTTCGCCGGGTCGCGCACCAACTACATGTACTTGCGCTTGCTGGTCCAGATGGGGCTGAACGTGAAGTTCATTGGCGCCGATTTCTTGCGTATCGAGCCGTATTCCTCCGAGTTGAACCGACTCGGCATCAAGACCCTGGACGGCGCCTGGTACCGGGCCAACTGGAAGCAGTGGATCATGGAAAACGCAGTCCACCTTGACTATGTGCTCTTTAACAAACCGGACCCCACCTGCATGTTCCTCGACTTCATCAAGGCACACACCAACGTAAAGGTACTCTATCAGGGGCACGACCTACACTATCTGCGACTGAAGAGAAAATATGAGGTGGAGGGGGGCAAGGAGGTCCTTGCCGAGTCCACGAAATATGAACGCATCGAGAAGGACATCTTTGCCAAGTCGGATGCCATCCTCACCTTTAGTTCCTTTGAACACGAGGTCATCAGCGAGTTGGTTCCCGACAAATTAGTTGCCACGGTACCGCTTTATTTCTATGATGACTTCGCGCCGATTGACAACGACTTTACCAAGAGAAAGAACCTCCTGTTCGTGGGCGGGTTCGGGCACACTCCCAACGTCGACGCGGTTACCTGGTTTTCCCGAGACGTGCTGCCAATCATCCTGAAACAGATTCCCGATCTGGTCTTGCATGTCATAGGTGCCAATCCGCCCCAGGAGATCACGAGCCTCGAATCTGATCACATCCGGATTCTCGGTTTTGTGAGCGACGAGACGCTGGCGCAGTACTACCGCACCAGCCGAATGGTAGTGGTGCCCCTGCGCTTTGGAGCCGGCGTCAAAGGAAAGACCATCGAGGCGCTCTACCACGGCCTGCCGATTGTTTCCACAGGCGTTGGTATCGAGGGAATACCCGACATCGGCAGCATTGTGACCGCCTCCGACACCCCTGAAGAGTTTGCTGCGCAGGTAATCGCACTTTATGGGGATTCCCTCGGGCTTCTGGAAGCAAGCAGCAGAAACAACGAATTTGTCAAGAACAGGTACAGTACGGAAGCGGCCCGGGAAACCATGGAAAATCTTCTGGCACGCCTGGATTAAAGCGGGAGCAGAATGTCTGAGTTCAAATTACGATCAATTGCCATGTACCTCCCACAGTTCCACGAGATTCCCGAGAACAACGAGTGGTGGGGAGAGGGGTTCACTGAGTGGACCAATGTCAGAAAGGCTCAGCCCCGTTTCGCCGGGCACTACCAGCCGCACGTCCCCGGGCAACTGGGTTACTACGATCTGCGCGACCCTGAGACACGGCAAGCACAGGCTGAACTGGCCAAAGAGTACGGCATTAGCGGCTTCTGCTACTACCACTATTGGTTCAACGGTAAGCGTCTCCTGGAGCATCCCTTCAACGAGATCCTCGCCAGCGGCAAACCGGACTATCCCTTCTGCCTTTGCTGGGCTAACGAGAACTGGTCCCGGCGCTGGGACGGCTCCGAGCAGCACATCCTCATGGGCCAAAATTACTGCGACGCGGACAGCCTCGACTTCATCAACAGTCTGGTCCCCGCTTTTCGTGACGAGCGCTATATCAGGGTGAACGGGAAGCCGTTGCTCCTTTTGTACCGCACCGGGCTTCTTCCCGATGTGGACCGGACCGCTCAAATCTGGCGCGAGGCGATGATTAAGGCGGGTATCGGCGATCTTTACCTGGTGCGGGTCGAAAACCATATGGACACGGTTCTTGGAGCTGAACCAACACCGGACGAAACCGGGTTCGATGCCGCCATGGAATTTGCCCCCTACTGGGGGAGCATGGGCGAGCAGGTGAAGGACCTGAGCGAGGCCGGACTCCCGGCGCATCAGCTCGATGAGAATTTGAGGGTCTACGACTATTCCCGATGCATGCAAAATATGCTCTCCAAGCCGGCCCCCCCGTACAAGCTCTTCAGGGGGGCCTTCCCCACGTGGGATAATTCGGCCCGAAGAAAGAAGGACCCTCTGCTGTTCGTCAACTCTACGCCGGCAAGCTACGCCCTTTGGCTATCCCAGATCGCCCGCTACACTCTTGATAACTTTGCGGGAGACGAGCGGCTTCTGTTCATCAACGCTTGGAACGAATGGGGTGAGGGATGTCACCTGGAGCCGGACGAGGAGAACGGGCTCGGTTACCTGGAGGCAAACCGCCTCGCGCTCAAATTCGCCCACGACGCCCACGAAGCCTCCGCAAAGTTACGTTCCTGCGCGACCTCGCTTTCCGGTGAGTCCGAGTCCTGGTACGAACAGCTCAGTAAAAGCTACCAGGGGAAAGAGGCTCTAACCTACGAGAAATTGGATCTCCTCGGCGGATTCAAGCCTTTCACTCTTGGGAACATGCCGCCAATGGTGTCGACTGAGGCGCAGGATCATTTCGAGCGGGTCCTGAAGAGGAAGGATCAGGAACTTTCCGAACTTTACAACTCCCTCAGTTGGCGAATCACTGCACCGCTAAGGAAGCTGTTCGACCTGTTTTTTAAATGACTACTGGCAATCTTGTGGGACAAGGAAGCACACTTGGCCCCGGAAGATTACCCACCTTTTGTAGATTACCCTTTCGGAGAGATCATGCCACCCAATACTCCCTGTGACACCACTTCCAATGCCGAGGTGAAAGGTGATCCTGTGCTCTCAGTCGTCGTGCCAATGTATAACGAGGACGAGAATATAGGCCCTTTTTATGAACGGGTGAAGCTGGCGCTAGATGGCATAGGTGACACTTGGGAACTTGTCTGTATAAATGACGGAAGCAGTGACAATACACTGGCAAACTTGATATTGCTGCACTCTGCGGATCCTAGGGTCAAGGTCATCAACCTATCCCGAAACTTTGGCAAGGAAGTCGCCTTGACTGCGGGACTCAACCATGCTGCAGGCCAAGCGGTCATCCCCATAGACGCTGACCTGCAGGACCCACCCGAGCTGATCTGTAAACTGGTGGAAAAGTGGCGTGAAGGATATGACGTGGTCAATGCGACGCGCAGCTCCCGACAAGGTGAAAGCTGGGTCAAGCGCACTACTGCAAATCTCTTTTATCGCTGGTTGGACCGGATGACAAATATTAACATTCCCCGCAACACCGGCGATTTCCGGCTCCTCGCTCGTCCCGCCATAGATGCCCTGTTACTGATTCCGGAGCGTACCCGATTCATGAAAGGCCTGTTTGCGTGGGTCGGTTTCACCCAAGCGACGGTTTACTATGAGCGCCACCCGCGTTTCGCGGGGAAAACAAAGTGGAACTATTGGCGGCTGTGGAACTTTGCCCTTGACGGTATCACCTCGTTCAGTTCGATGCCTTTAAAAATATGGAGCTATGCTGGTTTGCTGCTGGCCATGCTTTCACTTTCATATGCCGTATTTCTCATCGCACGCACCGCCATAAACGGCAGAGACGTACCTGGTTATGCCTCAATCATGGTGACCATACTCTTTCTTGGTGGTATCCAGTTGATCACTCTGGGGGTGATCGGCGAATACCTGGGCCGCGTCTATGAAGAGGTGAAAAGGCGCCCGCTCTACATCATTCGTGACAGTTACGGCATCAAAAAGTAAAAAGTGGCAGTGGAATCGACCGATTAAATTTAATGCTATGACTGTTATCGATTCCGGATAGCAAAGGATGAAGTAGATGGTAGAAGTATGGTGTAAAAAGACAGCCCCCTTCGTACTCCTGGCGGGACTGGTCCTGCTTGTTTTTCACAACGCCCTCTTCTGCTTTTTTACCCAGGATGACTTTACCTGGCTCAGGACCGCGACAAATTTCCGGGGTGCCAAAGACCTACTGCAGTGCTTTATCAAATATAATGGTGCAGCAAATTATCGTCCTCTTACTCAAGAGCTGTTTTTCTTCATAAACTACAAGTTGTTCGGCCTTAACCCCGTTGCTTTCCATGCAGCGGCCCTCGCAATTCATATCCTTAATTCATTCCTTGTCTATGCCATAATTCAAAAAATCGGCAACAACCGGCTATCCAGTTTTGCTGGCGCCGTATTCTATGGCGTCAATGCCACCTTGTTTATATCCGTATACTGGGTCAGCGCCGTTTCCGAATCCGGGATGGCTACCTTTTACCTGACAAGTCTGCTTTTTTTTATCAGATTTTTACAGGAACGAAGCGTAACAGCTTATGCAGTTTCCTTTATGATGTTCATTGCAGCGCTCATGTCTAAAGAATCCGCCATCGCCATCCCGCCAATCATGTTGCTGACATTTCTCTATCTGAGACCCAAGTTGGAAAATAAGAACATCATAAATTCCATCACGATGCTACTCCCGTTCATAGTGACGGTGATAATCTACCTGGCCATCAGGATGATGACGATCGGTGTGCCGGCAGAGGGGCCCTACAAAGCGGGACTCAATTTTCTGACCTTGGTGAATTTGTACAACTACCTAGTGTGGAGTTTGAACGGTTTCCAGGTTTTCGAGGCGACAGCCGATTTGGTGGGATATGGGTACATCCCTCTCCTAAAAATAATTGTCAGCCTGATGTCGGTTGCTGTCCTTGTTTATCTGAGCATGAAACAGAAAAGAACCTTCGCTTTTTCATTCTCGTGGTTTGCGATAGCTTTGTTGCCGGTGCTGCCTTTTATTCATCATGCACAAAATTATTATGTAAATATCTCGATTGTCGGAATAAGCTTGCTAATTGGTGTGGTTATTAACAGTTTCGGCAAACAGGCGCAATTCCCTGCCATTTTGTTTATGATATTTTGCGTACTGCTTTCAATAATGAACGTGAGATATCAGGAAAAACACTTGTGGGTCACCCACAGAGCAATACTTGCCCGGACCGCATTGCGGGATATCAAGTTGCTACATCCGAATTTACCGGACAATGCCATTTTGTATTTTTCTGGTACCGGTGAGGAGGAGTACTGGGCGTACAACTTTGGCGATTTGTTTAAGCTTTATTATGGGAACAACCAACTGGCTACACTCTTTGCGGACAGGGATGGCTTGCCATCTCGCTTGGAGACCACGGGGAATTTTTATCCAATGTCCCTGCAGCAAGGCCATCTCCATGATACCAGCAACCGTCAAGGTGACATGAAGTATGCTGTAGTGAAGGATAAACCTGTTGCGGAGTCGGAGTCAGGATTGTCTCGCAAAATCGACTTCACTAAAGAAGTACAAACAAGCCAACTTACCAAAGGCTGGCATCAACCGGAACCAGGTCAAAGATGGATGGCGAGGAGCGCAGAAGCACTGCTGCCCAACTCCAGGGACACCCACCAGGGGAAATACCATCTCGTCATCAAGGGAAGCGCAGTGCTGGATTATTTCCCGCGTCATGAGGTTGAAGTCACCTTAAAGATCAATGACCATATTATCGGAAAAAGCACGATTCAAAAGAATGGCCAGTATTCCGTAGAAAAAGATTTTGAGGGAATATTTCTTTCCCCGATGAAACTCACGATCGAACTCAACCAGAGCTTTGTACCGAGCAAAAAATTGGTTTCTGCGGATACCCGTGAGTTAGGGCTGGCGGTGTCAAGCATCGAATTGTTTTGACAAATGATCTCAGTGGGGTCAGCTAACTCTTAGGGATACATGGCTAACATAAGAAGTAAACATTTAGTCAGGGTAGTCTATTCTGGAACCCTATGCGCCAGGCAGCTGAAGCAAGCGAAGCCAATCAGAAGGTCTTACTGTCACTGGGCTATCTGTTGCTCTATTAGTTCAAGGAAAGGGACGCCCGTAACTCGGATGTTTTATTCGGACCAACTCACTACATGGGCCTGAAGGAGAAACCTGTGGCTTTCCTCAAACTTCTGCTCAAGATATTGCTACATCCCTCGCGCGTCCTGCGTGCCGTAAACCGGGACACACTTCGGCTGGCTTTTGGCTATCTGAAAAACGGTGACTTGGCCGGTCTGGCCGGGGGAATGAGCTATTTCATAGGCAGGACCTCGCCTCCCACTAAATACCGGCCTGAGATCCTTCATGGAACCCTCGACGCGCAAACTCCTATTGTCCTGCCGTCCTGCAGCGAGCCGATGGTTTCCATTATCATTCCCGTCCATAACCAGTGGGCCTACACCCACTCCTGTCTGGCCTCGCTCGTCAATAACAGTGGCACCATCACTTTTGAGGTGATCATAGCTGACGATGCTTCCACGGACCAGACTCGTCAGGTTCACGACCTCGTGAGCAATGTGCGTGTCATCAGAAACGAGACGAACCTGGGCTTTCTGCTCAATTGCAACTCTGCTGCTAAAGCAGCCCACGGAAAGTACCTGCTCTTTTTGAATAACGACACCAATGTGCAGCCGGGATGGCTCGCCCCGCTGGTCTCTCTCATGGAGGGTGACCCAACGATCGGCATGACCGGATCCAAGCTCGTTTACTCCGACGGGATGCTCCAGGAAGCCGGCGGAATCATCTGGGACGACGCTTCTGGCTGGAACTTCGGCTGGCTCGATGATCCGGAGAAACCGGAATATAACTATGTGAAGGATGTCGATTACATCTCTGGTGCAAGCATGATGGTGCGGAAGGATGTCTGGGGAAAAGCAAACGGCTTCGACGAGTGCTATGTGCCGGCCTATTTCGAGGATACTGACCTAGCGTTTCGTGTGCGTGCTCTGGGCAATCGGGTGGTTTTTCAGCCGCAATCGGTTGTGGTCCACTTTGAGGGGGTCTCCCACGGCAAGGACCTGAACTCCGGGATCAAAAGCCACCAGGAGGTCAACAAAGGTAAGTTCCTCGAGCGCTGGCACGAGGTACTGAAAAGGGACCACTTTCCCAACGGAAAACAGGTATTCCAGGCCCGGGACCGCAGCAGGTACCGGAAGACGATACTGGTTATCGACCACTACGTTCCGAAGTTCGACCGGGACGCCGGCTCCTATTTCTGCTACAGCCTGCTGAAGGCGCTTCGCGCGCTGGGCTATCAGGTGGTGTTCTGGCCCGAGAACCTTTATGCACAACAGCCCTATGCCGGAGTCCTGCAGCAGTTGGGGGTCGAGGTCATGTTCGGCCCGTGTGATTTCGAGGCCTATTTAAAGGAATTCGGCGCCAACTTCCATGGAGCGATTCTGACGCGTAACCACGTCGCCATTAACTTCATCGATACCGTGCGGCGTCACATTCCGAAGATTATCTATCACGACCCCGACCTGGAGTTCCTGCGCGAAGAGCGCAGATGCCGGCAGGAAGGTGCCGACCCGAAATTGATTGCCAGGATAAAAGAGCGGGAGTTCTACCTCTTCCGTAAATGCGACATCGTCGGCATACACAGTCCCGTTGAGCGCGACATCATCCTGGGAGAGTTGCCGGAAGTAACGGTCGAGGTGATCCCGCTTCCGGTCGCTGACGTGGTGCCGAGTGAGGTACCTTTTGCCAAGCGCAGCGGCCTGCTCTTTGTCGGTGGCACCCATCCTCCCAACGTCGACGCCCTGCGCTACTT
>Ga0209123_1001369_pt1 | contig 24451 bp, 21 predicted proteins | sample BarGraIncu00431A_FD_184500 | JGI IMG/M metagenome (GOLD analysis project Ga0209123, IMG submission 184500) | Arctic peat soil microbial communities from Barrow, Alaska, USA - Barrow Graham LP Incubations 004-31A (SPAdes) (version 2) | ecosystem: Environmental > Terrestrial > Soil > Wetlands >...
AATGAAAATGGATTCAGATTCTAACTCTTTGAGATGGGTAAGTTTATAATCACTCATATAATGTAATGGTTTAAATAGTTCTAAGTGCTTGTTTAATTGCTTTCAAGGTTTTCTCCAACTGCTTGTCTGTGTGTGCCGCCGAAATGAAATTGCTTTCAAACTGGGAGGGAGAAAAGTAAATATGCTGATCCAGTAATTTCCGGAAAAAGGCGCCGAAACGCACTTGATCAGTTTTCTTTACATCCTCGAAATTACGTATTTCCCCGTCGGTGAAAAAGAGTGTGAACATGGAGCCGATGTGATTAATCACGATGTCTTTTCCCCGGATCAGGTCTTTTAATTCGGTGATAAAATTCAGGCTTTTTGCTTCCAGATCCGAATAAAAATTAGGTTGTTGAAGCAGCTGCACCGTTTCAATCCCGGCTGTCATGGCTATCGGATTTCCAGATAAAGTTCCCGCTTGATAGACCGGGCCATCCGGGGCCAAAATTCCCATAATGTCTGCTCTGCCGCCAAATGCAGCTGCGGGAAATCCACCACCGACGATTTTACCGAAAGCGGACAAGTCAGGTTTGATGTCAAAGCGTTTTTGAGCACCTCCCAGACTCAAGCGAAATCCGGTGATGACTTCGTCGAAAATCAGCAGGGCTCCGTATTTGGTGGTTATGTTGCGCAAATCTTTAAGGAATTGAATATCCGGTACAATGACCCCCATATTTGCAGCAACCGGTTCAATGATTACAGCGGCTATGTCTTTTCCGAATTTTTCAAAAACAGTTTTGACAGCATTAATATTGTTGTAAGGCAAACTAAGCGTGTATTTGGTGAAATCAGCCGGAACACCATCGGACGAACTGGAGCTTAAATTAGCCACCCCTGAGCCTGCAGCAACCAGCAAATGATCGGCATGCCCATGATAACAACCGTCAAATTTCACCACGATGTTTCTTTTGGTAAAACCACGGGCTACACGAACAGTGCTCATCATGGCTTCGGTTCCGGAGTTTACAAAACGGACTTTCTCCAGCGAAGGAATGGATTCCGTCACCAATTTAGCCAACTGGGTTTCCTGCAAAGTAGGAATACCGTAGCTAGTGCCTTGATCCACTGCTTTTTTAACGGCACTGCTCACCGTTTTATGATTGTGTCCCAAAATGAATACTCCCCAGGAAAGGCAAAAGTCCGTAAACTGATTGCCATCAATGTCTGTCAGGGTGGTGCCGTTGGCTTTTCGGATAAACAGGGGCGAGACACCCACACTTTTGAGTGCCCTGACGGGACTGTTCACTCCACCCGGAATGTATTTGGAAGCCTCTTCAAAGGCCTTTTCTGACAAAATCCTTTGCATAATAACTGATTATAAAGTTTGCTCCGGCACGTTTTATGGCCGTGAGCGATTCAAAAAATGCTTTTTCTTCATCCAGTACACCGGCAGCTGCTGCGGCAATCAACATGGCGTATTCACCCGAAACCTGGTATGCCACCAATGGAACATCGGGATATTTGGTACTGACCCGCTGAATCACATCCAGATACGTTTGGGCCGGTTTTACCATCACCCAATCTGCGCCTTCTTCAATATCTGCAGTCACTTCGTCCAAACCTTGCAATTTGGTTCTGAAATCCATCTGGTAAGTTTTACGGTCGCCAAAAGAAGGGGCAGAGTCTGCTGCATCCCTGAAAGGTCCGTAAAAGGAAGATGCATATTTGGCAGAATAAGCAAGTACTTTGGCTGTTTGTCCGTTTGCCTTTAGCAAGTATTTGATGGCTTTAACCTGACCATCCATCATGGCAGAAGGCGCCACAAAATCGGCACCGGCCTGAGCGTGTACCAGTGCCATTTGAGCCAGAAGCGGCAAGGTGCTGTCGTTGTCCACGGTTTCACCATGCAGCAGTCCGCAATGTCCGTGAGAGGTATATTCGCACAAACAAACGTCGGTAAAAACTATAATTTGCGGGTAGTGCTGTTTGATGAGCCTGATAGCCCGACAAACTATTGAATCCGGCGCATATCCAGCACTACCCGTCTTGTTTTTTAATTCATTGCCGATCACTCCGAAAAGTAAAATTTTATCGATGCCCAATGCAACTGTTTCAGCCAGATCTTTTAGCAATTCATCCGGAGAAAAGCGGGAAATACCTCTCATGGAGGAAATGGGTTGAATTTGGTTTTCACCCTCTACCACAAAATAAGGATAAATAAAATCCTTTACAGACAAACGTACATCTGCAAATAAATCTCTTGTCGCAGCATCGGTGCGGTATAGTCGGAATCGTTTCATTGTTTTTAATTTTTAAGTTGTTCGTGAATTTCACGCTTCAATTTTATTGTTTAATTCCAGAAATCGCTTTTCCGTTTCCTTCCCTCTGAAAAGAAATTTCTTCCCTTTGGGTATGGCTCCATACAGGCGAACGAAATTGGTGACACAAGAAGGCGATGAAAAAACGATGGTATGTATCTTGTTTAAATTCAAAGGCTTAAGCCCTTCCGGATAGGTGTTGTGATAAACTATTAAAGTAGTTACCTGCCAACCCAGTTCTGTCAATCCTTCAGGCAGTACAGGCAACCCCAGATCTGACCTCGGAATAAGCACTTTCCCGCTTAAAATGTCCTTAATGTCGATGTCTCTGATAAGTCCTTCTGATGACTCTCTGCCGGCTTGCAAATCAGGCTCAATGCCATACGTTCTCAAGGCATCGGAAGTCATTTGGCCGATAGATGCAATTTTAAGTTTAGCCAGCGCCCGGCTGTCTTTTTCCAGTTTTTTCAGCGCTTTAAAAAAGAAATGCACCGTATGCCGGCTTGTAAAAAAGATCCAGTCAAACTTGTTTAGTTGCTGCAAGGTCTTATTAAGCAAAGCATTATCTACTATTTCATCAATTTGAATGAGTGGTTGATGAATAACAAGCCCATCTTTTTGATACTGTTGGGCCTCGGTACCTGTTACCAGAATCACCGGTTTTTCCAGTTCTGCAGCTGCATGATTTCTCAGGGAAACCACCTCACCAATCACGATAATCACTGGCGTGGGGAATTTATCATCCTTCAGGCTCAACTCTTCCAACGTTGAAAAATACTCTTTCTGATCGGGTAAGGAAACATTGTAGGAAAGCATCACGGGCGTCTTTGGACTACGACCTTCTTTAATTGCTTTTGCAGCAATCTGCCTGATGTTCGATCCTGCCATATAATATACCAGCGTATCAGTCTGAGGAATTTGTACCACATCCGAATGGCCTGTTATAAAAGCCACAGACGAGGATATACCTCTGTGGGTCAATGGGATTTTCGTCAGGGAGGAAACGGCAATACCGGAAGAAACGCCTGGAATAACCTTTACTTCCACGAAATTACTTTGCAAATATTCTACTTCTTCACCACCATGAGCAAACACCATCGGATCACCTCCTTTGAGTCTCACCACGTGTTTCCCTGCTTTAGCAGCATTTAAAATCAATCGGTTGATATCCCTTTGCTCAAAACTGTGTATGTCTTTCCGTTTGCCCACATAGACGCGTTCAACGGTAAAGTTATTCAGATAGTTTTCGTCCAGAAGATCGTCGTAAAAAATAATATCGGCTTGTTTGAGGGCTTTTTCGCCGCCAATGGTCAGTAAATCAGGATTGCCCGGACCAAAACCAACTAAAAATACTTTTCCATATTGTTTGCGAATATCCTGAGAAGCAAAAAGCGCTTTCAAATCTTCCCGGCCTTTTCGTGCTACAACAACCAGATTTCCCTGCAGCGAATGCGTTTCAAAAGGCAAAACTTCTGCGGCACGATTTTTTTGTCCAAGTCGGGTGAGGGCGCAGGAAGCAACAATCAAGGCATCTATAACACCTTTATCAACCAAAGCGATGCGCTCCTCAATGGTTCCGCGAATGCTGATAATTTCCACATCCGGGCGCAAAGCCAGTAGCTCCTGACGTCTGGCAGGTGAACTGGTACCCACTTTGGCACCTGTTTGTAACTGTGATAAGGTCCGATTCTGGCGGCTCACCAGTGAATCGGTCTGGTCAAAGGCTTCAAAAAGCGCCAGGACTTCCAATTCCGGGTGTATCGGGTAGGACAGATCTTTCGCCGAATGAACGGCCAGATCGGCAGTTTTAAGTAAAATAGCCTCGTCCAACTCTCTGGTGAAAAAATCCTGTGGCGGATTGTTGAGCAGTGAAATTTCCGGATGTTTGTCTCCAAACGATTCGAGCTTTATCAACTCATAATTCAGTTCGGGAAACAGTCTGAAAACCTCTTCAACTTGCTTCAGCGCAAGTGGACTTTTACGGCTAATTACTTTTAATGTTTTAAATGTGTCGGGCATTTGCATCAAAGTAACCGGGTTTGTATTTCAATGATGCAAAGTAAGGCAGGAAGCAGGTTCCAGAAAATCCCTTTAGGATGGTAGATGCATACCATGTTTGTGGTATATGCAGTGAGAAATATGGTTTTTTACAAGTATTTATTCCTGAATTCAAGCTATTTTTGTACGTATAAAATAGTTAGAAAAATGAAAGTCGTAGCAATCAACGGAAGTCCTCACAAGGAAGGCAACACCTACCAGGCACTTAAAATGGTCGGTTCAAAATTAGAAGCAAACGGGATTGATTTTGAAATCATTCATGTAGGTCATAAAACAATCAGTGGTTGCAGGGCTTGTGGTAAATGCCGCGTAACACAAGATGAAAGATGCAGCATCACCACCGATCCGCTTAATGAATGGATTCAGATTTTGAAAGACGCCGACGGAATCATTCTTTCCTCACCGGTCCATTTTTCAGGCGTTGCCGGTACCATGAAAAGTTTTCTGGACAGGCTTTTTTATGTAACTCTCAGCAACGGTGGCATGTTCCGCCACAAAGTAGGAGCAGCCATAGTGGCCGTGCGTCGATCAGGTGGTTCCTCAACTCTCGATTGTTTGAACCATTATATTACCTATTCTGAAATGATGCTTGCCTCTTCCAATTATTGGAACATTATACATGGTACAACTCCAGGAGATGCCACACAAGACAGTGAAGGCGTACAAATTATGGAAGAATTGGGTAACAATATGGCCTGGCAGCTAAAAATGCGTGAGATGACGAAAGATACGCTGGCTGAACCGGAAAGGGCTCAGAAGGTGATGATGAGTTTTATCCGTTGAACAACTTTGCCTCTTGAACGTTAAACACTTGTTAAACCTATAAATATAAAGAAGATGCAATACAAATTATTAGGAAATACTGGACTTAAAGTGTCTGAACTCTGACTGGGTACAATGACTTTTGGGGGGCGTGGAATGTGGACAGCTATCGGTACACTTCCTCAGGAGGGAGTTAATGGGTTGGTGAAGTTGTCTGTAGATGCAGGCATCAATTTTATAGATACAGCCAATGTTTATAGCGAAGGACTCAGTGAAATAATGACCGGTCAAGCTATTCGTGATCTAGGCCTGAAACGCGATGATCTGGTGATCGCCACCAAGGTTCGCGGGGTAATGGGCTCAGGTCCTAATAACTCTGGTTTAAGCCGCAAACATATACTGCAACAAGCGGATGAAAGTCTGACTCGTCTGAAAATGGACTACATTGGTTTGTATCAGATTCACGGTTTTGATCCACAAACACCCATGGAAGAAACCCTGGAAGCTCTTAACAACCTCGTTAAAAGTGGAAAAGTCCGTTACATTGGTTGCAGCAATCTGGCTGCCTGGCAAATCATGAAAGCTTTGGGCATATCTACCAATCAACATTTAATATCATTGACGTGATGCAGGAAATTGCCTCGAATAAAGGAGTCACTGTTGCACAAATTGCATTGGCGTGGTTGCTTCACCAACCAGTGGTTTCAACCGTAATTATTGGTGCCAAAAAGGCTGAACAACTGATAGATAATATAAAAGCGACAGAAGTGAAATTAACCAAGGAAGAACTGTTGCAACTTGATACTGTCAGTAAACTTTCAGCAGAATATCCTGGTTGGATGATTGAAAGACAGGGTGCTGATCGGAAATAATTAAAGATGAAATTATAAAAAGCTTGCCAATTTTATTCTGTTCGTTTATCAAGTAATTGTTTTAATTCTTCTTTGCTTGGGAGTACAGTTTGATAACGGCTGGCAAATATCTGACTGTTATCTTTGGGCAAAGTAATTTCTACCAGAGTATCCTTTTTGTCTTTACATAGAATAATGCCAATGGTCTGGTTTTCGTCTTCAGTTTTTACAAAACGGTCATAATAATTTACATACATCTGCATCTGACCAAGATCCTGATGTTTCAGTTTACCAATCTTCAAATCAATTAACACGAAACAACTAAGTAAACGGTTATAGAAAACCAAATCAACCCGAAAATTTTCTTCGTCAAAAGTAAACCTTACCTGGCGCCCCACAAACGTATACCCTTTACCCAGTTCCAATAAAAAATGCTCCAGTTTCTCGATAAGCGCTTGCTCCAATTCTGTTTCGCTATAAGCTGAATGAACAGGTAAGCCTATAAATTCTAAAATGTAAGGGTCTTTAATAGCGTCGGATGCGCTTTCAAGAATATGACCTTTCTGAGAAAGCATTTTTACCTTTTCTTTATCGGTACTTAGTGATAATCGTTGGTAAAGTGCTGAATCTATTTGTCGGTTCAGTTCGCGCACGCTCCAATTGCCACTTGCCGTTTCCAGTTCGTAAAAGCTACGTTCCGCCTCGTCTTCTATGCGCATTAGGTGTAAGTAATGTGTCCAGCTCAAACTTTGCGAAATCGGTGATTTCGCAAAGCGGTAGGTGAGGTAAAACTTTCGAATAAGTTCTAGATTGCGCTTTGAAAACCCTTTGCCAAATTCTTTATTAAGATTTTGAGAGAGCGTTTCTAATAAAAAAATTCCGTACCCAGCCTGTTCGCGACCGCTTTGTTCGTGTTCAACAATCCGTTTACCCATTTCAAAATACGTTTGAACCATTATGGAGTTCACTGAACGTACAACTCCTTGCTGTGCCTTACGAAGCAATTGTTTGATGCTTTCTACAAATTCATTATCTATCGTTTGAATATCTTTCATAATAGTTTGAATTATCAAAGCTTAAAAGTAAGGATATATAATTAAATATACATTAATATAATGTATATTTAATTAAAAACTTTTCTTTTCGTATTATTATCAAGGCATCATACAACAGAAATGAATTGACCGAAATACCCTAGAATAAACGATTAGATCATAAACAAAAACGTATCAATGAAACTTACCAACCCCCAAATTCAACCTCTTTCCAAATTTCCCAACCTCTTCCTCAATAATCCCCTCAGCCACACCAACTTCCTTTATTCTCGCATCCATATTCTGATGCACCCTTTTCTTAATATCTTCCAAATTATAAAGCGTCACATTGGGCAGCAATCCAATCCGTTCATCCACATCCCTGGGGAAAGCCAGATCAAGTATCAGCAGCTTTTTGTCTTCCGCAATATGCTCCGGCTTCACAATCAGATGCGGGGCAGAAGTGGCTGTAATCAATACATCCGAATAGTCAATAAACTTCTTCATGTTGTCCAGTCGAAAAGCCTTGCAATCACATCTGGCAGCCAGTTCAGCCGCATTTTCAAAATTCCTGTTTCCCAGAAAAATGGAATAAGCACCTTTCACATGCAGAAATTTAATCACATCCTCGTTCAGCTTATTGACCCCAATCAAAGTAATCAGGGCGTTTTTTAAAGGAATTCCTTCCTGAATAAGACATTCTATAACAGCCTGACTGTGCGAAATGGCACCTTGCGAAATGGTCGATTCCGTGCGTACTCTTTTACCCACAGAAAGTGCCGTCTGAAACAATTTATGCAGGCTGGAAGGTAAAGCGAATTTCTGGCTGGCATCCTGATAGGCCATTTTAACCTGACCCTGAATGGCACCTTCACCCACCAGAGATGATTCAAGTCCTGATACCACTCTGAAAAGATGATCCATCACCTCAACAGGCACTTCACCTTCGCCCCAGTAAAGTTCAACGCGGTCGCAGGTTTGCAAAAAAACATGAGGCGTATTTTCAGGCAGACTGAGGTTTTTAAAAAAAACTTCACGTTCTGCTAGTGTACTGGTTCGTTGGCTATTGGATATGTATTGTACCATTTTCGATTAATTCTTTTATTTGGTTGCGAATGTCAACCGATTGAAACGCATTTTGCGCGTTGGAGCCTACAGAAATGGTGATATTTCCTACTTTATGAATGGCAGGCGAAACAAAATCACATTGCAAAGGGTCGTCGCAAACACTGGTAAAAATGCCCAACGCTTCTGCATCGTCCTTAATTTGTTTGTTAAGCTCATGATTTTCAGTGCAGACATACACCAGAAAAAAGCCCTCCAAATCGCCGGGTTCGTATTTTTTCTCTATAAACTGATATGGAAGCTTTTTGATTTCCGGCGTAAATTCAGGAGCAAGCACAGTTACTTGATTTACAAACCGATGCATGATGGTTGCTTTGTGAGTAGCCACTTTCCCGCCACCAATAAGCAAAATTTTCTTATGGGTGACGTTGATGGAGATGGGTAAAAACTGCAAATCTTCTCTGTTCATAGAGTTAGGCTTTTTTAATCAGCACTACCCAATAATCGTCCTTCTGAACAGCAGAGACCACCTCATGACCTTCGTTGCGGACAGATCCGGGTACATTCTGAATGGGTTGCCCATCGTCCAGCCAGATTTCCAACAAGTCTCCTGACTTCAGTGTGGACAATTCAATTTTGGTTTTGACAAAATTCATGGGACAAGCCACTCCTCTGAAATCTTTGATACGGATAGTATCGATAGCCTCTGCTGCAAGTGCCGCAGGAGTTGCAGGTGCCACAGGAGCATTAGTTCCAATCGTTTCCAAACCCACAGGCTTTTTAAACTGCAAGGAATCATCCATTCCTTCATACAATTTAATTACCGCATCAGCCAGATTGAAAATCTCCGTCTTGATGGTCAGAAAATCATAACCTGGCTGCAAACGAACAATATTTACCACATCCGTAAAAGCTACATCAATCAGACCCTCATCAATAAATTTTTCTATGAAAAAATCAAAGGTTTCAGCAGTCGTTTTAGGTTCTAAGCCCTTAGTGACCAGCAACATTCTGGAAGAGGCAAAAACAACATCAAACAGAATGCGGTTAATTTGTTTGGGATCCGTTTCAACTTCAAGCAATTGAGTGGCTTTCTTGATAAAATTCAGATCTACATCAATCATGTCAAACAGACCTGCCGAACATTCTGCCGGGCCTTTGTTTGCGACCGAAAAGAGTTCTTCACTGCCCCAGTCGTAGTAATAGTTTTTATCATCGCTGAATTCTGGTACAGCCTTATAATTCTCAATCAGAGCCTTAATATGCTCTTTACCTATAACATCCAAATAGCTTTTAAAAGAAATGTATTCATCCTTCACCTTTAAATAGCCGGCCAGAATCTCTTTGGTAAATTGCGGTAAATCCTTGGCACTTATAGTACCCAACGTTTCACTGAGCTCAGGATTCAACCCTTTGGCCGCTCCTGCATAGACACTGTAAGCCGGATACATACGCTCATTTCTGCCCACACGTCCGGAAAAGCCAATGTCAGACCAAATCTGCTGGGCACAGGAATTGGGACATCCGGAAATATTAATCTGCAAATCGTTGACCTCGTCCAGGTTGAGCGCACTCTTTTCCAGATTCCTGCGCAAAGCTGAAGCTGCACCTTTTGACAAACAAATACCCAATCGGCAAGTATCGGCACCGGTACATGAAATCACGTTATTGATCACCAATGGAAGGTCTGTCCGGATTTTTAAATCAACCAATAACTGATAGACATTTCCCAAGAAATATTCCGGAATATTCCGAAGCTGAAGTTGCTGACGAGGGGTAAACCGCAGCACGTCGTTTCCAAAACCATCCGCAAATTCTGCCAGTTTAAGCAGGGTTTCAGGGTCGGTATTTCCATTGACAAAAGGAATCAGAATGGAAAATAAACCCGCTTGTTTTTGAACCGAAGCATACCTCTTTTCCCAAAGTTTAAAATCATTTGAATTATTTTCAATTAAATCATAATCAGGCTTTTTATATATAAAGTATAAACTATTGGTTGAATATGAAAAAGACTCGTTAGCCTTTATTTCATCGTAATATTTAAAAAATAATTCTTTCGTTTTTTCGACACCTTCCTTGTAAAAAATGTAACGTATTCTAGCCTTGTATTTGTTTTTCCGGTTGCCGTGGTTGTTGAAAAAACGTTTGGCTGCTAAAGCAATATTGAACAATTCTTCCTCAGGAGCGAAGTCAAAAATTTCCCAGCCAAGCGTTGGATTTGAAGCAACCGAACCGCCCAGATAAACTTTAAAACCACGTTTACCATCCTTGATTTTAGCGATGAAACCCAGGTCGTTGATCACCGCAAAATCAGCGTTTTCTTCGTTCGTAGAAAAAGCAATTTTAAGCTTACGGGGTAAGGTGAACGAATCGGGTTGAGCAATCAGGTAGGTTGTCAGATCAACAGCATAGGGAAACACATCAAACACTTCCTCTGCGCTGATGCCACTGTAAACATCCACCAGAATATTACGCACCGTATTTCCACCACCGCCTTTGGACGATAAACCCACCTGTTGCAACTCAGGTAAAATAGTTTTGGCCTGGTCAATTGCAATCTGATGAATCTGTATTTCCTGACGTGAGGTGATGTGGAGATGCGACGATTGGTGTTCCTGCGCAGTCAGGGCCACTTGCTTCAACTGTTCAGGGCTTATGAAACCTCCTGTGCATCGGATGCGCACCATGTAAGTGCCATCTTTGCGCTGTTCGTAAATTCCCATTGGAACACGGCTGCCTTTAAATTTTACGGGTTCTATTTTTCCTTGATGAAAATCATCGATTAGTGTGCCGAACCATGCAATATCTTCTGTAAGTGAGTCGGGTATTTTATACATCATTTTTTGTATTAGCTGAATGCACCCTCCAAATATTTTCGGGTCAATTCTTGTTTTGGATTATTAAAAACTTCTTCTGCCGGACCCGATTCGATCACTTCGCCGAGGTACATGAAAATAACGTGATCTGCTATGCGAAGAGCCTGACGCAGCGTATGTGTTACCAATATGATAGCATACTCTTTTTTCAATTCCACAAAAAGTTCTTCAATGTGCTTGCTTGAAATGGGGTCAAGGGCTGAAGTGGCTTCATCTGCCAAGATAAATTCAGGCTCTACAGCCAATCCTCTGGCCAGACACAAACGTTGCTGCTGACCAATGGAAAGCTTGCTGGCAGGAGTATTCAGACGGTTTTTCACCTCTTCCCACAAACCCACTGCTTTTAGTTGCTCTTCCACTATCTCATTCAGCTTTTTTCTATTGTGAATACCGTGAATTTTGCATCCAAAAGCAATGTTGTCGTAAATGGACATGGGCAGTGGACATGGACGCTGGGAAAGCAATCCCATTTTTTTCCGGACGTTGGTTATTTCTGTTTGTTTGTCGTAAATATCAACACCGTCAATCAGTATTTTGCCATCCAGCTTTACACCTTCCGTATCATCAATCAAGCGGTTGAACGTTTTGAGTAGAGTCGATTTTCCGCAACCTGAAGGTCCTATAATGCAGGTAATCTTCTTATCCGGAATCTCAATATTGACATTTTTAAGAATGTGATTCTTTTGAATATAAACATTCAGGTTATTCACCTTCAGGTTTGAATTCCTTAATTTATAGACCGTCTTTTTAGAGCCGGATACAATACTTGCTTCCGTTTTTTTTCTGTTTGAAAAGAAACCCTTATAAATCGGATGGCTGGTCTGATCCAAATGTTGTGCAGAATTTCCGAATAGTTGAGTCGTCATCATATTTTATTCTTTGAAAAATGGTTGGTAATAAATCTTCCTGCTAAACTGATAACAAGTACTATAAGTGTCAAAATAAGTGCAGATGCATACGCCCTGTCCTGTACATCCGCCGAAGGACTGCTCAACTGGAAAAAAACAGATAAGGGCAAAGTTGCCGCAGGCTGGCTCAGGGAAGTTGGAATGCTGTCGGTAAAACCGGCCGTAAACATCACCCCTGCAGCATCACCAATGGCTCGTCCCACTGAAAGGAGGGTGGCAGTGGCAATACCCGGTGCAATTTGTCGAAGCACTACTTTGATGGTCTCCAGTTTGGTGGCTCCCAAAGCATACGTCGCATCCAATAAGTCCTTGGGCAATTGCTTGGCAACCTCATCCATAGAGCGGACAAAAATGGGAATGATCAGCAAGGTTATAACCAGAATACCACCACCCAGAGACGTTCTCATACCCAGATAAATCATGATGGTGAAGGCAAATGCCCCATAAACAATGGATGGAATACCAAACATCACATCAAAAGCCAGTCTGGCAATGTAGGCCAGTTTAGATTTTTTGGATAGATAAACATTCAGGTAGAAAACCACGGGAATACTCACCAAAAGTCCTAAAATGGTAGACCCAAGTACAATATAAAGCGAACCCATGATGGCATTCAGCACACCGCCACCGCCACCATTGAAATAGCCACCTTCAGGCACTTTGCTGATCATGTCCCAGTTCAATGCAGGTAACCCCCTTTGTAGGATGGTATATAGGATGTTGGCAACGAATGCGAAAACCAAAAAGGTAGATAGAAGCATCAGCCCTTTAGCCGCTTTTTCTTCGATGAATTTTAGTTTCATAGTTTATTATCTGAATTTCTTTTCAATGCGGTACAAAATGATTCTGGAGGAGGCATTGAATAATACCACCACAATAAAAAGCAAAAAAGCTGCCAGCATCAGTGCCGATTCGTACAAGGGTACTGAAAGCATTTCACCGTAATTATTGGCAATCAGAGCGGGCAGGGGATAACAGGAATCCAACAAGGAATGGGGTATTTGAGGGATGTTTCCGCAAACCATCAACACCGCTATTGTTTCACCAAAAGCTCTGGATACAGCCAGAATGATGGCAGCAAAGATTCCAGGAAATGTCTTGCGCAAAATAATCAGCTTGCTGGTTTGCCATTTGGTAGCACCCAACGAAAGCGCGGCGTCCCTGTATTCTCTGGGTACTGCCGAAAATATCTCAATAAAAAGACTGATCAGCAAGGGTAAAATCATCACACCCAACACAATGCCTCCTGCAAGCGTGGTGTAACCGGTAGAATATTCCACAAAATGAGGTGCCAGCTTCTCCGAAATCCAGGGTACAATAAGCAGTATTCCCCAAACCCCATAAACCACAGAAGGCAGTCCGGCTAAAATATCAAGTGCCGGAAAAACCCATTTTTTGACGGAGGGTTTGGAATGTTCAGTTAAAAACAGCGCTGTAAAAAGAGCTACCGGCAAAGCTAAAAGCAAAGCTAAAGCCGTTACCCAAAGAGTTCCTGCTATAAAGGGCAAAAAACCAAAATCACCTTTTCCCGGTTTCCATTCGGAAGTAGAAATAAGGCTCCAAAAGCTTTTTTCCTCGAAAATAGGAACGGATTTCAGGTACAGGCCCAATCCAATTAAAACAACCAGTAGGATCGATGATACCGTAAGGGTAAACATCAGTCCACCGGCTATTTTATTTTTTACAATTCTATTTATAGTTAGATTGGACATCGTTTGAAAAGACTTATTTCAATTTGGCAAGGCCGGCATTTAGTTTGTTTTTAGGAAGACTGATGTAACCATTGGGCACATTGTATTGCTGACCTTGTGTCAGAATAAATTTTAGAAAAGCTATAACAACTGGTTTGTTTGGTTTGCCATTGGTTACCAGATATAAATCTCGTGCGGGAGGAGAGGGATAAAGACCCTTGGCAATGGCTGTAATGAGTTGTGAGGATGTACCGTAAAACCTTTCTGCAGGATCAATTCTACCATTGTTATTCACATCAATGGGCAGTACTAAAATACCTGCATTGGGTCTCTTAGTCTTTAAATCATAGGCATAGGAAATGTTGTTGTAACCAATTCCTAATGGGTCTTTTTGGATGGCAGAGGCCAGACCGGGATCACCAAAAACAGCTGTACCCTTCAAATCCTCCTGCTTTTTACCAAAATACTGAGCCCAGGTATCAGCTGCACCACAAGCATCAGATCGGGTATACACATGAATAGGTATGGCACTGGTTGTGCCAAGAACATTGCCCCAGGTCTTGTTTTCACTGGAAATAAAAATCTTACTTGCCGCACTCTGAGTCAAACCTTTTGCCAATAACTCTTTTATTTTTGGATTTTTTGCGTTGATGGTTGGAACAACAGCATCCTTGGCTACAGCTACTGCCCAGGCACCTTTTTTAAACTCTTCCGGGTGAATTTCTCTGGAAACCATGCCCAGATCCACTACGTTTGCCAATGCATCAGTGATGCCCTTACCTGCACCTCCTGCAGAAATATCAATTTTTACCTGAGGATGTAGTTTTTTAAATTCCTCCGCCCATTTTACGGCTAAGGGATACAAAGCAAATGCTCCTGATAAAGTTATCTCACCTTTCAATTCCTTTTTTGGAGCTTGAGCCTGAACGGGAAGTCCAAAAATGTAACTTAATAAAGCTACTGTAAATACAAGTTTTTTCATTTTTATTTTATTTTTTAAACAAACAATTCCAGTGCTGCAAAATTGGAAAAAACTATAATTTTGGGACATACCCCTCAAAGGGCATTTATATACCATCATCGTGGTATAGGGTCACGAGTTCTGAGATTTTTATTTATCTTTATTGCCTAATTTTTTTTACCTATCCTATGAGAAAAATATTCCTGTTTTCAACCCTAATCCTTTTAGGAATTGCCTCTTTTGCCCAAAATCTAAGTAAAGGCAAAGTCATTGAAGTTCCCAAAGGCGGCTTCTACGATGATGTTGTACTTAAAGATGTACATCAAGTAAATGATTCCCTGGATGCTCCCAAGCCCAAACTGAAATTCATTATGGACATGACGGGAATGAATCTGCCGAACAAAGTAAGTCTATACACCAGCCAATGGGCAAATCCAGCGCTTTCGCAGGGTAATGCAGGCACTTGTTGGGATTTCAGTACAACATCCTTCTACGAGTCAGAAATCTTCCGTCAGAACGGCAAGAAAGTGAAGCTCTCCGAAATTTACCTGACCTATTGGGAATACGTTGAAAAAGCCCGTCGTTTCGTTCAGGAACATGGCAATTCCGAGTTTGGTGAAGGCTCTGAAGGCAATGCCTTGTCCAGATTGGCAAATGTTTACGGACTGATGCCTGAATCGGATTACACCGGATTGATAAAAGGACGTAAATACCACTCGCACAGTGCCATGTTTGACGAAATGGACAGTTATCTAAAATCCGTCAAAAGGGACAATGCCTGGAATGAAACAGAGGTTCTTGCAACGATAAAATCCATTCTGAATCACAGCCTGGGTGAACCACCTGTGAAATTTACCGTAGATGGCAAGGATTACAGTCCCATTAGCTACATGAAAAATTACCTGAAGCTCAACCCCAATGATTTCGTGGAAATCCTTTCCTACAAGCAAAAACCGTATTGGCAGAAAGTGGAATACGAAGTGACAGACAACTGGTGGCACAGTGCCGATTATTACAACATTCCACTGGACGATTTTATGAAAGCTGTTAAACAAGCCATTCGTAGCGGTTACACCATGAGTATTGGCGGAGATGTTTCCGAAGCCGGATTGTCCCGGGATATGCAATGTGCCATCGTCCCTGATTTTGACATTCCCTCTGCATACATCAACGACGATGCCAGACAGTTTCGCTTTTCCAATCAGACCACCACAGACGACCACGGCATGCACCTGATCGGCTATGTGGAAAACTACAACGGTGACGGTAAGGATTGGTTTCTCATTAAGGATTCAAGCGCAGGGTCCAGAAACAACGATAGGAATGCCCCCGAATTTGGGTATTACTTTTTCAGCGAAGATTTTTTCAAGCTTAAAATGATGGGTTTTACAGTACATAAGGATGCCGTGAAAGAAATACTTAACAAGTTCAATTAAAGTATATTATCAATAAAATAACTAATAAAAAATTGCATAAAACCCTGTACAACTTAAGCGGAAAAGGGGAATACCCGACGAGCCTGATGTAAGAATGGTTATACAATTGGCAAGAGAGCTGAACGGCTTAGAAACGACGCATGAGGTTTTTGAAAACACAGGGAAACAAGGCTATGCATATTTTTACACACAATAACCAAATTACTAACATACTGATACCATTTCATGGCCAAAAAAGATAAAATCATTTCCATCGAAGAAATTCTCCGGGACTCTGGAGTTGTTCGGAAAATCCAAACAGCTGATCACGTTACCTGCATAATGATAGGAGGCAACCAATGAACGAAGAGCATAAAGGTGAGATCATTCTCTACCAAACGGACAATGGCAAAACCAAAATAGAAGTTCGCCTCGAAAATGAATCAACCTTTCGGAAATCCCGACAAGTTCAAACGGAAGGTGGCAGAAGCGTGGATTATGACCCCAATACACCTGAATCTGTTGAGTTCTTTAAAATAGTTCAAAACAAACGGCACTACGCCGCTCATGATCATACAGCTGCCGAAAGACAAGTGCGCAAAGAACAATACGAATATTGCAGAGGAAAATTTCTAAATTTTAGACCATTAACAAAACAACGAGCATGGCAACTAATTTAACCGATTCTTCCGTTACAAGGCAGAATATACTCAACAATCCTTTAGCCGTGCAGGAAATCCAAAAGGCTGTAGGAATCAAAGGGATACTATTTGAGAATGAGTATAAATTTCTTTTTCGGGAAATTACCGATTTCTTTGAGGTAACAGAACGCACCATACGAGAATGTATTGCAAAAAATGAAAAAGAATTGTCGAAAAACGGTTACGAAGTTTTAAAGGGCAAACGCCTGATAGACTTCAAATTAGTATCTTCAAAAGTTTCTGGTAGTGAAATCGACTTCACAACCAAAACCACCGTCCTTGGGGTTTTCAATTTTAAAGCATTTCTTAACATAGCAATGTTGCTGACCGATAGCGATAAAGCCCGTGAATTAAGAAGCGTTATTTTGGATATTGTCATAGACACCATAAATAAACGCACGGGTGGAAATACCAAATACATCAATCAACGGGATGAAGATTTTATTGGCAACTTATTACGGGGGGAAGATTATCGAAAGGAATTTGCCAATGCTTTACACGATTGTGTGGATATGGGCAATTTTAAATACATAGTTTACACCGAAAAAATCTATAACAGCATTTTTAAGGAAAATTCTGTGGAATACCGTAGAATCCTCAAATTAGATAGGAGTGAGAATGTTCGTCATACCATGTACAGTGAAGTACTTGATATCATATCCAGCTATGAAGCTGGCTTTGCAGAATTGCTAAGATATGAGTCTCAAAGATTGGGCCGGTTACTTTCTTCAACGGAGACCGATCAACTATTCTCTAAATTTGAAAAACAAAAACTATGGGAACCCCTCAGAGAGAGGGCACGCAATAAAATGGCAAGTCGGGATTTATGTTTCAGGGATGCCCTGCACAAAAATCTGGAAGAGTATATAAGTGCAGTACCTCAAGACGATTTCGAACGGTTTCTTGGTGAAAAGAGCATGGAACTTGACCAGCGACTCGAAGAATATAAAGAGGCACTCAAACGCTTAAAAGAACGCGACTAAATGATCTATATATCCGACGAGCAAGCAGAACACACTCACCGAAAAACCATTGAGTTTAGCGGTGGAGGTGACCTTTCCGTTTTAAATATCGGTTATTTGTTCAGTGCTTTGGAGTTGATCCGGAATGACGATTATTATCCGACTTTTGAGGATAAGCTGGTTCATTTAATTTGGTCAATCAATCGTAACCACGCCTATTCGGACGGTAATAAACGATTGTCTATTACCCTGGGGGTGCAGTTTTTATCACTAAATGGGTATTTATTCTGTATTGAACGTTTCCTTCACGAGATGGAAAATATAAGCTACCATTTGGCAGCAGGACATATTGAGAAAGAGTTCTTGACAGAAATAATTCATTCGTTTTTAGAAAACGAAGAGGATTTTAGCGAAGAATTGAAACTGAAACTATTGCTTGCAATAGAAGATCAGGAAATTGGCTTTAACGAAAATGACTAATCAATATGATGGCATCAATTAATAAAGCGTTCAGATATCTATATTCTATTTTGGCTGGTACTGTGGTTTTGCTTTTCTGCATAGTCATATTGCAACCGTACGTAGTAAAAAATGTACTTGTCTTTTTAGATGACGTGTTTTCGTTTAATTCGACCATTAGCGCAGTTTTGTACATCACAGCCTCTATCTTTTTGATAATGCTATTTACTCTAAAGCTGTTTACAAGAAAATCCATTCAAAAGAAAGCATTGATTGTTTCTTGCATTCTTCTTTTGACCTATCTTTCTTATCGGTTTAAAATACCTCATCCTGAATGGGTCTTTATTCCCTTGCATAACAAATTGACGTACTTTGATGTGCTTTACCTCTTACCTTTTTTATATTTTGTCCATGCCTTATGCGTTCACTCGGGAATGTTACCCAAAAAGGTGGAAAGATTATTTGTGAAGGAGGAAGAAGAAGAGAATGATTATGCCAAGTCCGATAGCTCGGATGCTTCAATTACTAATCCATCTGATGACAAACTTGATTATGATGTACACGCTCGTAAACTGCTAAGAATGATTATTGATGGGCAGGAATATTACAGAGCCAGAGCCTACAATATAGGACTGCTTGGCCAATGGGGTCAGGGAAAGACTTCTTTTCTAAATCTGATGAGGTATGCAGTCAATCAAGATAAAGATTTTCTATATTATCACAAGGCAATTATTGTGGAATTCAATCCTTGGTTTAGTGGTAACAAGGATCAGATGATGGTTGATTTCATGCAGCAAATTAAAAAAACGCTTTCACAATATAATCCAGATATCAAACATAATATTGACCAATACATTGAAGTACTATCCCAAATCGGTATTGGCTGGTTTTCAAAACTTGCCCATTTATTACATGCCCAAAAATCTGAATCTATCCAAGAGCGTTTTAAATTACTGAATGATAGTATTGCTGCGATAGAAAAGCCAGTTATCGTTTTATTGGATGATGTGGATCGTTTACTTTCGGACGAAATTTTCGCCGTCTTACAGCTAATTCGCAATACGGCAAACTTCAAGAATACCATTTTTATTGTGTCTTATGATAAAGCCTATATAACATCTACTCTAAAGGAAGGAAACGTGATTCGCCCGGACGAATATCTGGAAAAGATATTTACTATGTCCTATAATTTGCCAAAAGTGACAGACGAAAAACTTAAGCAATTAAACAAAGATGTGATTAATGCTACACTTCTTATTGATAGTGATAGTGATGAAAGTCAATCTGTTGATTTATTTCTTAAGGATATAGAGGATTCACTATCAATTAGACAAGCCAAAATTTTAGCACAGAATGTGATTTTCACTGGGGCATTGTTATTGAAAGAGAATGAAAGAGCGTTCTTTCTGTATGATTTGCTGTTGGTTGAACATCTGAGAATGAAAAATCGTGAATTATTTACATACATTTCCCAAGCCCCAAAAGAGTTGTTGTCTGGAGATTTCGGATTCGCACAAACATTGAGTCTTAACAGAACTATAGAAAAATATAAAACAGAAACGTTTAAAACAGATAACGATTTTATAGATGCAAAAATTTTACCATATTCAGGCAACGATAAAGCTCTTGCTCAGGAATCTTACCGTATCCTTCATCTTTTATTTGATACTCCTGATGATGCGAATGCCCATATATACAGCCACTCATATCGTCTAAAATTACGTTATGTTTTTAATAATTATTTTACCCGCACATTGCCAGAGAATATAATTTTGAAAAGTGATTTTGAGAAAGCCCGGAATGGATCAATGGATAAATTTAAAGAATTTTTGGTTCAAAGGATTACTCAGGAAAATAGTTTTTCCCTTTCAATAATGTTGGAAAATATAATCTTTAAAGATGAGAAGGACGGTATGGATATACTCAAAGCTTCTTGTGAAATTATCAGGGATAGGTTATATGAAGAACCCCGTGATGACCATAAAATTTTGGTTTTAGCTGGAGGATCTGTTTTTGGGAAACTTTATAATTCAGTTGGGATAATCTATAATCACGAAATTGCCGTATTGCATTGGAAGGTTCTTAGAATTTTTTGGAAGGATGTTACTTTTAATGACAATTTCGAAAAGCGTTTTTTGATTTTGTATTTTTGTAAAGAGAAAGGACTTATAGATAGACTGGATATACCGTTTGAACACAAAGAAAGTATTTTCTCTGAATTGTACTTAAAATACCTTGAGGTTTATTTGAAAAACAAGAACGATTTTCAAGATTTCAATTCTGATTTTATTTGGTGTATAGAGAAAGTTGTTTATTCTGAATCTGGAAAGAAAGCTATTCCGTTATTAAAAGATTTTATAAAAGACCATTTGGAAAGTTTTGTCGTTCAAATGTTTTCATTTCCATTTAAATACGGTGTTCAATATTTGTTTGCCTCAAACGATAATGGCCAAAGTGTTGACGAAACAGAAATATTAAAGAACTACTTAAAATTTCTCGAAGAACAACCGGAGGTAACAAAAAGTACCGATTGGTTTATTAAGCATTTTGAAAAGGTGAAAGAAATAATAGCAGCTTGAAAATGAGGTTAACAGTCTGAAAAATTTGAAATGGTATAAGAAACTCTTTTGATAACCACCGAAATATCCATCCCCGATAAACCGACAAGCAAAAATCCGAGTTTTTAAAAATGTCGTTTTAAAGTCATCAATATATGAAATACAGAATCGAAAAAGATACGATGGGCGAAATCCAAGTCCCGTCCGAAAAGTATTGGGGAGCCCAAACCCAGCGTTCGTTGGTACATTTTCCCATCGGACCGGCGGCTTCCATGCCATTGGAAATTATCCATGCTTTTGGCTATCTGAAAAAAGCAGCAGCCCTGTCCAACCATAAACTCGGGCTGCTTTCAGAAAAGAAAATGCAAATCATTTCCCAAGTATGTGATGAAATTATTGCGGGTCAGCTGGATGACCAGTTTCCGCTGGTCGTTTGGCAAACAGGCTCAGGGACACATACCAATATGAATTGCAACGAAGTCATTGCCAATCGGGCACACGTATTGCTCGGAAATACCCTGGGCGAGGGGCAGCGTCTGATCCATCCAAACGACGATGTAAACATGTCGCAATCGTCCAACGATACGTTTCCAACCGCGATGCATATTGCTGCTTATCAGAAGATTACGGAATATGCCATTCCTCGGATTGAAAAACTGGCTGACACATTCACAGCCAAGTCCAAAGCGATGTCTAAAGTTGTAAAGATTGGTCGTACGCATTTTATGGATGCAACACCCATATCTTTTGGACAGGAGTTTTCCGGTTACGTTTCGCAGTTGAATCATGGATTAAAAGCTTTGAAAAATACGTTACCCCATCTTTCGGAGCTTGCTATGGGAGGAAGTGCAGTGGGGACAGGCTTGAATACCCCCGATGGCTATGACCTGGATGTTGCAGCCACTATCGCTCAGTTGACCCATTTACCTTTTGTCTCTGCCGGAAATAAGTTTGAGTCGTTGGCTACCAATGATGCCATTGTGGAAACACATGGAGCAATTAAACAGTTAGCTGTCAGCTTGATGAAAATAGCGAACGATATCAGGATATCGGCATCCGGACCCAGGTCGGGAATCGGAGAATTGATTATTCCTTCGAATGAACCGGGCTCATCCATTATGCCCGGAAAAGTCAATCCGACACAGACGGAGGCCATGACGATGGTATGCGCCCAAATTATGGGCAATGATACGACCATTTCGTTTGCAGGTTCCTATGGTCATTTCGAATTGAATGTCTTTAAACCTGTCATGATCAATGCACTTCTTCAGTCGGTTACGTTGATAGCTGATGCGTGCAAGGCTTTTAATGATTTTTGCGCAATAGGCATAGAGCCCAATCTGGAAAAGATTCAGGAAAACCTGAATCAATCCCTGATGTTGGTGACAGCGTTAAACCCGCATATCGGTTATGAGAATGCGGCCAAAATAGCCAAAAAAGCTTTAGCAGATAAAACAACGCTGAAGTGTGCTGCTATTGAGTTGGGATTATTGACTGAACAACAATTTGATGCGTGGGTCGTTCCCGGAAATATGATAGGTCCAATTAAATAATGCAAAATTAAAGATTATCGATTGTGATTATTTTGTGTTGTGAGGCAAAATACATATCTTGCTTTTTTTATTACAAGGTCATAATAAAATCATTAACTTAAAAAATAACGCGATGGGAAAAGAAGCAATTAAAGTATCATCAGTCAATGTAGACGAACTTTTAAAAATGTTAAATGCTGCGCTTTCAGAAGAATGGCTTGCTTATTATCAGTACTGGATTGGTGCCAGGTTGATGGAAGGCCCTATGAGAAGCGAAATTGAACCAGAGCTGCTGTTGCATGCAACTCAGGAATTGAATCATGCCGTATTGGTTGTAAACAGGATCATTCAATTGGGTGGTACACCGGTGATCAATCCGAATGAATGGACAAAACTGGCACGTTGTAAGTACGATGAACCATCCGATCCATACATTGAGGTGATTCTGGAGCAAAACCTGAAGGGTGAAAGATGTGCCATTGACCGTTATCAGGAAATTGCCAATTTTACATCCGGAAAAGATCATTCAACCTATCAAATCGCTGTTCAGATTCTGAACGAAGAGCTGGAACACGAACACGACATTGAAGACTGGCTGACTGACTTGACCCGTATGAAAGAAGAGTGGAAAAAGATCAGACTCTAATTTCTTGAATGCCAATGTCTCATATCCTTTATCGGGAGTTCATGTAGTTCGAAAACATCCTGCATGAACTCGAAGAAAATAGTAAAAACGAATGGACTGTATCAAAAGTACAGTCCATTCACAAGAGACAGGCTTCTGTCTAACTTCGACCACTATTTTCATGAACAAATTTATCTGACATTCGTTATCAGTTTTTCCATATATTGGTTAATTTAGCAGATGGAATAACACACAATGGATTATTTTAAATTAGACCACCATGAAAAGACAGATTTTAAGTATTGCACTCTCCTTATTTTTTTTATCCGCTACTGCACAAAAGTATGAACAACTGGCACAGACTCCTCCAATGGGCTGGAACAGTTGGAATAAGTATGCATGCGATGTCAGTGAAAGCCTGATTTCAGGAATGGCTGATGCCATGGTCAGCAGCGGGATGAAGGAAGTCGGTTACGAATATATAGTGATTGATGATTGTTGGCAGGTTTCCCGTGATAAAAATGGTGAAATCGTTGTCGATAAAGATCGTTTTCCAAACGGCATGAAAAATCTGGTCGATTATGTTCACTCTAAAGGTTTAAAATTCGGCATTTATTCCTGTGCCGGAACGCTAACCTGTCAAGGACGCCCGGGAGGTCGAGGCCATGAATATCAGGATGCACGCACGTATGCAAGCTGGGGTGTAGATTTTCTGAAATATGATTGGTGCAACTCTAGTACCCAAAATGCTAAAGCTTCCTATTCAACCATGCGTGATGCGCTCTTTACCGCCGGCAGACCCATTGTATTCAGTCTTTGCGAATGGGGGCAAAGCAGCCCTTGGGAATGGGCTTCAAGCGTGGGCCATCTTTGGCGTACAACGGGTGATATCAGTGATTCGTGGAACAGCATGATTGATATTTTTGAACAACAAAAAAATCTGGCCAGATTTGCCGGACCCGGTCATTGGAACGATCCGGATATGTTGGAAGTCGGAAATGGAGGAATGACTACTGAAGAATACAAAACCCATTTTTCACTTTGGTGTATGCTGGCCGCTCCGTTGATGGCTGGAAATGATCTTCAGAACATGGATCCGGAAACGAAAATCATCCTCCTCAATAAGGAAATCATTGCTTTGGATCAGGACCCATTGGGTAAACAAGCTACGTGTTTCCGAAGCAACAGTGATTATCAGATTTTGACCAAAGAACTCTCCAACAATGAAAAAGCGGTCTGCCTGCTCAATAAAAGTGATGAGAAAAAGACCATATTGGTAGACTTTAATCTTTTATCAGGTTCAATTTCCAACTTTCGTGTCAGGGACTTATGGGAGCACAAAGATCTCCCGATCAAAGGAACTTCCATGTATGTTGATCTTTTACCACATGCAGTAAAGGTTTATCGATTTATCAAAAAATAATGAAAACATCATTCCTCACGTTGATTCTTTTCTCTTTGTCCATTTTTAGTTTTGGACAAAAATCCTTTTCTGAAAGACTCTCAGATGCAGCCATTGCATTGTCAAAACATAAGGTTGAGTACGACCCAAGCTATCGTGTGATTGACTATCCAAATGGAGATTTACCTGAGAATAAAGGGATGGATGCTGACGTCGTTATCAGAGCTTACCGGGCTGTTGGCATAGACTTGCAAAAAGAGGTTCACGAGGATATGATTTCCAACTTTAAAA
>Ga0209123_1001373_pt1 | contig 24414 bp, 21 predicted proteins | sample BarGraIncu00431A_FD_184500 | JGI IMG/M metagenome (GOLD analysis project Ga0209123, IMG submission 184500) | Arctic peat soil microbial communities from Barrow, Alaska, USA - Barrow Graham LP Incubations 004-31A (SPAdes) (version 2) | ecosystem: Environmental > Terrestrial > Soil > Wetlands >...
AGTGTATTAAAAGGGAAGAGCACTCTATAGTGGGATTTGATAAAAAAAGAAAATTGCTGAGACTATAATCGATATAAATACTGTATAGGGTAATTTGATAACTAATAACTTTGCTGAAAATCAAACAAATAAGATAACAAGACTATGGAACCGGAAATTTCAAATTTGACGTTAGACAAATTGTACGAATTCGAACCTTTGAGCAAAGAAACATTGATGTTTTGTCAGGGCTATCATTTATATGACGTCAAATCGATTGTGCAATTTTACCAACTTAGATATTGTGTTGATTTAAAGTTGTTGCCACACGATGCGATTTCGTGCGGCAGACGTGGTTCTATATTTTTTGTAAAGTACGACATGATATTTTTCCGATTACTAACATTCCACAGGTAAGGAAATAAAGAGTTGAACAGAGTGCAATTTTTGTGCTCTTTTTTTTATCTGTAATCTCTCCGAAATTGTTCAGATAAATATTCAGATAAGAAGCTTAATAAACGACTGATTTAGTAAATGTCTTTGAAAAATAAATATCTGCGAGAATATAAAATGAAACTTAATGATTGAAAAAAAATGTTATAACAAATAATAGGATAGCAGTGAAATGTACAAAATACAGTAGACCTGTTGTCTTTCATTACAATGATATGAAAAAACCCATCGTATTCTTGAAATAATCAACGAATGAGTATAACAGACCTGAGAATAGTTTCATATAATGCTGATAAACAATAAAATATTGTTACATTTGTTCGATTAATTCTGATTGGGTTAATATATTAATCTTAAATAAAAGTATTATGAAAAAGAAGAACTTAAAAAACAAAACTGAAGAAGCATTTAAAGTAATTGAAGCTTTCAAAACTAATGCAGAAGTTTTACAGAAAACGGAACAGGATAAGGAGTTTGTGAAATTGCTTAGTCTTTCTGTTCGTAAAATGGACAAGCTTGAAAAAGAAATTGTTGCATTAAAAGAAAAACTAAAAAACAAAAAAACAGTTTTTGAACAGGAAAGTGAACTGACTTTTGAATATGTTAGAACAGCAAAAAAGGTGTTGAATAAGGAGTTGGACAAAAAGCTGAATCCGCTCAGGAAACAGAAAAAACAGAAACCACCAAAGGCTGTGAAAGTCGAAGAACCAACATGATAGTATTTGGTATCTACAATATAAAAGGCGGTGTCGGAAAAACTGCAGCATCAGTTAATCTGTCTTATCTGTCGAGCCTTGATGGAAATAAAACCCTCTTATGGGATTTGGATCCACAAGGCTCTTCTTCATTTTACTATGATAAAGAGCCGGGAAACGATGCCAGTCTGAAAAAAATTATTACCGGTAAAGTTGAGCTAAGGGATATTATCACTGAAACTGATTACCGAAAGCTACATATCATTCCATCCGATTTTTCATACCGTCACATGGATACGATTTTGGATCAGGTAAAAAAATCAAAGAAAAGAATCAAAGAAGCACTGAAGGAGTTGAAGAATGAGTATGATATTGTTTTTCTGGATTGTCCTCCCGGAATATCCATTTTAGCTGAGAATATTTTTCATGCCTGCGATTATATTCTTGTTCCTACTGTGCCCACTCCACTTTGTCTGCGAACGTACGAACAGATTATCTCATTTCTCGAAGAAGAGGAGTTGAATACATCGGCAGTGATTCCTTTTTTCTCCATGGTGGAAGTTCGAAAAACTGTTCATCAGAACATGATGAAAGAACTTATACGGAAAATGCCCAATCTATGCTCTTCTGCTATTCCTTTTATGGCAGATGTAGAGAAAATGGGAATTTACAGAAAGCCTTTGGCCGATTTTGTGCCTAATTCAAAAGCGGCAGCTTCATTTAAGGCACTTTGGAAAGAAATTAAACATAAAACAATACCTAAATAAAAAAGGGGTGGATAGATTAGAGTTAGTACGAAAAGAGATTGATGAAATACTTTTGAATCAACCTGATGTTGAGTTACGCAGAAGAGGTTATATTCATTTGTATGGTGTGGCTCAGTATTGCAGTATTTTAGCCATTAAAAGAGGGTTGGATATTGAATTGTGTGCAATAATGGGCATGCTGCACGATATTTATACCTACAAATATGGTTATGTCAAAGATCATGCTTTACCCGGTGTGCCTGAAGCTGAAAAGATTTTGCGTGAGTTGAATCTGTTTACTGAGGAAGAAATGAGTATTGTAAAACAGGCCATAGCCTATCACAGCGATAAAAAAATAATACATGATGATTACAGTGAATTACTGAAAGATGCCGACGTGCTTCAAAATTCGCTTTACAATACTTCGTTTGAGATTAAACACCTGAAAAGATTGAAGAAAGCTCTTAAAAGCTTCGGGATTAAAATGAAGATGAATAAAGTGAAGGATAAGAAGCAAAAACAACTGTAAAAACATCAGTTTTTCTGTAATACAAACTAAAAGGTTGACACCTATGAATTTAATTATTGAGAACTATAACGTGCTGGTCAGTAAATTTCAGGAGATGGAGAAAGAAACAACTCCCGATGAAATTCATGATAAAAGGGTAATACTACGACGAATTTTTCCTATCCTGACTGCTTTCAATATTAATCCATCGAAAGTAAAAAATGGAGAAAAAGCATTTAAGTTGTTTGGTAAACTGCGCGATGTTCAGGTACAGATTGAGAGATTAGAAAACACGGAACAGTATCCGCAACTAATTGAATACCTCGAGTTTTTGAAAGAACAGGAATTAAAATTGAAAGAGAAAGTAAGTAAATTCTCGAAAAAGAAAGAGTTGAAATTTCCTAAAATAAAGAAAAAGAAAAAAGTTGATACAAAAAGAATCAAGACTAAAGCAATTCAGCAGTTGAACATTCTTACCGAGAAAATACAATCTTTGATAAATTTTGATTTAATAGAGATTCATAAAATAAGAATCGAGTTTAAGAAATACCGTTATCTGGTCGAAGTACTTATATATATTGAAATTATTGATGAAGGCAAACTAGAAGAAATGAAACATTATCAGGATATGCTGGGTGAGATTCATGATTATGATGTGCTTATTAAGGGAATAAAGAAATATTATAAAAAAAAGAAATTAGAGGAACAGGTTGATGTAGATGATCTGGAAAAAGAACAAAATACGTTGGAAGAAAAATTTGAAAATGAAGCTGAACAGTTTATTGAGGATTGTAGAGCTGTAATTAGTATTAAGAATGATATTGTCGATGTAAATACCGAAACCAACTCCATTACTGATCGTAAGGTTTCAATGAACAAATCCGAAAAGCCAGTTGTTAATATGCAAAAAGAAGAAGTTACAAGCCAACTAGTTTCTTCAAAGATTAAACCCGAAAAAATATCAGCAGAAGTTACTGAATCGAGTGTAGAAAAAACCAAGAACTGATTTTTTTGATAAAATCTACTTATAATCAACTTTTCAGACATTACTTAATCATGCAACTAGAAATGGAACAAGTTATTCAAATTTTTGCCGCATTACTGGCCGGAGCCATGTTAGGCCTGGAGCGTGAATATCACAGCAAACCGGCAGGCTTCAGAACCATGATACTGATATGTGTAAGTTCCTGTTTGTTTAGCATCCTTTCGGTAGCGATAGGTAGTAGCGATAGGATTGCATCCAATATTGTGACAGGAATTGGTTTTATTGGAGCAGGAGTGGTATTTAAAGAAGGGGCGACAGTGAAGGGTATAACATCCGCAGCTATCATTTGGATGTCGGCTGCAGTAGGGATGAGTATCGGATTACGGCATTATGTTTTGTCAGCTGTTGTCTTGCTGTTGGTATTATTAGTCATGATTGCATTGTCCAAATTTGAACGGTTATTCGATCAATTGCATCAAATGAAAACCTATGAGATTCATTTTACTTCGACTAATTATTCGATAGAAGAACTGGAAAAAGAGATGAAAAATATCAATATCGATTTTGTTCGGAATAAAACAGGGAAACAAAACAGTATTGTGAATATTGAATATGATATTAAGGTAAATCGTAAGAAGAACAGGGAAATAATTGATAATTTTTTAATCAACAACACGCATATCACGGGATTTGAATTTTAACTATACCTGCAAAATTGAGGATAATGAAGAAAGAAAAAATAGATATAGATAATTTCAAAATCGTAGATGGAAACAAGTTTTCATTGTCGGATTACCCGACCTTGATTAAGACTAAAAACATTGATAAAGAGGAAGGTGTGTTGTTGATTCAGGATGACATACTGGAATTAGCTGCTTTGCAGGATGTGCTTTATGCCGAAAACCGTCATGCGGTATTAATTGTTATTCAGGCCATGGATGCTGCCGGAAAGGATAGTACCATCAAGCACATTATGTCGGGTGTTAATCCAGCTGGAGTAAACGTAACCAGTTTCAAATCACCTACAAGCACCGAATTAGATCATGACTATTTTTGGCGGCATTATCGGGCAATGCCCGGAAAAGGGGAAATTGGTATTTTTAATCGCTCGCATTACGAAAATGTGCTGGTTACCAAAGTTCATCCCGAGTTCATTTTGAACGAAAAGCATAGCCATATCAAGTCGGTAAAAGATGTTGATTCCTCTTTCTGGCAAGACCGTTATAAACAGATCTGTCGCTTTGAAAAGAATCTGGCAGAAAATGATACACTGATTCTGAAATTCTTTCTGAATGTTTCGAAAGACGTTCAGAAGAAACGTTTTCTCGACCGGATTGATGATCCGAAAAAGAACTGGAAATTTTCAGCAGCTGATTTAAAGGAACGGGCGTTTTGGGATGACTATCAGTCAGCTTATGAAGATGCAATTAAAAATACTTCTACAAAATCAGCACCCTGGTTTGTCATTCCTGCCGATGAAAAATGGTATACCCGCTATTTGATTAGTAATATAATCTGTTCCGAACTAAAGAAACTCGACTTATCATATCCTGTAATTTCGGAAACCGAAAGAACAGCTTTACTCACTGCAAAAGCGGCTTTGTTGAGTGAATAAAAATGAGGGTGTTCAAATACGAATATCTTGTTTTGAAAATACTTACAGATTGAAAGTATAGCCTGAAAGGCTTATATATTATAGCCCAAGGTGAAACCTTGGGTTTTGTAAACAAAACAGGATTTCGGGCTGTAAGTCCAATATAATATGTTGAAATAAAATAAATTGCCCTTGCAGGGGGCGCATGGTGTGCTGTGAGAGAAGATACATCTATCTTTTCGTAACTGCTAATAAGATGGTGGAATCGACCCACCAGAGTGGGCTTACAGGAGCAGGCTCTAAACAACTGTTTCAGTTAGCCGAATCCTAACTGGTTATTGAAATCTGTTAGGTCTTGAAAAAATAAAACAGAAAGAATTGCGGTAGTGTATTAAAAGGGAAGAGCACTATATAGTAGGATTTGATAAAAAAGAAAATTGTTGAGAAAATAATCGATATAAATACTGTATGGGGTAATTTGATAAATAATAACTTTGCTGAAAATCAAACAAATAAGATAACAAGACTATGGAACCGGAAATTTCAAATTTGACGTTAGACAAATTGTACGAATTCGAACCTTTGAGCAAGGAAACATTGATGTTCTGTCAGGGCTATCATTTATATGACATCAAATCAATTGTGCAATTTTACCAACTTAATGGATATCTGATAAATCAGCTGAAATGTATTCATCCTGATCAGGCAAAACCCGGTACCGAATTAAAAAAAGTGTATCACAAGTATAATCTGTTGATTCAGCCATACGCTATTCCATTAGAAAACAGAAAAGATATTTTAGTTGTCAGCTTAACAGAACTGAAGCACAGAGAAAATCTTCCGGGCTGGTTAATAGATAGATGTTATAGTATTGGTTTAAACAATCTCAATTCTATATTAAAATATTACAGGAAAGAAAAAAGTTTTCTGGGATTGAGCCTCTGTGGTGCTAAAATGAATGAACAATTAATTGAATTATGCCAAAGATACGATGATTTAGAGATAGAACCGGTTATTGATCCGGCGGAAAAAGCATTTAAGTCCGTTCAGAAGCTAAATGAATCATTATCGGCAACACAAGCACTGGTTCTCGATAATTTTATTCAGACTAAAACTAAAAAATTATCAACCAGGAACCATGAATATCTCCAGAGACTTCTGAATTGTGGGTATGATGAACTTGATTTGAAGGCTATCTTATTTTTCGATGACGAACAGATAAGCTCAATCTTTAGAATTGATATCTTGACAACTGCCGAATTAATTAAATTAAAGGATCAGCTAAAAGAATTTGTAGATTTAATTTCAGTTCGAAGAATGGATGAAAATCAGTATTTGAAACTACTGAATATCGTTTTGCCCGAAACAGCTTCATTGAATAATGATCAAAAAGTCCGTGTATCCGGATTTGATTTTAGTAAAGGATTCCCAATATTTAAAACAATAGATTTCCTTATTAAAAATCAGCTGATATTGCACAAAACAGAAAGTATTATTTTTAGAAATAGTACTGAATTTTATAATGATGTGCGTTTGCATAACACAGCAGAGATTGCTCAAGAGCTGTCCATAACCAAAACATATATTAACGACAGAAGGTCTAAATTATTTTACAAACTGGATAATGCCTTTTCCTTCCTGAAATACGTAGATAGGTCCGTATTTAATTTATACAATTTTAACGAGAGTGATGATTTCATTTTTATGGATGATAAACTTGTAAATGAAATCAACCATACGGAAGGAACTCACTTTACTGCCCAGTTTATCACGAAAATATTTTCCATCATTTATTCAGACAGTTATCTGTTAATAGGAAGAAATGCCCACCATCATTATTCCCGGGAAAATAGATGGACTAATTACTATTTAGTTTCACTGAGGCAAGTCAAAAAAATAGATATCTACGAGTTTGTAGAATATATTGCATATCTATTTTCAAGTAAGGTAATACAAACCTATACTTTTTCGTTGGTGGATAAATTGAAATTAGATACTAATACCGTGGATTCCTCTGATAAAGATTTGTTAGATATTATCAAATTTATTTTAATGAAGGAATACGGTTTAAAGTTGGATAAGAATTATATGTCTATAATTAAAAAAAATACGAGCATATCAATAAAAGAAGCCGTGTATGAAGTATTAAATGATTATAACCGATCGATGGATATAGATCAAATCTGCAGGCATATGTATGAAAAATACCAATATCAAAAGTCGGAAGAAAGCAGAAACTTATTAATTAAGTATCTGGATAAAAATCCACTATTAATGAGTTATGTTAATAAGGGTTCAGGATGTAAAGAATGGAAGAAAAAAACCGTGTTATAGTGGATATACAGGGATTTTGAGAAATGAAGGTTTTGTAGTGTGAAAATGCTTGGTAAGCCAAGCTGTAGAAAGAGAAACAGAAGAAATCACCTGGTGCACTTTTGCAACGTGTGCCAATCCAAAGTTAGTCTTCCACTCCCCACTGGCACTAGAATCATCAAGCGGTTAGGAAAACAAGGGACAAGCGACTTCCCAGTCGCTTGAAATTCTTATCAAGCGGTAAGGATACCGCTTATCCCCTGTTTTATAATTAAAAGAGAAATTAGGTTGGGGACAAACGACTTCCCAGTCGCTTGAAAAATGACATCAAGCGGTAAGGATACCACTTGTCCCCTGTTTTATAATTAAAAAGAAAAATATGGTTGGGGACAAGCGACTTCCCAGTCGCTTGAAATTCTTATCAAGCGGTAAGGATACCGCTTATCCCCTGTTTTATAATTAAAAGAGAAATTAGGTTGGGGACAAGCGACTTCCTTGTCGCTTGAAAAATGACATCAAGCGGTAAGGAAACCGCTTGTCCCGTGTTTTATAATTAAAAAGAAAAATAAGGTTGGGGACATGCGACATCCTTGTCGCTTGACCTTTTAAAACAGGCTAATAAACAAAGCTATATTCAAAAGAGTTAGCCCTATTTTTTAAAATTTGTAACCCACTTCCAGTTGCAAGACAAAATGATTTGAGATATTTTCTTTCTGAACTGTACCTGTAGACGATAAGATAGAAGCTGGATTTACCGGAATGGCGTAGGTAGGAACAATATCGAATTTGAAATTATGAAGACTGTATGAGACAGGAACACTTATTTCGTAATCCAGCACTTTATACTTCGAAGCTTCCACCACAGAATAGGTAGTTGGAGTTGTTGTTCCGGAGTTACCCTTTTTAAGCAAGCCTCTACCAAGTCCTTTATTACCGGTAATGTGCGATTTTCCAGCCACCAAATAAGAATTATAATAGTTTTGAGTCCCTGCATTAAGTTTTACACCGGGTTCAATAACCAGTTTGCCTATTTCAAAGCTTTTGTTTAGTCCTATTTCAGTAATTATATCCGTTTTATCATTAAAACCTAAACCGGCTCCGGCATTCAGCGAAACTATATCAAAATCGTAGGCAAAGTTAGATGTAAGTCCTAAGTCGTTTACCGAATTCAGCGAGATACTATTCATATCAAAAAAATATTTCTCAAGGGATATTCCTCCGGTCAGTTTTTTACCGATGCTAAAATCGTATCCCCCTTCAAACGAAAATGCATCTATCTTATTAAGCCCTGCATCCAGTTGATAGGACAATGATGCTGCTATATGTAGACCGGATTTATGATAATAGCCTATGGATGGAACGAGGTACATGATATTGGCAGAATCAATTCTTCCCAAATAAACATTGTTTGATAAATACTTGATTCCGACTACTAAATTAGATTTCTTTACTTTTATTGTGTCCGATTCTTCGGCATGTAGAAGAAGTCCGAATAAACTTAATCCAGTCAACAAAATGATACTCATAAATTTTTTCATAATCAATAGTGTTTTTGGTTTGGTTGTAAATTACTCTTTGAAAATCATTTAGAAAATACCCAATACATGAATACCCAATTTTGCGTTTAAACCAAATCAAAACAAGCTAATAAATAAAGCTATATTCAAAAGAGTTACGATAACTCCCAGTAAGTTGAGTGTTATCTTTGAAAATAAGGTGTTTTTATATTTTCCCATTACTTTTTCGGACGAAGTGAGGTAAACCTGCAGGAAAATAGTGATTGGAAGTTGAATACTCAAGATCATTTGTGAATAAATCAATCCATTAAACGGATTGGTTATCAACATGATAATTCCAAAGGCAATAATCAATGAGATGGCAACACCCATTCTGGAATGATTATCTTTGATGTCGTACGGTTCTTTATACATGCCTGCAAAAATGGATCCGGCTGCCATACCGGAAGTAATGGTTGAAGCAATTCCCGAGAATAACAAAGCCACGGCAAAGACAACGGCGGCATTATTTCCTAATAAGGGTGTCAATAAATGATTGGCTTGCTGGAGTTCTGTTACCGGCGTTTTTGTTTTGAAGAAGGTAGCGGCAGCCAGTAAAATCATGGCGCTATTGATTGCCCAACCAACAATCATGGATACCAACGTATCGGTAAACTCAAACCGTAATTGCTTCTTTTTAATTTTCTCATCCTCTAAATTCCATTGACGACTTTGAATGATTTCGGAATGCAGAAACAAATTATGTGGCATAACTACGGCACCCAACACGCTCATGATTACCAACATAGAGCCTTTGGGGAATGAAGGTGTCACCCAACCTATTACCGCACTGTTCCAATCGATATGAACTAACGACAGTTCGTAAAGAAAGGATAATCCGATAACCGACACAAAGGCGATAATCCATTTTTCCATTATTTTGTACGAATTGGTGTACAACATAATCATTACAAAAATAGTAACCAACAGTGCTCCTGCCCGAATAGGAATGTTGAATAACATTTGAAGTGCAATGGCGCCCCCAAGAATTTCGGCAAGCGATGTTGAAATAGATGCCAACATGGCCGAAGAAAGTATCAGTTTTGAATATCGGGGTTTGATATGAATGGCAGCCGCTTCCGACAAACAAAGTCCGGTGGCAATTCCCAAATGAGCCACATTGTGCTGTAACATAATCAGCATGATAGTTGACAACGTAACCATCCACAACAGCGCGTAACCATAATCGGCTCCTGCTGCCAGATTGGATGCCCAATTACCCGGATCGATAAAACCAACCGTAACCAATAAACCCGGACCAATAAATTTCAAAATTTCTAAACCGCCATACCTCGGTTTATAATCCTTACTATCGATGTTTTTAAATAATTTGAACATGCAATTTTTTTCTTTTCCTTTAATTCCTTTCTTTTCTTTTTTTCTTTTATTTCCTTTTTTTCTTCTATTCCCTTTATCTTATTTCCCTTTAAAAAACTCAATTGTTTCTTTTATTCCGGCTTCGTAAGTTGTTGGTTCAAATTTAAAGCGTTCATTAAACTTTGTCGAATCAAAATAATATTCATTCTCACTCTGGTAAAGCATTTCGAGCGATTCATAAATAGTTGTATTAAATATTCCGGCCATTACAACCATCCATCTTTTCAGGACAGAAAATTTTGGTTCCATATCCAGTTCCTTTGCAATTATTTCAATGAATGTCTTTCCATCGATAGCTGGATTAAAGGTTGGCAAATGCCAGGTTTGTTGAAAATTAGCATCATTCTTCCAAAGCAGGTTCAATCCTCTGGCGCTGTCTAGCGTGTAGGTAAAAGAATGCGATTTATTTGCATTACCCAACCATTGTCCGCTTTTGCCATTCATCATTTTCTCCATTGCCAGAAAATAAGGAACACTCGATTGTGCGGCATACGGTCCGTAGAAATCGGCCGAACGGGCAATAATGCCCTGAATATTATTCTGTTTCATTTCGCCTTCAAGCATAGTTGCAATGTTGGCTCTGATTTCACCTTTCACACTACATGGATTGTAAGGCGTTGATTCCGTCATTTTTCCATCCACCTTTCCGTACATATACACATTATCAAAGAATATCAGTTTTGCACCATAATTCTTACAAGCATCAATGGTGTTTTTCATCACTTTCGGCCACATTTCAGCCCATACTTTACGGTCGTATGGCAGTCCCGCTACCAGATATACAATATCCGAGCCTTTTACACTGTTCAATGTTTCCTCATAAACAGTAATATCGGCCTTAAAAGACTCTGCTCCTATAATGGAATGATTACTTCGTGAGACCAATCGAACGCTTTCGTTTTCCGTTAATAATTCATAAGCAAGGGCATTAGCAATGGTGCCGCCTGCACCTAAAATAGTATGTTTCATAAGATATTTAAGTATTAGTTTACATATAAACAACTAACAAATACATTTAACTATTGTTCGATTTGATAAAAAGTTTTAGTATGTGAATGCAAATTTACAAAAATATATCAACTTTTTTTATATTCATTTTTTAGTATGATGAACGATAGTTAAATATATAAGAAATATTTAGAGGTAGTTCAAGTTTAATTAAAATTGAAAAGAATACACATATTGAAATTAATATATCAGTTAAATTGTTTAAACTTATAATAATCAATTTGTTAAGTTTGTTGTTTTAATTAACTGTTAGTTTTTTTTAATGTTTAAATATTAGTAAATAACATAATAAATGGTAAAAATGAAATTTGGAGTAAAAATATACATGTATATAATGTCTAAATTAAATTAAAAATAATAACTTTGGGGCGGATTTAAAAGGAAAATTTTAAATTTAAATCACTACCTTAAGTTTAATATTATTTATTATTGTCATATTATGATTTATAAGAAAATTCGCCCCTTATTGCCTTTCTTATTGATATCTTTTTTATTTCTCACCATTTTTAGGTTGAATTCTTATTCGCAAAATCCTTCACTTATTGTAAAGGATCAATTATTAAATGCCCAAAAACAAAGTTTAAAGGATTCAATAAGAAGTCGTACCGGTTTAGATTATCCATTTATAATTGGATATAACTATATTCCATTAACAAACAACAGTAATCATCCCTATTTTATTGAGAACAAATGGTTGAATGGTTCTTTAGTTTATAAAGGTTTAATTTATCCTGTTGATAGAATTAAATATGATACTGAAATTGATAAACTTATTTATCTCATGTATGATAAGAATAATACAATAAATTGTATTGCACTTGATGAAAACTTTATTTTGGAGTTTAAAATTTCAAACTACACTTTCAGATATTATAAAGATTTAAAAAATGAATCCGGGAAAATACTTAAAGCCGGATATTACCAGGTAGTTTATGATGGGAAAATGAAATTTTTAGTTCGGAATGAAAAATTAAAATCACTAAATGAATATAGAACTTCTACAGATTCATATTTGCTTAAAAATGGTATTGCCATTACTGTGAGAAATGTAGGTAAATTAATTAGCGAATTAAAAGATAAAGAATCGGAATTAAAAAAGTATGTTTGGGATAATTCATTAAAAATAAACGAATCAGATTACACTTCGGCATCAAAGATATTAAAATTTTACGAAAGCTTATAAGTTATGAAATTAGTCATACAATTAATACTATGCTTTTTACCTTATATTGTTTCTGCCCAGTCGGAAAACAATAATATATCAAGGAATTATGATATAAATGTAAAATATGATTCCATTCCATTCCAGAGTTTTGTCAATATTATGGAAAAGGAGCATCCCATCAAATTTTATTTTAATAAAACATGGATAGATAAAGTAATCGTAAAACAAACACGAGTACCCAGCAATTTAAAAGAAATTCTACAAGAATCTTTCAAAGGTTCAAAATTAGATTTTCTAATTGATGGATCGAATATTATTATTACAAATAATTATATAATCAACAAAGAACTACCTATAAATTTCTTTATTGTTGAAAATACCAATGAAACTATAGCCTCTGACACGCTTGATTCAAAATATGCTTTTTTAAATCAGGAAAAAACTATGGGTATTAGTACCGAAAATAAGATTATAAGTTTTGGAAATCCTTCAAATAAATTAATTGGAAATAAAGCATCTATATCAGGTGTGGTAAGAAATGATGTGGACGGTGAACCAATTGCTGGTGCTCAGGTTTATGCAAAAAATATTAATGGTGGTACAGTTACTGACGCTTATGGACATTATCTTTTAACCTTGCCAAGGGGAAATAATGAAATTCTTTTTAAGTATTTTGGTAAAAAAGAAAATACGATAACAGTTGCTGTTTACAAAGATGGAACGCTGAATGTAAACCTGAAGGATAATTTGGTTCAATTGAAAGAAGTTGTGGTTACCGGAGATAAGGATAATAAAGTAAAGAACCTCAAGATGGGAGCACAGCGACTAAGTATTGAAGAAATAAAATTATTACCTACCATGATGGGTGAAGTTGATATTATTAAATCTGCACTCTTACTTCCTGGCGTACAAACAGTTGGTGAAGGAGCTTCAGGATTTAATGTAAGAGGTGGAAGTGCCGATCAAAATCTGATATTATTTGATGAAGCACCAATTTTTAATAGTTCGCATTTGTTCGGATTCTTCTCCATATTTAATCCTGAAGTCGTTAAGGATTTTGAACTATATAAATGCGGAATACCAGCACGTTTTGGAGGAAGAGTTTCATCAGTCTTTGATATTACCGCAAGACAAGGTAATCTTAAAAAATTTAGTGTAAGTGGTGGGATTAGTCCAATAACAGGTAAGGTGACGGTTGAGGGCCCGATAATAAAAGATAAGTTATCTATAATATTAGGTGCAAGAAGTACCTATTCCGATTGGATTCTTAAATCGTTAAATAAGCCTGAGTTCAAAAAAAGTAATGCTCAATTTTATGATTTAAGTGCAAAATTATCGTTTGATATTGATAAAAATAATTTGTTGAGTTTCACAGCATATCAATCAAAAGATTATTTTAAATTAAATTCAGATACTGCCTATCAATATGAAAATCAATGTGCAAGGCTATTCTACAAACATACGTTTACTCCTAAAATGTATGGCAAGATATCTGCCATTTATTCAAATTATCAATACAACATTACAAGTGATAAAACCCCTGCAACTTCATTTAATTTAAAATACAATATCGGTTACAAGTCACTAAAAGCTGATTTCTTTTATTCACCAAATTCAAAGCATACTATTAATTTTGGCTCTGAAGTAATAAGGTATGATTTAACTCCGGGAGATTTCACCCCTTTGAATACAGTATCCGATATCAAATCACTTTATTTGCCTAAGGAACAAGGAATTGAATCGGGCTTGTATATAAACGATGAATTTGAAATTAACGACAAGTTATCCATATCAGCTGGTTTTAGATATGCTGCTTTTTTTGATCTTGGTCCGAGCAAAGTATATAAATATAATCCCGATTTTACTCACACTACTGATACTAGAATTGATTCAACAAATTATTCAACTAATAGTGTTGTAAAAACTTATGGTGGACCAGAATTCAGATTTACAGCCCGTTATAAAATCGGAACTGATAATTCTGTTAAGCTAAGTTATAGTCGTATTCATCAATTTCTGCATATGCTTACTAATTCTTCAGCTATTTCGCCAACCGATATTTGGAAAATTAGTGATGCAAATATCAAACCTCTTATTGGTGACCAAATAGCTGTTGGATTCTATCAAAATTTAGCGTCAAATATGTATGAAGCTTCAGCGGAAGTTTATTATAAATCAACCCAAAATAATCTGGACTTTAAAGGTGGTACTCAACTTTTAAACAATCCAAACCTTGATGTTGGTTTATTAAGCGGTATAGGACGTGCTTATGGTGTAGAGTTTTTAATTAAGAAAAAAAGTGGTATTCTGAATGGTTGGATTTCATATACCTATTCAAAATCTGAGCTTAAGATAGATGGAAAATTTCCTGAAGATAAGATTAACAACGGAAATTATTATCCATCTGATTACGATAAACCACATGATTTAAACGTCGTAGTGAATTATAAATATACAAGAAGAATAACCATAACCAATACGTTTACATATAGTACCGGTAGACCAATTACTTATCCGGTTGCAAAATATGATTTTCGGGGAATTGAGGTTATGCACTATTCATATCGCAATGAATATCGAATACCAGATTATATGCGGTGGGATTTCTCGTTGAATGTGGATGGAAATCTTAATGCCAAAAAAATTGCACATGGTTCCTGGTCTTTCGGAATATACAATGTTTTGGGACGAGATAATGCTTATTCAGTGTTTTTTAAAACTACTACCAGAGGTATTAAGGGTTATCAGCTATCCGTTTTTGCACAACCAATTTTTAATGTGACTTATAATTTTAAATTCTAAAATGAGTTTAAAAAATGTTTGTTTATTTACATTTATTGTGGTTATTTTTGTTGGCTGTGTAACACCTTATTATCCAAACATTAACAAGTATGAAAATTTACTTGTTGTGGATGGACAATTGACTAATTTGAAGGGACCATACATAGTTAAATTAATGAGAACTGCAAAAGTTACCGGGGGTAAGGTGGCAGTTGGAACCACAAGTACTCAAACTGAAAATCAAGTTATCGGAGCACAAATTAAAATAATTGATAATACCGGTTTAGAGGTTCTATTAAATGAAATAAGTAATGGAGTATATAGTACAGTTGATACTCTATTTCGAGGCATATCCGGCAAAGCTTATAAGGTACAAATTAAAGTGAACAATGAAGTTTATGAATCAGATTTTGAAACATTAAAAGTGCCGATTCCCATTGATAGAGTTTATTGGGAATACAAGCCGAAAGATAATGATGGTCCAAAACGTATTCAATTATTGCTTGATACGCATGATCCTGCAAATAATACACGCTACTACGGTTGGGAATTTAATGAAACATGGAAATTTAAAGTACCTATGGAGGTTGTGAAAAATCCTGAATGGAGAATCTGTTATCAGAATGGCACTTCTAATATTTTAAATCTCAGCACAACAATAAACAGAAATACTGATATTGTTGAAAGGTATCCGTTACAAACGATTAATGAGAGTACCAACCGACTTTTTATTCGGTATACTTTATTAGCAAGACAATATTCATTTACGGAGTCAACATATAAATATTTGGAAGATTTAAACAAGCTAAATCTGAATCAAGGGACATTATTTGATCCTACACCTTATTCGCTTGTAGGAAATATTAAAAGTTTGAGTGATAAAAATATACCTGTAGTTGGATATTTTGTGGTTGCAGGTGCTAGTGAGAAAAGAATTTTTATTGATCGATCAGAACTTCCAAAAGAATTTTATCCTACAGATGGGTTTCCTAATTGTGGGACATATTCTGTAATTGTTCCTCAAACTTTAAAAAATTTTCGCGATAATCATCAAGTTGATTCTCTGATGAGAGAAGGTTATACACTTTATGAACAGTTTAATGCAATGTTAGACCCGGTTACTCCAGCTTGGCAATTAAACTTTGCGCAAATGAGATGTTACAATTGTACAGTAACAGGAGATAATAAGGTGCCTGCTTTTTGGACTGAAAAGTAATAGTTAAATTAGTGTTGATCGTTATCTGTAATTAATTGTAAAAACTTGTATAAGGTATGGCAAAGAGTGTCAATGATATCTCCTTTAATATTGATATAAAATTTATATATTTAAAAATGAAATTTAGAAAAGTAATTATTTTATTCCTGATATTTTCTTTCATGGTAGCGTGTGTGTCACCCTATTATCCAAACATTACCAAGTATGAAAATCTGCTTGTGGTTGATGGACAGTTGACAAATTTAACGGGCCCATATAGTATTAAATTATCTAGAACCTTTAGGTATGACGGAGGTGTCGGAGAAAAAGTGACGGGAGCGACAATCAAATTTATTGATAATACCGGTTTCGAAATTCTTTTAAAAGAAATAAGTACCGGTGTATATAGTACCGTTGATACTCTATTTCACGGTATTCCGGGCAGAAGCTACAAAATTCAAATTAAAGATAATAACGACATTTTTGAATCCGATTTTGAAATACTAAAAACTCCACTCCCTATCGATAAGATTAATTGGGAATATAAACCACAAGATAGTGATAGTCCCAAACGTATTCAAATACTACTCGATGCACATGACCCTACAAATAATACACGTTATTATGGATGGGAATACATAGAAACCTGGAAATTTAAAGAACCCCTTGATGTTGTTAGACCTTTCAAACCTGAATGGAAAATATGTTATCAAACTAACTCATCAAGTTTTATAAACCTTGGTACTACAATTGAAAGAAACAATGATGTAATTGATAAACAAGTATTAAAAACTATAGATGAAAATACAAATCGACTTTATATACGGTATTCGATATTAGCCAGACAATATTCATTTACTGAACGAACTTATAAATACCTTGACGATTTAACTAAACTAAATCAAAATCAAGGAACGTTGTTCGATCCAACACCCTATTCGCTTACCGGTAATATCAAATGTGTGAACAATAAAAATATCCCTGTAGTTGGTTATTTTGTAGTGGCTGGAGCTGCAGAAAAGAGAATCTTTATTGATCGATCAGATTTGCCAACAGAATATAATCCAACTAATGGTTTTAATGGCTGTTCTCCAAATATAATATTTGTAGATGCGGCAATTAAAGATTATCGTCTGAATAGACAATATGATTCACTTACAAGACTTGGCTATTCGGTTTATGATACACTCCATGTTCAAGTGTGTAAACCCCCATTACCGCCTCCTGGAGTACAATGTACTACTATGCCAGCTATTCAAATGTCCTTAGCAAAAAGCATTTGTTTTAATTGTACATTAACAGGTGATAATAAGGTTCCTGCTTTTTGGACGGAAAAAATTAAATAAAAACACATAGATATGAAAAAATACATCCTTTTTTTTATATTTCTTTCTGTCACAATTTTATCATTTTGTCAGACTGAATCTAATCTAAAATTATTAACTAGTGCGGAAGACTTTAAATTACAAGAGAGGGTTTTGTTGACTTTAAATCAAGACTTTTATCTGGCAGGTGAATCAGTTGATTTCTGTGCTTTGACTTTTGATGCTGCTTTACAAATTCCTATCGATTTTAGTTCTGTTTTGTATGTAGAATTGATTAATCAAGACAATAATATTGTTAATTCTAAGAAATATCAGTTAATGCAAGGAGAGTGCATAAATAAATTATCGCTACCACGACAGATTGAAACAGGATATTATTATGTAAGAGCTTACACTAATTACATGAAAAATTTCGGACCAGGTGTTTTTTATACACAAAAAATAAAAGTTATAAATCCATTCTATAGAATTAAATATCAGGAAAATGCCGAAATTGTTTCGGGAAAAACAAAATTTGATATTTCAGCCGAAGGAGGAAAAATAGTTTACGGTATTGATAACAAGTTAGTATTTTATTCTTCAAATTTAACTGATACTTTAACGGCGACATTATTTAAAAATGATTCAATAATAGCAAAATCAATTAATCAAAAGGGTTTTGGTGTATTTAATATAAACCCATCAATTAATAATAAATACAGGATTGAAGCTACTTCGTTAAAGAAGGAAAAGGTTGTTGTAGAATTAAAGAATATTGTCCAATCGGGTGTAATTTGCAAACTTGATAGTGTTAATAATAAGCTTGCTTTTTTGAATGTAATAACAAAAAACTTTGATAATTTTCCAATTTCAGTATTTGTTGAAAATAACACTCTATTGTATAAGTATCCCAATACTGTAAATGATCAAGCTTCAAACCTGAAGATTAATTTACCAATTGGTTTAAATAAAATAATTTTAAAAAGCAACAATAATGAAGTTGTCTCAGAACGGTTGGTTTATATTAAACCAGTCAACAAATTAGAATTTACTGCTAAAATTGATAAATCAAAAGGACAATCAGGTGATTCTGTTATGTTACACATAAACGCTAATAAAAACGATAGTATAAATTATGTAGTAGCAATAAATTTAGGTAATCAATTAACTTCTCCACCTTTGGCGGAACTTTTTGAATCAACATTGAATGCCACTTCCTTAGCTGAATATACTGATAATGTAACTTACGATGAACTACAGTTTATCTCAAGTGATTCAAAAAACATTAATGATTATCTATTAAAATATCAGAATTCTCTGCCTTTAAAAATTAAACCGAAAGGCGTTCATTATCTACCTGAAATTAACAATAACATAATTACGGGTACTGTAATGAAACAAAGCGACCAGTCACTGGCTGCAAATAAAAGTATCTATTTATCTTTTGCCGATTCGATAGCCTGGATTAATAGAAGTAATACCGATAGTCTGGGAAAATTTACAGCTATTTTACCAATCGAATACCAGGGAACTAAATTAATTGCTACGGTAAGAGATACTACAAATAATTATATATTGAAATTAGATGATGAATTTTATCCGGATTTCTTAAAACTAAAGAAAGAAAACTATTACCCTGATACATCCTTAAAAGAAATCATTGAATCACGAATGCTTAATCTCCAGATAGATGATGCATATTCATCACTTAATAAAAATACAAAGTCTCAACGGTCAACGTTGAGGTTTTATGGGGATTTTGACTCTGAATATAAATTTAAGAAATATTTAGTGCCTAATCTGGAAGAATTTATTTCTGAAATAGTACAAAAAGCAACAATTGTAAAAAATGGCAAACATTCAGAAGTTAGAGTATTTAAAAAATCAGAACATAGTATTATCGGTGATAAACCGATGATAATCTTAGATGGAATACCAATATCAAATTTTGATAAAATTGCTTTAATTCCAGCTGAAAAATTTGAGTTTATACGAATTGTTTCCAGTAAATTCTTTTTTGGTTCTGGAATTTTTGATGGAATTGTTGATGTATCTTCAATATCTAAGTCATTTGACTTGGTTGATTTAGATAAAAATTCAACAAAATTCACGTTTAACCCGGTAATCACTAATAATGATAATAATTTTCAACAAAATACCAGAACGCCAAATTATTTGTCAGATATTTACTTTAAAAATATAAACTCACAAACTGGTAACGAAAATATTGTTGTACGATTACCTCAAAATTCCGGAGTTTATTCACTGACAATATTTGGATACAATAAAAACGGTGAAAGTGGAAGTTTATCTTTACCCAATGTATTGACGATTAGTCACTAATTTATTTATTGGGAATAGTCTAAATACTTAATAACAGAATTAATTTTATGAGCTGCTTCCGGTTGGAGGCAGTTCTTGTTTTGTTGAGGTAGTTTGCTTACAAAAACTTTATGTTCACAACATAAGGGTTTTGTATTAGCAGTAAAACCTCTATGTTCGCAACACGATCAGTTTGTAGGCTAACAAATCCTTATTTTTCGGAACATGGGCAGTTTGTAAGGCTACAAAACCTCTATGTTCGGAACATGGGCATTTTGTAAGGCTACAAAACAGCTATGTTTGGAACATAGTCAGTTTGTATGGCTACAAATCAGCTATGTTTGTAAAATGGGCACTTTGTATGGCTACAAAACCTTAATGTTGATGACATGCTTTAGATGAAGGTCAGTCTTTCCTTCATTCTCCACAAATACACCATTACCACTAACGTCATTATTCCACTCATTACAAAAAGGTATTTTGCTCCCAGGCTATACCAGATAATGCCTGCCAACGAACTGGCCACCATTGTGCAAAGACTTTGCAGGGCGGAGAAAGTGCCGATAGCTGTTGCCGTATCCTTTTTATCGGTGATATTGCTGATCCAGGCTTTCGAAACGCCTTCGGTGGCTGAAGCGTAAAGTCCGTAAAGGAAAAATAATGCGAGAAAAATATACAGATTAGTGTTTATCGAGAATCCGAAATAGACAATTGAAAACAATCCCAGCCCTATAATAAACATGCGTTTAAGGCCGATTTTATCAGCCAGCGATCCAACTGGAAAAGCAAACAACGCGTAAACCATGTTGTAGAAAATATAAATGCCAATAACATGGGTGTCATTTAGTCCGGCATCCTTAGCTTTGAGAAGGAGAAACACGTCCGAGCTGTTGAACAGCGTAAAAAGCAACAACCCTATTAATAATTGACGGTAAGCTGCTGGACTTTGTTTCCAATATTTCAGAAAAGAAAAAAAAGAAACTTTTTCGTAGGTAGGAGGAGAGAAGACTTTTTTCTTTTCCTTAAGTAAAAGAGTGGTTATAATGGCCAAAACGCCGGGAATAAAGGCAATGTAGAACAAGGAAATATAATTTCCCGGATAAAAATACAGATAAACCAATGCAAGTGAAGGTCCAATGGCAGCTCCAATCGTATCCATGGCACGGTGGAAACCGAAAACGGTGCCTTTGGTAGCTGGCGTAGCTTCGTCGGACAAAATGGCATCACGCGCTCCTGTGCGAACACCTTTGGCAAAACGGTCGGTGGTACGGACAAAGAAAATCCATACCGGATGAGTGAAAAAAGCGGTAATTGGTTTGGCAATTGCACTTAGAATATAGCCTATTTGTACAAATGGAAGTCGTTTCCCCGTTGCGTCAGAAAGTTTACCAAAGTATCCTTTGCTAAGTCCAGCAGTTGCTTCGGCCATGCCTTCAAGCAGCCCGATGACAACGATAGAAAAACCAATGCTTTTAAGGTAAATCGGCATTACCGGATAGAGCATTTCGCTGGCTACATCAGTAAATAAACTGACGACAGACAAAATCCAGACTACTCGTGTAATTTTTTTAAACATTTATTTTATGAACTCAATTACTTGAATAAATTCAAATTCTTTCCAGAACTGTCAACTTTAAACAAATAACTTTAAACAAATTTAGTCTATTTCCAATTGCAATCCGTTTTTCAACGTATCTAAAGCTGGATTTTTTTCGGCGAAGATTTTGTATCGATCTTCAGGTGTATTTGCTTTTTGCGATTCGGTTTCTTCTGCTATTTTTATTTTCATTTTCACCATCGTATTTTGAAGATGTTTTTGAACAAATGCAAGCAATTCCGGTTGAAGTTTTTTTAATTCTTTTTCCTGCAAAGTATTGCTCACCGTTACTTCAAAATTGGTATCAGAAATTAAATGTGGTTTAGTGCTGAGAATAAAACTCTTCATTCGACCTTGTTCAGGTATGGTTTCGGTAAATTGTAACCAGGCTACTTCAAGATCATCAATTGAGAACGATTTATTAAATACTGGTTGCAGTTCAACCTGTTGAGTTTCATAAGTTGGAGTTGGTGCAGAGGTAAATACTGGTGCAGAAATTGAAATACTTCCTGGTTTTTGAAATGTCGGTTTAGTTTCTTGAATCACCGTTTTTGGTTTTTCATGAACCTGATCTATAGGTTTTGTAATATCGGGAGCTTTTATCTCGGGTTTTTTAGCTCCTTCGACAGCAATTTTTTGAATAGGTGCAAGTTTGTTGTCAATTAAATTGGACTTTTTTTTTTCTTCCGTCAATTGACATAGACGAATCAATGCAAGCTCAACTAACAAGCGTTTATTTCTACTTTGGCGGTAATCAATATCACAATCGTTACTGATTTTCAACGCCTGAAATAAAAATTCGGATGAACAAAGCTGGGCTTGCGATTTGTAGCGCTCACCGATATCTGCACCTACTTCCAGAAGGATGATTGTTTGAGGATCTTTACTTACCAACACATCGCGTAAATGTGAACTGAGTCCGGTGATAAAATGATGCGCATCAAAACCTTTATTCAATACTTCATTGAAAATCAAAAGCGTTTTACTGACTTCTCCTTTCAGAAATGCTTCTATCAATCTGAAATAATACTCATAATCGAGTACATTCAGATTTTCAATAACCCCCTGATAGGTAATATTATTTCCACAAAAACTTACCAATTGATCAAAAATGGACAAAGCATCACGCATTCCTCCGTCACTTTTTTGTGCAACCACATTCAATCCGTTTACATCAGCGGTTACGCCTTCTTTTTTAGCTACCATTTGAAGGTGCTTCACTGTGTCGGCTACCGTAATTCGGTTGAAATCATAAATCTGGCATCGCGAAAGTATCGTAGGAATTATTTTGTGTTTTTCAGTAGTAGCTAATATGAAAATGGCATGAGCCGGCGGTTCTTCCAGTGTTTTCAAAAATGCATTGAAAGCACCTTGCGACAGCATGTGAACCTCATCGATAATATAAACGCTGTATTTTCCGATCTGAGGTGGTATGCGCACCTGATCAGTCAGGGAACGAATATCATCCACTCCATTATTAGACGCTGCATCTAGTTCATGGATGTTGTACGACCGTTGTTCGTTGAACGAGACGCAGGATTCACATTGGTTGCATGCTTCAAAGTCGGAAGTCAGGTTTTCGCAGTTTATGGTTTTTGCGAAAATACGAGCACACGTGGTTTTTCCAACTCCACGAGGACCGCAAAACAAGTAAGCATGAGCTAAATGATTACTTTTGATCGCATTTTTAAGGGTAGTGGTTAGAGATAATTGCCCAACAACTGAATTGAATGTGGAAGGCCTGTATTTACGTGCCGAGACAATGAAATTTTCCATAAATAAAAATCTTAATCTGCTTTAAATTGCAAATATACTCAAAAATGATTGTACAATTCATCAAAAAAAAAGATTTCTGGAAAAAAAGGATGAACGTAAAAATTAGTTACCTTTGCCAAATATAATATTGGAATGTAGTTAAATTATTTAATTGATAAATGGTTTTTTTGAATAAATTCATTTAGAAATAATTATGAAAAACTCAGTTAAAAGAGGAATTAAAAGAATATTTTTGAATAAATACTTGATTGTTTTACTAGTATTTGTTGTTTTTGTTACATTCTTTGATAATCACAATTTGATTAATCGTTGGCAAACGCATCAAAAAATCAAGCAAATGGAAAAAGAATTGAAGTTTTATCAAAATGAAATTAAGACATCAAAACTAAAGAAAAATGAACTTCAATCCAACAAAGAAAATTTGGAAAAATTTGCAAGAGAACATTATTATATGAAAAAACAAAACGAAGATATATTTATAATTAAAGAATGAAAAAAGTAAAATACTTTGATAACTTATATATTACAGCAATTGTAATAACTATTCTTGGTGCTTTAGCCAGACTTTTTGATGTTGAATTTGCACACTATGTTTTTACTCTTGGAGTAGTACTAATTATATTTTTACATGGAAAAAACGTTTTTGATAAAGGCGATAAAGATATACGAAGGCAAAGATTGGATCGGATTGGTTTATTCTCAAGTTTGATGTTGGGAATAGCTTCATATTTGATGTTTACCGGTTCAAATTCTTGGGTTGTATTTGTATTAATATATGCACTTTCAACGTTATTTCAATCATTCAGAGGAAATGAGATTTAATTTAATACACAATAAAACACAAATTTATAGAGGTTCTCAAAAAGTAACTCGCATTGAAGTATTAACCGAACTAGCAGTTGAAGAATAAGTCTTCAACTGTTATTTTTTTATAAAGTACTAAATTTGACGCCACTTTAGTTTTAAGAAGAACTGTAAAAATGATCATCGCACTCTCCATTTAGCACATGTACCTAAAGTATCAAAAAAGTCAAATTGTTTGAATTAAAAATAATTTGAT
>Ga0209123_1001374_pt1 | contig 24408 bp, 17 predicted proteins | sample BarGraIncu00431A_FD_184500 | JGI IMG/M metagenome (GOLD analysis project Ga0209123, IMG submission 184500) | Arctic peat soil microbial communities from Barrow, Alaska, USA - Barrow Graham LP Incubations 004-31A (SPAdes) (version 2) | ecosystem: Environmental > Terrestrial > Soil > Wetlands >...
ATACAGTTACGATCTGCGGTCAAAACGGACTATTGGATTTAGGAAAGATCATTCAGTATTACTTGAAAAATGGTAATTTTCTAAATTTAAAGAAGGGAAATACAGCTTCGAATGAATCACTTACATCCATTTGTGAAAAATACCTATCGAATCAATGCAACTCAGAATCGGGTAATGAATCGATAGCAGAAATTATTGAAGGGATTGATTCAAATACTTCAATAATCAATAGAATTGATTCATTTTCGGTAAAACAGAAAGCTTTATTTAATTGTATTGTACGATATCGTTTTAGTACATTATCTGACAGGAGTGCAGACGCTTTAAAAAACTACATGGAGTCTGATATCGGAATAAAGGGGATAAAATTCATTTTGTCGGATATGCACGGTGAAATAAAAAATATTCGGGATCTTGGTATCAATACAATTTGTGAAATCAATGATTTTATTAATTTATTCAATGAAATAATTGACAAGGTATATGATTATTCAAAGGTAGATGGAATTTTTGTTGAATTATTCAAAAAGGCAAATTATTTTGAGATTTACATAGAGCATTTAAAAAAAGTTGAAAATTTAAGTGCAAGATCTCGGAAAATATGTGTTGAAAACAAACTAAATGACCTGAAATCAATAGTTATCTATTTTTGGGCATACGATGATTTTTTAAAACTAAAGAACTGTGGGCAAAAGTCAAATTTAGAATTAATTGAGCTTTGTAGAAAATATGAATTAACTTTAAGAGAATCGTTTGTTGTACTTTTCGATGAAAATCCAAATAAATCATTGATTCAAAAGATCAATGATTATTCAATAGAGCAAAAGTCTTTATTTAATAATATTCTGTACTATAGATTTAGCAAATTATCAGTCAAAAGTTCCAATTGACTTATATGCTCAGTTGGTTCACTGCATTGTCTGATTTGTATGGTTTCAGACTTTGAGTTTTCGACTGTTGTTGTCACCATTTTCTGAGCATTCATTATTCGGACGATTTCTCTCCAACCGTGGTTGATAACCTGGAGTTTCAATTGATAACGCATGGTTGAAACGAGCCAATAAGCCATTAATCCCAGATGCAAGGTACAATTCAACTTTGCGAACCTGAACCTCCTATCATTCTCTGCTTTCAGAGATAGTCATTAGATTGGTATTCCACCAATCTCTGATTAGTCGATAGCGCAGTGGCGCAGTTCCGCAAGTCGCTTTTTTACACTATCCATTTGAGTTAACAAGAAGGGAAATAAAATCAAACGTTTAAGTAGCCTTGTAAATGCCGCCGGGGGATTCAATGGTAAAACAAATAATAGAAATGCAAGGCTTGCGCTGCTGCGCTACTGCTCCTGCGGTACAATTTCAAACTTTGTTGTTTGCAACAGCCATTCCCAATATCCAAAGCACTCCTTATTTCTCTTATTGTTGGATTTATAATTATAAGGCTGAACTCACTCCGAAAGGTCTAATTCTGCCATGGAGTCTAAAAGTCTCAAAGATTCAATAATCGTTTTTAGCAGATATTCAATACCAGTGCAACATTGGTGCTTAGCGTTTTAGAGGCAATTTTTATTTTAGTGACTTTTCGATGTGAACTCATAAGTAAACCACTTAAGCAGTTTAAAAAAAACAATTAATGGATTCACTTTGTTTAAAAAACAGAGGGTGTACGACAAAATTCCTAAATAACAGAAAAAAGGCTATACATTTGTAAATCAATGAAAAATACAAATAAGAATAACCTTTAACTCCTAAGAGCATGGCAACAAAGTTAAGTGAAATATTTGCGGATGTAACAAAGTCCCTGGAAAATTTATCAAATAACATCGATAAAGAATCATCGAGCTACCAATTTGAAGTCAAGTTAACTGAAATATTGCGGAATTTAGGACAGTGGGTCTTTCAAACTTTAGTTGGAGAAATCCCAAAATCAAAAAATGACCGGATTACCATTCTTACAAACTTGGGTGATATTTGTTTTCATAAAAGTCATTCATTGGCAACATCTCCTGATGGGTTTAAGATCAGTCCATACATGCAGGAACATTTGTGCAAGGCTGGTACAAGGTTGACCTTTGAAGAAGCAAGTGAACAGGTAACGGAATTGAAAGGGGTAGCTGAGAATGCAAAGCAAATAGAGCGGTAATGCCTATATTTAAATAGAACGGCTCAAAGGTTACTATTAAAGTTAGGGTTCTCCAAATATAGCGCAGTTCTCAATCCTTAATAACCTTCTATGTTGTAATCCAAATTTTCTAAGTATTATTTTTCTACTATTTTTTTAATGAATTTACAAATAGTTTATCCACAGTATATTATCTTTGCTCCGGCAAAAAGGAAGAGGACGCAGGCTCTGCTGGGGAGCAACCTGTCAGCAATACTTTTTGCGGATACACTGTATAAGGAAAGGCTTTCGGGCCTTCCTTTTACTTATACAGTAATCCAATATGGCTATAGAAAACCCAATGTTTGAGCTTTCAGCCTACTTCGATAAATATCTCATAAAAACAACCTTCTATCAGTAGACAAATTAATGCTACATTTCCCTGTTTCAGTTTTTTATAAGTAAAGAGCCGCATTCTTAGGGAGCAGACATAGCTGCAAGGTTACTGAGCGGTCGCTTTGATATACTGATTGTTTTTAAGGATTCATTTGACAACGCCTGATACATATTCCATTTTATTTTTCAGTACAAAATATATTCGGTTCAATAATTTTCTTGTAATCTTGTTAATTGCTTTGTTGGGCACCATTCGCTTAATATAGCCATGATAACACATCGCAAGGGCGGGATCAAATCTTGCTGCCATCCACGAACTCTCGATCAAAGATCTTCTCAGGGCATTCTGGCCTCGAAAGGTCATCTCACCCTTATTGTCTTTCTCCCCCGAAGAGTGATAGTTGGGTACCAAACCCACGAACCCGGCTAAATGGTCTGTATTTACAAACCGTTCAATATTTTCTATCTCCGTCAGGAACGTTATGGCCGTTATTAGCCCAATTCCAGGAATGGTTCTCAACAATGCAATATTCCCTGCGTATTTTTCACTTCCTGCCAATAACCTGACTTTGCGTAACACATCCAACAGCAATTTTCGTTGCTGCTCTGCCTCTTGAACCAATATTTTTAACGCCAGGTCACCAGAGTCGTGTTGCATGGAAACCTTTTCATTGAGCCAATTCATAAACCGTTTTGACCAATGAGAAGCGGACTTTTCAAATTGTGGGGGAAATGGAATCCCGTAAAAATACAAAAAAGATTTTATCCGTTGCTTAAACCGTGTCATATCTTTGACCAGGGTTGTCCGTATACGAATAAGGGATCTATCTTCCAGTGTTGACTCCCTGGGAATGTATATTGCCCTTAATACACCCGAACGCAATGACCGTGCAAGTTTCCGGCTATCTGTAGGGTCATCTTTTTGCAATTGTTCCTTCTCTGAAGTAGGAACATCTGCCGGGTTGACAATGATATTATTTATTCCCATTTCTTTCAACTTGTAATGTGTCTAGAAACCACTGAACCCAGCTTCATATACTGAATTGTAGTCACCACCGGGGAAATTACGGTTCAAATAGTTGCACAATGTATCGGCACAGGCTGGCTGTGTAAATGTTTTGTGCGTCAGTGCTTCAGTTAGAATTGTAACTGTCCAGCTTTTTAAATGAACATCAATACCGACAAAAATATTTTGTCCTTTAAAATCTAATTCCGTACTTTGTGTTTGCATAAGTCTTTAAGTTTTATTTGTGAATCCGAAAATCAAAAATACTACTTAATTTGGCTTATGCTTTCTTCACAAAAGCACATATTACAAACATAGGGACTTAATCCCAAGAACGTCCCATTTAATTGGAGAAATAATTGTTTTATATATCTAATATTCAATGAACTACATTTCATAAAACTAAAATGAATACTCCCTAAAAAATCGCTAGTACTCGGGAGGGATAAGTTCACTCTAAGTACTTCTTAGGAAGACTTTTCGGAGTTGGCTCAATACTTCAATTCGTTTCTATATATGGCTGGTGAGAGGCCTATTTGTGATTTAAACTCCCTGGAAAAATGAAATCTGTTTGCAAATCCGGATTGAAAAGCGACATCATCAATTGTTAAAAAGGAATGATGCAATAACACGCAAGCTTGATCAATGCGTTTTTGTCTGACATATCTCTGAGGTGACACTCCAACTTCTTTTCTAAAAAGTCGGGTAAAAGCATTGGTTGACAGAAATGCATTTTCAGCAAGTTTTTCGTTATAAAGTTTATCATTCAGGTTATTTTCAATAAAACTAAGTATGTTCACAATACGATGATCTCTTGACACAGAATTCCAGCTCGATTCAGGTATTTCTGAAAGTAAATCATTGATGAGGCATTGTATGGCCAGCATTGAAAAGAAATCAAAGGGGGCCGAATCGACTGAGAGATGATTGATTATAACACTCAGCTTATTATATAAATGATCGTTAATATCGAAAATGAAGATCCCAGGAGAAATATTGTCATAGGGCATTCCAATATTGAAATGTATGAATAAATGGATAATGTTTCCTTTTGAGACCAGTTGTTCTTCCGTTTCGGTTTCTCCGACCCGACCACCTTCTAACTCATACCCTTCAACTGGGATTGTATTATTGTAAAGTTTTGCGGCAAATGGGGTATTAGGTGCAATTAGAACAATTTTATCCTTAGCCAAGGAATATTCCACACCACTATAATATATATTGGCTCCATCCTGTTTATTCCAGTAAATTCTCCAATATGGAAACGATAATTCCCTGAATTCCCATTTTCGGAGCCACCAGTAGCGGCAACACAACAACTGTAATTTATAAACAGGAAAAAGCTGGAGTATACTGGACGGATCTCCTTTATCGGGTACTTTAAAAAAGGTGTTCATAAAAAAATCAATGTTTAAATCAGATACAAAAATATCAATTTTATACATTTACAGAACCACTTTTATTCATTTGTTTTGCTTAATGAAAAATTAACCTTAATTTAACATTTAAAAACAACAAATTTAAAATCAAACATTATGAAATTGAAACTTTTACTTTTGTTTCTTGTAGTGGTAGGTTTTGTTAGTTGGGGAAATGCCCAAGTCAAAAGACCTTACAACAATTTAATTAAATGAATATCCGAGATTGTACCTAAACAATGGTTTCTTTTCTTTGCTTTCAAATATTATGAGCAATGAATTTACTGAATTTCAATGAGATATATCCGAATGAAGAAAGCTGTAAGCTTAAATTCAAGGAGATAAGGGACAAGCAAGGAGTCGTCTGTACGCATTGTGGTTGTACTGAACATTATTGGAAGGGAAATAAGTGGCAATATGAATGTAAAAAATGCAGTTTCCGTACGACTCTGCGGAGCGGCACTGTTATGCATGGCTCAAAACTGCCATTCCGATACTGGTTTATAGCAATGCACCTGTTAACATCGACGAAGAAGAGTTTTTCAGCCAAAGAGATTCAACGACAACTCTCACACAAGCGGTATGAACCGATTTGGGGCATGCTCCATAAACTACGTCAAGCAATGGGAAAAAGGACGAACAATACCAGCTTTCTGGGTCAATTGAATTAGATGAAGGGTTCTTTTCTACTGAGATAGCTGATGAACAGAAAGATAAGCCATTAAAGAGAGGTCGGGGCAGTCAGAAGAAAACAAAAGTTCTGGTGATGGCCGAAAGTAAAGCAATCGAAGGCGAAACAAAGAAAAATTGGAAACCGAGGAAAGTTAGATACATAAAAATGCAGGTTATAACTGACCTAAAGGCTGATACGATAACATCAATCGTAAAAAAAAGATGTTTCATTCAATTCTGAGCTAATAACCGATGATTCAACTTCTTACGTAAAATTGAAAGATGTGGTTGATAAACATAAAGTACAAGTGATACCCAACGAAAAGATTGGATCAGTATTACCCTGGGTACATATTGCAATAAGCAATGCAAAACGGATGTTATTGGATATACATCATGATATTAAGACTGAACACTTACAAAACTACCTTGATGAATTTTGCTACAATTTCAATCGAAGATATTTCGGCGAAGCTTTATTTGACAGACTGCTTGTTGCATCGATATCGCATAAAAATCAATTTAGGTACAGTTAAGGATATTCATTTTTATTAATTGTAAAATATTGTATTTTTTAATTACACCATTAAAATAAATAATTATGACAGAGAAAAGTTTTAGCCGAAGAAATTTTATTGGTAAGACAGCAGCAGGCATTGTCGGAGTAGCAGTTACTTCAAGCGCTTCATCAATGAGTGCAGCCTCCTACAAAAGAATTATTGGTGCTAACGATCGTATCAATATTGGATTTCTAGGATGTGGTGACCGCAGTTCTAATCATCAAAGTATGGTAAAAACATCAAAAAAGAATAAAAATCTGGCAGTAATTGCTGTTTGTGATATTTGGCAAAATAATAAAGAAAAGGCTGCTTCAAATTTAAAGAAGTTGTTTGGGACAGATGTCCAACAATTTAAATATTCTGAAGACTTTCTGAAAATGTCCGAACTAGATGCGGTAATGATCGGTACAGGAGATTTTCAACATGCAAAACTATTAGTTGAAGTTGTCAATGCAGGAAAAGACTGCTACTGCGAAAAACCTTTGGCAATTGATGTGGCAGATGCAAAACTGGCAAGAAGGGCTGTGCTTAATTCTAAACAAATTGTCCAAATGGGATCACAATGGGTAAGCGATCCCATTCAACTTAAAGTGCGCGATATCGTTCGTTCAGGGAAATTAGGTGAAATCACAAAAATTGATCAGGTATGGGGAGACAATGAACCACGGTGGCATGTTCCGAATGATCCGGATGTCGCTGCAATCAGGGAAGAAGATACCGATTGGAACCGGTGGCTGCTTGGTCATCCCTATGAACCATTCAACCCCTGGAAATATTTCGAATTCCGAATCTTCCGAGACTATTCGGGAGGGATAACTTCACAATGGATGAGTCACGGTGCTGGGTTGGTTCATTTTTATACTGATACCGCCATTCCTGATTCAATGGTGGCAAATGGAGGAATTTTTGGTTGGCCTGATATGCGTCAGAACCCCGATACATTCCAAGCTCTTGCTACCTATGATGAGGCCAAATTCCTCTATTCATTCAATACAAATTTCGGGAACTTGTTTGGTGATTATTCCATTATACGGGGGAAGGAAGCAACTTTGTTTTCACATGGAGGTGAGGGTAGTTCCCGTTGGTTTTTTGTTCCGGAACATCAGGATTTGGAAGGTGGATTTGATTTTTATGAAGGAATGAAGGAGACCATTAAAAGTGGAAAAGCTGAAATTGTTTCGGCCCCCGAATATGGAATGAAACTTGGCCCTGTAAATGTAAGCGACAATATGCCATACCACCTTGACAACTGGATAGATTGCATGAGGGACAGAAGTAAAGTACCCAACGGAAATATTCATACAGGTTTCTGGCATTCGATTGCTATATTAATGGCTACACGAGCTTACCGCGAAGGTAAGACGCTCTATTGGGATAGAACGAAAGAAGAGATCGTTGATCATCCAGTGGATCGTTTTGGGAAGTAAATGATCATATTCCGAATTATTTTGGGGTTTAAAAAAATCAAACTGGATATTCAAGAATTAACGAAGACTGTTTAAATTTAAATTAAAGAATCCACCTTAGAGGGTGGATTCTTTAATTGTTTTCATGGGAGCAGACCTTCATTTAGAAATAATGACATCCATATCTGTATGGGCATCTATATGGTACATTATATTGGTTTTACAAAACTGGATTTGTATATTAATCTAAATAATTAAATATTTTATTATGGGAAATTTTATAAAATTAAAACATCTCTGTTTATGTGTCCTTTGTCTTATTTTACAAAATTGTGGACAATCAAAAAAAATATCTACGGCAGAGAAAAGCTCCAAATCTGAATTTTATACAACTGCTGATTTTAAAACTATAAAAAAAATAGATGCTCACGTTCATGTGGATACGGATCAGCCAGCTTTCATTCAACAGGCAAAGGAAGATAATTTCGGTTTGGTAACCATCAATTGGGATGACGCAAATGAAGGTCTGCCAATGGAAATACAGCAAAAATTTTGCATTCAGCAAGTAAAAAATTTTCCTGAACAGATTGCCTATGTTACTACTTTTTCAATAAGAAATTTCAATGATGACAATTGGCTGGAACAGACCCTTGACTATTTAAAGAACTCATTTTCTCAGGGTGCGATAGGTGTTAAAATATATAAAGTTATAGGGATGAGCCTGAAAGATAAAGAGGGTAAAATGGTTATGATAGATGATCCAAGATTTGATCCCCTGATCAATTTTATTGAGAAAAACAATGTTCCTGTCATTGGACACCTTGGCGAACCGAAAAATTGTTGGCTGCCCTTGGAAGAGATGACTATAAAAGGGGACAAGAGTTATTTCAGTGCACATCCGGAATACCACATGTATTTGCATCCGGAATTTCCTTCTTATGAACAACAAATTGCTGCAAGAGACCATATGCTTGAAAAACATCCCAACTTAAAATTCATTGGTGCTCATTTAGGAAGCTTGGAATGGAGTATTGATGAACTTGCCATTCGGCTCGATAAGTTTCCCAACATGGCAGTAGATATGGCTGCACGAATCACTCATTTGCAATTGCAAACTTCAAAAAATTGGCAAAAAGTGTATGATTTTATGATAAAATATCAGGATAGGCTTCTTTATGGTACTGATCTTGTGATAGATCCAACCTCCGATTCTGAAGGGTTGAAAAAAAGTGTACATAATACCTGGACCAGAGACTGGAAATATTTTGCCACAAATGAAGAAATGAGCGTGTCTGATTTTGATGGAACATTTAAAGGGTTAAAATTGCCAAAGGAAGTTATAGACAAGATATACCGTAAAAATGCTGAAAAATGGTTTCTTGGCATTTTTAATGATAATACTAAACATTTTTAATCAATCCTTATAAACAATTATAATGGAGAATTCAGATAAAACACAAGTGGTTACTGGGAAGAGCAGGTTGTTATCCCTGGATGCCCTTCGTGGTTTTGATATGTTATGGATCATTGGAGGAGAGTCTGTAATTAAGGAACTTGCAAAATTGACCGATACCGGTTAGTTGAATGCACTGGCCGATCAAATGAGACATGTTCCCTGGATTGGGTTCCATTTTTATGACCTGATCTTCCCGCTGTTCATGTTCATTGCTGGTTTTTCAATAACATTATCCGTTAAATCAAGATTAATGAATCATGTATCCAAAAAGGACTTGTTGTTGAAAGTTTTTAAACGGATGGTTCTATTGATTCTATTGGGTATATTGTACAATGGCACATTTAGGGATGGATTTTCAAATGCACGGTATGTCAGTATACTGGGGCAGATTGGAATTGCGTATTTCTTTGCTTCTGTCGTTATCATCTTTTCCAAACTCATTAATAATTGCCTGGATCAATGCGGGATCGGTTCCCCTGAAATTAAAAATAGCCTGCTTTGGATCACCCACCCAGTAGCTCTGTCCGGCTATTTCAGAAAGCCTTGAAAATATCTGAATTTGGATGGGGCTTGAATCCTGAAATTCATCCACAAAAACCAGTTTGCATCGTTTCCGTAAATCATCTTCAACATTTTTATTCTGGAGCAATTTCCAAAGGTAAATCTCCATATCATTGAAGTCAATCAATTTTTCCTCCTTTTTGTACTCCTCATATTTTTCAATACTTCTTTTAGCCAAATCGAATAAAAGATTGATGTATTTTTTTAATTGTTTTAGAACAGGTTCTGAATAATGAAGATCTGCAAGCTGATGTTGAGTGATTTCCAAGTCCTTTAACTTATTACCTAACCGGATACCTAAATCATCAAAGAGACTTTGTATTTTTCTCAGGTCTGGTAATGAAAACTCACCTTTGGACAGAAGATCATTGGTGGAATCTATTCTTTTTTCCCGGGCTTCAGAGCTAACTTCATTCGGCAATATAATTTCGAGTTGTTTAAGTTGTCGTCTAATTAGGTCAACATCCATCTTTACATCTTTCAGAGGATAAATTTGATCTACCTGTGCCAATGATTTTTGCCTGCACTGGTCCAAATCTTCAATTTGAAATCCCAAAACAATGTTCATCATATTTATAAGATGACTTTTCCACAAATTTTCGTCAATACTTCCGAAATCACCATTGAATTCCAAATCGCGGGCAATTTCACTTAGCTGTGCCAATTCTGCAGAAGTTGGAATATTGGCAAGCGCCTGGTTGATAAAAAAGTCTGTATCGTCCTGGGGCAATACATTAAGATTGACGCCCAATCCGGTATGGTACCAATAATCTTTTAATAAAAGATATGCCACCGAATGGACGGTACCCATTGCTGCGGAAGAAAGCAAATTAGCCTGATCTGGCATACCGGCAGCAATAAGTGCCTCACGAGCCTTGGCTTTAAATTCGCTGGCTGCTTTATCTGTGAAGGTGGTCAATACTATTTCATTGGCCTGGCATTCCCCAGCTTTAATACTTTTAACTAATTGAGCAGTTAAGCTATAGGTTTTTCCGCTACCTGCGCCTGCATTAATAAATGTTATATTCTTCATGATCTTGGGTTTAGTTTAGGAAATATTGCCTTTAAGGACATTGAACGAACTGTAATAATTTTTCTTTTTATTCTTGCCCGAAGAGTCGCTTTCCAATTGAATCAGGGAATTTTCCTCCTGATCATTAAAGTAAAGAATTTGAGCAAGCGGACCTTCTTCACCTTCTTCAATTATTCCTTCCCCAAATTGCTTCCTGCGGTATTCTATCGAATTTTCAATTTTCTGCAAGATTTCCTCTTCCGAACTTTTTGAATCTATTTTAAAGACCTGAGCACCTTTAAATTCATAAGAGCTGATTAAAATTCCAGAGGAAAGAAGGAAATACGCAGTTTTTGAAACTACATTTTTATCTTTTTCACAGATTAAGGCTTTGTAAATTGAGAGTTGAACAGATTTTCCCTCCTTAACTTTCACCTTGTATTTTTTATCACTGAAAGTCCATTTCAAATCCATAATGACCAATTGACCCAGCTCATCTTTGAGAAGAAGGTCAATGTAACCGGTAAAATTCTGTTTATCAAGAATTCCGGCACTACCATTTACTTCGAATTCGGGTGATACAACTGTCAACCGGTTTTCTTCAATCAAAGTGATCAGAGTGGTGGTCGATTTTTTAAGGCGGGCTACAAACCTTTCGCATTCAAAACGATGCTCGTCCAGCAAAAGCACTGCTCCTCGCTCACGAATACACTGGTAAATCCTGGCGTCAAAGTCTTCCAACAATACTTTAGCCTGGATAATGCTAAAATTCGCATCATTAAAAATTTGCTCCACAAACTGATGGGCAACGTTACCCAAGGTGATGGTAATATCTTCCATCTGGTAACTGTTTGCTGATTTGATTCCGGCAGCATATTGAAGCACCCAATCGAAAGGGAATTGTAGCATCTGCTCGATACTGGAAACACTTTCAATAACACGTTTTCCGATGAGCAATCCCTGGTTGATGTGAAATTCAGTTTGTCTTTGTGGTAAAGCTCTGTTCTCTATTTCTTTATATTCTGGTGTTTCAAATCCAAATTCCGTAAAATTCTGCGATTGGCTTAATTCTTCAAAGTTAATGATAAACTCATTTAGATTTTTGACGCCAGCCTTTAACAACGAATGTAACGGATGCTCTTCTGTAATCTCGTCTTTCACTTTATCGCAAGTCACCAGAATACATCGTTTGCTGGTTTTAAGTACTGCGTTTTTAAACTGCTGCATATTGGACTGTGCCTGTGCTGCTGCATCCCATAGCAATGCTCCCTGCGCGGTAAGGTTCGTTATTTCCGTATTGTTCAAAAAGGAATAATAATGCGGTTTGAAATTGGATCCATAAAAATCCATCCAGATAAGCGTCTCTACTCTTGAGTGAATCTGGCCTGCTAATCCAACTATAGAAACTGATCCCCGCTGAGCCTGGATACCAGAAATGTCCATAGGCTCATAGGTATCTTTGATGATTTGAATAAACTCCGTTGCCGAAAGCTGTGGCTTGCTTATGTCATTGACCAAGCTCAGCATATTTTTGCATAAAATTCTCAGGTGTGATAGTTGAATAGCAACTGAAGGATCTTCTTCCATCATAGCTATTCTGCGTTTATTCGCCCAGTCATTCAACGAATTGTAAAACTGCAATAGATCCTGTTTATCTATTTCGTTGGTTTTATATTGCCTTATTTCCAGAAAATTCAATATTTCTGCCTTCTTTTTATCTGAATCGAAGACATAATTTGCAATTACTTCCTGCCACTTTTTATTCTCAACTCCTCCTTCTGAGGAAATCACATTTAAAAGATTCATTCGTAATTTTCCAGGTACAGGATGAACGGCGAGCTGAAAATAGGACAATAGGTTTTGAATATTTAAGGGTTTGAGGAATAGGGCGGATGAGAGCTTAAACAATTGAATAGTCTGTGGATTAGCCTTTTGAAAAACTGATCCGGATAAGGGTAATCCAAACGCTGACTGAAGATCGTCAAAACTATTGTTATCGCTGTTGATAATGGTAGCCTCTTTTAAAAGTATATTTTGAGAAGCAAAAAATTCACATGCTTCCAGATCGTTCCTGAAATGCATTATTTGGAAGCTTTTCTTATCTAAAACGGATAGGTCGCATTTAACTCCTTCGCCTGAAATCAGCTTATTGATGGTGCATAAATTGTCGTCATGTGTAAGGGCCGAAATAGATGGGTTAAGTGTTATTTCAATCCCTTTATTTTCCAACAAATGAAATAATTGTCCAAAAAATGGATGTAAAGATCCCAATTCATCTGTCAGAACAATGTTGGCTAGCTGTATTTCCAGTGTAGATTTCGCTTTTATGATTTCATAAACCATTTGCCACCGGTCTTCAATTCCAGGTTCAATTTGCCTGAATCGCCCGATTGCCCTGAGGCAATCCAGCTTCTTAGAGACATTACTGAAGTTTGTGTTCCATCCGGCCAAGGTTAATTGATCTCTGTATTTGAGTTATTCAGATGACACACCAAATGGATCGCATTCAAAGGATTTTGAGAAAAATGCTTCCGGAAACTGAACAAGAAATTCTTTGCAGATTTTCTGATAGCTGATTTTTCGCTCAAAAGTACTCAGGTAGTTACCATTAAGTCCAAGATCCCTTTCCAACAAGCTTAGCAGACCCTGCGGCCCGACAATTGCCTGATTGAAAATACACTGGTTCTCTGGAAGGGAATAATCCAGAAAATAACCTTGATCGAAGTATTGTCCAAATATAATTTCCATGGTATTTTAAGTTTAGTTGATGGTTTTTTCTTTTTAAAATTTCAATTTATTATCAGGGTTTTATTTTCAGAAAATGCTTGAGAAAAAAGCGATTATGCTGATGCAATGACCTGAAGAAAACATTTCGTCCGAAAGCCAATTAGTTAATTTTAGAATTTCTTCATGGTTCATAGATTCATCCATGCTAGAACCATCTTTAAATGGAATCTTTATTGAGGAATGTGTAAGATCATTTCTTTCATAAACTTGTTTGTAAATCATACTGAAAAGCCTTTGAATTGTTAACAGGTAATGGGATTAAAATCCGTAACTTTTTGTTTTTAAAAGTACTAAATATAATAAACGAATGGATAAAAAATCTACTAAATTTTTCTTGTATTTTGATATTTTAAATAGTTCATTCCATTGAATCTGGAGTCTTATTAGTAAAATCAATGATTTTATCTAATAAGTCTTGGGCGAAGTAGATGGGAGGGTTATTCATTTTGTTAAAGGTTGTTGTATCGAATGTTTTTTAAATGAGTGTTCAAAATTCTATTCGCTAATGTGTATTGTAAATGACAAATCTGATCCCCCACTGCAAAGATATCCCTGCCATTCTTAGAAATAGGCAATCCTTTGTTTTCTATTTTGTCATCTTCATAAAATATTGATATCCATTTTTTCAGTAATACTTTCTTCTTTGAATGACGACAGAACGACAATGGTCAACTGAATCAAATTATACACTTGCCAGAATGCCTCCCATTGACCTTTATCTAATGTTTTGATTGATGGAAAAGTTGAAATCGTAGATCTCATTTCTAAGTCGGCAACTTTAATAGCCAGCTTGATGTTCGCAATTTCAGAAGTTATTGGAAGCTCCGGAAGAACATAGAAATTGCCTTTTGCTTTATTTGTTGCAACCAAGCTATCTTCAACTATTATATTTGGATCGTTTAAAAACGAATCAATATCTGCCTGATCAATAGATGGGATTCCAAATTTAGTTTGTCGCAAAGAAAACATCAGTGCAGTTTTTTCAAGAGTTTTACTCTCTTGTAATGGATGAGTTAAAATCCAGAGTAGTCGGTCGAACGAATTTTTACATTCGGATAAATCACTGCTATATGCACTCCAGTAGGGTATTTTCTTATAAATTTCTATGGTTTGCTTGTGTTTATTCGCATCAAGATACAAAGAATCTCCTTTTGATTCTTTTGAACTGTGATCGCCTTGAACTTCTTTGGCATCAAACCTTTCCATGTCTGACCAGGTGAGTGTCCAGCTCATGATGTCTCCTGATTCAACAATTGCCGTACGTTGTTTCAAGTCTTTAAAAAAACCACAATTTTCTTCTGTTGCATGATAGGTATAACCATCAAGATAAATGGCTATTTTCTTTACCGATGAAATGATGGTTTCATCGGTTATGGCTATTCCGTCTTTCTCCATTGCAGAGAGGGAAATATAAAAATCGGAACGTGTATTGTACCGCACTCCATTGCCCGGTCCCAGTTCATACTGTGGGCGAATAACATAGTAGTAGGAATAACTACTTTCAGTAATTTTAAAACGGTAATTCACAATTCCGTTTTCAATAAAATCTTCGAAATGATAGTTAGGATCATTCTTACTTTCCAAATGATTCCGAAGACTCCGGATAAACCTTTCCTCCAATTCGCTCTCTTCAATATTCCCATTACTCGTTAAGGCACCAAGTCCTGAAGTAAAGGATTCCCATGCGTTCGACTTATCGACAATCTTCTTAAACAATATTTCAGCTTTGGCTCTGCTAAGTTCACCTTGAATATATTGATTGGAATAAGTGAAAATGCAACGATAACATCCATCTTTTCCTTTGTCCTTGCACTTGCATGATTTAATAGCATCATAAGCTCTGGAAATGACCGTGGTAAATTCTGGGGGGCTAAACAGTTTTTCCAGATAACCGGTTCCTCCGGGTATATTGTCATACATTACAAGATACTTATCAAAGCGACTGTTTTTAGCATTGTATTCCGAATAGTTAGTGATGCCAATATGTTGAGGATTTCCCTTGTAGTATTTTTTCAATCCCAGCTCCAGACCTGCTTTGAACATATTGATAGTTGCTTCACTTTCAAATTCTTGTACCGGCAATAATACTTTTAATGCTTCTGTTTTAATCTCTCTCAATAAATAAACCTCTTCAAAAACTTCATCACTTTTGCCATTGTATTCGCGCTCTTTGTGTTTGCAGTAACCATAATGGGATTTGAAATCTCTCTGATTTAATTTAGAAGTGCTTTTGCCGCAGTGCCTGCAAGTTACAAAACCATGGTAGGGAACATCTTCATGTTGGTTAATGGTTATTTTATTGGCATTTAAGGAAGATGACAATCCCATATTTATCTCAGCAATATCCACATTCTTCACGTACTCGATACCAAACGGGATTTCTTTCATTCCCCATGCTCCCTGAAAGGAATGGGTATCAAATTTTAAGTGACTTGACATTCGATAGTGAATTGAATCTCTTTCATCATTACTGTCGTCTAAGGTAGACTTATCGCGAAAGTTAACCGATTTAACGCCATTGAGTTTTACAAAAACGTGCTGATTTTTATCTGATGCCCATGATGCATCGCCGCATTTGGGGCAATAAGGCTCTATGGAAGTTACCTTGTCTGCAATATGGTCGCAGTTTGAACAGAACCTTTTGACAAGCAAGGTTCCTGCATCCTTCCAATCATAGGTATTCAACCCTGAAATCGCAAATTTGAAACCTTGCGAGTAGAACTGATTATCAGGAGCAAATTCTCTGATGGCTGATTTTGAAGACCTGACAATTTCAAACTGTTTGTCTGTTGGAATATTATCACTGGCTTTTGCCTTATTCGCCATTACCCTTGCATTCAAGGTTACGCCGGTTTCAGGAAAAGCATAATTGGGCAACAAGCCAATATTGGTTAAATGTTCGAGTATCGAACGCTTATCCAACAGCCGTTTTAATCCCCACAATGCCTTTTTCTCTGCTTCCAAAACTCGTCTTTCTTCATCATTTGGAAGAGCCTTAATCGCCCCATCAAGCCCCTTTATCGTTTCATAAATATGCCGGTATTCCTCTTTGAGCTTTACAAAAACGCTTTTAAAACCCAGATAAAAACCTTCTTCCAAAAGATAGGTTTTCAGATTATCCAACGGTTTTGAATCCTCTAAATCAGGTCTGTAAAACTCTGAAAAATCGGTCAGCAAATCATGTTCTTTTGCTTTTATAAACGAGATGATCCGGTTTGCAAAGAATTCAGGAGCTGAAAGATTGGCTTTAGAAAGCTGTAACAAGAGGATAACTCCGGGAATGCTATTATTTTTTGGGTCTGCCTTGGCCCAACAATCCAGGCAATAGGCGAAAAAATGCCGGTATAGAATATCTTTGGCTTCCAGATAGCAACCGGGTGTTGCTATTTCACCCTCCATCAAATCCTTTGGCTCTTCATAATAGAACAAATCATGTGCTTTACTTTGAGCAAAATTGGTGATCAGCGCTGAGCCTGATGAACGACCTGCACGACCAACACGCTGTAAAAAGTTGGATGTAAGTGGTGGTATTGAATTATTGATAGCCGAATTCAACGAGCCAATATCAATACCCATCTCAAGTGTTGAAGTTGCTACAATTGTATTGAGCGAATTGTATCTTGGCCGGTCTTTGAAGTCAATTTCTTTGTTTTCCCGGTCCCGTCGTTCTAACAGACCTGTATGTTCTGTTGCATAAATCCTTGGTGATTGATTGCGGTTATAAACCAATTGATAATAATTAGGCTTCAACTTTTCTATCTGACTATAAGTGCCTGAACAGGTATAATCCAGACATTTGGTATTGGAAGTAATAGCATCAGATTTGGCCACAAATAACTTTGAACCACAGGTATCGCAAATATGTGTCGAAACTTTGTTTTCAATCAGTAGTATGGAAGGTTCTATCGCCAGATTTTCATTTTCTCCAATGCCTTTTCTATTCATAATTCCAATGGAAACGAATACTTCAGTCAATTTGGAGTAAAAATCATTTACCAGGGCATGATAGTTGGAGGCCATAGGAAATGACTTGATAAAATAACTTCGGTACCAGTTGTTTGTATTGGTAAAAGTAGAATCCAGCAATCCACGGCTATGGGACTGAATTGTTAATAACCTGGGGAACCTTGAACGGGAACCGAACATCTTATTTAAAAAGTGACGGTTGTCTCTCATCCAGTTTAAATCCCATAATTGCAAAGATTCATTTCTGAACTTGCCCAGATATTCATGATCAATGCCTCCCCGTGTTCTTACCCTGTGCAAGATTCCATTTACAAACGGTAGTAATTCTTGTTCCTGAATGATTGAAAGTCCGTTTTGTCCCAGCCAATCTTTGATTACCGGGTAAACAGCTTTCAATTTTTCTTCATCAAATTTTACGGCTGATGCCCCTGATTTTTCAAGCGTACGTCCAATCATGGCATTGTACCCAAATTCAGAAAGGATTTCCCAGTACATTCTACTGTCAAATTCTGTTTTGAATGACGGGATGAATTTTTTTGCAGCATCCCTATAATCACTGTCAATGTCCACCTTGCCATGATAATCGGCAGGAAAAAACCGATAGTAATAGGCCTCTTCCTGATTTTTACCGGTTGAATCTGACTCTTGTTTCCAATAAGCTACAAACTGTTTCTGCAAATTGTCAATGCTTATCGCGTTCGTATTTTGGTTGATCACTTTTTGCAGTGAGGCCCTGAACGTGAAACGATAATTCCGGGCTTCGACAAAACCTGCCTGATGAGCGGCATCCTGCACACTGTTGGTAAAAGCAAGTATTTTTCTAAACTTTTCCGGCCTTGGATCAAGGTCGGATACCAATATTTGGCTCACCGTTATGGACGATAGTGTTGCAACCCGGGTTCCAATGATCCCAATGGAATTTTCTGTATTACATTCCGGACAAACATGTCTTGCCCTGGTATCTTTCAGTTTTCTAACTGCATTTATTTTTAGAGTGTGGTCGCTTTCATTCTCGTGTAAACTCAAATCTACCACATGAATATAATCATTAATCTGATTGTTTGGTTCATATTCATCAATGTGCTTGTGATGGACGGTATTGATGAAGTAGATGTTTTTGTGGTTACTGAAGAAGTATTCGTAAACCTGTTTGGGGTCTGAGAAAAAATGATTTTTATTATCGTCTTTAACGCCTAGCCAACCGCTTGCCCCGCACTCTCTGCAATAATAAGAGGGTAATGCTTTGGGTTCATATTTATCACCAACTTTGTCTTTCCATGTAAATTTGGGCTTTTCGTTGATCTCTCTCAGAACTCCGCTCAATTCCCTTACCCACAATTGAATTTGAAGAAAGAGGAAGGGGAATTTTTTGCCTGTTCCGATACGGGCCTCGCTAATTAATGCTAAAAGTGAGTTAATAACTTCTTCCCGCGGATTAATGTCATTCGCGGCATCCCATTCGGGTAATCGTCTGAAATCAGGATTGGTATCGGCCAGATGATTCAATAAAACATCCAAATGAACTATCTCTTTGCTGGTAAACGAAACCAAATCTTTTACCAATTGCAGCTTTTTTAATTCTTCGCCTAATTGTACAACATCAATGCTCTCCGGTATTTGCCATACTCTTTTCTGACGTGTAATGTAGTTTGGATAAGTTTCATTTTCCCGCAATCTGCTTTCGAGCAACCCAATCTGTCGCGGAATATATTTTTCAAGTTCATTGTCCGGCAATTCAAAGAAAGCATTTACTTCCATGCGGTTTTCAGTGATAATGGCATCCTTGTCAAAGGTTTCGCCAAATACCTTTTCAGCATATTCAGTAAGCAATTTCACAGAATCGGCTCCTGAACCCATAGTTGCCGAAGTTCCTACTGCACAAACCTGACCTCTTTGAATCTCTAATTTTAGTTTCAACCGTCGAATCAGGTTGGCAACATCGGTTCCTTGTGCGCCATCGTAGGTATGCAATTCATCCAATACCAGAAATTGCAACAACGATGAATCTTCCAGATTATAACTCCATAAATTATGGAACTGATTGCGCAACAAGGCATAATCCAGCATCTTGAAGTTGGTCAATAGAATATCCGGTGGATTTTCGATAATCGTATTCCTGTTTTCGATGATATGGTTTTCGCCCATGGTATCCGGGAACTTCTTTTTATCCTTTCCTTCGCCAATAAACAGTCCTGCACTTATTTTCCCTTTTATCCGTTCATCATTCCAGATGGTTTCAGCCAAACGTTTGGCCTGGTCCGTTGCCAGGGCATTCATGGGGTAAAGTATGATTACCTTGACCCCTTTCCGATCCTGATTTTTATAGCAGTAGTCCAGTATGGGGTATAAAAAACATTCCGTTTTGCCTGAAGAGGTACCTGTAGTGACAAGTGTTGATTCCGGTTTGTGCCCCTCTTGAGTATTTAATCGTTGGAATGATTTCAGCTGATGGTCATAAGGTGGAAAGCTGGGCGCAATCTCCAATGGAATAATTTCATCATCCTTAGCTTTTACAAATGGTAATTTTAATGAAATGTATGGTCCCTTAAAAATCCCCTCTTCCGGATGGGTAACAAACTGATAGAATGCCTTGTGTACAGATTTATCCTTAAAGCTAAAGGTTGCTTTTAGATATTCTAAGATCGAGTGTTTTACTTCGTAGGCTTGCTGGAGTGGTAACATTATTTAAGATTTAATATCCGGTTTCTATCATATAAATTGGCCAATTTTCATCAAAATACTAAACTTCAATATCATTTAAAATAACTTTAAAAGTAACATATTCTAGCCTATTTATATAAAACAAAATTAGAAAATTAAGTTATACCCTTTAAATTGTTCTATTATAAAAATATAATGCCTATACTATTAATTTCTGTTCATTTTCTTTATTGTCTTATTGGTCTTTCGAAATATGACATCTGTTTATTCCTTTTCAAATTGTTCAATACATGATCTTACCCTATTTAATAAATCGTCGTATGTTATTATGTCCACAATGTTCTTGTATTTTCTTTTTACAATTTCAAAATCATGCAGCTGATCATTAGTAAGACCTGTTTCTCTTCCCATTATTATTATGCCACTTGGATTCGTAATTTTTACATTAAAATTATTGGGCAACTGATCTTTATATTTTGAAGTCAGGAAATTTTCTCCATCCTTTGCCCATCTATTTAAATAAAAAATATATTTTTCAATTTGCATAACTGTACCCGATAACTCTCTCATTGGGATAAAATTATCACGGTATTGCTTTTTTGTAATTATGCAGTTTTTGAATGGTTGCTTTATCTCAACAATGTCCACATTTCCAGATGAATCTAACAATAAATAATCCAGTTCTCTGTTTTTTCCATTGTAAGTGTCTTTTATGTTAACACCCTCAAATACAAAAATGTATTTTGGAAATATTAAAATAAGAATTTCCAAAATCTCATGTTGCCATTGTCTTTCATTATAAGAATCTTCACTGGCCAACATCTCTTCAAGTTTCTCTAAAATGCATCTATATTTGTTTAATTCTCCATCTTTAAACAGATTCATTAAACTCGTACCTTTTTTAGATGGCTTTTTATTCATGTATTTTTTATATTTTGATTCGCTATCTTCTGCTGTATCAAAATAGTTTCTTAAGATTACACTTACTCTGGCATCTGCATATTTTCTAATTTCAGCATAATTCGGGAAGTTTGACAATAAATTTTGAAAATCCGATTCCGGAATAGCGGTTTCTGAATCTCCCCCAATGTAAATATCTTCTTTGACCAACCTGTCAATTTGCCTAAAAACAGATATTTTACTGTAAGCAACAAAAGAACTGATATCCAATTTTATATCCTTGTGAATGTAAAGATTATTCTTGATATTTAATACTTCTTTTTTGATTTCGTAATATTCAGAAACTAATTCTCCAATTGCAAATCTTTCAAATTCGTCATCATAAAATTCATTCTCCTCATCCTCATCCTCATCCTTCTCCTCCACTGGCTCAATAAGATCTTTCACTTTAAAATGAAAGGTTTTCATAATTACAACAGGCTTATTTTCGCTAAAATTCTTACGAGTCCACTTAGCTGTACCAAATGGCTCATATTCCAGAATTAATTTGCCATCTACTTTTATAATTGTTGACATAGTGTAAGATAATTACTTATAAATATTATTTGAGTGATGGATTTAAATATTAACAACCTCCCACATACCTCCATTTTCAATATTCAATGCTTCATCAAATCGGCTTTTGTGAATAGCAAAGCATAACATATATCTTGGTCTACTCATCCCAACGTAAGCCATTTTAAGAGTTTCTTTCATATAGGTGTCTTTTTTCTTTTTTGAAGGTGAATAAGCAACTCCTTTCATTTGTTCCAAAATCCTTTCACTTTCGTGTTTACCATGATATGAAGTTTCAAGGTACAAAGTGGCAATATGAGTTTCCCCTTTTACCGAATGTATAGTGCCTACTTCAACTTGTAGACCATCTTCCTCGAAAATATTATTCTTTTTGATTTCTTCTTTAGTTATTGTGTTCGATTCTTCATCGTCAATAAACTGATTAATATATTTATTGGTGATATCCACACTAAATAAAGCACAAAATTTGGTTTTAATATAGACTTTAATTTCTGCAATAACTGTATCATCAAATGCTTCACTATTATCTATTTCTTTAGCCCAACGTACCATTTCGCTTCTAAAATGAATCAATTCCTGTTCTGATTTGGTTGCATATTCTTCAATTAAAGTCGTTTTAGTAAAATCTCTTTTCGTTTTGCCTTTCAAATTTTTAATACTGGCAATTGATAGGATATGAAGTAAAGCTTCGATGATATTATCCGTATAGTCTTTAACCTTTGCTTTATCTTGTTTTCTCAGAAAAGATTTAAGGGAATTATAGTTTACTTTTCCCTTTTTACTCACTAGTTTCTTGAATGCTCCAAAATATGACTTTATCGTTAATGAGTTCTCTTCTCTTGTTTCGTTCATAGATTCACCAACCCACCCAACAGCTTTTATATTTTTTCTTTTTGCCGGGTCTTTTTTATTCTCTTCTATAGCAATATCCCAGATTGTTTTGTCACCAATCATTTTTGTTTTAAGTAGTTCGCAAAACTTCGAAAGAACGTCCTCCGGTGACTCAAATACAATTAATATGGGATTTAATGAGTCAATTTCCTTATTGCCAGTTAAAGTGTGATTGTCCTCAATACATACTGTTCTTAATATTTTCGATATATTTTCTCCAAAACGCTTACTGCTGTTTATTGACATTGAATTTTCGGGGGTCCATAACTCTTCCGGATTAATCTTATTATATATCGCTTGATGGTGATCTCCAAATCGTTGAACTATCGTTTTTTTTCTGTCAAATAATTTATCAATGATATCGAGCTGTTGTTTATCCGTATCCTGCATTTCATCAATAAATAGATATCTAAAACGAAATGAAAAAGCATTTGCAAGCTCTGGACACTTTTGTGCGTAATCTATTGCCAATGAATATGCATCATTGTAATTTAATGTACCCTTCTCAATTGTTATATATCTTGTGTCCTTTAGAAGTTTGTATGTATCTGAGTTTGTGTTTTTTGAAAAAGGTTTTACATCTCCATAATTACGAAAGAAAATCGGATTTAAATCAATATCAAATCTAACATATATATTTTTAATGAATTCAATTTGCAATAAATCTATAATTGCAGTTTTTTTTCCTTTTGGAATATACTTTGGTAATCTGTCAATTATTTGAGGATATATACATTTTTTCTCAGCATATTGTTTGTATGAATATGCTTTTTGAATTTGATGATTCGCAATTTCATTGTCAATTCTTTTAACGCGTCTATTCCAGATTAAAGAATAATATGGAATTGCTAAGAACTTGTCAACAAAAGATTGAATTGTTCCAAAATGATTGGGATATTTAAAGAGAATATCTGCTTTATTTCCTAATTTACTTTTAATCTCTTCAATAGATACATTCGTATGGGTTAAGACACAGATACCTTGATTATTATGAAATGGCATCCTATTCGCGAGAATGATTAATTTGGCCAGTAATGTAGTAGTTTTTCCGCTTCCTGGACATGCCTTTATATCCTGGCTTTCATTACATTCAATAATCTTTATCTTATCTGATTCAAAAAATGGTTTATCTTTCAGTAAGATAGAATGGGCGTGTCTAATTTCATCGATATCAGCAAATTTATTCATCTTCTTTTTCGGGTTCAGTTACATGATAAATTGCATCTCTTATATATTTTAGATATGGGTCTGATTGAAGTTTTTCTTTTACTTTTTCATCAGCTTTGTCTGCCTTTTCCAATATTTCAGCCAAATATTGGGCTGTACTCGCTTTTGAAACAATCCCATTGGAAAGCGGCTTGAAAATTGCATAAACGTCTTGATTCGATAGTATTTTTTCCGCAAATTCAGTCTCTATCTCGTTTTTTACTGTTGTAAATAATTCTTCATCAATTATAGAAGCAGGGCAACTTTTCTCTATGCTTGTAATTTTTATTGCTTGGAGAAGGTATTTTGAAAGTTTACTACTGGCAATTTCATATTCTAATGTCCATTGTATTGGCAAATACATTTTTACATTTTCCGAATGTAGCCACTCTGCTTCAATTTTTTTCTTTTTCTTTTTCCTTATCTCTTCAATTATTTCATTAGTTATAGCATGTTGATCAATTGCTTTGAAAGCTTCGGTAAGTTGTTCTTTTATAGATCGTGTTCCTTTAGGTTGATTGGGAAAGCGATTAAGTGTTTTATAGTCATTAACAAATTCATTGAAAGCGGTACTATTTGTAAAATATTCAGGCATAGAACTATAATCAATGCCCTCAGTAATGGTTTTCATCCTTGCAATAAATGCATTATCAACAAGTGTAATTTTAGGAACCTTTTCATCTTCATAATACTCCAGACTTCTAACATCCAAATCAGAAATAATTGAAACTGGAATTTTAACCCACATTGCAGGCTAAAACCCTATTTTTAAATAAGTTTGGCTAAAATCAATTTATTTTTGGTTCTTTTCATTGTGCTTAATTTATAAACTAC